>Ga0307928_10000751_pt1 | contig 24410 bp, 56 predicted proteins | sample AceLakmetagen232_FD_201815 | JGI IMG/M metagenome (GOLD analysis project Ga0307928, IMG submission 201815) | Saline water microbial communities from Ace Lake, Antarctica - #232 | ecosystem: Environmental > Aquatic > Non-marine Saline and Alkaline > Saline | place: Antarctica: Ace Lake... | reverse complement strand
CAAAGTAAAATAAACGAGTATAATAGTAATTATATTGAAGGAGTTGTAAATGATAATTTAAAAGATGGATTTGGAAACGGTGGTTTAATTGATTATAAAAGTGGGGATTTGGATGGGGATTTGGATAGGGATTTTGATGGGGATTTGGATGATGATACGATAAATGAAGAACTCGCTTTAATGGAGATGACTAAAAAAGAAAAATGCCTTATTTGTGGGGAATTAACTCATTTAAAAAGTTATATTACAGGGGATTATATTTGTGATAATTGTAAAAAAAAATATTATGTTGATAATTTAGGTGTATAGGTTTAAAATGAATAAAAAATATATGTGTGATGATTGCGAGAGAAAGTTTAGGCTTTTGCATTTATTTGGAGATAAATGTTTATGTCACAATTGTTATTTTAAAAGATTAAACATCATATATATTTATAAGAACAATAGAAAGGTAGTAGATTTAAAGGATATTTTTAGTAAGAAATATTTAAATAGTATTATAGGAGTTTAGGTTTAAAATGATAATTGATAAAAAATTTTTAATGAATAATAACATTAAAATAAAAGTTAGAGATAAAGAGGAAAGTATTAAAGTCCAAAAAATATTAATTGGGTTGGGTTGTTGGTGGGATAAGAGTGGAGATAGAGGGGCTATAAGATATACAGATAATAGATATTTATATGTAGATGATTTTAGTTTTTATCGTGGTATATCAAAATATACTTTTAATACTGATAAAAATATTAAAATTGATATTAATGATTTAATAAAGCCCTTAACAATTAAAATAATAAATGGGGTTGAATATTGTTAAATGGAAATGAAAGAAATTACAAAGAAAGGACAATTAAAAGGGACTAAAATAAGAGTTGGTAGTGATAGAGAAAATGAGAGGGTTCAAAATGCTTTATTTAAATTGGGTATTGATTGGATGGGGCAGAGAAAACAAGTAAAATATTTATATGGTAGATATTTATATATAAGTTATAATCTTAGATTATCGTATAAGATGGAAGCAGAGGAAAATTATGATTTTTTTATGAATAGTGATTTTAAAGAAATTTATGTCGCAGATTTATTAAAGCCAAAGACATTAAAAATAATAAATGGGGTTGAGTATTGTTAAATGGTAGTAAAATTTAAAACAGAATTTAAAGCAGGAGATATTGTAAATATATTAAATTATAGTCAAATGTGGTTTAATGGTAATAGAAATGGTTTAGAAATAAAAAGTGTTTATGGATTTGATTGTGTAGTTTATACAAAAGATAAAAAAGATTGGTTTTGGGTTGGTTATGAAAATTTAGAATTAGCAAAGCCAAAAATTTTAAAAATAATAAATGGGGTGGAGTATTGTTAATGGTAAAAATGTTGTCACTCAATAGTGATTACATAGGTTTAAATAGTAGGATGTATATATAATAGTATGGTAAAAGAAACAATAAAGAAACACAAGATAACATTATTTCAGGAAGAAATAAATGCCCTATTGGAATTTGGAGAAATTAGTATATTTAAGAATAATGATATTGAGATAGTGATAGATATTGACACAACAGAAGAGAACATTTTAAGACAAGACATTTTAGATAGATATAATAATGAAGAATATTTTAATAGAGAGGTGTTAGTTGAGTAATATGGAAATAACAGAAGAAGAAAGACGAGCAATTAAGGACTTTACGAAAGATGTATATAATTGTCCCTGTGGCCCAACAATTTCTGGGGCATATTGTAACGATTGTAAAAGGAAAGTATTAGATTTTATAGATAAATGGGGGATGGGGATATTGTGTCAAGATATAACAGTAGAAAATCAAGATAAAAAGATAAAGTGGTTAAAAGGTCAATGTTCGAGTTTAGTTAAGAAATTAGAAGAGAAGATTAAGAGGGTTGAAGAACTAAAAAAAGAAATAAAGATAATGGAGAAAAATAAAAATGATAAATAAAGAAGATTTAAAAAGTAGAAAGATTAGAGTTAATAATAAAGAGGAATTTGATAAAGTGACAGATATACTTATTAAAAATGGTTGTAAATGGTTTGATAAGACAATGAAACAGCATAAATGGGGAAGATTTTTATTTATAAACATAGATTTTCAACTATTAAATTATAATGATTTAAGACAATTTACAGAAATAGACTTTAAAGAGATAGAGATTGATGATTTAATCCCAAAAGTATTAAAAATAATAAATGGGGTGGAGTATTGTTAATGGAATATAAACTTTTAACACAACGTGAGAAAAATCTATTTAATGAGATAGATGATAAAATTTGTTCTTTAAGTGGTAAGTCTATCTTAAAAATAGTGATTGTATTATTAAATAAATATTGGGATAGGAGATAACTTTGGGACAGGGAGAAGTATATAGAGAATTGGAGAAAGAGGATTTTATGTTTATCGGAGAGTTGAGAGAGATTTTAAATCAGAAAGTTAGTGTGAATAAATGTTTAAAGATAATGTATGATTATGGAGAGATTAATAAGATAAGATGTTATAAGAAAGGGGAAGTTTTAAAGTATGCTTATTGTATATTGGAGAATGTTGATAAGGCAGTAGAAGAATTAAGAAAAATATATAATGAGGTGACAATACAATGAATAAAGAAAAGAGGGGAGATAAGGATAGAAGATGTATAAACATTGATAAAATTAAGGATTTAAAAACTATTAAACATCTATTCGGGGATATATTTGAGAATGGTGGGAGTTTGAGAGTTAAGCATAAGGATATAGTATATTATTGTGTGGGTGGGATAGATGGAATACTGTTTAAATATGTTAAACATAAGGTGTATTCGTATCAGTTAGATAAAAATAAATGGGTATTGTTAGAGGGGTTAAGTGAATTATGTTAAGTAAAGAAAAAAGACATTATGTTTATTCCAAAGTCCTCTTAAATTTATGGAATGGGGATTATTTAACAAAGGCAAGAAAAGGTTATTTGTCAGAACCCGGCAGTAGAGGTTTTTTTAAAAGTTTGTTGGAGAGTGGTTATATCTTAACTGTTAAAGATAGGACAAATAAAAAATATGCGAAGTTTACGGATGATGGAATTAAATATTTGAAAGGTTTTTGCCCCTTTGTAGTGGGAACACAGAGGCTAAATATAAGATGACAGTAAAAAGATTTAAGGTTGGGGATAAGGTTAAGGTTGGGGATAAGGTTAAGGTTATAGATAGTTTAATTATGATGAGTATTAATTATGAGATGGAGAAATGTAGGGGTAGAACTCTTGCTATAAGTGAAGTAGGTCGTCATTTTTATCGTTTAAAAGAGGTTGGGTGGGCTTGGACAGATGAAATGTTTGAAAAAGAACTACCAAAGCCAAAAACTTTAAAGATAATAAATGGTGTGGAATACTGTTAGTATTGTTAATAACTAAATTATGGAGAACAAAATGAAAACATATAAAGGATATATAATAAAATACGAGAATGATATAGATTGTGTTACTAATAACACTAAAAAATGGTTAGAAGAAAATAACAAACAAAGAATGTCAGATGGGAATGATGTAGAAACATTAGATTTGTTTGAGATAAAAGAAATACAAATAAATATTTATTAAGTAAGAAAGTAACGAAAGGTTTATAAAGAAAATTAACTATAATATAATATGGAATATACAATAAAAATAAATTACAGAACACATATTAAGGCCCATAGTGAAGAGGAAGCTATGGATAATTTTTTTAATATGTTAGAGGAAAATAATCAAACGGCAGAGAGTTTCATTTGTGACGAGATGACTATCGGGAATGATAATTGTGCCTTAATTGGTAGAAGAGGTTAGGAGAGGTTAGTATGGTAGAAATAAAATGTTGTTGGAATGAAGAGAAAGAGGAATGGTATGAGGTAGAAACAATAGGAGTAGGTAGATATAGATGTTTGGGTTGTTTGGAAAAAATTTAGAAAAAATTTAGGAGAAAAAATGGGAAAAATATTTGTAATATCAGATACACATTTTTATCATTCAATGGTAATAAGAGAAAAATATAGAGATTTTAGAACTGTTGATATAATGAATGAGGTAATGATAAATAATTGGAATAGAACAGTAGGTAAAGAGGATACAGTATATCATTTGGGAGATGTTTGTATTGGTAGTTATAGAAAGTTTAAGGCAGATGTATTACCACTATTAAATGGTAATATTATATTTGTTAGGGGTAACCACGATAGTAAAAGTTTAACAAAGGTTTGTGCTATTAAGATGGAATTTCAGGGTAAAACATTTGAATTAGTCCATTCGCCAGAAAATGCTAGTTTTAATACAGATTATATAATACACGGACATATACATAATGCTAAAAGTAGGACAGGGATATATTTAAAGAGGAAATGTTATAACTGTATAGTAGAACTTCATAATTATAAACCAAAGTTGATTAATGAAATTTTGGGAGAACTTAATAATTGTAATTGGTTTGATAAAATGACATTAGAAGATATAAATTATAGGAGTATGTTGAGATAGATGGTAAAAACAAAATTTAATAAGATATTTGGGAAGTGCAGGATTGTAGGTTTTGCAGGTAATAGGAATAGTGGTAAAACAAACGCTTTGGTTAGTTTGATTAATGATTTAAGGAAAAATAAAAAGGTCACACCTATATATTTATATGGATTTCAAGAGGATGTGGTTAAATATTTAGTCAGGTTGGGTAATGTTTTTGTTGTTAGTGAGTTGAGGCAGTTGATTGGGAAAAGTAATGCTATATTTATTTTGGACGAGTTTCAGAAGTTACATTTAAACGATAGAAAGCAGAAAGATTTAATGATTAGTTTTGTTAGTATGATATATCATCACGATAATAATAATTATGCAGTTCTATGTTCTCCCAGTTTGAGAGAATATAATAGTATTATTGGTGGGTATATTGAGAAGTGGGTGGTTAAGTCTATTAACTTTACAGATTTAATTAATGGTAGTCAGTTGAAGAAGGCAGTTGAGAGTTATAAAGGACAGTATAAGCAGATGGATGATATTATTGTCCCAGTTAATAAGATGTTAATGTTGGGTGGAGAGGTTGAGGAAGTGTTACATTCTCCTTATGTTAAGGAAGTAGATTTGAAGAGAAACATAGTTAGTATTCTGTAAGTTTTTTTAGTAAATTTTTTTAGTAAATTAAGTTAATTAAGTTAAAGTGTAAGAAAAGTGCAATAATTATTAATTAATGTAAAATTGTCGGTCAAATTGTCGGTGAAATTGTCAGAAAAAATTGTCCATCAAATTGTCCATCAAATTGTCCATCAAATTGTCGATAAAATTGTTGATAAAATTATTATAGAAATCGTCTGTGAAATTTTCTGTATTTTTTTATATAGGTTAACTGCAAAACACCCTAAAAAGACACCCCCGTGTGAAATATCGAAAGGTTTATAAAGAACTTTTTGTTAAGTAAAGTATGGTAAAAATAAACACTTATTATTGTGATGGTTCAGGATGGAACGGAGAAAAGTCTAGGTTCGTTGTTATGAGAAATGATGTAGTATTAATAGATGAGACAACTGATGAGGAGTTTACTAATAATCAGATGGAATATGCAGCAGTATTAAATGCAATGATAGTTGCTAAGCCTAATGATACAATTTATACCGATAGTCAGTTGGTTGTTGGGCAGGTTACTACTGGTTGGAAGGTTAACGTAATGCATCTAAAACCTTTTCAGAAGGATTGTGAGACACTTTGGCGATATAAAGCACTAAAACTACTATGGGTCAAGAGAGATGAAAATAAAGCAGGAGTATTTATAGAAAATGGTAAATAAATACGAAATAAATTGTCCCATTTGTAACTCCACACTAGTAGTAACAACTGAAATAATAGAGGACATTGAAACAGATATGTCTGATGAGGGTGTGCAATTTGAAGATGTGTGGTTCTGTACTGAATGTTATGAAGAAATGCTTAAAGGAATTAACATAGACCCAGTTAAAATATTAAACGAGGAGGTGGTTGATGGTTTTTAAATTTCCAGAGAAAGAGGAGTTGAAAGTATTTCTTAAAGATATATTAGAAGATGATGTTGATGAGAAATATTATCTGAAACAAGAGCAATTAGATAAAGTATTAGCAAGTACATTTCAATCTAGGAGGGCTTTATATCAAGGAAATAAGGATGTCTGTAGTTGTTTGGCAGCACGAGATTATAAAGAGCCAAAGATAATACAATTAAACAATCCAACTCATTCTAATGACAGAATATATTCAGATGATGGTATTAGTCCAACATTAAATACAATGCATGGTGGCAATAGACAGCCATTTGTTGCAGCAAGTAGGGCCTTTCCAAGAACAGGTAAGAATGATGTTGATAGAAAACAAATATTGGAGCCTAGAGGTGATAATATTACTAATACAATAAGCACAGTACAAAAAGATAATTATGTAGTAGAGCCAGGTAAGTCAAAGATGATTACATTAGATAAGGATGGTAATAAGATTAAAAATGTTCCAGAGATTGGACAAGCAAAAAGAATATATAGTGGTGATGGTGTTAGTCCATCATTAAACAATTGGAGTCCAAGAACGCTTAGTGATAATAGAATTAGGAAACTAACACCAATTGAATGTTTTAGATTAATGGGTTTCTTAAATGACGAGATTAACCTAGATGGATTAAGTAATACTCAAAGATATAAACTTGCTGGTAATGGTTGGGATATTAATTTAGTTAGTAAAATATTTAAAGAAATGGATTTGCCGGACAATTTAAAATTATTTGAAATGTTTAGTGGATATGGTGGTGCGAGTTTTGCTTTAAAGAAGGCTGGTATTGATTTTGAATGTATTGGATTTAGCGAAATAGATAAGTACGCTATACAATGTTATCAACAGAATCATAAGAATAATATAGGAATTTATGATAATTATAATAAGAATCTTAGAAAAGATGGATGTACAGGGACACTTGGAACACAGTGTGGGAGTTCAACTGCAGGTGGAAGTTTCAGTATTATAGGTAATCAAACAATAACTAACTTTGGAGATTGTACTCAGATTAATCCTAATGAGTTGCCAGACTTTGATTTATTAACTGGTGGATTTCCTTGTCAGAGTTTTAGTGCTGCCGGTAAGGGTAGAGGTGAGTTAGAGACAAGAGGAACTTTGTTTAATGAGATTATAAGAATAGCAGAAATTAAAAAACCAAAGTATATGTTGTTAGAAAACGTTAAAGGATTAACATATAAAAATCATCGAGAAACATTTAATAAAATATTAAGTGAGTTGGAGAGGATTGGATATGATGTTAAATGGAAAGTTCTAAATTCAAAGGAGTATGGAATACCACAAAATAGAGAAAGGGTGTTCTTCGTATGTTTTAGAAAGGACCAATATATATAAAACTTTAAGTATTATAGATACTTTATAATACAGCTAGATAACAAGGAAAAATAAAACTTTCAATCTATCGAAAGATTTATAAAGAAGAATTGCTTAATATAATTAAGTGGTTTGGCTCCCTTCGTCGTCTCAGCTAGACCACTATTATAATCAAAGGAATTTATTCCTTAACCGTCGTAAAGGGCTAACTAAATATGGAAAAAAGAAATGGATAAATGTGAATTTTGTAAGATAATGTATGAGCAGTTACAACATGGTGGACCATTAGTGGACCATCTATCTCAGAAACGAAAAGATTGTATCTTTAAGTATTATGAGGTAAAAGATGCCGTAGCTTATTGTAGAGGATTTCAACTCTGCGACAATCATGTTAGAACAATCAAATGGGATAACAAATATAGATTAAAGAAAGGTGTTGATATACCTAATACGTTAGAACTTATAAGAAAGCCACAAGAATCCGATAATTGAAAAATATGGAAACCACAAAACCACAAACAGGGACATGGGATGATATACAAGCTTATCCTGAAAAGATTAAGTTTAACACCGACGTACCTGTTGAAGTAACATTTTCTGAGGACTTTACTGCTCCTTTAGAAATGCCAAACAAAGATGGCACTGGTGTATTTTACATCTTCAACGTCACTTCTGACGGAAAAGCTAAAGCTGTTAATACCAGTAGCTGGACCTTGATGAAGAGTTTAAAAGGTCAAATACCTTTAGCTGGAAAGACAATTGTTATAACTAAGAAAAGCGTCGCTGGTAAGAATATGTTTTATTGTGAGAACAAAGAAACAATGTTTGTACCTGATACGCCAATCGAAGTTGAAGCAACTGCCACTACTGACGAAGAGTAAATGTGAAAACATTATATAAAAAATTATTAAATTTTTAATGGGAGAGTTGAGAGGGGTGATATCACTCTTAGGAAAAAACCGGATATAACATGCCCGGTCAGCAGGTTCGAGTCCTGCCTCTCCCGTTGGCTAGTTTGGTAACGAGCATCCCACATTCATCTATCGAAAGATTTATAAAGAAATTAATATTAACTAGATTATGATATATAAATGTATATGCGGAACAGTAATAAAAAATCCCAACATCAAGGATGAGAAATTTGTTAACTGTCCTATATGTAATAGAAAGATTAATCTGAAAATAAGAGAGATAAGGAAAGAAAGGAAATAAAAAAAATGGTATGGAAAGTATTTTCTGCTAATCTGAGTGACGAAGAGTTTGTCTTCATAGAGAAAGCTATGAAACAAATGCGGTGTGAGACCAAGAGGGAGTTTATTGTTAATGCCGCCAAGTTAATAGTTAATAATGATGACCCTTATATTCTTAAAGATAAAATTGAAAAAAAATTAATAACCCTACGTGATGAAAAAATAATAATGGATAAGAGAAAAGAGGTTATTGATAGAGAGGAACAAGGACTTAACGAGAGCCTATCCCAATATAATACTAAAATTAATAAAAGTGTTGTGGCATACAAGAAGAAGATATTGGCTAATATTGCAAGGAAGATACAAAATGGTGAGGTGAATGATGCAAAGCATATAGCAAAAGAACAATCTAAGAAATTGAACATGAAACCCGATGATATAATGAGAGAGGCGAGAACTATCGAAAGGTTTATAAAGTGAATAAACATTAATATATTATGAGAATATCACAATGGTCTGTTATATCTATAGGGTCTTTACTTTTAGGATTTTTATTTACTAAATTAAGTTTAAATTTTAAAGCAATATGTTATTTAAATAGTAATTTTGTTAGTTTGGCTTGTATGAAGGGAGAAATGTTAGCATCATTTCCATATGTATTTTTTGGACTTGGAATAATTCTTTCTATATGTGCTGTAATAGAAACAATAGAAAAGGAGAAACAATGGGATTAAATGGAAGAGCAGAAGCACGGTTGATAAGATACATAATTGATTTCTTTTCTTGGATTTTTGGAGCTAGACGATGAAGATTAATAATAGTCAGCAACCTAAAGTATTAGCCTGTCAAGGTGGGGGAGAAAGTGCAGAGAGCTTGGACTCCAATAGGAACATAAACTCTGGATATCCAGAAGGTGGCAGAACTGGAGAGTATTCCCCTGCTGACACCAATATGGAAGATATACTAGGAAGTAAATTTGGGTTTAACGGAGATATTTAATGGAATTAAAAACACTGAAAGACTTGAAAGATATTGACTTTGCAGCAGACAATAATAATATAATTTATGGATTCTCCGAGGTTATAAAACAAGAAGCAATCGAATGGATAAAAGAGTTAAGAGAGAATTATAAACAAGAATTGGAACTTTCAAAGATGAAATATAATGGTGGAAAGAATAGTATCTTTTTAAAGATACCATATATTAGTACGATAATGTTTGATGATGAAACTTTAGAATTTAAGACAAAATCAAAATCATATAAAGATGCTATTAGATTATTAGTAAATTGGATTAAATATTTCTTCAATATAACCGAGGAGGATTTGAAGTAATGGTAACTGAATGTAGTATATGTAAAACAAAGAAGAGTAAGTGTTGGATGGGATGTCTTGGTGGATGTTTTTTATGTAAAGAGTGTGCTAAAGATTACCAGGATTATGAATTACAACCTAAAAGAGAATATAATATAGCGATATTAATGGAAGTATATTTTAGGAGAGGAAAGGGAGAGAAAATAAGTTATGAAGAATTACATAAAGAAAAATCTGGTTTAAAATTTTTAACATTTACAGATTTATGGAAAATGGATGAGTTAAATAAATAATGTATCGAAACTATCGAAACATTTAAATACTAATATGGATTATATATAATATGGATGAATATAAAGTAATGATTAAAGGTGCAAATAGATATTCTAAACGATATTTAAATGCTGATATTTGTTATTTGGATAGATTTGCTGAGTCTCTATGTGATATGTATGACTATCTTAAAAGATACGAAGGTAACTTATATGTAGATGATTTATTATTTATACTAAGCGAGTTAGCATTAAATCTAAGAATACAATATAGATAAAATGGTTAAAACAAATAAAATAAAAGTACACTATGTTTGTGGAGGAATTGGAGAGCCCGGCAAAGGACAAGTTTGGGGTGGAACAGTTGCGACAAACTATACAATTAAACAAGCATTTAAGGATTCCAAAGATGTCGATTTAGTTATTAAACCACGAAATGCATTCAATGATATTTCCGAGGTTAGAGATTGGATAAATCTTGGAGATGTATCTTGGGTTGATGATGCGTCTATGTTACAGGTTATGTTTATTTCTGGAATGAAAAGACCTGATATTATTGGTCCCATATCAAGGTCGCCTGTTAAAAGATATAATGAGGGTAAATGGGAGAGTCTTTATAATAAGAATTGGTTCTATGATGGTGTTGTTCTAAGGTTGAACGAAAATGAAGAGAGACCATTAATACTTAAAGATGAATTTAAGGGTACTGATTGGGTTAAGAAAGTTAGTTTTATCAGACACGCCATTGATTTGGAACAATGGAAGCCGAGCGACTTTATTGTTAATAAGAAATATGTATTGTGGGCAGGTATGAAAGCTCGTCCCGCTAAGAACTATGATATGTTTGACGAGATTATGAGAATTACTACATTGCCAGAGGGTTATGAATTTAAAGTACTAGACAAATATGCCATTGACACTTATAATATGGTACTAGATGATACAGCTATCTTAGTTAATACAAGTAAGTATGAAAGTTTTTGTAATGCTGTTAATGAGGCTAGGGCTAAGGGTGTTTGTACATTGGTACAGAAGAAATTTAACGGTGATTATATGTTTACAGACCAGCCAATACAATTAAAGTATGATGCTAAAGTATATTCTAAGAAAATAATGGAGATATTATCTGATGATATTACTCCGATAACTCTTGGGGAAGAGGCACGTGAATGGGCTGAGAAAAATATATCTTTGGATGTGATGAGGAAAGATATAACAAAGCAAATTAAAAAAGTATGGAAGAAGAAGGTGAGCAACAATGACAAACTCAATTAGTGTAATAATTCCATTTAAGAATAGAGAAGTTGACAGGTTAGAGAAACTTTATAAGAGTTTTAATTCTAAACAGATTAAAGAATTTATTATTGTTGATTATAATTCTGACAAACCTCTAGTGTTTAAACATGCTAAGTGTAAAGTTATAAGATATAATAATGATGGTGCTTGGAATAAGGCACACGCTTTGAACATTGGTATTAAGAAAAGCACTGGGGACTTTATTATGACAGTTGATTTAGATATTGTCTTAGTTGATAAGTTGGATTTTGAACTAAAGGAAGATTCATTCTATTATTCTGGTAATGTTAGTAGGATTAATATGAAAGATATTACTAATGATATGAAAAAGAACTTAGAGAAGTCTACACCATGGACAAGTAGGGTTAATTATTCTACTGCCATGTATGGATTGGCTAACGGTGGTATGCAAATATATTCAAAGAAGTTTATTGAGAAATGGAAGGGTATAGATGAGAACCTATGTTATATGGGTGGTATGGATAATATCGTTACCCTGATGGCTAAGAAAGACAATATGAAGATAGTACAACTACCAGTAAGATTATTACACATAGAGCACGATAAGAGGAAATACGCACAGTTTAAGAACTCACAGTTCGCATTATATGTCCAATCTCAAAGGGGTGCATATTTAAACGAATGGATTGTTAATCCGAGAATGAATACGTTTTGGGGCAACCAAGATGGACCTGACTGTCCTATACTAGAAGACTTAATCACCAGTTATGCCTCCGCAGGGACACCTCTAACGAACGATATTAAGATATTGATAGCAGTTATTAACAATAAGGCTTATCTACCACAGGAGTTTATTAAATCCTTAATGGTGATGTTTAATTATACGTCAAGGTTTTTTCCACACACAGAGATTAAATTTATTAAAGCTTGTCAGGTTAATCATATGAGAAACTTGGCTGTCAATAGAGCAATAGAAGAAAACTTTGACTATTTGATACAGTTAGATGATGACCATTCTTATGACCAAGACACAATCATAAAGTTAATCAGTCACCAGAAAGATTTTGTTACAGTACCGACGAAACAAAGGATATTACCATTTCTACCAACACAATATAAGAAAATACTAGACCCAATCAAGAAAGAGGGTAATTTTTTATATACATTTCCACAAGATGGTTTGATAACATGTGAGGCAAGTGGTCCAGTGGCAATGTTAATGGACGTAAAGAAACTTAAAGAACTAGATTATCCTTATTATTATATGGATTATTCTAACAAAGATACCGTCGGTGGTGACATAGTATTCTGCAAACAATTAAAGGAGAAAGGATTTAAGATACATGTCGATTGTACAATAGATTGTCCGCACATGGTTAATTCAATGGTTAGTTCTTCTGGAATAGAGGCTACAGTTAGAATGAGTGATGGAAGTTTTTAAAGACATTCAAACTATCGAAACATTTATATAGTTTGAATGTTATAACTAATTAGGGTAAATATATGACAGATAGAAAAAGAATTTTGGAGAAAGTAACATGTGATTGGCAGTCTACTAATAATATTGCTAACCTATTACGTATTCATTGGGGGGTATGCCTAGGCATCCTTGGAATGTTATGTAAGGATGGTTATGTTGAATACTTGGAAGTGAAGAGGTTGAAGTCTACACAATATTTATGGAGATTGGCTGATGGCTGATGCAATTCCTGAACAGGGAAGAACTGTTATAGTAAGAGGACCTAAGGGGGAGATATTAATATCTTCTACTAATGCACTTGACAGACTTAAAGATATGTTGAAGTTGGCAGCTAATGAATACGATAAGAAAGGGGAGGCAACTTATGCAGCCTAATATTGAAAAAAGAAATAAGAGAATAGCCTTACTTAACTCTGACGAGTTTAAAAATAGGATTGCAGAAGAGAAGAATGCTGACCCAAAGATAACATTTCTCGCATTATCTAAAAGGTTCAGTGAAGAGTATGATATGAATATTACACCAACACAATTATCTGACGTATATACTAACGAATTATCAATGGAACTAACAAGAGAGGGACCTGTAGAGAAACAACTTAATCCATTTCTTAAAAAGATTTATAGTAGGTTTGAAAAGCTAGAAAAAACAACTGAAAAGTATCATAATATGGTAGATAGAACAGTAGATAATTTAGCTGATGTAGATGATGCAGAACTAGCAGTAAAGATTAAGGATGTATTGCAGGCTGGGAAACAAGTAGAACTAGTAAATAAAATGACAATAACACAGATACAATTAATACAATCAGAACAGGACAAGTTAAAAGTAACTTCCACTAAGGGCATCAAAACTGATGCAGAAGTTAGAGAGAGAGTTAATAAATATTTTAAAGATATACTGGTTGTCTTAGAGAAGCAAGGAAAGATTGTTATTAACGATAAGAATTTAATTAAATGAAAGGAGGATAAATATGAAAACAGAAAAAAAACCATTAACAAAAGACGAACTAAGATTCATTATGTTACGAAGAGATGAAAATAGTTTACAACTTATGGGAATGAATGCACAATTAGCAATGGCTGAGAAAGAAATAGAACTTAATATTCCAATGAGGAAAGCTAACGAAAACTTAGCAAACATCAAGGAGAACATTAACAAAACAGAACTTAACGCTAAATTCTATAATAAAGAGATTAGAGAAGGAAGAGAAGTTCCTGTAAATGTTAGCCAAGTTGAAGAAGTTGAAGCAGAAGCCCAAGAAGTTGAAGAAGAAGTAGAAGACGAAGAGTAATTCTGCTAAAACATTTTTTTATTTTTATGGATTTTATTTTAAATAGTAATCAAGAAAGGTTATTAATAGAGGTATCTAAGCAAACTGGTAAAATACCAGCACTTAAATTAGGTAGACGTGTGTATCAAACAGCTGTATCAGGATATAATAATATAATATTATTGAAAGATATGGGATTGGTTTCTATACACAGAAGACACAACACTAATATTGTTGTACTAACACAAAGAGGCATAGACCACATTTGTAATATATCGAAACAATCGAAACAATCGAAACATTTATAAAGAAAGTTAATATATATATAATATGATAAGAGTATACGATGAAGTTGGAAGGAATAAGATACGGAAAGCCCTGGAGGGGTCCAAACTAATCGCAGACTTTGGATGTGGTGACGATAAGATAATAGGTACTGCTGATGGTTATGATATGGATATAAATGTAAAGCCTGATTATGTTATAAATTTTAATGATAGATTTCCAAGCATTAAGTATGATGGTATATGTATGAGTCATTTTTTAGAACATGTTATTGATACAAGGAAATTTTTAAATAGTTGTTATGAATGTTTGAATGATTACGGCGTAGTATCATTGATTGTTCCAGATGGTGAAACAGTTGATAGTAAAACACTTGGAGACTCTGAGAACACACACGAGATGTTATTTACCTCTAAGACATTAAAGTCATATTTGGAACATGCTGGGTTTGAAGATGTTCATGTAGAATATTATAGTAGACCATACGCTTATAATAATACTAAGGGGATATTTGCTTATGGAAGGAAATAAGAAAATGGAAAGGAAAGAAGAAAAAATAGAGGCTAGGAGTTTTATTAAACCATACTTTGATAATAAAAGTTTGGAAGATTTAAAGAAAACAATTATTCCAAAATGGACAGATACTAATTTAAATACACATCTAAATCTCGTTAGTTGTCCCAAGCAGGCAACACATATTATGGAGATTGGTTGTGGTATTGGTAGATTAATTAAGTCACTAAATGATGAAAATACTGATAGATTTTTTTTGGGTATTGATACTAGTAAAGGAATGTTGTACGAGGCAGAGAAATACTTAAAAGATGTTAATGTAGAGTTAATATTGTCGGACGGCACTGATGTTGATGCTTTGCAAGGTATGAATATGGATTTTATATATAGTATAATAACATTCCAACATATACCAAATATTAATACAGTTAAAAATTATTTAACAATGGCATATAATAATCTTAAAGACGGTGGAGAATTATCTTTTCAGGTATTGAACAAAGAGATGAATAAGGGGTTCTTATGGAACTATCATCCGTTAGAAGAACTAGATAGGCATTTAGTTTCATTAGGATTTAAATGTATCGGAATAGAATTATTTAATGATTGGGCAATATTTCATGCTACTAAGTTGGAAGATATATGCAAACAATCGAAACATTTATAAAGAAAACATACTATATAACAATATGGAATTTGATAAAAAAGATAAACCGCACTCAATTGAAGTTAATAGAACTTCTACAGGGAAGTATTCTTATAGTGTGAAGATGTATTTTGAAGATGTATCTGAGGCAGAGAGTGTATCTAATCAGGTAATTGAAATGGAAGCAAAATTAAAGGAGAGGTATATTGTAGAATGAAGAAAAACGTATTTGAAAATTTAGAAGAGTATAATAAGAGTACGAAACAATATCACTTTATGAGTATTGCAAGTATATTGACCATTATTTTTGTAACCTTAAAATTAACAGGAACTATAGCATGGTCATGGTGGTGGGTATTCTCACCAATAATAATTAAAATTGGTTTAGTATTATTATTATTAATATTAATAATTATAATAATGATATTATCTGTGGTTTTTAAAAAATGTTAGGTATAATTTGGAAATGTAGTATATGTGAAGATGTTAAGGTAAGTTTTGCCAGAGAGCATCATACAATGGATAATTGTGAATGTGGGGCTTGTGGATTAGATTTAGAAGAATATATGACAAGAATACTCGGTCATGATGTATTATTTTTAGCTTCTTTTGATGATAATGAATATCCCTTTGGAATGGAGTTATATAATGATTGCTTAATACAAGGCTTTGATTATTGGGATTGGTTAGAAATCATGGCACCATTAAAAAGAGAATTATATAAAGATAAATACTTAAACCATAAAGTATATAAGGGTAACTTTCTTGGAGGTGTTAGATGGTAAAATACATAGATTTAGCACAACAGTTTTGGAAAGAGTATTATGATAAATATGACGATAGGCAAGAATTATTAAAAAACATTGCTATTGTGGTCAGGAGAACATGTAAAAGATTAGAAGAAAAACAAATGGATAATTATATATTAGAATTAAATCTAATGAGTTACTTTGATGATTTAATAGAATATATAGAGGGACAAAATGAAAGTTGAATTAGATGGTAAATTATTTGTATTGGTAGAAGAAGATGTAGAGAATGACGATGTTAATATTACAGTAGAAATAGCTGGTGTTAATTTATGGGAAATATTGAGACGAAATGATGGTAAGGTAATTAAGATAATATTAGAGGGTGAAGAATGAAAGAATATTGTGCTGTTTGTGATAAAATAACTGAACATTATTCTATTGGAAAAATGGATTATGGAAAAATAGGAAAATATGAATTTTATAATTGTACAATCTGTCATGGAACAATGGCTAAAAAACTACATTCAGGTTTAGAAATTAAATTAAGTGAAAAGGATGTGTTAGAAGAATGAAAATTGGTGTTGATGTTGATGGTGTATTAAGGAACCTTTTTGGTGGAGTATTAAAGATAGGGAAGTGGGTAAAGTGAAAATGGATAAGGTAGCAGGAAGCGGTAATGATGAGTTTTATACCCCAGAGTATGCGATAACACCAATCCTAAAATATATTTCAAAGGATAAAATTGTTTGGTGTCCATTTGATACAGAAGATAGCAACTTTGTAAAAATGTTAGAAAAGAATGGAAACAAAGTAATAGCAACACACCTAGATTCTGGTAGAGATTTCTTTGAGTTTGAACCACCAAAATATGATATTATTTTAAGCAATCCACCATATTCACTAAAGGCACAAGTCTTTGAAAGGTTATTCTCATTAAAAAAACCATTTGCCATGTTGGTTGGGGTTGTTGGATTATTTGAAAGTCAGGTTAGATTTAAAATGTTTAAGAATAATAACTTTGAGATTATGTATATGGATAAGTGGATTGCTTATTTTAAGGATTTTGCAGAGCAGAAACCAAGCTTAAATCCACCATTTTCTAGTGTTTATTTATGCCTAAATATTTTACCTGAACAAATAGTATTTGAAGAGGTATTCAAACCAAAGTATAAGAAACCGAAACTAAATTCGCAGGAGGAGATTAAGACTTGTTCAACCAAGCACGACATTCCTCCCAAGCCTAAAGACTCGGATATCCTGTCTAATTTTACATGAGAATTGGAATTGATGTTGACGGTGTGTTAAGGAATATGACTGGAGCAGTAATGAAAGTAATGGCTCTAAAGAATGGATGGAAAACATTTCCCTTTAAAGATTATAAATCATACGACTTCTTCAAAGAGGCAGGGATAATAGAAAATGCAGAGGATTTTTTTAGGAAGTATTCGGATGATTTATTTTTACGTGCTAAGCCAATGCCTTATGCTCAATACATTAATATGATACCAAAAGAACATAATGTTAGTATTATAACATCACAATTTAAGGGGCTAGAGGGGTTGACACTGGAGTGGTTAGAAAATAATGGAATAGCTTATGATGATATTCATTTTACTTGGGATAAATCCTCAGTTAAATTAGACGTTCTTGTTGATGATTTTCCAGGTAACTTTGAATATTTAGATAAGAAAACAATGCCTGTATGTTATAGACACTTATATAATAAACAATTTAAAGGATATACTGTTAAGAATATGAAAGACTTTGTTGAGAATATGATGCCAAAGTTAGCACTAGGTTATTGTTTGGAGAAGAGATTTACAGATTATAAACCTACATCATTAAGTGAGGTGAATAAATAATGGAATTAAAAACATTAAAGGATATAGGATTTAGTCATATTATTGCAGAAGAAGATATAAATAAAGTTACTGGAAAATCTACAAATGCTAAAGTTTATGTTGATTTTGAAGAATATACAAATGAATTAAAACAAGAGGCAATTAAGTGGATAAAGGAATTTAAAAAAAAGACATTTACGCCAGATTATGAGATGGCTATAAGGTGTCATTCGGCATATACAACAATGATGGGATTTTTCAACATAACTGAGGATGATTTAAAATAATGGTAAAAGAATTTATAACCAAAGACTCAGGTAAGAGACAAGATTATGATAGTGGTATGCGTAGAGATTTACAAGAGGGTAAGCCTAGGTTCGATTTAATGGAGGCAGAAGATATGCCTTACGAAGAAAGATTACTAACTAGATGGGCGAAGTTAATGGGCAGAGGTGCTGATAAATATGGTGAACGTAATTGGGAATTATCAAACAGCGAAGAGGAATTGAAAAGATTTAAGTCTAGCCTATATAGACACACTATGCAATTCCTAGCAGGTAATACAGATGAGGACCACGCAGCAGCTATTCAGTTTAATTTAAACGCAGTAATAACATTACAATATAGATTAAAGAAAAAATAATTAACTATCGAAAAGTTTATAAAGTAAACATACTATATAATACAATGGCAGATAAACCTGAAAATTTAGAGGAATGTATTCATTCTGTGCGATTTTTAGAAACTAAAGATGTCGAAACATTATCAGTATTAATTGGTTATGGTTGTGATTTACGTGATGGATACGATTTTCAAGAGGATGAAAGTATACCGCCATGCAAACATTATTTAAATACTAGGATGTTATATGAAATGTATGAAATAGAGGAGGCTCAAGATGATATTAGAGGGTATAATAAGAAAGAATGATGTATTGGGCGATGATGATAAAGTATATAAAATGCCATTAAGGGGAACTGAGAATGGATATAATGAAGTCTTAATGGATGCTAGGGCTGTAGGTGGAGATGGTTTTTTTAGAAGACAATCAGTTGCACCATACATTGGAATGAGAGTTGAGTTTGTAGTTTCTGAAAAAGGCTATGGTTATAATTATACAATAATTAAGGAGACAAAATGAAAAGAAATATGAACAAACATAATGATGTATTAGAAGAGATAGCTACGCATCCTGACATTGTAGGTATATATAAGAAAGATGTCTCATCTATAATAAAGGATATTAATATATTAAAATATAAAAATACTAATCAAGATGATGAATGTGATTTGATATTTTTGTATGACCATCCAAGAAATTATAGTGACTTGGTAGAGATAAAAAGTGATAGGTCGTATTCAAGTAGTCATGCACATCAACAGTTGGTTAATACAAGTAGAAAGTTTTGTGATAGGATAGGTTATCCAACTAATAAAATGATGGTAGTTTATTATCCATCAATGAGAATAGAGCATTTGGATTAGATATTACTACTATCGAAAGGTTTATAAATAAATTAAGATATATAACATATTATGGATGAAGAACAGATACTAAAAGATTATATTAAAATTAAGGCCAATGATTTTAAGATACAATTAAAGTCTGGAAAGGTAATGATGTTAGATGTGAAAGAATTTATTGAGTTAGTAGGTGCTGATGCTGACGTGTTATTAGAGTCACCAGAGAGACTTTTACAGAACTTAATTAATATATTAAGTGAGACGTTAAGTGTCCCAATAGATATACGGCTTGTTAATCTACCTATTTCCTATGGTATACATATCAGAGCAATAAGGGCTAGACATCAAGATAAACTTGTATCATTTAACGGAACAATAAAACAGGTGTCAGATGTTAATCATTTGGTTACTCAGATTAAATTTGAATGTCCGAGTTGTGGCTCAATCATAGTTGTTATGCAGGCAGATGATACAATTAAAACTCCAACTCAATGTAGTTGTGGTAAAAAAGCACACTTCAAAATATTAGAGAGGATATTGCAAGATTATCAATTGATGGAGATAGAAGAGACACACGAAAACATAGAGGGTAATGAACAGCCAAAGAGGGTTCAGGTTATATCAGTTGGTAATTTATGTGACACAGATAAGGTGAGAAAAAATATTCCAGGGACAATAGTTAATATTATTGGTATAGTTAAGGAACAGAAGAAGGAGACAAAACGTGGTATAAGTACTAGATATGGGAAGTATGTTCATATAAATAATATCACTGTTAAGGATGATGATGAATTTGACCTAAACATATCAGACACAGAACGTGATGATATTTATCAAATAGCTAAACAATCTAACGCATTTGATATGATAAGTTCTAGCATAGCACCAAGTGTGTATGGATATGATAGTATTAAAAAAGCATTAGCATTACAACTATTTGGCGGTGTTAGACATCGAAGGTCGGACAAAACTGACACAAGAGAAAATATCCACGGATTACTTGTAGGGGACCCTGGTACAGCTAAGTCTATCATGTTAAGATTTATGGCTAACTTAACGCAGAGGGGTAGGTTTGTCAGTGGTAAGGGTGCTAGTGGTGTAGGGCTGACTGCTAGTGTGGTTAAATCCGATATTAGTAATGGTTGGGTATTGGAGGCAGGACCCCTAATAATGGCTAATGGTAGTGTGTGTGCTATTGATGAGGGAGATAAGATGACAGATGAAGATAGAAGTAACTTACACGAGGCAATGAGTATTGGGACCTTGACAATTTCTAAGGCTAACATCCACGCAACATTACCAGCAAGAACAAGTGTCTTAATGGCAGCTAATCCTAGGAAAGGTAGGTTTAGTCACGATGGTAATATGATAGACCAAATCAATTTAGTTCCGAGCCTGTTAAGTAGGTTTGATTTTATTTATATAATTAAGGATAGACCAAATGAAGATAGCGATAGAGATATAGCAAACAAAATATTGGGAGAGAATTTATCGCAGTATGATAGTAGTATGCATGTTGAGTTGTTGAGAAAATATATTTATATTGCTAAACAAATTGACCCAATGATGTCGAAGGAAGCTAGTAAGGTAATAGCAGATTTTTATGTAGATTTAAGAAAACAAACTAAGGAGGCTGGTGATGGTAGTTTAATTATTTCTGTTACCGCTAGACAGTTGGAGTCTATTATAAGATTTGCAGAAGCACACGCAAGGATGAAATTGAGGAAAATAGTTGGCGTTGATGATGCAAGAAATGCGATACAAATGATTAAGGAATATTTATCAGAATTTGGTTATGATGAGAAAGAGGGAACTTTTGACATTGATAAAATAATGGGAATGTCTGCAAGTACTAGGGGAAGATTAGATTTAGTATTAAGAACAGTTAGACAAATGGAAAACATGTATACAGATAGAACAGTTCCACTAAAAGATATAGAGGTTAGGCTTATAGATATTGATAGAACCCTCGTCGCTGAGGCAGTATTTAAACTGAACAGACAAGGAGATTTAACAAAGATTGGAAAGGGGTATAGGAGAGTATGAAGAAAAAATTATCTTTAGAAAAAATTAATGCTCATAAAAATGATAGTCACGTTAGTCTGCACGATGATTATGAAAACAATCATGTATATTTAATTGATGGAGTGTCTCATAAAAGATTAGGATATAAATCAGTTACTACTTTTATTGGTAAGTTTTTCTCGGAGTTTAATGGGGCGATGATTGTTAATAAATATTATGATAAGTGGATGAAAGATAAGGAGTCTAAATATTATGGAATGTCTAAGGCAGAGATATTTAAGTTGTGGAAAGATAATGGACAGATTGCCAGAGATGATGGGACTAGATTACATAAAGCATTTGAAGACTTTGTTAATAAAGACTTTGAGGTTTTTGAACTTCCTGAGTTTCCAAATTATGTTAAATGGTATAGTAAAGAAGTTGGTGAACCTTTCAGAACAGAGTATACAGTTTATGGACCGGAAGAATTAGTTATCGGTAATATAGATTTTATTTACAAAGATAAAAACGGAGACATGTGTATCGTTGATTATAAACATACTGATGTTCCGAGCAATAGTTCTTATGGTAAGGAGTGTCTTGGATTAAGTTTGCCGGATAATAAAGCGTCCAAAAATACCGTCCAATTAAATCTGTATAAATATCTCTTGGAGAAGTATTATGATGTGAAAATAAAGCATATATATAACTTATATATTAAGAATGACAAGTGTAAATTTGTAGAAAGAGACACTATAAATATGCAAGAAGTGTTTGAACCATGGGAAAATACATGGATTTGATGGAATATCGAACTATCGAAAAGTTTAAATACCCAAAATACATGTATTATATAGGATTAATTCGGATTAATAATAATTAATTCCAAATATTGATAACACCGTCGACATTATGTTCAAAAAACTAATGAAAGGAGGTAAATAAAATATGGCAAATGTAAAAATTAATAAGACAGCTCAATACTTTTTAGTAATTGGTATGTCTTTAATGTTATTATTCTCAGGCTTTGCAGCTTTCAAGCCAGTAACTGTTAACACAGATTCTGACGCAATCGCACAAGCAATTACAGGAGCAATGATAATACCAGCTAGTAATTCAACTGTTGTAGAGTCTCAAATAGATGCAATCTATTTAGAAACTTTTAGTGAAGATACAGCTAAGGGAGTAGCAGAAGTGTTAGCTCTTGACGAGATTGAATCTAAATCATTTAAAAGAGATTTAGTAACTTTCTTATTAGCTAATGAAGATGCTAACGCAACTTTATCTGGAATAGATTACAAAGATATCAGTGATATTAGTATCAGAGATATTGATGTAACACTAAAGAGTGGTGACAAGGCAGATGTTGAAGTAGAATTTAAGGTTTATATATCTAATTTTGGTGATGACGATGAAGAGGAAAAGGCACGTTTAAGTGTTACTTTTGAAGTTGAGGAGTTAGATGAAGATAAAGACTTTGAAGATGCAGAAGCAGAAGTGGAGAGTAACTCGTTTGAATTAATAAAATTCTACGATTAATCTTAATCAAAGTATATAGGTATCATACAGTCTTGATGTATGGCGATTAATACACGATACGTATTATTTTATTCTACTAACTATCGAAAGGTTTATATATGAGAAGATATTATATACATTATGCGAAAAATTTCTAGGACTAAATGTGAGGTGTACAGTAGAGTAGTTGGATATTTGCGTCCAATAAATGCTTGGAACGATGGTAAGAAGGAAGAGTTTCATGATAGGAAGGTGTTCAAATCGAACTAGAAGATATAGTAATAGGTATTGGTGAAAAGAAACTTAGGGGCACGAAAATTAAGTTTGGGAATGCCTCGTTTGTATGTAAAAATTACAATATTAGTAATAATAACATAACATACGAAACATTCAGTAATGATATATATAAATTAAATATAAAAAATAAAGAAAGTAATATTATCTGTAAAGACAAACAATATCACCTTAGTTTTTAAGTTGCTTAGATACGTTATCTGGCAAATATATATTACTAATTTTCTCAAAGATTACTCTAACCTTCTCAATAAAATTGTTATCTTTCTGTGTTGGAGTTAATCTAGCAATGATTGTAGCGCCCCCAATTATAAGACCGATAGCCTGTAATATTTGTAATAGTACTGATTCCATGTTATTCCTCCTTTGTAATGTGCTTAATTAACCGTATAAGCCAATCTAAGCAATCTTTCTGAATTTTATGCAATGATAGTCATCTGAATAGATTTGTATATATTCATAGGACATATTAAGTCGAATGGTATTTCAAACTCTTTCTCAAAATCAATCTGTTTATCTGAACAATCATATAGTACTCTTGACACACCCTCTGAACATATTAATGTCTTAGCACCATCTGTGAATACAATCTCTCTATCAAATAATGTTCTTACTGCTATAACTAATATAGTGAAGAAACCATATTTAATGCCTTCATATTTCTTACAGTATTTTTTTACATCGTGTAATTTAACGTTAGCCTCTTGTATTGATACGACTCCTGCATTGATTCTTTCTAATATGAATGATTTTTCATATGTATTAGAAACAAATCCATTCTTTGTTGCCTCATGAATAATTACTGTATCTTTATCTACACTAGATATTACTCCACAATGTGTTGGTCCTCTCTCTCCAAACATTATAATATTCTGTAAATTAATCAGTCTTCCAAATATACCCTTACCTCTCCACTGAAAAACTTGTCCTATTTTAAATTCCATTTTCTAATTCCTCAACTCTTAAAGCTAATTC
>Ga0307928_10000750_pt1 | contig 24425 bp, 34 predicted proteins | sample AceLakmetagen232_FD_201815 | JGI IMG/M metagenome (GOLD analysis project Ga0307928, IMG submission 201815) | Saline water microbial communities from Ace Lake, Antarctica - #232 | ecosystem: Environmental > Aquatic > Non-marine Saline and Alkaline > Saline | place: Antarctica: Ace Lake... | reverse complement strand
TATGATATTAAATATGAATATGAAATTAATAGAGACAATTATTATTTTTAAAAAAATCAAAATTTATGGAACAAACAAAAAATATTGGAGAACAACCAATTAAACAAACACAACAAGAAAAAGTATTAAATGCATTAGAAGAAGCTAAGGGAGATTGGGTAAGTGGAACCTACTTCTTAAGAGAATTATTTCTTTCTCAATTTCACGCTAGAATATTTGAACTTCAAAAGAAGGGATACAAAATAGTATCAAGTGAAGATAACGATATGTATGGCTTCAAATCATATAAATTAATCGAAGAGAAATAGTATTAATAAAATGAAGCTTAATTTGAAAGATAAAATAGTAGGACGTCCAATTCGTTGTAATAAACAGAAATTGAATCCTAAGAAAGATACAAAATATGCAGAGGTTGTATTTGTAGGAGATGTACATTATGGGTCACCACAGTGTAATTTAAAAAAGTTTCTTGAACAGTTAGATTACTGTTTAAAACATAAGATTTATGTATTTCTTATGGGTGATCTATTAGAGATGGCAACACGAACAAGCGTGGGTGCTGGAATATATGAACAAGAAACAATAGGGCAGAGTCAATATGAAAAGATGGTAGGATTCTTACATCCATTAGCAGACAAGAAACTAATTCTAGGGATGCATGCAGGCAATCATGAAGATAGAGTTTATCAGGCTACTGGAATAGATATTTCTAAAGCTATGGCAAAAGAACTAGAAATTCCTTATCTAGGAAATGCTTGCTGGAATGAATTTAGAGTTGGAAAGCAATCTTACTCTATATATTCCTTACATGGAAGAACAGGATCGCGTTTCGATGGAACAGCATTAACAGCACTAGAGCGCCTCTCAGCAGCCTTCAGTTGCGACCTAGTTGCGATGGGTCACGCACATAAGTGTGTAAACTCATCAGTAATCTATCAAAAATTATTAAATGGAGTCATTAAGGAAATGAAGAAATATCTATTAATAACAGGACATTTCTTAAAATATGATGGAGGTTATGGTCAAACAATAGGATTACCGATGAGTAAATTAGGTTCTCCGAAGGTAAAGTTCTTTGAAGATCATCATAATTTACACATAAGCTGGTAATTAATTAATTTAAAAAACAAAATGGAAAAAATATACATTAAAAAACTAATTAGTACAGGAGATATGGATGTACTAACAAGAGAGAAAGACGTAGCTATTTATAGCGACCCTAAGCTTTATCAAATTTTTAGAGTGACTGATATGGAAGAAATTAAAGTTACAGTAAAAATAGAAAAGAAATAATATGAATAACACCTATTTAAAGTCTGCCTTATAGGAAGAATGAACAAAAAACTTTACCACGTATAATTAACTCTTTTATAGAGTTTCAGAAACGTGGTAGGTAGGTTCATTAATTAGGTAAAATCGTAGGACTATGGTAGTATTAGTAATAGAATAAAAAATATGACAAAAGAAAAAACAAGATTATGGACAAAAAATATTTAAAAACAGCAATAGTTACAGGTACAAGTGGATTTATTGGTTCACACACATTAGAATATTTATTAAAAAATACAGAATGGGACTTTATATGTCCATGTTCTTTCTCTCATAAGGGAACACCAGAGAGAATTACTGAGATACTAGAAAGGACACCAGAGTATATGGATAGAGTTAAAGTAATAACTCACGATCTAACTGTACCCTTTACTGAACATACAATCTCTAATTTTCCCCAAATCGATTACATCGTAAATGTAGCAAGTGATTCTCATGTGTATCGTTCAATTGAAGATCCAGCTCCGTTTATCCGCAATAACGTTAATTTAATCATCTCTATGCTTGAATTAGCTAGAGTAGTTAAACCTAAGGTTTTCTTTCAAATATCTACAGATGAAGTATATGGCTCAGCGCCACTCGAAACGCGATACAAAGAATGGGATGTAATACTACCAAGTAATCCTTATGCTGCCTCAAAAGCAGCTCAGGAAGCTATTTGTGTATCATATTGGAGAACATATGACGTTCCTGTAGTTATTACCAATACTGTAAACAACTTTGGTGAGAATCAAGACTCAGAAAAATATTTATCTAAACTTATTAAACAAATTTACCACGATGAGACAGTAACAATTCATGGAAATGATGATTTTATTGGGGGTAGATATTATATTTATGTAGATAATCATGCAGATGCAGTACTACATATAATCAAGAATGTTCCTATTAAGATGTATAAAGACGAACAAGATAGACCATTACGCTTTAATGTTACATCTGATGATGAATTAGATAACCGTGAAGTAGCTCTTTTGGTAGCAGAACTAATGGAAAAGAAACTAAAATATAAATTAGTAGATTTTCACACAGAAAGAAAAGGTCATGACCGAAGATATGCGTTAGATGGAACAAAATTACAAGAAACTGGATGGGATATGCCCTTCAAGTTTAGAGAATCATTAGTAAAGTATATTAACTGGACTTTAGAAAACAAAAGATGGCTTTAAAAAACATAGCAGTAGTACTGCCAACAATTAGACCAGAAACAGTACCAGTATTTTTAGATGCTTGGCAACCTCTATTTGATAAACACAATGTAGAGTTTGTTTTGGTAGTAGATGGTGAAATACCCTATATATTACATAATAATGGAGTAACATACATGAAAAGTGATTTAATTTCTAATTTCTGTGCAGGAGTAAGACAGTTAGGTTTTCTCTATATAGCTAAAGCTTTACCAGATGTAGAATATATTATTACTCTTGACGACGATGAAACACCAATAGGAGACCCAATACAAGACCATGTTAATGCTCTTGATATGAAAGTTCCGATCTCTTGGATGTCTACAGCTTCAGATTATATGAGAGGTTTTCCTTATGCTGTAAGAGAAGAAGCTCCAGTTATGATGTCACATGGTGTATGGGAAGGAAATTATGACTGGGATGCACCTTCTCAATTATTAAAGAAAGATAAAAAGGTAGATTTTTATAAAGGTGTGATACCAAAAGGTATATTTGCACCTATTTGTGGAATGAACTTAGCGTTTAGACGAGAAGCCTTACCTTATATTTACTTTGCACCAGTAGGACAATACAAAGGAGCAGAACGTTTCGATGATATCTGGATGGGACTCGAAGTTATAAAGAGCTTCGCAGAACTAAACTGGGGCATCGTAACAGGTTATGCAAAAGTCTTACACTTAAGAGCTTCTAATGTTTTCTTTAATTTAGAAAAAGAAGCAATAGGGATAAGAAAGAATGAAGACTATTGGAAAGGAGAATATGACGAATGGTATAAAGAGTTTATTATTAGAAGAGAGAAATGGTACGAATTAACAAAATGAAACCTTTTATAGAAATACATAAAAAAGATAAAGTGGAATGTTTCTCAATGATATACCAAAAAAGAAACTTGATGAATTTATTAATAACGGAGTCGTAATAACACAAATAAAGAAAAATAATGTCAATTAAATACAAAGAACAAACTTATAAGGTAGCAATAGTAACTCCAGCAGGAAGAGAAAAGTATATGTCTGTACTTAAGCCTTTTATCTATAAAAAGATAAAAGAAGGACTAATTGACGAATGGCAGCTCTGGAAGAATACTGTTAATGAAGGAGATATAGCCTATCTTGAAAGCATGGCAGAGGAAAATTCTAAAGTTAAGATTTACACAATAGATGAAGAAATAACTCCTACCTGGGATGACTATAACGCACTTCAAACTTTTAAGTTCTTTAAATATTCTCATGATGATGACACAATCTATATAAGATTTGATGACGATATCGTTTGGGTAGAAGAAGGATGTATAGAAAAGATTTGCAAAGCTAGAATAGATAACCCTGATGCTTACTTAATAGTACCTAATACTATTAACTCAACACTATTTACTTCTTGGCATCAAGAAATTGCTGCATTGAGTGAAGAAGCAGGAGCATGTGCTAGATATAACGCAAGTTATCCAGACCAAGCTTACCTTTGTGAATTTACTTACGCTAACTCGGAACTAATTGACCTTATCCATAACACTTTCAAGAAAAGACATAAAGAAAATACATTGAGTGCTTACTACATGCCAAACAAAGAGTTTACTGAATATCAAAGATTTAGTATCTGTTCAATCGCTTGGTGGGGTAAAGATAAAATAGCACCAGGATATATAGAGGAACCGCAACTTGCCTACGAAATACCAATTACGTTAGGTCGTCCCAACTTCTTTGTTGGAAACGCGTTATGCTTACATTATTCGTACCATACCCAGAGGGATTATTTGACTAGTAATGGAGATGAACACTTAGAATTTTACAGGAAAATAAATAAATAATATGCCTACAGGAATATATAAAAGAACAGAATACCATAATGCTATTTCAAGAAAGAACATCAATAGATAACGGAATTACATTATCAAAAGAAGTACATAAGGAGTTTCATAAAAGATACGGCATTAAAAATAATACAAGAGAGCAATTAGAAGAATTTATAAATTAAATAACAAGAAATAATATTATGTTACAAAGTAGTGAAAAATTAAGAGAAAATACAGATGCTCATGAGGAAGCAGTCGTAGTGCAAGATGAATATAGAATAAGAGAGTTATTCGCAATGGATAGAGATATAAAGTATGTGGTGGATCTAGGAGCTAATGTAGGAACCGCATCTTTTAAAATACAGACATTTTTCCCTGATGCTAAAATAATTTCATGTGAACCAGAAGCAGAAATGATGAAGTATTGTAAATTGAACACTGGAAATAAACTTATTTATGAACAAGTTGCCGTAATTGGTGATGATCGTAAAGAAGTAACCTTTATTGACTGTAAATGGGAAGGAAATGGTCATGTAGAAGGGAACTTCAGATGGGACTTATTTACACCTATGGGATCTAAAGCTATTGGTAAAACACAAGTTAAAGCCTGTACATTAAAGAATCTAATGGATAAACATAAATTCCCAAAGATTGATCTATTAAAGGTTGATGTTGAAGGAATGGAAGGACAAATACTTACAAAGTTCAAACCTCATCTAAAGAAAGTAAAACACATTAGAGGAGAATGGCATGGAGATGTAGATAGAGAGATTATTAGAAAAGCATTAGAAGATACACATACAGTTGTATTCGATCAACATTTTAAAACCCATGGAGATTTATTTGCGGTAAGAAAAGGAGAAGAGTTCGCTAAAATTATATTAAATTATCCACCTATCCAAAGAAGTAGAATTATTAAAAGACCTGGTATGCCTGATAAAGTTCAAATAATAAAATAATGAAAAAGAAAAAGAACAAAAATATTAAGCTCGAAAAACTTATTAAGAGTATAATTGACAAATACGCTAAAATACTTTTATTAGATAAACATACTATAGAACTTCATTATGGGGTAAAGGGTAGAGATTCTTTAATGGAAACTACCTTTAATTACCCTTATTTAGATGTGAATATTCATTATGGGGTTAATTTAATCCAGTATTGGAAAGAAGGAAAAGATATTATTCCTATTGTTGTTCATGAACTATGTCACCCAATAACTGACCCATTATATGGAAAAGCATCTGCTAGGTATGTTTCAATAGATGAAATAACAGATGAAAGAGAAAAATTAACAGACTATATCTCAAATATAGTGATTAAAAACAACTTATAAACATTATGAAAACAATTATGAAAATAATATATGGAATATTAAAGTTAATATTTATAGGTGGAATGTTATTGGTAGTCTTATGGGATAAAGCCTTTGAAAAATCCTGTGATTAATAATTGTAAAAAAGTCCTGCCGCTGGACTAATTAAAAAGAAAAATGAAAAGAGCAATAGTAGTAGGAACAAGTAAATACACTAAAGACTTTCTAAAAGACTGCCTAGAGAGTATTAAAGAAACGCCATACGATATTCTAATCGTATCTAATGATGGTTATGAGCCTGACTTGTCGTATTTCGACAGGCAGCATAACGTAATCATTAATTCTTTCAATGGCTGGGAACTAGGAGTAATAGAACGAGCAAAAGAGAGACTCGATACTTTTATCTTTATTATGGATTCTACCCTAATAAAAAATATTAAATTGTTCGAGGAATCTTTTGCTATAGAGGGGAATGTAGTATATACAAAAGGTAACTTCCACTATATGGGAAAGTTCGTAACTAAAGAGCTACCTAACTCGCCCATAGTGAAGAACAAGGAAGATGCGGTATTTCTAGAGTCTCGTTGGTTAGACGGATTTAAGTACGCGGAGTTTATCCCTGATTTACCTGTACACACTAACGTTTATGAATATATCCATGGTAAGAAGAGAATGAGGTTAGAGAATAAGTACATGATTAAGTGGAAAGGAACGTATTTCGCTAGCGCGGAACATCCTATACCAGCTGGAGAGATTATGTATGAAAATAAGGGCATCGAAATAGAGTAGATGATGCAAAGTACCACATTACTTGTAAAACCTCTCTATGGGTCTCGTAGGGCCTCCTGTGGCCTCTCAGAAGCCTATTGTAAGTTAATATGTGATGACTATGTTATAATAAATACAATGAAGAATAAACCAAACAAAAATTTTAAATATAATTACTGGAATATAGAATTAAAATATCCAGGGTTAAAAGTCGGTAAGGATTTAGTGCTAACAAGATTAACACACAATATGGATTCATCTAAAGACGAATATGTAACAGTAGCAGTTAATTTCCCTAAAAAAATAGATAATAAAGTTCTATTATTGACCATTAAAGAGATGTTAAACGCAATAGAACGCAATAAACAAACGTAATGATAACAAAACCATTAAAATTTAAAACTCCAGCAATACTTCAAACACAGATTAATAAGTATTTCGAAGAGACTCCTTTAGCTGAGTGGACTATAACTGGCTTAGCTTTAGCTCTAGATACAAGTAGACAAGTGCTTTGTGACTATGAAAATAACGAAAAACGAAGAAAGTATTCTGACGCCATTAAAAAAGCGAAGCTTAAAGTTGAGAATAGTTACGAGTTAGACCTTAAAAAACACGGTAGATCTGGAACTATCTTCGCATTGAAGAACTTTAATTGGAAAGATAAGACGGAACGCGATATTAATATTAAAGAGTTGCCTAAACCTATTCTTGGTGGGGTTAACGACGCGGAACTTCTTGAACCCCCAACAGTAAAGATAATAGCAGAAGATATTCCATCTGAAACACCTCTAGAATTAAATTAATATATGGGATTTGTAATTACAACAGCAACAAAGAAGATTCTAGCACTTAAGAAACGAATTAAGATTATTCAAGGTGGAACTTCTGCTTCAAAGACTATTTCAGTACTTTTAATCCTTATAGACAAGGCACAAGTCAAGCATGAGAAGAAAGAACTAATTTCTATCGTCTCAGAGTCAGTTCCGCACCTTAAAAGGGGTGTAATGCGAGATTTCAAGATAATAATGCAATCTCACGGTTATTGGAATGATGACAGCTGGAGTTTAACAGATTCTATCTATACATTCGAAACTGGTAACCAAATAGAGTTTTTTTCCACAGATAATGGCGATAAACTCCGTGGTGCGAGACGAGATTGGTTATTTATGAACGAGGCTAACAACAATACGTTTGAAGCCTTTGAACAACTCGAAGTTCGAACCACTAAAGGCATATATCTTGACTACAACCCTACAAATGAGTTCTGGGTGCATACCGAACTAAAAGGTAAGAGAGATGACGTAGATTTTATTATTTTAACCTATAAAGACAACGAAGCTTTGGATCAAAAGATTGTAGATTCCCTAGAGCAGCGTAGGAACCGTAAAGATTGGTGGACTGTATATGGATTAGGACAACTCGGAGTTATTGAAGGACGTATATACAAGAACTGGGAAGTCATCGATGAGGTGCCTCACGAGGCGCGAATCGAACGTACAGGAATAGACTTTGGGTATTATGCTGACCCTACAGTTATAATTGATATTTATTACTGGAATGGTGCTTATATATGGGATGAAGTGCTATATCAAAAAGCATTAGTAGAAAATAAGAAGATAGCAGACGTTTTATCTTCTAAAGACCCTAAGGCATTAGCTAAAGCAGATCGCTCTGAATCACGTTCAGTTGACGAGATTAAGTCTTATGGCGTAATGATAATGCCTAGTAAAGGTGGACCTGGATCTGTTCTTAGTGGTATATCATTCATTCAGTCTCAAAAGATATTCGTAACGAAACGCTCAGTCAACTTAATCAAGGAATATCGGAATTACTTGTGGAAGGTAGATAAAGACGGTAAAGTATTAAACGTACCAGAACACACATACTCTCACTCAATGGACGCTGGTAGATATGGTATGGAAGACTTGTACCTCGAAACGCGAAGCGATGATAACGAGAGAGCTGATAGGTTATTGAATAGATTAAAAAACTTAACGCCACAGGCAAGATAAAGATATGAAAGATAAAGAACAACCAAAGAAGAAGTTAACAGAAGCTGAGAAAGCCGCATGGCAAAAGACTAGACCTAAGATGACTGACCCAGAAGAGTATGCTGCTATTAAAGATGTGTACTTTATAACTGGAAACCCACAGGATGAGGAATTAGACCCAATAGAGAGATTAGAACGCTTTGAACATAAGTTACGAAGTAAACAACGAAGCTCGAGATAACAATTTGCTTAATAGGATACGACAGTGATATAATTAACATTAATTAAAAAAATATGCTTACAATAAATCAAGAAATAGAGAAGATAAAAGGTAACTACGAATCAACTATTGACTTAGTTGAGGGATTGCCTTTTTCACAAAAGAAACAAATACGAACCATTGAGTTTTATAATAACTCGAAGTATCTTAATGGTCAATTTGACGAAAAGGATCAAGAGAAGCCTTTCTACAACATACTTAACGCTATTTGTGACGTAGAGAACTCAGCTAAAGATCTCGATACGAAAGACATACAAATCACCTCAGATGACTCGAATCATTACCTGGGAAGCTTTCTGTTATCTAAAGATATCTATGTTTGGATGAAAGAGATTAATTTCGCAAGGACTTTAAACGATATGCGAGATATGCATACTCGTTACGGATCATTGCTTGTTAAGAAGGTAACAGTAGACGGAGTGCTTACTTTGGAGTTACCTGAATGGAAGAATCTAATAACAGACCAAGTAGATATACTTAAAGGTGCGATAATCGAAACGCATTGGATGACTGCAAATGAAATCCAAAAGATGAAAGGATGGAAGAATAAGAAAGAAGTATTAGATAAGTTAAAGAACGGAGGTTCTACTAAGAGATTACCAGTTTCCGAAGTGCGTGGTGAGTTTTCAAAAGCTACCTTCAAAAACACTGATGGGAAGAGATACACTCCTAGTGACGAGAATGAATACAGTTATCAGTTGTATTACGTAGCAGGTAATCCAGTAGAGAATGGAAAAGCAACATCAGTTGGCGCTGGTATCCCTATGTATTGGGAAGATAATACAGAAAAAGTCTATAAATACTTAGCTCGTAAGCCTAAAGCAGGACGTGGATTTGGTGTCGGAGTTATGGAAGAAGGAGAGGAATCTCAAGTAGGAACGAATGACGCGGTACTTAAACAATCTAGAGCTATGGAGTATACAACTAAGGTTATTGCTACTACAGCTTCTAAAAAACTTAAAGGTAGAAATCTTTTGTCCGAAACAGAAGACGGAACTATCCTAGAGATAGAAGAAAATAAAGATATTAAAGCTTTACAACTATTACCTAGTGGAGGATTACAGCAATATGGATTATTGATTAACCAATGGTATGACCAATTACAGAAAACTACGAGTGCTTACGCATCGCAAAGAGGTGATGTTCCACATTCAGGTACACCATTCAGACTACAAGCAACTGTGTTACAACAATCTTCTGGTGTCTTTCAAGACTTACAAGAAGAAATAGGTATTTTCATCACTGAAATTATTGAAGACTGGATAATGCCATATCTTGGAAAGAAACTAACAAAAGAACACATTCTTGCTTATGATTTCTCTTCAGATGAACTTAGAGAGATTGACAGTAAATTCTCAACACACTGGGCTAATCAAAAAACAGTTAATGCTGTTTTAGAAGGTAAGATCGTGACTCGTGCTGAATATGACAGATGGATTGAAGGTGCAGACATTTATATCAAAGAAACTAAAGCTCAACGTTTTATTGATATTCCTAAAGATTTCTATAAAAACTTAAAAGCTAGAGTAACGGTGAATGTCACAGGTGAACAAAAAAACAAAGCAGCAACCCTTGAATCTCTGTATAACATCTTGGTAACCTATGCTGCTAGTCCAAATCTAGCTCAAGACCCAGTTGCATCAGAGCTTCTAACACGAATCATCGAGCTATCAGGTTCTGGAATAAGCCCTGTATCTATTACAGGAGCTATCAATTCAAAGGCTAAACAGGCATTACAATCTCCTGAAGTATCGCAAGCCGCACAACCAGTTAAACAACCCGTAATATCTAAACCATTATCATTAACAGCGAAAGGAGAGTAGACTAGTCTTGCGTAACGCAAGAAGACTCTGATAAAATAGAACATATGGCAACAACATTAAGAACAATACAAGATTACGCAAATATGTATGCAGGTGAATTACCAGAACGTGGTTTATCGCTTCAAGAAGCGTTTAACTCCGTAGCAGGGCAAACAGGACTGACTATTCAAGACGCTGTTAACTTTATAGCTGGGACAGTTGGTTGGACTACAAGAGACGCATTAAACTCAATAGCAGGAACCAATGAATTATCAATGCAAGACGCGTTACGTGTCATAGTGGGAGAATAATATGAAATATATGATTAAAAAAGAAACAATAAAAAGACACTTAATTAGTGCAGGAGTAACGTTTGTAGCAACATTTGCTGTGATCTTCTCCGCTGGTATAATGGATATTAACTTTGTCTTTGATAAAGTATCAATAACAGCATTACTAGGAGGTGCATTAATGGCAGCTGTAAGAGCTGTAGCTAAGATAATAAGAGAAGTTTCATTGAGTTTATTAAGTAATAAAGAATAATATGAAATCACTTCAAGAATTTTACAACGATAAAGAAACAATGGGAAATCTGCATAAATATTTATCAGAGTTCTTTAAAGAAGAAGCAGTAAGAAGATTATTAAAAAGAGAAGATGCCGTAGCTTTGGCTGATGCAACAGATATGTTAAATTTAGCTTTTGATAATATGGACATTTTATTTTCCTCGAAGGTCGTAAGGAAAAATAGTAAAAACGAAGCAAGATAAAAATATGTTTAAAGACGAAATAAAGAAAGAAGTTAAGAAAGAAGTTAAAGAAGAAGTTAAAGAAGAAGTAAAAGAAGAAGTTAAAGAAGAAGTTAAAGAAGAAGTAAAGCAAGTTAAGTTACCTAACGTAGCAAAAACACCTACCTTCAGAATCCTACCTAATGGTAAGAGACAGAATATAAAATAAATAATAAATACGACCAGTGATGTCTCTAAACCCACATATTAACCATAATGGTGAAGACAAACACCTAAAAATAGTTCTAAAACTTATGGAGAATACAAGTGGTACTGATGCCTCAAATCAGAGCGACGTTTACGCTTTAGTAGACGAAATTATTAGTTCCGATGCTGATTTCCAAGCAGAATTAGAAGTTCTATCTGATGAAGATAAAGCGGATAAGGTTGCCGAGAAAACAGAAGAGTTAATTAGAGCAGAATTTGCAAACATTATTGAGAAATCATCAAAAGACGCAGAACTTGCTGAGAATTACAAAATTCGAGCTAAGAAGGCGGAAACAACTAGAAAAGTTGCTCCTCCTATTACTAACAAAGACCCACAACTCTCAGATGAACTTAAATTGATTGCTCGTGGATTATCAGATGAAGCTATTGATAAAGCGAAAATCATTGCAAAAGGCAATGGAATCTCACTTCAAGAAGCCTTGAAAGACGATATGTTTTTAGCATATTCAGCCAAAGTGGCAGAGGACAAAAAGAAGGAAGACGCGAAACTCGGTGCTTCAAAAGGTTCAGGTGAATCGCAAAGTGAAACTGGAATCTCATATGGTATGTCCAAAGAGGATCATGAAAAAGTTTTTAAAGAAGCAATGGGCAATTAATGACTTTAATATTAACAAATAAATTATTAGAGAATTAGAATTATGGCATTTCCAACAGGAACAATGACAGAAACTACTCTAGCAGAGAGTATCCCTACATTATGGGGAGAAAAAATTAATGAGTTTTATAAGAACAGACTCATGGCAGCGGATTTCTTTGTAGACCGTTCTTCAGAATTAGCAGGTGGAGGCTCAGCCCTTTATACTCCTAATCTTACAGAATTTGATGCAAACTCAAAAACTGTCGCAACAGCCGTTACACTTAATCAGCCTACAGACACAAAGGTAACACTTACTGTCAACCAATGGTACGAAGTATCATGGGCTATCGAAGATAACGACTTAGCACAAGTAAAACATTCTTATTTCTTACAAAATAGGTATGCAGAAAGTGCTGGTTTCACAATGGCCGAAAAATTAGAAGTAGCTTTGACATCCCTATTCAGTGCATTCGACAACTCAGTAGGAACATCAACAGCAACTCTTACCGATTCTGTTATTCGTGAAGCTATCAATACTCTTGAAGAAGGAGCTATTGATACTCAATATGACTGTGCTTACTTCATTTCACCAGCAGTCTTCTGGAAGCAAATACAAAACCTTGACAAGTTTAGCTTAGCTGTTAACTCACCAGCTAACGATCCTACAGCAAAACTTCCAAAGGCAACTTTGTATGGTATTCCAGTATTTGTATCTAACAACATTCAATATGTTTCAGGTATAACTGGTAGAAGTAACTGTTTAGCTCACAAAGACGCTATTCACTGGGCAACATCTCCACTAGGGTCAAACGGCTCCGCTGGATCTTCAATGACTGGTAAATATCATGTCCGTGTTCAAACTAACTACATCCCTGAATATCTTTCAACACTAACAACTGCAGACTTGCAGTACGGTGTTATTGAAAATAGAGGTACAGCTGGAGTTACAATTTTCACGAAGGAGTAAACGAATTAACAATTAACAAGTAATTGTTTGCCCTGTATCCGATGCAGATTGAGGAATATAGGGCAAATCTGCAAATAATTATATGACAACAACAGGAGGAGTAGTAATATCACCCAATATCAAGAAAATAAGCGATAGAATAGATAAGGCTGGTAATATAATAAACAAAAGAACAAAAGAAATAATTCAAGCTCGTACACCTGAATACGTACGACCAGTTGAGGGCGCCCCACTAGAGGCTCCACAAGCCCCTACAGCAGTAGTTACACCTAGTAACGAGTCTTTATCTATCTTAGATCAAATAAAGGCAGCTAAGGCTAATTTAATTGAATTAGAAGAATTAAAAAAACTCAAGATAGCTGAAAAGAAAGCAGAACTTGAGTTATTAGAAGAATAATATGAAAGTATACTATGTCAACTCAGAACTAAATGGTTGCTATAATGTAAGATGTCTATTCCCATTGCAAGAAAATGGATGGGATGGAGACAGAACATCTTTTGCATTAACTCGACCAAAAGCAGAGAGAAAAGCTAAAGCATTATTAGATGCTGAGGTTATTGTTTTTCATCGACCTGAAAAGAAAAACAAGATAGAGGCTGCGAGATTATTAAAAGAACAAGGTAAAAAGATTGTTTTTGACAATGACGATACCTACAAAGACACAGGAGGATTCAAGTTTACAGAATACATGAACGAAGCAATGCTAAAAAGAGGTTTAAAGACCTTAAATGAAAACATTGATACCTTTATTAAAGAAGCTGACCTTGTAACTTGTGCCACAGAGTTCTTAAAGAAAGAATATGAGCTAATAAACCCTAATGTAATCGTATTACCTAACTGTATAGATCCTTTTTACTTCCCAGAACCTAAGAGAAATGAAGAAGATGTAATTAGAATAGGTGTTACAGGCTCAGTTGCAATGACTTCTGACCTAGAAGTATTACAACCTATCGTTGATCACTATGAACACGATAAAAGAGTTCGTTTAGTTCTATTATCTATCCCAGCAAAGAGCCAGAATCAAACTTATCAAGAGCTTTATGCCGAAGAATATGATTGGTTGAGTAAAAAGAATATCGAATGGCATACTTTAGTACCTTGTGATGAGTATTATGAGGCATTAAATGACCTAAAACTCGATATGGTAATAATTCCACGCTATAATAGTCCATTTTCACGATGTAAATCTAATTTAAAGTTCCTAGAGAACTCTATGTTAGAAATTCCTAGCGTTTGTCAGGCTTTCAGCACAGGAGATAGTCCTTACCAACAAAATCCTAATGACGCGAAACACTTACTATTAGCTGATACACAAGAAGAATGGATAGAACAGATAGAAAAGCTAATAAAAGATAAAGAATTACGTAGAAAAATGGGTAAAGAAGCTAGGGAATACGTAGAAGAAATTTACTCAATAGAAAACAATGCCCATAAATGGGTTGACGCTTATCAAACTTTATACAATAACGACAAATAAACTTATGGAAGAATACCCAAAAATAATAAAATTAGAAAATGAAAAATTAAAGAAACTTCTTTTTGAGAAAGGAGCGATAATTACTATTGGTAGAACAAAGTCTGAAGAACTAGAGGTTATAGAGAAAGAAATGGCAGAACTTGAAGAAAAAATAAAAGGTATAGAACAAAAGGTTAAAATAGAAGACTTACAAGACAAGAGTCAGGTTGTTACTGATAAAATAAATAAATGTGTTGCAGAAATGGATAAACTTAAACAAGAACACTACGATAGGATGAAAAAAGAAGTACCTGAAGAATTAGGGATTAGATACGATGAACTTAAGACAAAAAAGGAAGAATTAGAAACTGAACGAAATAAGAAAGCTCTTAAAGCACAGAAATACAACGATAAAATAATTCCATTAGGGAAAAAACTAATGAAACCTTATATTAGTGATATATATGACGACTATGATACAATGGAACTTAAAGATGGAGAAATATTTTGTTCTATCTTTAATCACTTAGAAGACTTTAAAAATAACTTTAAGAAAAAATAACATGCAATTTAGCGACACATCATTAAATACAGGTATTTTACAAAGAGCTAGACAAATGGCTCGTGTAGATGCTAACCAATGGGCTACATTTAACGTAGTTAACTCTTGTAACGATTGGTTAAATAAAATTTTCACTGAAGGTAAGATATTAGATATTAGATTCCAACTTGACGATACAAACCATACAGCATTGCCAGAAGGAACATCAAACCTTATCGTGAGTCAATCAGATTATTCATTTCTAACAGATGAACAAGATAATCGAATCACAAATCTTACAAGAATAGACATTTTAGACAGTTCAGGTCTTTATAGACAACTTATTCCATTCGACCAAGCAGAAGTAAGAGGTATCGCATTAGATGAATTTCTAAAGACGAATGACTTACCTCGATTTTACGATAAAATAGCAGATAATATAATAAGACTTTATCCAACACCAGCTGCATCAGTTACAAGTGGTATTAAATACTACTTCCAACGTGCTCCTAGTTACTTTGTAGCTACTGACACAACTAAAAAGCCTGGAGTAGCAGATGACTTGCATAGAGGATTTGTAATTGCATCAGCGTATGACGCGGCTCTTACACTAGGACTTGATAATATCCAACCTTTAGCTGTTGAACTTGCTAAAGAAGAACAAAAAATAACTGATTATTTTGCAAGTAGATTGACAGACGAACCTTTAATTATTCGTACTAAGTGGAGAAATCCAAGATAATCAAATGAGTATAACAAATACAGCAAAAGTTAGTTCAAGTTTAACCAATACAGCTAAAATGTCCTTAGGTGAAACTTGGGCAACAATAACAAGTACTTGGACATCAGAACCTAGCACTTGGATAAGAATCAGTAAATTAATATTTAATAAAACAAAAATTAGTAGTTCAATAACCAATACGGCAAAACCCGTTTAAAAACATGGCAACAATAACAACCATAGCAGATTCAGACTTAATAAGTGCAAGTAATGAAGTTATCAATGATAATTTCACGAATGTTAACAGTGACAAAATAGAAACATCAGTATTAGATACTGATAATACTTTGGCTGCAGATTCAGATACTAAAATCGCTACACAAAAGGCTGTTAAATCTTATGTAGACACTGGTGGAGGAGCATCAAAGGCTTCAACTACCGTTGCTGGTATAACGAAACTCTCAACTGCTCCTGCTTCGGCAATTAACCCTATCGCAGTGGGAACTAATGACTCTAGAGTCCCAACAGCAGATGTCACAGCAGCATTGGTTGGTACATCAGGCTCTCCTTCAACTACAAATAAATTTGTTACAGATGATGATACAAGTGCAACTTCAGTAGCTAATGCCGTAGCAAGATACAATGCTAGTGGTTTTTTAGACGCAAATGGATATGGATATGCTTCAGGAGAAGACCTAACAGCAGCAGACCCCGTATATATAAATCCTTCTGATAGTAAACTTTATATTTCTCATGGATTCAAAGCTATCTCTTCAGCATCTTGGACAGCTCAAGCAACATCGGTAGGTGCAAAAATAGCAAAACTAAGTAGTACTCAATTCTTGCAATTATATAACTCAGGTGCAGATCTTTCTATTAGAGTATCTACTACATCATCAGGTGATGCAGTAGATACAGAAGCAGTTACAGCAGCATTTGACGTAACTGGACATACAGCAATATTACCATCAGCAACAGTATGTAGACTTTCTGATACAACATTCATAGTATTTTATGCAAAAACAGCAGATAGTGCATTATTTTTTAAAACAGGTTCAATATCAGGTAGTACTATAGCAATGGATACAGAAACAGCATATACAGGAGATCCTACCTATTGTTTTGGATTTGATGCAGTGCCAGGTGCTAGTGATGGAGAAGTTGTATTAGCTTATCAAGATACTACAGGTAATGACCCAGCAGGTAATGGTGATATGGATTTAACACTTTCTTATTTAACTTGTTCAACAGATACCATAACAATAGATTATACTGTGTCAAAAACATTATCTCTTGATGGTTTTTATAATCGTTCACCAGCGTGGACTAAAACAGCATTTACTAATGGAAAGGCTTATGCTTTATTCTGTGACACTAATAGAGATAATACAAAAGAAATTACTGGTAGTTATATTGATATTAACTCTGGGGAAACCGATAGTTATATACAAACACCTAACTTAGAAAGCCAAACTGGTGCTGGAGTTGCTTCTTCATATTCTGCATTTCCACCATATTTTGTTGGTCATAATGGTAAATGTTATTTTGGTTGGGCAACAAATAATGAAGAAGCAGGTTTTGTAAACACTAAAAGTATAATTGAATTATCAACAGCTGGTTCATATATATTCTACCAATCAACAACTGTTAATAAAGACGGAGACTCCCAAGTACAAGCATTACCTATGTTTGGTAATGATTCTGGTGTAATTGTATTAGGATTAAGAGACAGTATAAATAATAATAAAATTTATCTATATCTACAAAGAGGAAAAATTTATTCTTATAGAGCTAGTACTTGGGAGACTAATCCACCTATTCCAACTCAACCAAATAGTTGGTATTCAAACCTACAAGATGAAGTAGTTATTGGGTATTCTGGTATTTTCATTAAAGCTTACAGATTAGCTACTCCATTTGATGGATTAGCTACTAGCACAGTAACAGCACCAGCCACTACAAGTATAAGTGATAAATATGCAACAACTACAGGATTAACAGCTAATTCTGAATATTTCTTAAAAGATGAATATACAACTGTTGGAGATTTATCTCATACGGGGACAATAAAAGTTGGTCAAGCATTATCAACAACAGTATTAAAGACTTAGTAATAAACATATGGCAAAACAAGTAGAAATAAAACAAAATAACTGGAGTTCAGGAATATCTGATGATATTAGAGCACCTTCTTCAAATGGATTTTCTATCTGTAAGCATTTTGATATATTTACAAACCCAAATCGTTTAACTCCGTATCGTGCTTTTGAAGCAGATACAACAACAAGCGTAAGTGCAACAGATTTAAAACAATATTTTATTCAAGATTTTCTTTATGCTTCAGCTTCAGCAAAACTTTATGGATTAGGACAAACAGGAGGAGCTTTAACTAAAATCGTACAAAAAGCTGATGCTACTACAGGAGATTGGACTCTGCCAGCTGATTCTGAGGGTGATGGAGCAGCTAAAAACGGTTGTCTTTTAGAATATAAGGATTATCTTTGGGGATTTCAAGGTACAACTCAAGTATTTAAATGGGGAGTGCTTTCAGGTACACCAACTATAACTAACACCGCAGGAACTGTTGGAACAGTTTATAATACTATTACAGTTCTTTCTGTGGTAGATGGTGGAACACTTTATAACGTGAATGACATTTTATATATTGATGGTGGAACAGGAGGTTCAGCAATAGTAGCTTCTGTAACAGCAGGAGGTGTAGTAGATACAGTTACATTACTTGAACCAGGTTATAATTACTCTACAGGAACAAAAGATACTACTACTTCATCTACTACAGGTACAAGTTGTACTCTTGGAGTAACTACAGTAGCTAATACCTCTGCAACAATTTCAAGTGTAGCCCAAGGTTTAATAGCAAAAGACGACAATGGTTACATATTTTACAATAATATCGTAGTTAGAATATATCCTTCTGGAACAGTACAAGATCAAGCATTAAAACTACCTACTAACTTAAAAATAACCTCTGTAGCTAACTTCGGTAACTATCTAGCAATAGGATGTGCTCCTAAAGATAGTTATAATGGTGTATCTAAAGTATTCTTATGGAATCTATATTCACCTGATATTCAAGAAGTTATTGAATGGGGAGAAGGAGACTTAAGAGTATTAGCAAATGTAGAAGGAATGTTAATAGGAATAACTGATCGTTATTTAAACAATGAAACAGGAGCAGGAAGAGGTTCACTTATCATTCAGGGCTATACAGGTGGTGCTCCACAAGTGTTAAAGGAGGTATTTACTGAGAAGCTTAATAGCATAACAATGCCTAATTATAAGACTGTAAAAAACAATAGAGTATTCTTTGTAGCAAAAATAATGACAAATACCGCTGGGACAGAGTATAATGAAGGTATCTGGTCTTTTGGTAGGAAAAATGCAACTTATCCTTTTTCATTATCATTAGATTACATAGATGAAAATGTAAGTACTAGTGGAATACAAAGTTTCGGAGCTGCTGGAAATTATTTCTTAATAGCGCATAGCGGAGACGGTTCAGTAGATAAGATTAACGATGCTGCCGTTTATACAATGACTTCAATTTTAGAAACACAAGTATTTGATTTTGGAGAAATAGATATAGAAAAAAGATTAGACAAAGTAAAAGTAGCATTTAGAAAAATGGCAAGTGGAGAAAGTGTAGTTCTTAAATATAAAGTAGACGGAGCAACATCTTGGACTACAATAGGAACATACGATACAGATGACGCAATTTCCCACACCTTCTTAAAAGAAGAAACAAATGCCGTATTATTTAAAACAGGTAAAGAATTTCTTTTTAGAATAGAATCAACTGGAGGAACAGAAATTACAGGAATCAGCTTTGTAACAACATTATTATCAACAATTTAAATAAAAAACATGGATAAAACATTACAAGAACAAATAGATATATTAAAAGTAACGATAAAATCACTTAGTGATGAAGTTTATAGAAACAACTTTTCTTCTCACCAAGATTTTAATAAATCAAGCAATTTTACCTCTAGTCTTAAAGTACCACATTACGAACTGGTTCCAATAGTCGGGGAAGTCGGACAAATAATCGAAGTAGGCGGAGTACTATACATATGTAGCTCTCCTAATACATTCACAATAGTATAATATTATGGGATTTTTTCAAAAAATAGGAAACGCATTAGGGAGTGCAGGAAGAGCAGTCGGAAATGCAGTTAAGAGAGTAACTGGAGGTAGCCAAACGGCATCTTCCATGAGTTTTCCAGTTGGCGCTGGTATGACACCTGCACAAACAACTACAGCAAACAAAGTATTAGGTATTGCTCCAGTAAGTACAGGTATTAATAATTCTCAAAGTAGTAACACAGCTTTAGTTCCTGGACAGTTCGGAGGACCATCTACTCCAGCACAATATACAGCAGCAGCACAAGCATATACACCTACTTATAGCTCTGGTGGAGGATCTTCTTCGTATAACGATAGTAATCCTAATATTGATCCATCTTTATCAGTAGCATCAGCTTATGAACCAACAACTCAGTATTATGCTCCAGTTTTACCAGTTTCTCCTACGACTACTACAGCTATTCCTAGTTTACCTTCATCTAACGTTGTTAATGCTCCAAACGTATTAGGAAATTTAAATACAAAATTCGATTTACCAGAACCTACCGCAACTAAAATACCTACAATTAACCCTGTAGTAGAAACTCCGCTAGATCAACAAATACAAGATTCGGAACAAAAACAAAAAGTAGATTTTCAAAAATATTTGGATAATATAATCGCACCTCCAGATTCAGCTCAATCTTATCTAAGAGCACAAGAGCAAACTGGTATCTTAAAAAAACAACAAGCTGTAAATACCTTAACAGGTCAACTTAACAGTATAGTTAACCGTGGAGAAGCTAGTAGATTATCTCTAATAGGACAAGGACGTGGAATCCCAGATTCAATAATTGGAGGTCAACAAGCACAAATAGGTAGAGAAACTGCTATAGCAGCACTTCCTGTTCAAGCTCAACTTTCTGCAGCTCAAGGAGACTTAACAAGCGCAGAGTCTAATCTGAATACATTATTCAAAATATATTCAGATGATGCAACGAATCAATACCTTTACAGAAAAGATATTAATGAAGCTGTGTATAATTTTGCAAGTACTACAGAACAAGCAAAACTTGATGGATTACAAAAAGAACAAGATAGAACATATCTTCAAGAGCAATCTGATATGCAAGCAAAACAACAAATCGCATTTGAAGCAATTAAAAATGGTGCTCCTTCTGGCATTATAACTGCAATTATTGAAGCTCCAGATTACAATGGTGCAATAATAGTAGGAGGAAAGTATCTAGCAGACCCTAAAACTAAATTAGAGTTACAATCACTAAGGCTAGATATACAAGCAAAGCAAAACGAAATTAATACGTTTGAAAAGTATGGAAACTTAACACCTGCACAATACAATAAGCAGATTGAAGATCAAAGAAAAAGTGGAGAAACAGCAATAGAGGATGTAATAATGTTGAATCAATCTATAGATCAAATAGATGCTATTATGAATAGTAGTGCTCTAGGTAGTGTAGTTGGACCAACTGTCTTTTCTAGAGGATCAACAAGAAACAAAGAAGGTCAAGGAGCCTTAGGAATCTTTGGTCTATTAAGTGGTGGTGGAGTAGGTGGAGAACTTTCAGGTAAAGCAGATGATACAGTTGCACTTACACAACAAATGCTAGACCAACAATTCTTAGATAAATTGATTGCAGTTAAATCCAAAGGTGCTACATTCGGAGCATTGTCTGATAATGAAGGTAACGCACTCCGAAATGCTGCCAACGCTATCGCAGGTACAGCAATCAAGCGTGGGGAAGGAGATAAGACTCGAGTTATTGGATATGATATGTCTGAAAATGAGTTTAATCACCAAATGACAATAATTCAAGATACAATGAGAAGAGCTAGAGAAAGAACAACAGGACAAATATTTACTAATGATGAAGAATACGCTTTAGATAATATTTTTGGAGAAAATGCAGAAGAAACAGTCGATTATTCATTATACTTTAATAACCAAGGTTAATATTATGGCTTATATAAAGAATGGATGTTATCAGTAAAAAGACGAGATAATTGGAAGTGTCGTATTGCAGACGTTAACTGTAGTGGTCGTTTAGAAGCACATCATATCTTGAACTGGAAATATTATCCAGAATTAAGATACGATATTAATAATGGTATAACTTTATGCCACAATCATCACCCAAGAGGGAGGATGGAAGAGAAACGGATGATTCCTGAATTACAGGGATTATTGTCAGTATCAAAAGAATACTTTGGCATTTAATAAACAAGAACAAGAATTAATAAAATGGGGAGCAGTAAACGGTAAAAGTAAAAAAGAAGTTACCGAGGCTCTTTTCAGTTTGAGAACAGGTATCAAACCGAAGGTAAAAAAGGTAGAACCCGAAAAAGATAACTACATAGATAGATTAAGAGGAAGTTTCCAAGGAAGAAAAGAAGAAATAGAAGAAATACGTTCAAGTGACGCATCAAAGGCTGAAAAAATTCTTCAAGAAATAGGACAAGTAGCAGGTGGAGCAACAGATCTTGTAACAGAAGCTCCCGTTATACATCAAGGACTTGAGGTAATAGGGAAAGGAGCTAGTGCATTGGCAAAAACAGAAGTAGGACAAGCTGCTCTTGAAAAAATATCACCAATTACTGATAAGGCTGTAGAAACATGGAACTCTTTACCTGAAAATGTACAAAAAGACCTTGAAGCAGTTCTAAACATTTCTGCTCTTGTACCAGTAGGTGGAGCATTAGGCTTAGGAGCTAAAGGAACTAAAGAAGGACTAGCTGTTGCTAAAACAGTAACAAAAGCAGGAGTAGCAGAAGCAAAAGCAGCAACAAAAGCAGTAATAAAGAAATCAAAAACAGGATTAAAAGATATGGCAACTTCAAGCAAAGTTACGCCAGTCATTAAAAATGTTGCTAATTCTGAAGTAACAAAAGCCTTTGGTTTTACAGCAGGAGACATAAAGAAAATTCGTCAATCAACAGGTAATGAAGTAGCACCTTTCTTATTTAAAAACAAATTAATTGAAAAAACTACAGTTGATACTATGAACTCATTAAATAGGTTTTATAAAAGAGCCTATATACGTGTACGTACTCAAATAAAAGGTGTTCAAAAGGAATATATTCCAAATGAGGTACCTAGATATAATCAAGCGCTTGAAACTATTAAGCAAAAAGTAAAAACAACTCCTGGACTAGAATCAGTTGCTAAAGAAGTAGAAACACTACTTAATAAGAAAACAATAGAACTAATGGATGTACAGAAGGTTAAAGAATTACTTGACGATCACTTCTCTCTATATAAAGTAACTGGAGATATAAAAGAAGGAGTTACTAAGAAAGGACTTACTAATGTAAGAAGGGACTTAAAGGAATTTATTGAAAAAGAAGTGTCAGAAAGTGGAGGAGATATAAAAATACTAAACAATGATGTTTCAACAGCCAAAAGTACACTTCATGCTATGGACGACAGATTAACTAGAGGTGCAACAGCCTCTTATATAAACCTAAGAGACCTTGGTTGGGTAGGTGGAGGTTTTGTAGTGGGTGGACCAGTAGGTGGAGCAGCAGGTGTTGCTCTTAAACTAATCTACAATAATCCAAACGTTAAACTAAAATTTGCAAAGTTTCTAAATGGATTAACAGATATTAAGAAATTAGACTTGAAAGAGCTGATCCTTAAGGGAGAATTACCTGTAGAATTAGAAAGATTTATTGCTAGTTTCTCTGCAGAAGAACTAGCTGCAATGAAAAAATAATCATGGAAAATAAAGATAAATTAGATAAATTAAAAGACATTTTTACGTTAATTAATGATGGTTCTGTAAAGTACTCTGATTTAAAGGCGTTTTTAGAGATGATTGTTCAAACAATTCAAACTCAAAAGATAAATTTTGCTAATATTTCTGCTGAAAATCTTAAATTAATAGAAGATAGTGCAATTTATTTCAACCAAAAAAATGAAAAATGGGAAAAAGAATTTGAAGGGAAATATAGTGATAAAACAAAAGAATTAGAAAAACTTATTAATATAGTTAAAAAATACAAACCCATTCCAGGAAAAGATGGAATAGACGGAATTAATTCAAGTCCCGAAGATATTATACCACTTATTCTTAAAAAACTACCTGAACATAAAGAAACTGTACTAGACGATAGAAAAGAAATAATAAAAAAGTTAAACGAAGGAAAGAGCAAAGATAAAAAAATAAAATTAGAACAAATTGAAGGAGGTAAAGAGATTGAATTAAATGCTGCAAACAGAGCACTTTCTGTTCTTGACCAAAGAACAAAATTTTTAATAAATAAAAATGTCAAACATGACAGTACTCTTACAGGTAAAGGAACTGATGATGACCCATTAAGTGTTGCTCCTGGTGTAGATACTGATGAAAAGGTTAAATATGATGCAGCCGACCCCACAGCAGGATATGTCGCAGATAAGATTATTGCAGGAACAGGAATATCAGTAGCAGAAGGAACAGGAGCTAGTGAAAATAAACTTGTAGTAACTAACACAGATAAAGGAAGCGATGTAACAGTACCAACTTCTGTAGATGATTTAAGTCCTAGCCAAACAGGTAATAATGGTAAATATTTAAAAACTGATGGAACTAATGCA
>Ga0307928_10000749_pt1 | contig 24430 bp, 33 predicted proteins | sample AceLakmetagen232_FD_201815 | JGI IMG/M metagenome (GOLD analysis project Ga0307928, IMG submission 201815) | Saline water microbial communities from Ace Lake, Antarctica - #232 | ecosystem: Environmental > Aquatic > Non-marine Saline and Alkaline > Saline | place: Antarctica: Ace Lake... | reverse complement strand
AACCGCTTGTCAGGGAAGTAACATTGCATCGTGTCCGGCCTAACGAATGTCCGTCCATCGGGAAATATATCTGCTCGTCTAATACATCCTTAAAATCGTTCTGCACATCAGCATCGGTTGCTACATAGTTAGGGATATAAAGAGCATAGGCAATATCGAACCCTCGTGCCGTGCCGTTGTATGCCCTTATCTGCATCTTGTTGAACGTGCTTGATTTGACATTACTTACGTCGTTCCATGCCGTAGAGTCTTGCGTTTTGTTCATCCACAAGCTCGACCCTGCTGTCGTTCCGGTCGTCAGGTCATAGGCAAAATCAATAGTTATCCATTGGTTGATATTTCGTTGTGCTGCTCCATTATCATACTGCGCTGACTGCATAGTCCGTGCATTTCCGCCGTCTTCCCATAGCACCCTAAACCTGTCAATGCCAGCCTGATAAGTAATTCTAAACTCTTGAGTATCGGAAACGTACCAGCTTAGTACATACTGATCTTGAGCAACATCAAACACGAATTGCGGTTTACATTTTATCCGTATCGTTCCGGTATCTGCAAGCTCAACAAGATGCTCTGAATACCCACCGCTCAGATAATGCGAACCGGGAACGCTGTGCCGCTTTAGGATAGCATCGTCAGTGTAACAAAACTCAGTATTTGCCGCAGTTGATGCAATGATAACACGAACTAACACGCCAGTTGCCGTTGACGGTATCGTAGCCGATACGCTCAACTTCTCCCATACGTTTTGAGTCGTTGCCGTACTACTCGCGCCAGTCCATGACGCGCTATCATAATAGGCAAACTGAATAGATACTTCTGCCGCATCAGGCCCACCGGCTGAAGGAACGTAAACCCACTGCGAAAACTCTACCGTCTCACCGGGTACAATTCCATGCATATCAGTTGAATTTGAGTTGTCCTGATAAAGTGCAACCCCTGCCGTCCCGATCGCAACCGCTTTGGTAAGCAGAAACGAATACTCACCCCCGTGCTTAACAACCGAGCTTCTCGCCCATGTTACATTACTCACCGTTCCGGTTTCGCCGAGTATTCCAGGCGCTGTTGCGCTCTCACAATTGGCACGGTCTACGATATTGTCCTCTCGGCCTAGCGTGAAAGTCGGCGAACCTGATCCAACATCAGGATAGTCTATTTGCCTGAAGTCCAGGCATACCCGCGTTTCAACATCGGCGTTGCTGCCTGTCTCTAAGTTCGTGCGCCACGCTTGAGGTATTGAAGTTATGCTCATGGTGCGCCGCTTGTATCAGCCATAACCTTATAGGCGATATCCTCAAAGGCACGTTCACCGGCAACAGGCCCGTTGAAGTTTATTTGATTCACAATGCCACCAGCTACAGAAGCACCTACCGCCGCCGCTCCATAGTTAAAACCACTAACAAGATTGCCGCCAGCAAATGCCGCAACAGATTGAACCGCCCATAACTTAGCATACATTTGAAGTACCCCGACAATACCGCTCTTGGTTGCATTAAGAACACCGCGCCAGCCTTCCTCTGCACCGCCTACCATTGCGCCGAACGCATCAGCTACACCAAGAATCGCATCGGCATATCCCATATATATGTCTTTTGTTTTCTGTAGTTGCTCTTGTTGTGCTGCTTCTTGCTCAGCCATCTCTGCATTTACTTTTTTTAACTTCTCCATTGCTACCCATGCCAACAGAGCATCTTCCCCCATAGTTTCAATCGAAGCATTAGTCAGGTCAAGCGATTCTACCACCTTCTCGCTTTCAAAGGTGATTCCCTGCAATGCAATTATTAAATCGCCAAAAATCATTTTCTGTTCGGGTGTTTTATTTCCCATATCGCGCATAGCACGAAGTTGCTCAATAAGAAGTTCTATCTTTGCCTGTGTCGTCTGAGGAAAGAATTCATCCCATGCATCATTGACAAATCCGACTTGATCTGCAAACAAGGAAGCCTCTGATGCCGCCGTCTTTTCAGCTATTGAAAGCTCTCCAAGCGCACGCTCGTTCATTTGCAGGTTCGTTGATGTCTGTACTAATAAAGCCAGCTCTTCTTTCAATCCCCTCACATACTTAGGGAACAACCACTCAAGACCCTTGTAGTAATCTAACTTTGCATTGATTGCCTCAATCCTTCGCTGTACTTCCTCAAGTTGTTTTCCTTCCGTATCAAAATCTTCAAAGGCTTCTTTTAGCAGTAAGGCTTTCCTTCTACCCTCTGCCATCCCTTCTATGATTTTAGTAAGCCATTCTCGAACCGGCTGAAGCCCCTTTGACGCTAACTCACCACCGGCCTCTTTCAAATCGCTCCATGCATTCTTTAGCTTTACACTTGCACCATAGGCCGTTTCGCCTATTGCAACCGCAACGCCTTGGAATTTTTCCTCAAGGCCAACAACCAACGCGCTGAGTTTTTCAGACGCATCACCGGACATGTCAATCTCAACGCCGTATCGCGTCAAGGCGTTGGTTGTGCTTCCAATCGTCTTACCTATCAACGAAGCCGCTGTCTGAAGGTCAACGCCCATTGCCACAGAGAAGTCGAGCATACTTGGAATGACTTTCTTTAATCCTTCTTCGTCGAGGTTTGCCAATTGTTGAAGTAGTGCAGATGCTGAGATAATTTGTTCATCGCCGAATGTGGTTGCTTTTTGTAATGCAGAAGCATATGAGAAAATGTTTTCAGCGGATATCTCGGCCTGTCTACCGGTTGCCATCAATGCGGCTGTGAATTTCCGCTCGGCAGTCTCTTGAACGAAGAACGCTTGTTCCATTGCCTTTACGGATTGATATACTTTGCGTAATACAACAACCGCCGCCGTTAGTCCCGCTGCCCACTTCGCCATCCCTGCAACGGCCTTCTTAGTATCAGCTACAATGTTTACGTATACTTCATCTCTGGTTGATGCCATCGTTTTCCTTCTTCTTAAACTCCAGCTCTAACAGTTCAGTAATTTGTATCCATATATGCGGTTGATCGAAACTTCCACCAGCTTCCCATAAGCCAAACAGCTTCCACCGTTGCCAGATGTTGCACAACGGACCGTACTTATTAACAAGTACCGCCGGACATTCTCGCGTGTATTCGCCATCGGCTATTTGCCATGGTAATCTCGACCTCCCGGTACACTTACCGAATCGCTTCTCACAAAGGTCATCCGCATCACTACCGCCCAACGCAAAGCGAAAGGCGGCTATGAGTTTTTTGAGTCTTGCTCCGGTAAAATATTACCCGTTTGTATCTCAACCCATAGATCGGTGAATAAAGTATAAAGCCCGGGCGTATCGAGTAAATCCGCAGCAGTCTTTATTTCCACACCGTTTACCTTGAAGCCTGTCAGTTCCACAAGCCCGCATTCAAGAATCTTTTCCTCGTTTACTTCCGGACCGCTCGAGCGAATCTTGATACACTGATTCATCTCCCTGGTGGTCAATTGCCTGAGCTTCGCCTTGCCCGGTGTTTCTTTCTTATCGTTACCCTGGAAAGTCGGAATGTATTCCCATTCTAATGCGCCGAGTTTGAAATCGTTTTCTTCACTCATAATCTACCCCTTATGTATAAGACAGTGTGCCGCGCCCCGTAAATGTGGCGGTGAACTTATCAGGCGAGCCGACCGACTTGGTAATCGTTGCCGCAGTAATCAGTGCACTCCCTGCATAATTGCTAGTTGCACCGCCCCATGCTGCAATCGAAGTCAATAGCGCATCGCCGGTAGTGTACGCCGTTATCAACGCGGTTTGCGCCGTATCGTCCGGGTCATAGTTACATGTGATGCTCATTGTCCAGCTTTTGCCAAGCTCGGTATTCTCGGCCCATGTCACCCCGATGGGAGTTGTGTCAGCAACGTTTACAGTTACGTTTACGCTGAAGTCCACAATCTCATTTAATGCGGAAGCCTCTACTTTGAAACTCCCTGCCGTGTGTTTGTAAATAGCCATTTCTCAGCCTCCGTTTGCTGAATCGTATGTATACGTTATTCGTATCGTATAATCGAAAATTGAAAAATCTGGTATATTCCCTTCGTCTGTTTCTACCCTTTGCGGCTCGGCATACAGTATCAACGCTTTCAAATCAGCATCATTCAATAGTGCCTTCTCAACATCCCGCAAAAGATTAGTCCTTTTCAGTCTCGTTACATTTTGCTTATCATACACAACGGCAGTTATTAGAATATCCAACTCCGCTTGTATGTCATTCTCAGACTGTTCAGCAAGTGCGAACCATTGCCGATCCTCATTCGTGTCGATTGGGAATAACGCCGGCAGATGCTTTGGTGGTATCTGGTCATAGCTCATTACCTGCTCGCTCACCAAAGCAACATCAGTCTGGTATCCGCTGGCAGTTGTGATGCCATTAAGTGCTGCGATAACCGCGTCCATTATTTGATGTCTGACACTATCGGCCACGTTTGTAGGCTCCTATATATTCATCCGAAATAAGTTGTAACGTGCGCTTCCTCTGTGTCTGTACCGATGGCCTTAAGAACGGCCGCTCCGGTAAGTTGCGCTTTCTTGAGCCGTACTCATGCGCCCTACCGTATGAAACATTTGTTCCAACTTGCGCCCTTACTTGTCCGGGCTTTACGTTTATCCTAATCGCATCAGCCCTTGAAAGACTTCGTTTCAACGTGCCTGTCGGTGCTGCTAACGTCGAGCCCATAAATCCGCCACCCCTACCCTTCGCCATCTTCGGACCTGACAAGTGATGCGCTCGCGCCTCGCCGATAATCTCAACAGCCGCCTTTCGCAATCCGCGCTCGATAGCCTCCGGACTTTTGCGTGCCCACTTCTTCACCTTCCTCTCGTACTGCGCCGGGGTGTATCTCATAGAACCTTCATCTTTTTGTAGCCGTCTAAGATATGATGAAACCCCTCGCTTAACCCCGATTCCTTATATCCTGTCGTGCCGGTCAAGTCAGTACTTCGTGATGTAGCAATAAAGGACTTTGTCCGGTAGATGCTAAAAAGCCTCGCTACCTCTTCGATACACGCCTCTTGTAAGTCATACGGTACTGTTGAATATCCGCCGGTGTACTCCGCTTTTATCGTCTTGTAATCCGATGAGAAAGTAGTGCCCGTTAGCACTATCCGGCCGCTGTCCTCATACAGCACGAAGTCACCGCTTGCAATAATCGCGCCTGATGCAAACGTCCGGTCGCTATCCTGGTACAACGTCAATCCCGATGCCGGAGAATTATCAAGATACATCTCAATCCCACCGGCCGCATCGTAGTATTCAGTCTGGCTTCGAGCTTTTAGTTCACGTCCGCTTCCCTTATTGGCGTGCCAGCTTACCCGGTTGATAATCGTATTTAGGATGTTGTCAAACTCAGGGTCGTTAGTCAGCCCTTCAATTTCTGTTGATACCGTGAAGTCTGTATCACCATCTGCCGCTGCAGTAACCGTGCCTTCATCGTCATTCGTTATTCTTATGACAACTCCCGTCCTCACAGCCGTAAATCCAGTTATAAGATTTATAGCCACGTTCAACGCAGCCGCAACAGTCGAGGCCGATGCATTCGCTGTAATCGTAACCTTAATTCCTGTCCTGCCTGCTACCGCCGGATCCGCTGCGCTGATATAAAACCATACATAGTAATCCACGTTTATACTGGAGATAATGAAATATGTACCGTCCAGCGACGTTGCAACATCAGCCGCGCATGATACGTCAACAATCTGTGCATGACCGATAGCTACTCCAAGCGCCTCTTTGCAATCATCGAGCGATACGAGACTATTTGTCGTGTCCAGTGCCACCACTTCTCTCCATCTTGTCGTTGTAGCCCTTCTCTATCAGTCTCTTAAGTCCAGGCCACTTATCGGGATTAAGCCTATCGCCTTTTTTGAGATCAAAGGTTTGCCCTTGCCTCACTATGGTTATGTCCTTCGTTAGTGTTACCATATCCACCCCTTAATCGCGGGGGATGTCACCACCCCCCACTTGAATCTACTTGTTGAGCCAGGTCACTGCGATATAGTCCACACTGCCAGCCACCGCCGCATCGTTTGCATGCCATATTTTCATAGGCGTGCCCTTCGCGGTTGCTGCTACCAATGCGCCATCTGAATCCCTCGTAAAGTGCGTGCTCGCAGTTAGCGCCTCGATATACTGATGCCCGGTGTCCGAGTAAAGCCCGAAACCAAACATCTTATTACCTGCCGCTACACTGTCAGTCAAAGCATCACTTATCGAGAAATCATCATACGTGCCTGTTGCTACCGTTGTGAATTGATACGTGCCGTCATCCAACTCAACCGCGATATAGTCACTGCTGGCTAATGCGTTGTTGGTTGTCTGGAATTCGCCCGTGCCAATAAAGCCGGTCGTCGCGTTACTTGCTACCGCCGTGGTCAAAGTCGCTGAACCTAAACTCTGCATTGCGTATACACTCGTCGCTGTCGCTCCACATGAGAAGCCATAGCTCTTGATTGCAATGCGCTTGCCAGGTCGCGGACTAATATCCATTTCGATAGGAGTTGCCGCCGATTCCGTCTTATACCCTATTTGTTCAATCGCCTCTAAATAAGCCTGAGTAGCCATTTTTCTACCCCCTACTTATTTATGTATTCGACGGTTATCCAGTCGACGCTACCTGCAGCCGCCGCGTCGTTTGCGTGCCACGCTTTCATCGGATAGCCCTTTGCCGCGCCGTAGAAAATACCACCGTCCAGGTCTTCAGTATGCGAAGTCGAGGCCGTTAGGTAGTACCTGATATGTCCACCGGTTGCTTGTGAGTCCGAATATAACCCGAACCCCCACACCTTGTTGCCAGCCGCCACCGTATCGGTCAATGCCGCGCTGATACTGAAGTCGTCGTATGAACCGGTTGCTACCGTGGTGTACTGGTAAGTTCCATCATCAAGCTCGATTGCAATATAATCGCCCGTTGCAATCGCATTGTCTGAAGTCTGAAACTCAGCCGTGCCGATGAATCCTGTCGTTGCATTACTGGCTACCGCCGCCGTGGTTGTGGTTTCACCTAACGCCTGCATAAAAGTAACAGTCGTTGCGGTTGCGCCACATGTCATTCCAAAACTTCTAATGGCTACCCTCTTACCGTCAATCGGGTCTATATCAACATCAATCTGAGTCGATGCTGATTCGGTCTGGTAGCCGTAAGTTTTGATGTTCTCTAAGTAAACATTTGAACCCATTATAATCTCCTTTCTTCATGCGCCCAGTATTTCAGGGCGACGGACCGAAGCCCGCCGCATGAAGAGTTACGCACTTGTGGTCAATTTCACCCATGCCTCCGGGTGAAGGAGTACGAACGCTTGTCTCGTTCTGAATCGTAAAAACACTAATCCGAAAGCCATGGTGTCCTGTGTCTTGTCGAAAATCTCAAACTCAAACGGTATACGTTCACCGTTTATGATGTGCTTCGGATTGCCCAAGCCTACAAACGAAGTCGAGGCCGCTGAGGTCGATGTCATTGCGTCACTCGTCGAAACAGGGTATCCCTTGATTCGATACGGTGCACCCTCTGCAGGTGATCTAACCTTATAAGCGCCTACCGCATTTTTCTCGTTCTCAACAGTATCCCATGCGGTTACATGCAAGTAGTACTCAAGCCCACCACGCAGATTGTCGGTTGCCAACTCCTTCACCATGTTGCTCATGTAATCAACGCTGAGGGAATCAAAGTCATTCTCTGTCATCGTCAATTCAAGAGTGCTGGTATCAGCTAAGGCACCGTAAGTCGAATCTACTAAGCAAAGGTCATCGAATTTCTTTCCCCATGCTTCTGCGAACATATCACGGATGTACCCGCCGATCTCTACGAGCGAATCTTCTCTGAACTCCTCGGTAATACCGAGCCATGATGCATACGTGCAAGTGGTGAGCGTCTTACGAGCAAGCGTGAAGCTATCCTCTGTCTTTGCTGTTACCTGATTGGTGACCTTCGTCCAGGTCATTTCATCAGTGGTCACCGGCCAATAGCTTGTGATACCAGGCACCTTTACCCGCGTAACCTTTGGCATCATAGTACTTGCAAGCAATGCAACCCTCGATATCTCATTTCGATATTCAACCGGGATTACATACGAGCCATAAAAAGAACCCGCTGCATTGTCACCGGTTAACGGTGTAACTGTTGCCGCTGTATCAGCCGCCTTTTCCATTACCCCGGCGTCTCCGTCGGATAGCTCTTTTATCTGTGGTTCATCACCGACGTGCGATACTCCCAACGCTCCCAACTTCACAAGCATCTTCTGTGCTACTGCTGAGTTTTGGTTACGGTGCTTCTCGTTTATCGCCTGTACACATTGCGCGCCTTTATAGCACGCGGATTCGGGCGTGTCCTGTTCTTTCCAATCGCCCTTGGCTTTCTCGAAAATCAACACTTCACTGAATTTCTTGTCGAGCACATCCAACTTGCCATCAAGCTCGGCTACCTTCTCCTCGGTAACCGGTGGATTTTCAGGCTCTGCTTCGTTCGCCGCTTTCAACGCTGCTATTTCAGCCGCTGTTTCCTCGGCAAACACCTTTAAGTCGTCTAACGTTTTAATTGGTTCCATCTAAGAACTCCTCTATTGTTATTTTCTCATCATCTTCTTTGAACATGTGCTGTAGACTGGTTTCGTCTACGAGACTGGTTTCGTCCCTGTCCTGTAAGATGGTGTTTATATATGAATCTTTCTCTTCTGCATCAAGAATGTCCCCTACGTCAGATGCAACATTATCGATATCAATTTCTAACTCTTTCGCTTCGTCCGGCTCGGCATCCAACTGCACATTGGCATTAAGATTACTCGGAATGTTCACAACGCTGAATTCGTACAGCTCCTGCTTGCGGTGTATCAAGTCAGCTTTCTCTTTATCGTCCTGCTCTACTATTTCAATCTTCTTTGACCGAAAGCCTACACTGCCCTTAGTTAGAATTCCCTTCCTCGCCTTGCCGTCTATCAACGCGCCTAATGGATCGTCAAGGTCAAACTCGATTGTACCTATAAGCTGCTCGTCCTTTACCTTGACATTGCTCGCCTTGCCAATTGCTGGAGTCCATGAATCGTGGCCCCATAGTACAATAGGATTTGCCCGGTAGTTCTTAAGCTCCCATCCTGCCGGATCAATCCGCTCATTATCCCTATCAAGTGAATAGTCGGACATCACCCATTGAATCTTACCATCGCCGTCCGCTTTCACCTCGCTATCATTGAACAAAACAATATCCTCGGTAACATCGCCGTCGTCGGTTGTATGCTCCTTGAACCAATCAACCAGCTCAGTATCACCAAGTGTCTTCTTCTCGTATTCGCCATTACTCTTAATCAATACGTCCATCATTCAGGCTCCCCCGGTACTGGCAACGCCGTGCACCGACAATTTATAACCTCGCCCGCCGGACCGTCAGGGTCTCGCGGGAACTTTACATCACAACTAAATAGCTCATTCGTATAGTTGCCGTTATTATCAACGATCTCTACCGTCTCACCGTCTATCAAGTGACTCGGCCTAACATCGCCATCCTTCGAGCTATTCCATTCAAGATGCGTGTATCCCAAATCTATAAACGCGCTGAACTCAGCCTTTGACATTACCGTGCCGGTTTCGGTACGCGCTATCGTCGAGGCACGATTCTGCACCTTGCCAAACTGCTGACGTATCGCCTCGGCTGTGTCCTTCTCGCTCCAGCCGTTCTTGATAGCGTCCTTTATCAGTACATCCATCTGTGTCGCATTCGTCTTGATAATCTCTTGGGTAATGTTGCTCAATCGAGTATCAACGAAATTCAACGCATCAGTGTTGTAGATAGTCCAGTTAGGTTTGACCTCTGCGCCGATGTCTTTCAGCAAGCGCCTTATGTGTCGGTCGCTCGCATCAACAGCTTGTAGATACCATACCTTGCTAACCTTCTTTAGCTCCGCTGTTTCGTTAATCCAGTACTGCGAGTTGATAACCTCGGCTTCCAAATCATCGAGGTACGGCTCAGCCTTCACGCTCTTACCGGCAAGCACCGTCAGGAAGTGGCTACGCTCTTTGAAGAAAAACTCCTTTAGCTCTACGGTGTATCCTTTCTCGATGCGTTCCCATTCCCTAACTTGCGCCTTCCAATACATCTCCTTTTGAAATGGACTGTAGAAGGCTTTATCCTCTTTAGGAAATATCTCAGTTACGTCGCGCAAGTCAGGCTCTTTCGCCGGTGCAGGTTCAGGCTCGCTCGATGCGGGGACCATGTTGAAAGGTATCCACCACGTATCGCCCCATGCAACAGGATCACGGTCCTGCAACTCGCGCATCTCGTTTATCGTCATCGTGCCTTGCCCTATCTCTTTGAGCATCCGCTCAGTCTGCTCTGCCTCGTCCTCTTGCAGCTCCGGAATCTCATCGGTGTTGAACTTGCCAACCAATGGAATCTTGAACCGGCCAAAGAACTCTGTCTTGAGCTTATCCTCTATCAATTTTAGATCCGGCATCAATGTCAGGTTCCAGAATATCTTACGTTGATACTTTGTGTCGCTTCCACTCAAGGGGCTCTTTTCATCAGTGACACCCACCAACACACCAGGCACTCCAAGCCTTGCAAGAATCGTCTGACGGTTCCACTGCTTCATGCTCAGGTATTCCATATCACGAGGTGTCAAAGCGATAGACTTGTAATCTACGCCATCACCCAAAACACTGATACGGTGAGCCTTGCCAGCACCCTTGTGATTGCGCTCCCATGTCAACCGTACTTCCTTTGCCTGTTCCTTACTTAAAACTTGATCGGTAGTTAGAAGTCCATCGGGTACGCTGCCATTAGCAAGCATTGCAAGGTTAGAAGAATCCCCCTGGTTGTCCATGCTTATCTCATGGCCCATTGACTGCCATGCCGGTACGCCTCGATATGCGCTCCATTTATTCCAATACTTGAATTGAATCAGCTCACTCGGCATTATAGGAATGACATCCTCACCTCTTGCACCCGGTTTCTTGTACTTCCACATTGTAATATTGCCGCGCTTGTCGATAACCTCTTTCATGCACGCGCCGTCTACCAGGAAGATTTGCTGAGGCATTGTATTAGTCTCAGAATCCAACAGTAAGTCGAATACCCAAAACGCCTCGCCTCTGCACTTTAGCCAGCTTGCCGTCGCTTCCCATAACTGGAAGCCTGACATAAACGGATTGACATCATCGAACAACTTAAACACCGGGCCGCTCTCAACTACCGTATCACCGTTCAACAGCTCAAAGGGTACGCGTCCAATATTAGTAGCGATATAATTAACTGCGATATTTATCCATGCGTGAGAAGCAAGCGGATCGGCAACGCCGACACCTACTTTTCCGTCTTCCTCGTTGGCAATCTTCATCCAACGCGCCCATGAGTTTTGATCATACTTCCTTACAATGTCAGTAATCTGGCGCGTGTCGAGCTTTGAGAGTAATCTATCTAATCTCTTTTTAGGGTTAAACGATAATAAAGCCACCGTAATCTATCTCCATTACCATATACCGTAATGCGTCCATTGTGTGATCATGCACTTTCAACGGCTCTTCTTTCTTCACTTGCCCCTCTGTGGTGGACTTCCACACATACCTACCAAACTCACGAATAGTATTAACACAACGCGGATGAATCAATACCCCAGGCTTGCCATTCTTTCGCACTACTAACCGCTCGGCTACTCGTTGTATACCGCTCTCAACGTCCTTCTTTGCGGGATTCGTTGATACGCCTAAGTCAGCAAGCTCAAATCTATCCTGCCGGTCATGATCGGCAACGGTCCTTGTCCACTCACCTTCACGCTGGCTCATTGCCCTTGCATGATACTTGAGTAGTTTCTCAGCCTTATAATGCTCGTCATAAATGTGCAATATATTATCGTTGTCTACCGCGCCCCATAAGCATACGAAAGGATTGTTGAACCCGAAGTCTATCGATCGGTACTTCGACCATTCATCAGGTATGGTGATATCCTCATCTCTATGTATGTTGATATCAAAGCCCTCATATACAAGCCCTTCAGCAGCAACCCATAAGCCCTTGATCTTCCTATCGTACCACATACCCTCTGGTGTACTCTTCTTTAGATTCTCTACATACACCGGATCGAGATACGGATTATCGTCTATCGTGAAATGCCATGCCTGAATACGCAGTTGCCCATTGCTCAACCGTTCGCCTGAGTTGTCTATGTAATCAGTCTTGATATGATGTTCTGGGAAGTCCGGGTTAGTGTCCCATATGATATGAGCATCATCCCCGGAGGTTCTATTGAAAGCCTCTTGTATCGTGTTGATATGCTGCAGCGTGACTTCGTTGCCATACCATCCGTCGGCTGTCATGCCGGTCATTGTCTTAAATGCATCGGCCTTGTCAGCGCCGAAACAGTAGACAGTATTTCCATAAAGCGAAAAGCTGTTTTCTTGATTGCTGAGTTTAAGGCTTAATCCAAATTCGCCATTCATAGGCTCAATGATATTCCTCTTAATACTCCCCACTGTATGGCCGGTAACAATGTAATTTCGGCCTGCTCCTGTGTGGGTCCGCACTTCCTTATAAAACAGTGCATTGTTGATAAAGGTCTTACCCGACCTTACCGCCCCTTCAAGAATCAATATCTTCGGTTGTTCCTTCTCGTACTGAGTTAGGATCATCCTCTGTTTCTGGCTTAGCTTCATTCTTTATTTCTTTAAATAGCTCCAACCATTCAGCATCCTTCTCGTTAGTCATGTTGATGGTCTGTTTCGGCTTACCATCCCATCGATCGATCAAATCACGTCTATTAACGCCGTCTTCCTCTGCTTCTTTAAGGTATGCCATTATGATACGCTCTGCCATTTCCGGGTCGTCTTCAAGTTTCTTTTTAATCATGCCAAGCAATGACATGCTCCCCTTTGGCCTACCTGCAGGATTACCGCTTTGCCCTGGTTTAAATTGTGTGTCCTCAACCGGCATTACCTGTTTTTTGCCTGCTAATACAGGCCGCCTCCAAATAAAAAAGGCGCACCTTCCATTTAAGGAAAGTACACCTTTAGTTTTCTAATCGGTTACTTAGTTTACAACTTAGTACACTGCTACACGGTTGTCAAGTGCCTTTCTTTTTCTCAACAGGGACCGTATAGGTGTCCTTGATAGAGCCTACCGATTTGTCGAGCTTCTTTGCTTGTTTCTCAACGGGGGCCCGCATCTCTTTAATGATGTCGCCCATCTCGTCAAGTTTCGCTTCAAGTGCATTTATCTTGTCAATGAGCGCGCGGAATGTCTCCGGCACTATCTGTCCGAGTCCTGCATGTTGTACAGGTTCGCCAACCTTGATCCATTGTGGATAATCAGCCATATTATTCTCCTATTCGTTTGCTGCCTTGCATGATATTGACTCTTCCTTCTTCGCCCTAACTACGTGGTGGTCGTGGATTACAAAGGTCAAGCCTACCTCACCGTAAGCGGTAGCCTCAACCTTGCGCTTAAGCCAGGTGTAGAACTCAAGTAGTGAATCGTCGCCGGATGCTACTGGTAGATTTTTCATGGTACAAAGCTCCCCGTTCCAGCCTCACCATAATCGCCGTTCTCGTTCATCGCCTTTGCTTTCGCTTCAAGCTCGAAGCAGTGCGCCATAATCGCCTCGCGGTCAAGCTCTGCGCCACCGTCCGCGAACATATCCAACAGCCTCGGCATGTTGTGCCGGAAGTTGTCAACGTCAACCAGCTTCCAACCCTTATCCATCGGTAGCCAGTAGACCTGTTGAGTAGACAGCCACGGTTCAAGCCAGTCCCGAATCTCCTGCTTGCTTTTCATATCCGCTTTCAAGCACTCGCCTTGTGTCGCTATCACTTCTTTAATATCGGCCCTTGGCATAAGCCCCGTCAAGGTGCCATCTGAGCAATCTATACAGTTCGCACCGTCAAGCCATTGCACCACCATCGTACACTTACGGTAATACATCTGCACGAATTGCGTCAACCGTCCTGAGTTTGTCTTGATGGTAATGTTACCTGAGTTTATCTCGCTCGGTAGTCCAGGCTTCGACTCTATCCATTCGCCACGTTGCCACCATTTGCGCTTATCGAAATCCCACCGGGTAAACCGTGCTTTCTGATCATTCCATGAATAATCTGCACCGACTAAAATCAGCGGGTCATATCCCATCCTACGTGCAAGCGCCATCTGCGCTGGGATACTTGCGGCAAACGGATAATGCTCAGTTGTTATTTCGGGATACGCCACCGGGAGAGCAGTATTATAAAGCTCGGTGTTCGGGTCCATTATCCGGTAGTACAGCTTCTGGCCTTTCCATAGCTCGTGGACCGACGGGTGGATCCCCGGATGAGAAATAAGCGCGGTTTTCTTCCAGTGCCACGGCGCGTTAAACTCGTCCGGCATGACAAGGCAGTCAAAACAAACGATATGCGTCGGGTCGGCTCCAAAGTACAAACAACTTGTAGCCTGTGAAGTCGAGACTACAAGCCCGCCTTTCCAGTCTTTCAGCATCGGTAACACCGGATCGAGCGACGGCCCGCTACCGAGAATTATTGCCGGTCCGCGTGCTTTCTCAGGCATGATGTTGCCGTCTTTATCCCATGCGTCCGGTACGCTTTCGGCCGGTGGGTAAAGCCCCATTGTCTTATAAGCGAGGATCCGCTTTGCGTCCAGGTACACACGCTTGAAAAAGTTCTTAGGCTTGTACCAGTTGAGCCGGTTGTAATCGGTCCATATGGTTTTATGGTTGTAATAACTATGCCGTGTCTCGTGCGGGATAACCTTGTCCATTGTCTGCTCGTGAAACGCCGCTTTGTTTGCGTGAATATCCTTCTCAGCTACCGGCTTGAATCCGCTCGCTTCGTAGGCGTCTTTCAGCTCCTGCGAGAATACACGGTCTTTCTGTAGCCATGCATGATTGTCAATCTTACGTGTCTCTGGTGTGTCAATCTTCTTCATTCTTCCTCCATCGCGTACTTCTTATAGACTTCTGCGCCCTGCCCTTTGAGTATATTCGTTTCCATCAAAAACTCGCATAGCTTGAAATCTGTCGGCGTGTCGGCTTCATACGTCTGCCAAAACTCACACGGGTAAATCGTGAGAGGACTTCGACGATTAAAAATCTTTCGCCGTAACTTATTAGCAAAACCCCGATGCGCCTCCCTATTGCCCGTGTCGGTTTCACCGGACGTTTTCTTCATAAACTTGTATTGCTTTTCATACCATGCTGTTGAACAAACAGAAGTGCTATTCGTTCCCATCGTATAGTTGCGCCAGAAATCCGAAAGATACGGCCTGACTAATTCCTTGCCGCATTTTTTGTATATCACAAGCTCGTCTATTTCACCAAACATCAAAGCCTGATTTGCTTTCGTCCGGTGGAATGTCCTGATTACATTGTCAATGTCTCCCGGCTTTCTCAGCGGTGAGGTACAAAACATATTGACAAACTCTTCGCCTATATTATCCCCGCGCTGTAGGAATTGCATCGCCCTCAATATTGGCTTACCGCCGTTTGTCTCATGCGTGTCCTTGTAGTCGCGCCATATAATCTTTGCGCCGTATGACTCTGCAATCGCGGCAACCTCTCGGCTTTCAGTCGAGACGTAAACATCCGTGATAAGTTTGGAACATCGTGCTTGAATAATGCTCCACGCGAGCAACGGCTTGCCGCAAAAGTCTTTGATGTTCTTCTGCGGTACTCGTCTGCTGAACCCTTTAGCCGGGATTATGCATACCATGATTTTTCCCCTTGATGTTTGAATATATGCGATACTGCCCTACACCCTGACCCTTCAAGATAAAATGCTCCATCAATATTTGACTGATAGTGAAATCATCAGGCGTGTCAACTTCCCACGTTTGCCACATCGGGACGGGATAATAACTTTGCCTTGTTCCCATCTTTTCAAAGTATGGATGAATAATGCCTTCGTTGCACGATTCAAATACCGCCGTCTCGCCGTCGCCAAATGCCTCTATATGGTATTCGTGATTCTTTCGGGAAAGCCCTGCCGATATTATCACCGTTGTGCAGCCATCTCTCAGATACTCATTGCCATTTACACATAACACTGGTATGTAGTCGGTTTCGTTTAATTTTTTGCATACAAATAAATCGTGTGGGTCGCCGAGCGCCCACATCACTTCAAGCCCATGCTCAAAAAACCGATCTATCATTGCGTCAATCATCGGCGGCGGTCGAAGTGGTGAAGTACACATCAGGGAGAGAAATACTTCATCGTCAGGTAATCCCAACTCATTGAGCGCATGGTAAAGAGGCACGCCCCCGCCGTCGTCCGGCTTCTGCTCGTACTCGCGCCATATCACATCACCACCGCAACCAATCGTAATGTTCGCTATATCCTCATCGTCGGTTGAAACGTAGACGCTATCAACACCGCGCGAGCTTAACGCCTGAATGATAGACCACGCGATAAGAGGCTGCCCGCAAAAGTACTTCTTGTTTTTTTGTGGTACGCGACGGCTCCAGCCCTTCGCTGGTATGATGCACTTCATCCTTTAACTCCCTGCAAGCTCAAGCCTCGCGTGAAATACTTACTCGTGAATAGAAATATTACAAACATCACCATGAACAATATCGTACCCGCTGCCAAACTTAATCCAATCGGCTCAATATTGACGATAGTTTGTCTTGTCCGCTGTATCAAACCAACCGGCAACGTCTGGTCTCCAACCTTGAAGAATAGCAGGAGCTGCCACAAGTAATCGCCAAACGCTCCGAGGCCAGAAAACAAAGCTAACACTCCGACAAGCGGACCGCATAAAGGAAGTATCAATGTGAATATTTTCCGCAGTTCTCCAACACCCTCCAACGTCGCATAATCCAAGAGCGATCGCGGTATCGTATCCACGAAGTTCTTTGTCAAGAAAATCAACAGTGGTGAAAACGCCAGCGGTAACACTGCCGCAAGCCGAGAAGGTAGGTGTAATTTCCTGATAACCACAAACATAGGAATGATTAAAATATAACGGTGAACCATCATCGTTGACATGAATAGCCAAAATAGCCCCTTGCGCCCCTTGAACTTGTAGACGCTGAAAGCATAGCCCGCTGGCAATGTTAGTGCAACTGTCAACGCAATAGCAAGCCCTATCAAAATCGCTGAGTTTACAATCCAGTTAAAAAAGTACGTGTCCGGTATATTCCGCTGCCCGAAAATCAACGTCTCGTAGTTTGTCGTTATCAAGTTTTTAGGTATCAACCTCGGCGGCATGTGCATTATCCCTGCGGTGTTCAGGAAGGAACCTTGTATCATCCAGTACAGCGGGAATATGAGGATAAGAATTATAATGGCAAGTAGGAAGTACTTAACTATTGTCATCCCATGTGTCCCACAAGCGCCACGCCTCTTTCTCGTCCCCTCCGTCTGGTCCCCTTATTCCACATCGATCACATTTGATAAATTCCGCCTGATAATCTTCGCACATCCATTCCAAAAGAATCGGCGTCCCACCACATCTCCAACAATTATGATGCCCGGCATCTGAAACGCTGTTTCTTTCGTGCCCTTCCATCCATGTGAAAACAACCTTCTGCTTCACAACGTCAATAAATATTTCATAGCTGGCAACCTTGGCCGTCTTCCAGTTTTTCAGATTTTCAATAGCCCAAGCACGAAAAATACGCTCATAGTCTGTTGAGAATGTTTTCTGTTCGTATTCTAAAATTGCCATTTCTGTAACCTCTTTTGCGCTACCGCCAATACTAAAATAATAGCCAACAGCACCATGCTCTCAGCCGCCGCAAGCCCGGGCTTACCGTACAGAAATCCATCGTGATAAATCCTGTACATCATCGTTGCCGCGTAGTCCCTCGGCGCGAGCATGTAGATCCACTCAAAAATCTGCAACGTGGAAATAGTACACATCAAGCTCATCAACGCTATCGTCGGTGAAATCATCGGCAGTTGAATGAATCGTTTTATCTGCCAACGGCTCGCCCCGTCTATCTTCGCGCTCTCAATAATCTGTGTGTCTATCCCTCCAAGCGCAGCAAGGAATAGTATAATCGTCCCGCCTCCTACCGATAGAACGTGTATAAACGATATCGGGAATACTGACGTTACCGTGGAACTCCACCACTGCACCGGCTCGATACCTCCCAGTCCTAACAGCCAGTTTATCAAGCCAGCACGCGGGTGAAATATCCACTTCCAGCTATTCGCTATTATTATTCCTGATACAAACGTCGGTAAGAATACGAAAAACCTTGCAACATGCTGAACCTTCTTATTCAAGTCATTGATAAGAAACGCCATGAAAAGTACAAAGCACATATACGCCGGAACAATAGTTATCATGTAAAGGAGCGTGTTCTTAAATGTCTGTACTATGCTGGGGTCCGTGAATATCTGTTGATAGTTTTTGAAATATACATAGGTTTCTGTAATGTAGTTTGTCTTGATGAAAGAGAGCCGTACCGCTATCCCTAACGGCACGGCCCGCGTAAGCATCCATACTGCGAGCACGGGAAGTAAAAGCAAGTATGGAAGTGCTTTCTTCATTATCTATTGCGCGTCGGCTATAATCTTATCAACCGTGTCGGCGTACAACTTCGCGGCCTGCTCCGGTGTGATATTCCCGGCGTACAACTCTCTCAAAACATCAGGCATAACCGCACGGCTTTCATAGTACCAGCTATTCGCATAGCCAACATCCATAAAGCCAAACTTAGCAGCTATCCTTCCAACCACCTGTTCATCGGCACTTGGATTCAACCCTACAACATCGGTACGCGTTGGAAAGCCTTCGTTTGATGTTACCTGCTCGGTCTGAAACGCCTTGCCTGTAAGCAGAAGTATAAGTTCTTGAATCGCTTCGGCCTTGTCTACGTCATCTGTCTTGTGTCCGACTGCCAAACTACCACCGCCAGTTGTAGGCGCGCCAGCAATGCTCGGATCATGCGGAAATGGTACGTATTCAGTATCAAATGCTTCATCAAGTTTTCCCGCTTCAATCGCGCCGGGAACGTAAAACCTCTCCCAGCTCGGCCGTATCGGTGCAAGAGCAATCTTACCGCTCGACCATTGAGCTACGTAATCATCATCGCTCATTGCTGCAGCGTTCGGATCTACAAAACCTTCGTCCACCAGCATCTTGAGAAAAGTGAAAGCCTTAACGGCCTGCGGTGAATTTGCAGTACTCTTCGTGTAATCCCCATTCTTGAACAGGTCCACACCGAAAGCTCCAAACCAGTTAACGTGCAGATAATCTCCGCTCGGATTAGCGGCGAATAAACCGCTTGCAAAATAACCATCAACCGCTTGAGACTTGATAACTTTACACGCTTCAACGAAATCATCAATCGTCCAATCGTCATTTGGCACCCAGCCTTTTGTCATACTCGTATTGATACACATCGCCTGACCTGGAAAGGCAAATGGCAAAGCGTACAACACGCCGTCTCTGCGACACCAATCAAGAGCACCCTCATTATAAAGGCTCTCATCAATATCAAGCGCCAGGGCATACGCCGGGTCAAGATACTTGCCTGACCTACCTATAAAGTCGATGTAAATATCAGGTGGTGTTCCGGCTGCAAGCAGTGCGTCCATCGTGATGGACTCGCCAGTCCCAAAGTCAACGTCAATGTGTGAAATAGTGTAGTTGTAGCGTGATTGAAATAAAGCAATAGGAGCCTCAAAACATGGCGAGCGCCCACCGGCTATTGTTATTTCGTTGGATTCGTTTCCACCACCGGCGAATGCCATTAGTGGAAGCAGTAAGATAAGAAAAAATAGTATGGTTCGCTTCATCAGCGTCACCTCCGTAAAGTTTTTCCCTTCCCTTGTCCCTTCTCTAATAATGTAAGTGCATTATATTACTTTCGTGCGGTGTTCGTCAATGTCATGCTCCTTTCCTCCCTTCGCTTAAGAATTTCTCAACCTCCTTCATACCTTCGCGGTAGTCAGGGTCTGCTATTTCCTTTTCCTTGAGCCTCCTAAGTTCATCTATTCTCTCCTGCCCAGTTATGCGTACTGCCGCCGCTTGTTTTGACAGCCAGAGAGTCCGTCTCAATTTCCATGAATCTATACCCAAACAAACCGGCACACCAATAAAAATGATTACTAAAATACCTCCAAATATAATACCAATTATTGCCTGTGCACTCATGCTCCTTTCCTCCCCTTGAAACCTTCCCATGCTTTATTGACAGCCTCCTCATATTCTGAATACTCTTTTTCGGTTTTATCCCTGTCCCATACAATCCATATTCCCAAAAGCAAACCCACAACAAATAATATTACTACACCTATCATGCTCCTTCCCTCCACTTAATCAAATATTGTCATTAGACTCTTGCCGGTACAAATCCAATACGGTAAGCCAACAACAAGTTGAACCGCAAGAAATAACGGGATACAAGCCGCTAAAAACATATTGCTATTGACTATAACCATGGGAAGCGAGAATAGAAAAACCTTCCAGTCCTGCTGAACGGCAACTCCAAAAAACCCAGGGACCTCATACCACCAGTGAAGGGAAATGTACTTCGTCATAAAAAAGTTGATAGCAACACCGAAGCCGACAAGTAAAACAATTCCAATCCGATGCAATGCGTCATTATCTATCATTTTACAAACTACATCACGCACCCGATGTAGTTTTTCATGTAGTTTTTCTTTCTGCGGTTCAGGAATCTCGCCCAATGCCTGCGCGTAATCTATCTGCCACAAATCATCTTCCCAGTCGCTTTTATCCTTCATGCTCCTTTCCTCCTCTCGTCGATATAGTGAATCTTGATATCTCTCAGCCGTCCGTTCTTGTCCAGTATATCCTTTGCATAGTGCCGCCGATCAGCTCCAACCGCGTCGCGCTCGTATGATTCGATACACCGTCGCTGCCCCTTCACCGTCTTCTCAAGCCGGGAAATATAGTTGAGCAAGTCAAGCGGTTGTGAGAAAGCCAAACAAACAAATGTCATTACCAGGCACGTTCCAACGGCAACCCACAACAGCCTAACGTCAAACGTGCTTGAGTGTTGCAGTCCTGCCTGGTACATCTCAGCCATCTGATACGTGAACACTGCGCCGAGAAAGAAGAATACAAGCGCACCGAAAAACCAGTAGATGCTATAGCGGTTTTTCATACAGCCTCCTTCACGACATGCACCGGTACAAGTATGCCGTTCTTCACAGCCGACGCGGTGATGCGCTCTATCTCTGTGTCTACGTTCTTCATCCTGCCCTTGACAATATCAGTGCGCGCTGAATGATAGTGTGCGCTTGCGCTCCAATTAAAAAATGCATCGACAAACTTCTCAAGCTGCTCAATACCGTAGAAATATCCACTGGTATACTTCTCACCATGCCGCAGCCCGTTGCGCTTCATCTTTTCAAGCCGGTCCCAAATCTCAGTGTATGCATCAGTCCCACCAAAATGGTAGGACTCGTTAGCGAGTGCCTTAATCTCGCCTTTGTAGTTGCTCTCGTATTCGTACATCATAAGCCCTCCGTAAAAAGTCCAGGTTGCTCAACGTCAGTCTCAAGTGTATGAATGTTTTTAACCGCTTGGTTGTAATAACTTTCTTTCAGTTCAACCCCGACACCACGCCGACCAAGTTTTACCGCTCCATAAACTTCTGATCCAACTCCCATAAATGGCGTAAATACATTGTCACCTGGATTAGTCCACAACGTCAGACATCTGTCGATTACATCAAGTTGCAATGGGTGGATGTGTTTTTCGTCCTCTGGATCTCGAGCCTTCTTATATTCAAGCACATTTGAAAGCCTGATATCATCCCAAAACGAAGAAGCGTATTGTTGCCATATCCAATGACTTAATTTATTAACCCGTGGGTCTGCTGATCCATCACCGTATCTCGTGACAAGTCCATCAGGGATATGTCGCGCCCCTGCATATTCAAGCAATCCCTTCGGGTGTTGGATAGGTTCCTTATTCTCTCCTGCCTTTCTCATAACCAATAGATAGTCAGCACCGGCATTATTGCACCGTGCCGAGTCTTTCACTATTTGCCTGTGCGTCAATCCGAGCGCCCGCGTCCTGATTGCAACCGTCAACGGCTCTTTCCAAACAGCATACCTCGCATGTAATCGCATACCGTACTTTTCATGTAGCCGGATAATATCGCCTGGCAAGTCTCGCAAATACTCACCACTTTTGACATCCTGACAATGCACCGCTGTACTTCGCCCGGACTTAGTAATCCGTGCAATCTCTTTTACAATCCATTCGTAGTGTTCAAAAAACTGCTCGTAGTCAGCGCAATTGCTCATGTCTTTATCGTCGCTACTGTAAGTGTAAAGCCCCCCAAATGGTGGAGAGTAAACACTAAAGTCCATGCATGCATCACGTAAAGTCTCTGCAACTTCTACGCAATCGCCATTGTAAATTGCATACTGGTTTGTAATCTTTTGATCTCTTATAGCCACGATGGAACCTCCGCTTTAAGTCCGTAGTTTGTACGTTTATCAATCCTCACAGCATCAGACATATAAGCAACTAACATTTCAAACATCTTATCGGCCGCTTCTGCTTTCCGTTGTAAGTTATGCATAACTCCAAGCTCGCCCTCAGTTGTAATCAAATCAACATACACCTCGCGTTCCTGTCCGAATCTCCAACACCGTCTAACCCCTTGATAGTATTGCTCAAACGAATGAGAAGGGAAAAACGTCATATGATTACAATGTTGCCAATTCAATCCCCATGCACCGATCTTCGGTTTCGTTATCAATACCGGCAATTCCCCGGAACTAAAAGCGGCAAACAATTCCTCTTTCTCGTCATCGGATTGACTGCCGCAAATCTGCTTACCTTGTTGAATCATCTTCTCTAATAGATCGCCCTCAACATTCAGATGACACCACACAACAGACCTTTCATAATTGGCTATCTTTTTACAAACCTCTTCACACCGTTCGTTTATTGTCTGCTTCCGTTCTTCTCGCTGTTCGTCAAGTTGCACCGCTGGCAATCTAAATAATTCTCCTTCCCTGAGATACGAAGAACGTACAACCGTTTCCGATGTGTGTAATTCTTTCAAGATAAATCCATCGTCCTTGTATCCAATGTCTGACGGCATTCTAATCGCTCGCGCCCATGAACAAACCCATTGCCAAAACCTTTGCTCGGCGTGTCTCTTGAATCGCCAACGTGCGCCCCACCATATTGGATGATTGCTGTTCTCGTCATTAACAAAGAAAGTCGAGAGCATATCCATACGCCCCATTTCTGCGAGGACCTCAGCCGATGTGCCAAGCTCGATATAATCATTCGGCGCTGCCGTTGCCGTACATAGCAATCGGTAAGGTGTCTTTTTCATAAACTCTTTTACGATACCTTGTCGCTTACCGTCGAAATTCTTAATCGCGCTCGACTCGTCCAGAACAACACAACAGAAATCATCAGGATTGAAATGGTGTAACCGCTCGTAATTCGTTACGGTAATACAATCGTAAGCCGTGCCATCCTTTGACCTCTTAACCTCCATGCCAAACTTTTCGCCTTCTCTCACGGTCTGTTGACCAACAGCCAGTGGCGTTACAACTAACGCTGATTTGTTTTCTTTCTCAATGCAATTTTGAGCAAACGCTAACTGAATCAAAGTCTTTCCTAACCCGCAGTCTGCAAATATAGCAGCACGGCCCTTGACCGTCGCCCACTCGATTAAATGCTTCTGAAAATCGTATGCCTTATCTGGAATGAAATGAGGCTTGAATCCATGGTTAAGTCCGCTGTGTGACTTTGATGTAATGAAATCTTCATACGTCATCTTTCCTCCTTGCACTCGACAACTGAAATTACAACATTCTCGTACTCGGTTTCCTTAAGCAGTGACAGAATGAATGTTGCCAAGTTTACCGCCTCTTCATCTGGCTTCTCAACCGGAAAGGTTATCTCTACTTTTCTCATCTTTCCTCCTTGCACCTACACTTTTTCCCACCAGCCATCTACCACGGACCTATCGCACAACCATTCTGATATTGCAAAATATTCCCATCGCTTCCGATGTTTTGCCCATATCCTATATATAACTTGCTTATCAACAAAACCGCGAATATGAAGTTTTTGCTTTTGATATTTATAGCTATCACCTATTTTAAACCCCATTACCGTTCCTCCTTGCACTTACGCCGTTAATGCTAAAACTGCACCAATCATACAAATCAAATATCCACCCAAAAACGCCACGACCCATTCCGTCCTTCTACCCTTAATCCCGAATAGTATACAGGTGCCTCCATACGCTTGGGCAATAATAAGTAAAATCCATCCTGCTACTTGTGAACTCATTACCGTTCCTCCTTGCACTCGGCATTAACAAATTCCCAATCAGTTATAAAAACCGTTAGTGATTCAATAATGTTATTAAGTGTATGAACCTTACTCTTCACAAGGGCGCTATTATTGTAGTCCCTCCAGTATTGTCGAAGGTTATCAAGTTCTTTTATTAAGTCACCGACATCTATCTGGACTCTTCCGTCTACCATCACCATACGAATATCGTTAATATACATTACCGTTCCTCCTTGCACTATTC
>Ga0307928_10000747_pt1 | contig 24477 bp, 16 predicted proteins | sample AceLakmetagen232_FD_201815 | JGI IMG/M metagenome (GOLD analysis project Ga0307928, IMG submission 201815) | Saline water microbial communities from Ace Lake, Antarctica - #232 | ecosystem: Environmental > Aquatic > Non-marine Saline and Alkaline > Saline | place: Antarctica: Ace Lake... | reverse complement strand
CCTTACTATAATCATAATTATCCTTATACAAATATGTTTTAAGATTTTGTACTAACTCTGCATTCTCACCTGCCTCATCAATACAAATACATTTGAACGTTCCTAAATGTCCAACACTTATTGTCTTGATATCTTTACCAAACAAATCAATAGTTACACGAGTTCCTCTTAACCCTGGAACAGATACACTCAATCCACTTGTGTCCAAATTGTAACCGCCATATAATAAATAGCCATAATATTTGCTTAGGAAGGATTTGCCTGTACTCGGGTCACCAACCAATCCTATATGCATATATAATGGGAATCTTAAATAAGAACATATTGCCTGCATAATAAATGCTGCTTTAACTGGTAACATTCCACAAACTTGTGTCTTTGAATTTTTCTCTATAAATTTATCAAAACACTCTATTAAATCAAATATATAATTACCGTTTGTTTTAACTGGTAAATGTAATACACCGCTTTGAGATGGTTTTATTGTCATTATTTGATATTGACTTATACTACCATTATTATTAAGATGGAATAAAGAACTTTCATAATATCCTGGTTCCATTTCTAAAAAACTAATTGCTGGAGATGTTTCTTTTAATCCATTTTCTGTTTCATGATTAATATAATAAAAGAATGCTTTTGCTGAATCACCCGACTTGTCATCAGGTGATAATAATTTATTACATACTTTCAGACCTAGTGTTCCGTCTGCCTTAGTTACCTCTACCATACCAGGACATTGGAATTTATTATTAGTGCATATTACTTCATGAAAGAACTTGTATGTCTTTGTATTACAATAAGGACATCTATAAATATATTTTATTGGGTGATTAAATGGTACACCAACTGATAATACTTGTATATTACTTCTTTGAAGCATATTATCAACTTTTAAAAAACTCAATGGAATATCAGGCTCATCAAAATCATAAAAGAATTTAGCATCTCCACCCTCTATACATATAAGGTCTCTCATCTTCTTATAACTTACATCCTTTGTCAATACATAGTAATCCTCATTATCAATTATTACTTTTTGCTTCATTAATTCCTGCTTCTTTTTTTCTGTCAACTCCTCAAAATCAACTGCTTTTATTTTACCATATAATTTATCTATTTTTTTGAACAGTTTATTATTCAAATTTATTATTATGTCTGGTTTGATAAAACCATTTTCATTAAAATTTTTTGTATTATGCTCAAAAAAGGATTTGGGTGCTCTCAAGTCTATACATTTTATTTCCCTCTTTTTAGTTAATAACATCTCAATCAATATTTTACAAGAAGAACGAGATAATCTATTAAACTCTTTTCTCATATATTTGATTATTGCAGCATCATTAGAAATATCCCTGATAAATTCATCATTAAGAATATATTTATAGGTGGTTTTTGTATCTACCTTTTTGTTTGTGTTATCATTCTCACCCATTTTTGTAAAACCCCATTTTTGAAAAGTAATATTGAAAAATTAATACTTTTATGAAAACATTACAAGTATAAAAATATTGTTAAACAGCAAAACATACTTTATGTAAATATTTTATGTCATTTAATAGAGTGATAAAATATTTTGAAATATTTGATTCTCCATTTTGAATAAAACAATCACAACACTTATAAATAAATTTTTAGTTACATTTATAAATGAATATTTCTTCGTGAAACCGCCTCGAATATACATATTATAATATATAGATTAAATAAGATATATAATTCAAGACAAAAACTAAATTTTTGTCTTAAACCTTTTAAATACTTTGTCTTTCATTGTCTTTAGAGTTGTCTTTCATTCATTTATATAACCTTCGGTTGAATATGTTAAAAAGTTTTTTACTACGTTTTTTTTGTCTTAGTTATAAATAACTATAATATTTAATGTGTAGAACGTTTCTATGTTAAGACAATTTTGTCTTCATATATAAGTAGAAAATTGTAATGAAATACATTTTTGTCTGAAGATAGCAAGAGTAAAAGAGTGAAATGTTCTTAGAGACAAGGATTTTTAATTTTTCTAATATATATATATATTCAAGCGAAGCATACAATTATGTATATTTATTAAACCATAAATTGTTTGAAAAATTGTTACTTTACAACACACAGTAGTAAAAACACAAAGTGGAGAAGTGTTTATGGCAATCTGGTGGAAGAGTGAATAAATATTTATAAATGAAATAATAATAGAATATAAGATAGAAATAATAATTATTTGGATGTAACATTTTTGTCTTTCAGGATTTGAAGGAATCTTTTATGCCAAAATCACAACTAATAAATAAACAAAGTATATTCTAAATTTTAAAGTAACATAACAATTTTAAAAGGAAGTGATATAATTGATTGTAGAAAGGGTGCACACAGGGGTATTAATTTTTCTTTTCGTCTTCTATATCATCTCACACGCGTTTTTATTTATTGTCAGCAAAAATAAGGAAACAAGCAATGAAGTGAGGGAATACACAGAACCACTAAGTAAGTATTATCATTATCTCTATGCTTTATTAGTTATGATATATTTTGTGATGTTTTATTAGAGGCTAGAAGAATATGTATGAAGACGAATTTAAAGTATGGACAAAAGAGGAATCAAAGGAATTTTGTAATAATGAGTTTATGGGTGAAGTAATGGACACAAGGTTGAGCAAATTTCTTGCTGGATGCCAAGTTAAGGTTGAACAAATAAAACCAGTCCAAATGAATCCTGAAAACGATTTGGGTATCTTAACTGTCCACGTTTTGTTAAGAGAGTGCTGAGCACAAATTATAAAAGAGATGTTTATTAATATAGGGGTTACTATTCAAATTAAGGGGTTATATTATGAAAAAGATACTTTTATTAATTGGTATAATATTTGTCTTGAGTTCTTTTGTGGGTGCGGAAGATAATGAGTGTGATGTTGATTGGGATTTAAATTCGTGTGTGTCCACAGAAAAATATCAATTTTGTGATGATGGATGGGTACTAAATAACCACGGGTATAAAATTATTCATGAGTCAACAATTAAACAATGGGCTTCAAGCAGTAATAATGCGTTAATAACCCAAAGTAGAAGTTGGCAAACAAAACATTATAATGCAGAAAAGAATTCCGAGCAAGAAATATTACAAGAAGCCATTAACAAAAAATTAAATAAAAATGAGTGAGCAATTTGGAATACAAACAGAAGAGGATAATTTAATTAGTGATTTTGCTGCTGATGAGAATATCAAAACAGCAGAGTTGAGAGATTGGCAGGCACGCGCTATGAATTATTATTTTAGTAATGTTATTAATGATAAATGTAAAATTCTGTTTGAAGCATCAACAGGCGTTGGTAAAACACGTTTAGGAATAGAAATAATGAAAAAGTTGTGGGAATCAAATCCTGATTACCACGTTCTAATAGTAGTTCCTAAAAATGTTATACTTGAGACGGGGTGGTACAAAGAACTTTATGATGCGGGAATAGGAATACAAGACATAGGAGTTTATTATGGAAAGATAAAGGAATATGCTAAGGTAACAATAACAAATATGCAGAATATACAAAATATAGCAACAGATATTTTTGATGTGGTTTGCTGGGATGAAGTTCATAATTATTGCACTGAGAAATTATTTAAGTTTTTAGAGTTAGAATCATTCAAACACATGATAGGTTTATCAGCAACAATGGAAAGAATGGACAATAAACATTGGAAACTTTTTAAGTTATTTAATTATAACATATTTAAATATTCACCAAAACAAGCATTATTGGAGGGAGTGTTAAACCCTTTTAGATTTGTTAATATTGGTGTTGTTATGGATTATGATACTAGGGAGAGATATGAAAAACTAACAGAAGATATAAACATGATAATGGTGAGTGGTGGGGGGTTTGGTAAAATAATGAGGAGCGCGTCAGGACTAAAATATAAATTGTTAAGTTTAATGACAGAAAGGAAAAAGTTAGTTAATAATTATAAAAGGAAATTTGAAGTCACACGGCAGTTGTGTAAAAAACACGCCAATGATAAAATAATTGTGTTTAACGAATTTAACGAGCAAACAAATAAGTTTTATTGGGAGTTATTAGAGAGTGGAGTTAAATGTTGTGTTTTCCATAGTGGTATACCAAACGAGAAAAGAATGGATAATTTATCAGCATTTAAGAAAGGGAAATATAATTGCATCCTGACATCAAAAGTTCTTGATGAGGGATTTAATCTCCCAAGTTTGGATGTTGCCATCATTTGTGCTGGGAACAGCACGTCAAGGCAAACTGTCCAAAGGATGGGAAGGGTATTAAGAAGGAAGGAAAACGATAGTATGTTATATCAAATTTATGTTGTTGACAGTATAGAGGAAGACCAGTCTATTAAAAGGGCCAAAACATTTAAAGACCTTTGTAGTGATTATAGAGAATACACCTTCGGGTATGGTGAGGTGATTAACTTTGATAAATGATAAGATGAATACAAAAGGTATGTTATATTTAGAGTATAACAGTAAGCAAAAATATTATGTTATTATTAATAAAAAAACAAAACGCTTTGAAGGTTTTTATACAGGACATTTTATGGACCTTGAAGATAATAACGAATATGCAATACTTAATGTGAGGGATTTTCAATGATGAGAAGAAGAAGAAAATTAGGATTGACAATCAATCCTATAAAAGATGAAAAAAATAGAACAATAATATGTGTGGTAGCTTTACTATCATCAACGTTATTATTATTTTCTTTATTATGTTTTTTATCAACAGATGTTAAAATAGCAGGAAGTTTGGAATGTGAAGGAGAAGGATTAATTAGTAAAGGAAATAATGAAACGGGAGAAATAAAATTACAGGAACTAACCAACATCCACTGTTCGGGAAGTTTCGATACTGAAATGCCTTTAATAGTTGGTATAATATTCGGCGGTGGACAATGAAGCAAGAACACTATGATAGGATGAAGAGGATGAGTGAATGAGCGAAGGAATAGGTATTGCCAAAAGGAATTTAATAGGTAAAATAATTAATCAAAATTTTGGTGACAATAAAAAAATATTTAATGAGAACGAATTATTATTTGTTATACAGGAACTGCTGGACCAAGAGGGAAAGAAATATTTTGAAGGTAGAACGACCAAAAGGGGTTTCGAAATGTTTAGGCAATTTACCGAGTTGCTGTTATACAGGAACTTGGCGAATTTTGACAGTATGATACTTATTACCAGTGACAAAGGCTGTCTTGCCGGAGAAAGCCTGGTAGAACTGCCAAGGGATTTATCAAAATATCCTGATGGTGTGCCTATTAAGGATTTAGTTGGCAAAAAGAATTTTTATGTTTATAGTTTTAATGTCAAAACAAATAAATTAGAAGTTAAAAAAGCTAAAGAATGTGTCCTAACTAAAACAGATTTGGTATATGAGTTAGAGTTAAAGAGTGGTAAAAAAATAAGAACCACTGGCAACCATCCCTTTTTGTTAAAAGATGGAACCTATAAACAATTAAAGGATTTAGTTTGGTTTAGTAAAAAGAAAGAGGACGGAAGTTTAGAACATAACAGGATGATGATTAATAAAAAAATGGTTTATTCTGATAGGTTACAAATGATTTCAAGAACTAAAAATGATGATAATTATATAAAAATAGATTTTAACCCATTAAAGAAAAATAACAAAACGATTTTTTCATCAAAAATGATTGAGCACAGATTTATTGCTGAACAAATTTTAGGTGATATAAAAGATAAATTAGTTCACCATATTGACGAAAATCATAATAACAACAATGTTGAAAATTTACAAATAGTTACACAAAAGGAACATTATAATTTGCATCAAATGCAACATAGAGAATTTGAGAAAGGAAATAATTATGGAAGTGCAAACAAAGGCGTAACATTTAAGAAAGGACAGAAGACAATAATAAAAAATAGAACACCTGAATTTAATAAAATGTGCAGTGATAAAAGAGTAGCATATTTTAAAAATAAGGATAATGAAGAAGTAATAGATAAATGGAGGGACAGTTTAAAAGGAAAAGGTGGCAAAGTGTCCAATGAATCACATAGTGGTGGAGTTATAAAATCAATTAAGTTGATAGGTAAAAGAAAAGTTTATGATATAATTGGTGTTGAGGACAATCATAATTTTATAGCAAATAAATTTGTTGTAAGTAATTCGGGAAAGAGTTCTGCCGCAATGATGATAGCAAGGCAATGGTGTAAACTCATAGGAATAAAATTTAATCCTGCCAAGCATATTGCGTATAACAATTCAGATATGATGAATAAAATTGATAATTTAAGAAGATTTGAACCGATAATTGCAGACGAAAGTATTCGTTTTGCTTCGGCAGCGGATTGGGCCAGAAAAGAAAATAAAGAACTCAAGAAAAAATTAGCACAGGTACGAACCAAGCACCTACTCTACATCCTTTGTTTTCCATTAAAAGTTTACAAATTAGAAAATTCTTATTTACAGTCCTTCACAAATTACTGGATACACCTCATGGGAAGAGGTAAGGGCAGTGTGTTTGTGAAAGATATGAATCCTGTTAAAGACAGTTGGAGGCTTAAGGCGTTTGAGAAGTTAGCAAGTTTTAATGAGTTTACACCCATGAGTAAAATCGAAACGATTTTAAAAAAACATCCTAACTTTTGGATGAACGTGAGGTTTCCTAAACCTCCCAAGTGGTTGTATGATAAATATCTTAAGGTTAGAGAACATAATGTTTATGACGACGATGCGGTCATGCAAAATGTCACGAAAGAGGACATGCACACGGCGCTGTTGATAATGGCTCTGAGGGATATAATGTTGCACGATACTGCGTTAAGTATGTCAAGAATTGTACTACACATAAAAAACGAGTATGACATATCACTTAATAAAAAAATTATTAACAGTTGTGTTGATGATGCGAAACAATTAGTATCAAAAATAAAAGAACAGGCATTACAAATATGATGGTGTAAAATGGGTGGAGAAAGATATTGGGACATTTCAGATATAATTAAAGATATAAAAAAATTCCCACAAACCTACAAAAGTATTTTAGGTGAGGATTATGACAATGGTACTGCTCAATTATTAATTAGGAAAAAACTCAACAGATTAGTCAAGGAAGGTGAAATATGTAAAACGGCAATACCCGGTACGAGGTTTGGGAAGTGCCTGTTTTATTCCGATTGTAGAACTTATTATATACTTGTTGAGGCTGGGCGTGTTAGGTCACAAGTGTATTGTTTTTTCGAGTATAAAAATTTAAATAGATTTTTTATGAGTGTTGATGCGTGTTGGTTGTTAAGAGACGAGAAATGGGTGAAATGTTATAACAAGAGATTCTTTAACGGAAAGGTATTACTTTTTATTTAGGTGATAATGATATGGATATAAGTAAAATAATATTGGTTGGGTTCTTAACATACTATTGTGGATACATTTTAAGATTGATAGTAATTAAAAATGTAAGGGACGATATTCAAAAAAATAATAACCAATTAAATAAAATGAGAAAAGTTGCTTGTAAAACATTAGAAGAGCAAAAAAAATTTTTAGATGCTAAATTTCCAAAAAAGAAGAAAAATAAAGAAAAATATTTTTATAAAAAAATATGGTCCGTTATAAAAACAATGGTTTTTTATATTCCTTTTGGTTTAACGTTCTATTACATACTTAGAAATTATATTACATTTGTTATACCGTTATGGTTTGTTATTGCGGTTATAATGATTTTTCCAATGTTGATTAATTTAGTGTTAAGAAAATTTGGGGTTGAAAAGGATGATATTTCCATCTATCTTCGTGGCAAGTGGTTCAAAAACAAGTCCAAAAACGAGGGGTTAAAAAAATGACAATTATTTTCAGAGTTGGCCGCAGAATTCCTAAATCCTGGCTGAAGCGTTCAGCACATAAAGCAGCAGGGTTTCTTTCTTTCCAATCTAACCTGTGGTTGATAATTTCTCAATCGCTTTCATTAGCTAAGAGGAAGGCCACAGAGAGTGGTAAACTCAAATTTGTGATTATGAGAGAAGAGGAATCGGAATCACTTAACTATAAACTAGAGTGGATGGTTTGTATTATACAAGGTACAAAAGAACAGGAAGAAGAAGAATATAATGATTGCCAAAAGTTTTATGCACCTTTGAATAAAGTATTTAAGAAAGAGATGCCTAAAAATGATATGATGAGTAAACATTTTAAGACAAAGAAAATGACACCCGAACAAGTAGAGAAGGCGTATAAGGCGGGATACGGCGCGATAGATGATAATAATCTATCTAACAAGCTTTTGGAGATGGGCATACTAACTCATCTTGAACATAATAAGGATTATGAGAATAGAACTATTGGGTTTGATTATTAAGGTGAGATAAATGGAAAAAGAAAAAAGTTTCAAATTTGTGATAGTTATGTTGTTGGTAGCAAATATGATTTTAACAGCTGGTTCATTATTAGTGATATTGAATGTATTAGGAAAAATATAGGAAAGGAAAATATAAGATGGATGCTGTGGGAGTTATTCGATTAGTGAAAATATATAATAAAGAAGTAGAAAAATTTATCCTTGGTAGAAAGTGGTTTGAGGATGACGGGAAATATAAAAAAGAGTTAATAATAAAATATGAAAAATTAAGAGTGATGATAAGGAAGTCTTTTCCAAAAGCCAAAACAGAAAATATGTTGGCAGATGTGTTAAAAAAAACTTTTGGAATAAATGACAATCAAGAGATAATTAAGTTGCTAAATACTGATACAAAAGTAGAGTTTACGGATGACGAAGATGTTGAATTTTTTTTGAGCAATAATTATAGAGATATTATGTTCTGAGTAAGTTCAAAGGAAATATATATATAAATGATTAGTACTTCTCTATCTCTATCATGGGAATGAAAATAATATTATATATAGTTCTTGCTTGTTTGTTAATAGTGGCGTCTGGAGCAGTAGGATATCATATTGGTGAATTGGAAGACCCACAAGAAGATTGTGTTAGTCCAGAAACCATATTTCATGTAGAAAGTGAGAACGAGTATTTAGCACATAGATTAAGGATGTGTAATTGTGAATAAAGAGGGTGAGCAATAATGGCAGGAGTTGAAGTAAAATATTATAAAAAAGACGGAACCCCCGTTTATGGTAGTAAAATTGCAAAAACGGTCATACCAACAATTGAACCACCAAGACCAAAACCAAGAACTTCTAGAACAAAAATAGTCAGTGGTAGAGAAATAAAATCATCTCGTCCTGATAATGCTTACATACCAACAACATTTATAGGTACTCCTGAGCAAAAATTAAGACAATTGCATTATCAAGCACCAAAATCTGGTAGTGATGCGGATAAAAGACAAAAATCATTACAAGCTGAAGTTACGCAAAGAGCAGATGAAAAAAGAGAGAGGACAGAACGATATGCAATAACACCATTAAGTTCATCAGGACAAAGTTTAGGAACAGTCCGTCGAACAGAATCACAATTAAGAGCAACATCATCACCAGAACAAATGAAAGCATATGGGTTTAAAGAAAAAATATTACAACCTTTTAAGCCTGTACCAACTCAAAGTGCGCCAATAAGATTTGCAACTAACCCAACATTAGGATTAGGTGGTGCAGAAGCAAGTGTTGTATTAGGAGCAGCAGGCGGACCAGCAACACCTGATGATGTGAGAGGACTTCGTGGTGAGCCACTATCAGGAATAGGTAGTAATGCAGCAGAAATGATGTCATTAGGACCTAGAAGAGCAACTGCAGGAATATCACCCACAGAAAAAACACTTGTAGAGAGTCCTTTGGAATTTAAATTAGATTTGCCAACATATCCTGGGCAAATAAAAGGAACGGATGAAATAACTATGGGTGTGAATTATCCTGAAGTAAAAAAACAACAAAAAGGATTATTTGAAGAAAAATATAAATCTAGTGCTGAGATAAAAAAAATATTAAGTAAACAAGATGTTATAGAAACAATACAATCAAATAATGATGAGATTGGTCAATATTCAAGTGATATTACAAAACTCGAAGGTGACATTAAAAAACACAATGAAAAAAATGTTGATGCTTTATCATATGTTGGTTATAGTAAATATCAAAATGAGGGTAGAAAATTAAATACACAACAAACAAAACTCGATAAAGAACGTAGTTATATTAATTCTAAAGTTGCTGAAAATAAAGAGCTCATGAAAAATTTCGATGTTGGTATTACAGCACCAACATACCCTGGGCAATTACCAGGAACAGGATTTAGTATGATTGTTAAACCAAGAGAGAAAGAAACCAAAGAGGATATAGCGGCTGATAAAAAAATTCAGAAATTACGTGATGATTATATAAAAAAACAAACTGAGTTAGATGTCTATAAACAAACACCGAGTTATAAAAAACAGAGATTAGAGGAAACTACAGCACCGCTTTTAAAACGATATGATACTTACTTAGATATGACAGATAAAGAAAAAGCAAAATTATCTCTACAACTTCAATTTAAAATGGACACTGCTATTGATAGGGCCAAAACAATAGGTAAGTTTGAAGCAGGTAAATCACCAACAGAGCAGTATAAAGATTTTTTAACAGCAAAAGAAAAAGCAAAAACTCCAATTATGCAAATAGATAAATCATCAAAAGATTCAGTTCTTATTAAACTTCCAAAATTAGGTGAGCCAATGCCAGGACAAAAGTATGGTGCACCTTTAGTTTTTGAAAAATCAAGAGATAAATTTGCTCATAAACTTCCCGGTAAAGTAAGTAGGGTAATGGGAGGGAAAAAACCCGAGTATATTATGGAGACAGTTACAGTACCAAAACAAGAAGCAAAAGAAAGAATTAATACTTACTTACATGGATACGGAACAGTAACAGGATGGGACGGTAACGCACCAGTTATAGATTGGCATAATAAAGAAGGTGCTGATATGACTAATCAGCCATGGTATGTCAAAGGTCTTAATTATGTACCATCAAAAATAAGACAGATCGCTTCTGATATTAGTGAGATGGGAACTGAAAAAAATAAAGAAAGATATTTTAGTGGATTAGCAATAGAGAGTCAAGATATACAAAAAGAAGGATTGGCACAGGCACAAATTTATTCACCAGAAGGTAGAGTATGGGATAGTATAAAAAGTTCAGTAAGAGAAGTTGGTGGAGAAGTTTTATTAAAAGGATTCTCAACTCCTGAAGCAGCTTTAACAAATGTTATAGCATCAGCAGCAGCATTAGGCGCTGGAGCAGCAGCAGGTTCAGCAAAATTAGCACCATTATTAACAAAAGGCGGAACAACTGCTGCAACAAGTTGGAAAGGATTAAATTTAGGTGGAAAAGCAGTATATGGTTTAGGAACCGCAGGAGTTAATTGGCAGGCAAGTGCAGCACCACGTGCAATGATTGTTACACCAACAGGTATTGCGTTAAGAGAAGGATATGCCAAGTATGGTAAGAAGGTTGAATCATATACACCAGTTGGTATGTATAAAGATTGGAAACGTGGTGGTAAAATTGAGGATAAAGATAAAACTAATATTTTACAAAAAATAACTGGAGCACCACGTAGAGCAGCAGAAAGAGCACAACGTGGAAAAATTACAGATATTAAAAAAGTGACAAAAAGTGAAAGAAATATTTTGGGCGAAAGTAATAATTTACAACAAGGACTTACAATAGCACAAAGAGCTGCACAAGATTATAATACAAAAAATGCAGGGTTTATAGGAAAATTTGCTTTCCAACAAGCAGGTATTCCAGGAATTCAAGAAGAAACAGATAGAAAACAATTAAAACCTGGAGCAAGATTATTACAAGTTAAAGGCCAAAGAGAAGCAACAGAAAAAGCATTAAGGGATTATTATATTAGTAAAGGGTACACAGGTGTAGAGTTAAATAATTTGGTCACCGGAGTTTTAAAATATAGAGAAAGTAGTATGGCAGGCGAATGGAGAGCAAATATTTTAAATGAAGTTTATTCAGAAATGGCAGGCGGGGCAAGAATGGAAAAATTGTCTGAAAAAACACCAGGGACGGTAGCAATGATGGCAATAGGCCCTGTGGGTGTTGGTGAAGGATTAGTCGGTAGTCAATTACAAGGTAAAATGCGTAGTGAAGCACCAAGAACATTTGAAGATTATGCCGGAGTGGGAGCATTCAGTTATGGAACAGCAGCGGTGGCAGCATTTTTCATGTCAGGAGCAAACATAAAAGGTCCAAAAAAATCAAAATTTGTAAGAGAAGTAGCAAGAGCAGCAACTTATGCAACAGATTGGGGTGAACCGTTTGGTGATTTATTAGGTGAAACTGCTCACGTTGTTACAGGTAGTCCAACAGCAATTAGAGGAATGTTTGGAACAGGGGCAAGCACAGGAACAAAAAGTAAGGACAGTAGTAAAAAATCACAACCACCAAAATCACCAAGTAATATGTTCAGTGGAAAGAAAGCACAATTTACACCATCAAGTTCAATGGGAGCAAATGTAATGTCGGGAGTAAACACCGGAACAAGAACAGGACCAGGAACAGGAATAGGCGGGCTAGTCCCGTCAAGTCCATCGGCACAAGTTCCTGCGTTAATTAAACCAAGAGAATCATCCGGGGATAAATCAAGACAACTTTCAAGACTTGGTTTGGATAGAACAAGAAGTTTATCAAATATAAGAACTGATATTGCAATTAAAACAGATGTGCCTACAGATATTCCAACAGATACATCATCAAGAAGTAATGCTTTGGCCAGTACTAATATACAGTCAAATGTTCCAAGTAATGTGCAGACAGCAATAAGTTCAAATATACAAACAAATCTTTTTACAAGTACAGGAACAAACACAGAGACCGACACAGCTGCATTAACTGGTAAATGGTCACCTATTTTATATCCAGGAAGTTTATCAAAAGGAAGAAGAGGATACAAAGGTAAAAAAAGAGTTACAGGATGGGTTGTTACAAATCCATTAAAATATTTAGCAGGGAGTTATTTTGCTAAGCAACAAACTAAAGGGAAAAAATTAAAAGCAAAACATAAAATGACACCTGAAAAACTCAAAGGGTTAATATAAATGGTTAGAAAAAAGAGTAATATATTTGCTAGTAGAAAAGGCTTTAGCACCGGCTATACTTGGATTTTTGGGCTCGTCACTTTATTTGGACTGGGTATATTATATATAGTATTTAATCAAGTTTTTACAGCGCATTTAGTTCCAATAATATATGACCAAGTAAATGGTTCATATAGTAATATTGACCCTGCAACACAGGCAGAAATCATAAGTGGTATAGAGAAATATATGGTATTTTTCAATATTTTGCCTTTCATCATATTTTTTGTCGTTATCATATACATGTTCGTTGCGGCCTGGAGGCGTGAACGTGAATCATACTAAATTATGTTTGTGTGGATGTGGAAAACAAGTTCATGGTAACTCTAAATTTATTTCCAGGCATAATTTAAAATTAACAAAAAATAAGACTTGGGAAGAACTTTATGGTAAAGAAAAAGCAAAACAAATGAAAAAAAATTTAGCGGAACAGACAAGAATAAAGTTTAGTAAACCAAAGTCTGAAAAGCACAAACAAAAAATAAGTGAGTATAATCAAAAATATCGTGCAGGTAAATCATGGGAAGAAATTTATGGTAAAGAAAAAGCAAAATTGATGAAAGAAAAATATTTAAAAAATAAACCAAAACAACTAAAAGGCTATACTTTGGAAGAGAAATATGGTAAAGAAAAATCAATAGAATTAAAAAGAAAAAATAGTGAAGGCAAGAAAGGCAAAACCTATGAAGAAATTCATGGAAAAGAAAAAGCTAAAAAGATGAAAGCAAAAAGAAGTAAACCAAGAAAGTGGACAAAGGAAAAAATAATTAATGCATATTTGGACATTATTCAAAAATATGGAAAAGTTCAAAGAAGTGATGTTTATAATAAGTTTTTTAAAGAAGGTAAAATTTGTGATTTATATACAATTAAAAAACAATTGGGAAGTTTAGACCAATTGGTAAAAATAACTGGTGTAAATTTTATAAGGCATGATAGATTATCGAGAATAGGTAAAAATGAAACTTTTATTTTGGATAATATTGAAAAGGAAAAAGGAATCAAGTTAGAAAGACAATTTTTTGTTGATGGTAACTTCGTTGATGGATATGATAAAGAAAATAATGTTGTTTATGAAGTTGATGAAGCACATCATACTTATCGACAAGTTGAAGATGCAATTAGAGAGTACATAATTAAACAGGAAATAGGATGTAAATTTGTCAGGATAAATGAATCAGATTTTTTAAATAAATCAATAAAACAAAAAATGGTGGGTGATTTTTAAATGGTAATTAGTAACTTTTTTGCTGGAAAAGCAATGGGAATTCACGAAGGCGTTGATTATGACTTTATGAAGGACTCAGGAAAAATGGATAATGATAATCAAGATTATAAAAACAAAGCACGAGCAGAAAAGGAACGACTGTTTGGGAGAAAAGAGGGAATGAAAATGAAAGTAGGTCTTGGAAAAACAAAAGATATTAAATCCAATATAAATATAGGTAGAATAAACCCTCAAGGTATTATTTCACATTCTATTGGAAAAAAATCTTCTAGGCAAGGTGTTATGCACGGAATTAATAATGTAAAAGATTTGTTATCTGTAAAATCAGGAAATAATACTTTTAAAGCAAATGTACTTCTTTCTATGAATAAATCATCTTCTAAAAAATCAGGATTTAATGTAGGAAACTATCTCCCAGGGAATAAGAGACCAACAGGTTCTAATTTAGATGTAAATAAATATATTTCAGGGAATAAGAAACCAACAGGTTCCAAATTAGATGTAAATAAATATCTTCCAGGGAATAAGAAACCAACAGGTTTAAAATCAGGGTTTAACCCAAATAAATTCCTTCAAGGAAATGATAAGAGTAAAATATCAAAGCAAAGTTTTGATGTAAATAAATATCTTCCAGGAAATAAAAGTAAAACCGGAAGTTTTGATGTTAAAAAATTAGTAAGTGGTGCTAAACAAAATGGTAACGGTACTAATATGTCAAAGTTTTTAGGAAGACCTACAAAAAAGAACACATCACTAATGTCTAAAACAAAAAATAAAACTTTGGACACATTTAATGCTAGGAAAACAATAAGTCAATTCACAGGACTTGGCGGAAAACCATTCGGAGATTATGATGGTGACGGAGTAAGTAATATATTAGATTGCCGACCAAAAAATAAAGCTAAACAAGGATTTTTTGATGTGTTTAGAGGAAACAAACAAAATCAATCAATATCAGGTCCTGAGGATTTTGATAATTATGAGGAAAATATTGAAGCTGAGATTGAGGATGAAATTCAAAAACCGTCGTATGAAGAAAGCACAGACCATGACCAGTACCCGGATGTTGGGGATGCTTTAGAAAACACACCTGAGGAAGTTTTGGAACTTGATACAAGAAAAGAGGTCAGGGATTGGATTCCAAAAGGAGAAAAGAAAGAAAGTTATGGTAAAGGTTTGGGTGTGGGATTACAAGAAGGATATCATACAGGTATTGAAGAAGGCCACGCAACAGGAATTAAATCGGCAGAAGATTATCAAAAGAAACAAGATGAAATTGATACCGAAATAGCAAATGACGATAAACCAGGGTTTATAGAAAGTATAACTGGTGGAAGAAGTATCAAAGAAGAAATTAAAGCTAGAATAGGTGAAAAATATCGAGCAGCAAGGACTCAAACACTTAGGGAAAGAGCATACACGGCAGGGGAAAAAGTATATAAAACTCAAAATGTTCTTGATAAAGAAGGTAAACCACTTGCTAATAAAGATGGTAGTATAAGAACGGAACAAGTTGAGATTATACCATCAACATATATTAAAAATAAAACACAAATTAAAATGGACCTTGCTAAAGAACGTGAGCGGGCAAGGATTAGCGAGCAATACGGAACAGGAGGGCATGACACAAATATGCGGTATCCTGGAGAAACAGCAACACAATATAATAAGAGAATTAAATTATTAGGTGGCACAGGTTCAAAAAGTAAAAAACCAAAAGGAATGATAGGACAAACATCTGAAGCATTTAGTCAAGGTCTTGGCGGATTTGGAGGAGAAGGTGCAGCAAAAATATCAAGAATGACAGGTCAATCTTCAACTGGTAGAGGAGTTGCTATGATGAGTGGTGCTCTTCAACAGCCTATGGGTCCAACGGGTTTTCAAACAATAGGTCGTTCCCAAGGCCAACAAGACGATAAAGTTCGTAGATTAGTGGGTACATCAAAGTTCACTCCTGAACCACCAGAGCCACAACAAATGGCTTATGCTCCACAACCACAACCACAACAGTATGCTGCACCAGGTGGCGTTTATAGTGAGGCAAGTGGTAAGGTAGTAGGTTATAAACGTGGGTCATATAATAAAAGACCAAAGCAACAAGTTATCTATATGGAACCACAACAATGAGGTGTAGACATTTTGGGTAAAAAACTTTTATGGATTATTGTATTGATTAGTATTCTATTTACTTCTAGTGTAACTGCAAGTTCATATACACATAGTAGAATTATTAATTGTACTGCTATGAGTGACTTAGTTCCTTTAGTAATAAACGGAAGTAATGGTTTCACAATCAACGGAGAGAAACAAGTTGTTTGGACTTATTGTTATGGAAACACAACAGAACTTTATTATAATAATGAGACTGATTATATTGTTGTCAACGGTACGCATCAGCTTCCACACGAAGTTGAAGTTGGTAATGGAACGAGTTATAATTATGATGAGGTTTGGAGTGAGAAATATATTAGTGTATGGCACGCGTCGAATGCTAATGATTCTTTGAATAGGTATAACGGAACAGTTACGAGTGCAAGTTTGACAAGTGGTTTAGTAGGTAATGCGTATAGCTATGCCGCAGGAAATAAAATTACGTATACCACAGCCCAAAGTTTAGGTTTTACCACTGGTGATTTTTCTGTTCAGTTTATGGTAAAACCTGATGCTGTAACAAATGACCAGGTTTTAGGTCGTGGTGGGTGGAAAGATGATGGTTATAATATTATTATAGCGGCTGAAGACAAAATAGGTTTATTAGTAAGTAAAACTGGAGATAGAGGTTTTTCGTTTACTAATAATTGTAGTTTTAAAATTGGTGTTTGGCATCACGTTGTTATAAACAAAATTGGTAATCCCGCAACATCTCAAGTTTGGATTAATGGAACTTCTTGTGGATTAACACAAGGAGACCCTTATGATGCAGGTCAGCCTACTAATAATTCAGCAAGGCTCTTCCAAACAGGTGGTGTTGATGGACACCCTTGTTATGGGGCTTTTGAAGGTGTTCTTGATGAAGTAAGAGTTGAAGATAGTTCTGCAAGTAGTAGTTTTGTGAAACAAACATGGGGGAATCTTATTGGAACAAGTGGTTACGGTGAGTTAGGGGGTGAAATAATAGCAGTGGTTGGTACTATAAATGTAAGTATTGAAGCTCCTGCTAATGATACAACTACTACAGACACCACACCGGCCATACAATTTAATTATACTTCAGATACTTTGTCTAATGCAAATTGTACTCTTTATTTTAATGGTACTGCTTATGATAACAATGCAACAGTAAATAATGCTACAACAACTAACTTAATACCAACCGCCTTGTCATATGGTGAATACTATTATTGGATTACTTGTGTGAATGGTGCAACAACCAACACTTCAGAGAATAACACTTTAATCATTGTTCAAAGAAGTACGTCTTCAACAATCCCTGTGTGGACAACAACAGGAGGATTTAGTAGTGGCAATAGAATTTATGGACAGACTATAGATAATGTTACAGCTAACGGAACAGTAACTAATCCTGATGGTAGTGGTGTGTTAGGAATGAATATTACTGTAACAAGTTCTGGTGGAACAGTTGTAGATAATGAAGCAATGACGAACATATCAGGTAATTCAACAACAGCAACTTTCAAGTACGATACAGATTTCATACTTGATGTTGCAGGAACTTGGACAGTCACAACAAAAGCTATTTATGGAAATTATACAAGTGCATCAAGTAGCAATATTGATGTAGTTACAAGTAATTTTACAGTATCAACAAATCATTACGGTTTTACAACTGGTAATATTCCTACAGAAAATCAAATTAGTGAGTTTATTGCTGATTATACTTATGATTTATTAGAAATTACAGATAACATAACAACAATGACTGCAAATTGGCCAACTATTCTTTCAAGGTTTAATGTTTCATATAATTCTAATTTAGTTGGTGGACTTAATATAATACTTGATGTTGATTGTACTGACCAATTAAGGGTTGATGTTTACAAAACACAAATAGCATCTAATTTCCCGGATTTGCTTACAGGTAATTATCAGAGTGCAATAATTTATTTAAGTTTAGAATTTTTAAATAACAGTTACTCACCAACAGAGGCAGATAATTGTTTTAATAATATTAGTAAAGAATTAGTAAGTGCAACAAACAATCAATTCATAGTTTATAGTAAAGGATATAACAGTAGTGGGTTAGACACAAGTTATATCAGTCCTACACCAATGAGATATAACGAGGAGATATATCAACACACATTTATTAATTGGGAAGCAGCAACAAGTAGGAATACAACTTATTTAAATAGAATATATAATGTAGTGGAACAACATCCTGATATGTTAGATATAGGACAGGATTTACATGATAAAGCTTATTCATTATTACGGACAGGAATAAATGCGTCAACAACAATAGTAAATACAAGTGTTGCTGAGTTGACAAATGGAGATTTAATTGTGTTTAATAATCTTTCTATAGATTGGGTTGAAAGAAGTATAACAGTTAAAACTGGATTATCAAAAGATATTTATGATTACACAAATAAAGATATTATTGAAATGAATAATGATTTAACATTCCCTGTGAATGTGTATAACTATTCAGCAAGTTATCTTATGTTAGATGATTTTGATAATTATCAAATGACATCAAATACAGAAGGAACACTTTACAAAGCAACAACAAGCGGATGGCAAAATTTTAGTTGGGATAACGGAGTAAAAGATGCAGCAAATGATGTTAGTACAGCAATAAGAAAATTGATTTATTTATATGACCCAACATTTTCAACAACAGATGTTTATATGGTTTATTATGGTTGGTTGAATGCATCGTATGTTCAAAATTGGACGATGTATGATTTTATAATAATAGCTGATAAGAATGACGGCGAAATTGATTTAATAGTTGAACAAACAGATGTGCTAGGATATATTGGTGTGTTTGATTATAATCAAAGTAATACTACATGGGTCACACAAAAGAAATTACAAATAGATGAGTGGTTAGCATTTAATACAAGCATGGCAGGAATTTTCCTTGATGGATTAGATAGTGCAACAATAATAAATGCTACAGATTTTGAACTTAAATTTAAGCAAGTTGTTGATTATGTAAGAATTGATAAAGGAAAATTAGCATACTTAAATACATATGCTTATAGTGAAGATTATTGCACTTGGGGGGACGCTTGTATGAAAGAGAGTTGTGTTAGAAGATGGAATGGAACTAACGCAAGTGCACCAACAGCTTATGATTGGGAAGATTGGGATTTAGAACTCGAAAAATCATCATTTTATAATAGTCATAATATACAAATAATTTGTCAAGGATTTGATAATAGGACAGCAGCAGCACCATATCAAATATATAATTATACTAGAATGATTAATGCATATTATGCAAGTAAAGTATTAGGTTATGAGTATTGGAGTTGGCATCAACCAGACTTCCAGTACACTCCAGATATTTATATACCAGACGTGGGAACTGATTTAGCAAGTACTTGGCAAACAGATGATAATGAAACGTATTATAGATTATACAGCAATGGGGTTGTGTATTATAATAAAACAAGTCATCACGGATGGCAAGATAACGGCAGAGAAATTGAGGGTGCAAAATTGCACGTTAATTTATATGATAATGGTGGTTCAGCATTGGATTATAATATATTAGTTAGTGATGGCGAAACAGGAAGTACTGAGTATGTTTATACATTAACAACACCAGGAAGTGCTTGGGGTTATGTGTATTATAATTTAACTTTAAATGAAAGTAATTGGTATGATATAGGAAGGTATAGATTAGAATTTTACAGTCCTTATGGTGCAGGAACTGCTTATTTGGGTATGGACACAACTGGCACCACTTGGCAAGGATACAGAAGTTGGGGTTCAGCTGATAGTGGAGTAACTTGGACTGGTGAAACAGAGAATTATAAATATTTGTCAACACTTGAATTGTATGATGCTAAAAAAGCCTCATTGGATAGTGGTATAGAAATTGTAACTGAGACCGATACTCTAACAACATATTATGAAAATACTTCGATTGAGGGTGATAATGCGTGGTATCTAAAAACTTGGAGCCTACCAGTTAGTATAAGAGCAAAAGAGTTTTACAATTTAAGTTATTGGAACGGAACTGCTTACAATAATCTTTATCCACGTAATACAACAACCTGTGATACAGATAGTCCATGGTGGAATACAACAGCAATTGATGGTGATAGTTATCATAGTTGTTTTGAACAGGATGAGTTTAATTATATTTACAGAGTTGTTACACCAAATATGACTCAAAGTGATATATTGTTTTTTAGAGAACCACCACAGTATGTTAATGATATTTATGTAACACCAACAAATCCAAGGTATAACCAAAATTTAAATTGTAATTTCAATGTAACAAGTGTTGATAATACAACAAATTTAAATGTGTCAATTACTTGGTATAATAGTAGTGATAATAGTTCATGGAGTAATGTAGGTGATTATAATGTTACATATTATAATGTGACATTTGATACATTATATACAACAACTGTAGGAAATGGTAGTGTAACACAAACATTAGATAATTATACTTATTGGAAATGTAATATAGGTGTTGATGATGGTGAAAGAATATTATATGAAAGTAGTAGTGTTGTTCCTGTTTATCCTTTGGAAAATTTAACAGTATATAGTGATGTGAATGAAACAGAAAGAAACGGGGCGTTGAATGCTACTTTTAGCGTTATAGATTATGATGGCGGTATAGAGTGTTTACTTGATATTAATGAGAGTGGAATAAATTATACTTATGATATTAATCATAATGATTGTTATCAGGAAACAGCAAATGTTGCTACAAATTGTGGAGGATTAAATACAGGAACTTATTCGTTTGTTGGTACATTTTTTGGTGCACCTGAACCGAAAGAAAATTTAAATGATGGGGATTATTCTACATATACGCATCCACTACCAATAAATAACAACCATGTATATATGTATGTTAATTATACAAAACCAAATAAACAGTATGTTAATGCAACTTGGCAAACTAAAAATAATAATGGACTATTTAATGATACAGTACCAGATGCGTGTTTTAATGCGTATGAAGATAAATTAATGTTCCAAGTTGATTTATATCAAGGAACAATAGGAACAAACGCCGAAACATTTTGGAACTGTTATAATGGAAGTAGTTGGCAATTAGTTAGAGCATCAGGACCAGGATTAAATGATTATCAAGCATATGAAGAAGCAATTTTTTGGAACAGTGAAAAAATTAAAACCAATTCCTGGGTGTTCCAAAATAAAAATGATTATATAGGTTATGAATTTTATAACCCTGGAGCAGGCGGATGGTATTGGTATAATTATACTAATAGATTAAGTCCTTTATTAAATTGGTCTATGAATTATATAAATGCTACAGGAGATTATAAGGATGTAGAAATTCCATCAAGTTGTCATGCCACATCAGTTGTTCAAATTAGAGAAACATTTGATGTAATTGGTGATAGAACGTTACAATGTTATAATACAACACATTGGGAAGATTTATTTGCTATGCCATCAGGTGATATTTACACAGGCTATGGTCTTGAATGGATATTATTAAATGATAGTGTTAATAATGGAACTAACACAACAATACAATATATACCTAGTGCAGGAGGGCCATATGATTGGAATATAAGTTGTACAGCAACAGGTAATGAAATTCCTCTTATTAGTGATAGTAGAGCATTTAGATATGATATAGTAGGTCCTTGGATGGATGATTATGGTGATGATTCAACAGCAGATTATCCTGAGATAGGAGATGGAATAGTTCTCAATGTAACTATTAATGATATGTTTACAATCGACCAATGTCAATTGCAAATACATGATAATGGCACATGGTGGAATTCAACATCATATGCCGGAATAAGTGCTTATGAAGAATATAATTTAACAATGGGTTGGGTAGTTAGACCAGTAAGCACAGCAAACAACACCGTGATATGGTGGAGAGTTGCTTGTGCGGATTTAGCAGGCAACTGGAATACAAGTGTCAATCAAAGTTTTATTGTTAAAGATAGGACGTTCCCAGTAATAAGTAATGCAACATCAGGAAACAATTGGTTAGCAAATGTTACAAAACAATTTGGTTCTTTGCCAGCAGGAAATGTGGAGGTAATAACAGATAGCGGATTAGTTCAAGGAATAATTAATGTTAATAGACACAACTTATCAATGAATTTTACATACTATGATTATAATTTATTTCAAGTTGAACAGTTAGTAATATGTGATATCAATGGAACAATAGATAATTATACAATGATGGATTATAATTCATCAAATTTAACAGTTACAAGAAATGTATCTTTATCGGGCATGGATTTTCAAAGATGTAGCATTAATATAAGTGTATCAGACGACCACACAACTGAGAAAATACCAAATTATAAAATTAATAAAATAAATAATGGGGTTGAATATTTAACAGAAAATAAAAATTTAGTAACTGTTGAATTAACTCCTAAAGATATTAAAGATAAGAAGTGGATTGGTAAACAAATATTAGGTAAAAAAATACTTGATAAACCATTAATTGGAAATACAGATATAAAGAAAATAACTACCAATAAGAAAAAAGATAGATATAATTTTGAATTTGAATTTGAAGAACCAATTCAAGAAACAACATTTACAATAAAAGCAAATAATAAAATATACTATCGTGAAGGAAGCAATTATCCAGCACATTTTGTTATATGGAATGAAGAATTAAAAAGTGGTAATTGGGTTGATTTTGCTGAATTAGGAATAGGAAAAAATCAATATAGTGTAAACAAAATAAGTGATTATGAATTTGAAGTTACTATCAATTTAGATGTGCCTCAAAAGAATTTTATGTTTGAATCAATAGGTGGCTTGAATGTTTACAATGCTACTTATTTCTTTTATACAGGTGGAGAAGTAAATATATCAAGTAATAATTTATATGATAATACTTCGATTAGTGATTGGAATATAACAGTCACAACATTAAATGCGTACCCAGGATGGAACGGGAGTGCAGTAATTAATGACACTTGGGTATTATTAGAGAATGTGACTAACGGAACATATCAGTTAGATTTTAGTCATTATTGTTTTTTCCCGCAAACGGATATATTAAATATATCAAATGTGACACAAAATTTAACTTGGGAGTCATGGCAAGCCGAATGGAGTTTTCAAGTAGATAATGTAGCAACAGGAACATTATTAGAAGGTTGGAATGTATCAATTTATAATACTGACAGTGGACAATGGCATAATTTTACGAATGTAAGTTCAGTATCAAATTTAATATTAAATGCAACAACATACACAGTTAATATATCTGCTAGTGGATATGAAGATAATATATTTAATTATACTTTTGGTTGTAAAGAAAATTTGACTAATATAATACATATGAGTTTTCTAGCAACATTCTTTTTGTATGATGAGAACACGTTAGATGTGTTTAATGTAAGTAGTCCTGACACAATTTATTTCGTATTAATATGCCCAAATTCAACTGAGACATCTGTAATATCAACAAATGTTTCAACAATACCAATAACTTGTGATTATGATAAATTTAGATTTATACTTGATTATGGAAGTACGAGTTATTATAGAACATTTATATTAGAACCTGATGATGCATTATCCGTAGATGTGTTTCTAATCGATGCAGCAACAACCACTTATGTAAGTAATAACTTTATAGTTGACGATTTAGTGGATGACTATGAGGATGTGCAAGTGTATATCTATAAGATGATAGGTGATGCAAAAACACAAATAACAGCAGATTGGATTGATATAGAGAGTAAAATAACTGCATATTTAATACAAAATCATGAGTATATTGTGGAGATACATAGTAGTAATAATCCTGTTAGAATAATGGGAAATTATGTTGCATCAGAAAGTGGTGATAAAGCATTAAAACTTTATAGCATAGATTTAGATTATGCAACAACAAGCTATGTAAATAATATTCATGTTGCCATGGGAAAATATAATGGAACTAACGAAACAACAAACACAAGTGATATTTATGCAGTATTAAGGCTACAAGGTTATTCATATATTGCAAGCCCAGAAAAGAATTTAACTTATGTACAATATGATTTAATGTTAGATAGTTGTGAAGCA
>Ga0307928_10000746_pt1 | contig 24477 bp, 21 predicted proteins | sample AceLakmetagen232_FD_201815 | JGI IMG/M metagenome (GOLD analysis project Ga0307928, IMG submission 201815) | Saline water microbial communities from Ace Lake, Antarctica - #232 | ecosystem: Environmental > Aquatic > Non-marine Saline and Alkaline > Saline | place: Antarctica: Ace Lake... | reverse complement strand
ATCCTGTTCACCCGTCATTTCGACATAGAGATTCTGAATCAATAAGGAAGGAAGTTCTGAGGCTACTTCATACTTAGGTCTACCTAGGAAATACGGAGCAATAGCATCCTTGAATTCAAGGACTTTCGGTTTGGAATAACCAATAACGACGGGAATCTGTCGGTTACTTCTAGGCAATGTCTGCATCCTGACTATACAGTAATACATCATAAATTGATTGTAAGACATCTGGAACAACTCAGGCACTAATACCTGATAGATCCCGTAACCTTCTAGCAGGTTGTTTTTAATGAGAGTAGCTGTTAAACCCCAAGCTCTGGCAGATCGGTCAGCCATGTGACGACAGACTTGATGAACTTGAGTTTTGGGGTTCTTAAAGGCGGTGGCTTCATCACAGATCAGGATGTAATCATCGAAGTGTTGAAGGTGTGTGAAATCTTGAACTGCCGACCTGTAACCCATAACCATTACGGTTGGCCCATCAGCAGCAGTAAAGGCATCACGAGCTTTTGCACGGACAGCAGGAGTTCCCATACCAAGGACTGTTGTAACTCCAGTGGTAAACTTCGAGAACTCACCAGCCCATTGTTTCGTGGCTGACTTGGTGGTCAGAATAATAACTTTTCGGTTTGGCTCTTTTTCCCAGATGTAACAGAGAGCAACAATAGCTTCAAGGGTTTTCCCCAGCCCTGTATCGTCACCAAGGACAAAATTCCTCATCAAACAAAGGTGAAGCATCCCCTGAATCTGGTAATACCGAACCTTTAAAGGTTTCTCAGAGCCATCGAAGTCTGTAAATGTGGGTTTAAGGTGTCTGGTTGGTTTAACGGTCAGGTCTTTCCGAACCATTATCTTCTTTAAAGCAGCTTGAACTTGTTCCATAGACATAGAGATACGTCTCCCTTAGAAGAGGATTATCAAAACAGTTCCCTATCTTACCCCAAAAAGAATTTTTTACTTGAGAATTGAATAAAGAATGTTTACTGAAAGTCTCCCACCTTGATAAGAACTAGGAAAATGGATGATAGAATCTTTAAATTCATAAAGCCACTCATTATACGAAAAATCAGGCATCTCCCGCATAGCTAGTTTGGCTTGCTTACTAGCAATCTTGTCATAGTCATTTTGAAAGTTTTTAGCAAGCTGTGTCAAAACCCACTTAGCCGTCTCCGTGAGAGCTTCATCGATATTGGCACTGTAATCCTGATCTGCAACGGCATTTCGATTATAATTTGGAACTAACAGCGTGTCTACCACAACCCTATCCATAGCAAACAAAACAGCTCTATGTTTTTTATTAATTTTCCACCCACGGTGACCTTCAAAAACTACACGGAAAGCATACTGTAAGTATTTAGCAGGGACTCCTGCACCAAGGATCTCAGCTGTCAAATGCCTCATATAAGGCTTGGTATATGTCTTAACTTTTTTTGAGAATTGCTTTGCAATATTCCCAGCACCCCTATCAATCACATCCATCTGGCTTTCACTCATATCAAAACTCCTTCAACACCTACTAACATCACTTAGGTTATTTATAGGGATTTAACCATGAAGACCTTGGCCAGTTTATCTACACTCTGAGCTTTTCTAATGGTATCCTGAGTTCCAGTACTCATACCATCCCAAAAAGCTATCACTTTATCAGATTCTTCAACAATTACAGTGTTTCGGATGAAACCTGCTCCTTTACCATGGGTCTGCCAATCAGGTAGGTATGTCTCTACCTTCAAACCTGCCCGTTTTGCTGCCTCAGCAGCCCATGAATCAACTCCACGAGCCCCACCTGATACTATGGTCGTGTTAGGATCTTTTGCAGCTAGAGAGCTTATTAGGTATTCAACGGCAGGTTGGGCATCACACTGACGAGAGCCGACTATGGCAATCTTCATACCTCGATGACCAGATCGTCTTGATAGCCGTAGTTTTCTTCATAGTTGGAATATCCGAAAGGATTGCAGATGAGTCGAGTCTTATGACCTCCTGAACACTCGAATTCAGAGTCATAGCTATCATGAGTATGACCAAATACCCAGAGTTTTGGATGCTTGTCAGCAATGAGTTTTTCCATATCACAAACATAGAAAGGCTGTAGTGGAGAATTAACCCATTTTTTTGAGGATACATTAAAAGACGGGATATGATGAGTCACAACTACATCGTCACTCTTAACATTTTCTGTCAGGTATTTCACAGACTCGGCATTCAACTCAAACACCCAATCTTTAAAATCCTTGATGACGTGAAAATCGTTGAGTTTTCTCTGATAAGGTCTGGCTTCTTCTGTGTCGGGGAACCACATAGTAGCTCCAATGAACCGCTGTCCTTCGATAGTAACCGAACTGTTCTCAAGAACATGGAAGTTGTCGTATTTATACGACAATTTATCCAGTTCTTTCCAGACAGTTTTGTAATCACTATTGTAATAAGTATGGTTTCCACACACCATGACAACATGGGGATATGCTTTGAGCAGGTAAGGTACAAGTTCTCTGTGTTGATCTACTGTGCAGAAATCTCCTGCAATCACCAGAACCTGAGTGTCATCTTTAGGAGTAAGAGATTTTACAAAGGTATGCCCACCGTCTGGATGGAACTCAGCATGTATATCACTCATTATTTGTATTTTCATAAGAAACTCCTATGGATTTAATATATCAATAATCAAAACTGCCATCAAACACCCTAAAGATATCATGAGTGCTATTGCGTAGAAAAGCAGAGACAGCACAGATTTAGAAACTTTTGGTTTCTCTAATTCAAACTTGCCATCTTTCATTGTCGGGCAGCTAGGTCTTGGGTCTACTGATAAAGGCATGGTCAGTCCTCTTCGTTGTCTTCCAAAGGTCGGATATGTTGCTCACCTGGTTTCAACCTCAAAATACGTCGGATGGATTCAGGGTCAACAGTCATAGCTCTTGTAACTACATACTCGTTATACACAGTAGGAGCAGTAACAATTTTACGAGTCCACTTAGAACCAGTGATCTTTGCCACACGGAGAGATTGATGTCCTTCGTCTCCATAGAAAGAAACGACATCATCAACTCTGACTTGGGAAACTGATCCGTACTCTGGAATCCTGCCAGAGCCTTTGTCGTAAATGACAATATATTTTCCATATGTTCTGACATCAAATTCATCCACGGGTACTACCTCTTTCACAGGGGGGGTTCCAATAGTCTAATAATTCTACCCCTATGCATGAATCTCACTTCTTATCTTTTTTTATTTCTTTAAGTAAGAAAGAGAATGCTTCTATTGCTTTTTTTGCCTTCTTCATGAAATCTGCATAGTGTATACCTGCTCTTTTTCTCTGCTCATTTACTTTTGAGAGAGGGATACCTATGTTTGCTTCAGCCTTTTCAAGATGCTCATACAACTTTTTAGACTCATCACTTGCATCTCTAGCTGCTTTGCAGATAACGAGTGTTTTCTTTGCTAAGGCTTTAATATCACCTTTAAGTCTTGGTATAGTGCTTGTTAACTTGTTAACATTGAAACCACCCTGTCTTGCTTTTTGGATTTCATTTGTCACTGTCTTGCTCCTTATTAGGTTTTAATAATTCTACCCTGTAGGTGTCTCTACCACATGGAAAGTTTTACCCCAAGCATAAATCCAAACTTCTTTCGGAACTTCAGCAGGGGTTATCTCATGAGCTAATTCAAGGGCTTTACCAATAGCAGAGAGGTCACTATTGGCAGTGACCTCTCTTGGTATATTGTTTATTGTAATCTTGTAAGTCTGTTCCATTATTCAGTGTCATCTATGGGGATTTCACGAACACAGCGTACTGAAAATGTGAAATCATCATTTACAGTTCCAACACCTATTGCTGCATTATTAAGATTCATTACTCTTTTATAAGTATCAGAACCTGTAGCTGACCAAAAGTAACCACAATTATTAACAAGTTGCCCCTGCATCTCCTGAACATACAATATACCAAGGTCCCAAAAACACTCATCATCTCCAAGATTGGGATATTTAGTACAACTTTGACACCCCTCATAACATTCACTATCTTCACTATCTTCCCAACATTCATCAGTAATACCACACACCCCATCAATTTCATTAGTAGGGCATTCTCTTATCAAGGATCTTAACTCACTTATAGTAGGTATCCGCCAATCATCATGATCATCAACCACCATAATTTCACAATGGTTTACAGCATCTGCCCAAGTCATTTCCAAAACTTCAGGATCATCATTTAAGCCAGTAACATCACTTTGCCATTCCAAAGCTCTCTGACAAGCTATAATTTCGTCACAGACATCTTCTTCACAAACTCCATTTTCACAGGTGTTTTGTTTTACAATGGTATCAATGCAATCTGTACTAGAGTTTAGTAAAGTATAATGACAGTTGGATAAATCTTCAATATTTACTGCTCCACAAGTAAACAAGAAGTCACAGGCATCTTGTTTGGAGATAGTTTCTTCTTCTTCTATTTCATTTTCGGCTATTTCTAAATCAACTTCGGTATCCTCAGTATCTTCACCTTCGGAGTCTTCGGTATCAACTTCTTCGTCTACATCACCCTCAGTGTCTTCAATGGAGGTCTCAGTATCGAAATCACCATCAGGAGTTTCTGTTGCTTCGGAATCACCATCAATGTCACCATCAACTGAATCACCGTCAATATCACCGTCAACTGAATCACCATCTTCAAAGGGGTTGCCGTTTATAGTCACTGTGCTAATGCATCCTGTTAAACTTATCAGAATAGCTGCCATGATTGCTATTGTTAAGGTTAAATGTTTCATTGTCTTTCTCCTTTGTTCGAGAGCTTTGTTGCCCTTCTTACTACAACAACCCACATTATAGAGAAACTAAGCCAGAATCGACCATATATTAAGTAAAATCAATGTCAAGGTCGTGATCACGAGCAAACTCTCGTCCACCATCCTCATCTAACATCAGGACTTCATTACCTTTTTCACCCAAAGCCTTAAATCCCTTAACTTTCGTCCCATCCAGAGATATTTTAAGACTATGTATCAGATTCCACGGTTTTCCCAAAGCTATTTGAGTTGCACCCATCACCCAAGTTGAAGGCTGGGACGGCGGAGCTACCAGCTTCGTTTTTGCTGGTGCTGCCGTTTTAGGAAGGGTGGGCTGAGGGGCTACAGGAGTCTGGCCGAGTATCTTGGCTATGTTACCAGCGGACATTCGGACAAAAGGATGGGCAACGTACATATAGCCCTTGGCGAGCTTGTCAGGAACCCTGTTCTGTAACTCAGCCCATGTGGTGAGTTGTGTTTGTGCTTTACCTCCAACAGCACCCCAACCGATCTCGACGGCTTCATTCAACCCTCGGCCAGTGGCGTACCAATATTTATCACTAATGCCTGTCTTGTTATTAGCATTTATTCCTGTGAACTCCAACCTGATAGACCAAGGACGTTTCTTTTGAGCCAAGTCTCTTGCATCATGCAACATTAAAAGTGCCATCTGTTCTCCTTAATTATCAAGATTATCTTATCTTACACTACAACAACCCACAATTGGGGAAAACTAAGCCATTTATTTTATTTTACGTTTTTGGCTTAGTTTCTCTGAGTTGTGGGTTGTTGGAGTAAGAAAGAAATGAAAAACTTAACTGGAGAACAGATTATGGCTGCTCAATTAGATTCTTTAAAATATAAAACCTCATACCCTTTTGATGATGACCCTACTATTCCTTCCAAAGTACCTAGAAAGTACAGTAAAAAGGGAACTCATCTTGTTTTTCAGATTGTGGATATTAGTAAAAACAGTCAATCGGTTTCAGTAGAAGGGTTGTATGCACATCAGGCAGCTTTTGTCCCCTCTTGGGTTGCAATTTCTGACCTGGTAGAAGAGGACATTAATCTTTAACCTATAAAATGGACAATACCGTTGACGACGGTATTGTTTTGTAGTAAAGTGTTGTAGGAGATGCTAACAATGAAAACATATAATCTTAAATGTCAGTTTTGCGGAATCCCATTACCAGACCCTAATTACCGTTTAAGTCAGAGAAATATAGCTCAAAGAACATGCAAATCTTGCAAGGCCAAACAATGTCGTCGTGATGGACGGATTCCGATGGAAAGAAATGCAGCAATTGAAATTACACCTAATATGGAACAAGTAATTATAGGAACTCTCTTAGGGGATGGTTGTTTTGCTAAACCTCCAAAAGGTAGTATTAACTGGGGGTTGGAATTTAAACATAGTACAAAACAAGATCAGTATGCTCGATACAAAGCGTTATTGATTGAACCTATAATTTCAAAAATAAATAATATCCCACCAAACCCTAAACCTACCTTTATAAAGGGAAAGAAAGTAAAAGATAATGGCCGTACTAGAGTAAGAACCATAAGACACCCTTATTTCACTGAACTATCCGCAACTTTCATTCAAAAAGGAAAAAAAGTTGTTCCGTCTAATATTGGATCTCTTTTGGGCCCATTAGCACTAGCAATATGGCATTTAGATGACGGGTGCTATACTAAGCCCTTCACAGACAAAAGAGGTTATTCTCATAAATCCGTAATTAGACTGTGTTCTTTCGGATTTTCCACAGAAGAGAACACACTATTACGAGAAACGTTATTTAACAATTTTGGACTTATATCAAAACCTTTTTACTCAAACAAACAAAAACAATATGAAGGGATTGCTCTACGTGGTGATCAAGCTAATATGTTTTTAGACATTATAAACCCTTTCCTGTCTGGAACAGGACTGGAATATAAAGGGGGTATTAAATGAATCAAAATACAGCTCAGATTCTAGCCACCAGATGCTGTATATGTGGTAAACGCCTAACTGATGCGGAATCTATAGAATTAGGGTTAGGACCAAGTTGCTCCAAACGGTATTATGACCCTCTCCATGAACCAACTGCTGAGATGGTAATGTCCACTCTTGGCCTCTTAATGATCTCTAAACTCCCTGACCATATCATCTTAGGATTCAGAAAACTCGTCAACCATAGAAATACAGATGCTCGTAAGGGTTCTAACCTGCTGATCTATTGGGCTTCTTGCCAGTACCATGACAAGGAAGAAGTCTTCAAATGTTCCAAAATGATCCGTGAACTTGGTTATACTGAGCTGGCTGATCGTCTGGAAACTGACCGAACAGAAGTAACCATCACCAAGGATGAAAAACTCCAGATGTATTCTGTAGCTGTCAAAGGAAAAAAATGGCAAATGGATACATCCCTTCTTGAAATCCCAGGTAGTATCAAAACGGATTTAAAAATAGGCAGGAAATACATCTGGAAAATCCCATTTCCCCAGAGAGAACACCTGAACATTGTTCTGGGTATCTTCTTTGGAAGAAGTTTAGCCTGTGGAGTACAAGAAGATTGGACAACTGGTGTTTGGAAACTCCGGAAATATCAATGGGGAGATCTTCATCGGTATCAACACAAAAAAACTAAGCCAGTCAAAAAACCCTACAAGTCATACAACCCTACTATCGAACCAGATGCCCTGACTCGTAACGGAAACACTTTACTTGTCAAGATGCCTTATAACGAAACATTCTTAACTGAATTGAAAACTAAAGTCCCTTCAAGGGCTAGAACATGGAATCAAGGTGATAAGAGGTGGGAGGTCGGTATCATCTACAAACAAGTTGTAAAAGATTTAATCCTATCCTGTTATGGGGTAGTAGTCAACGAACTGAAACTTTAACTGAAAGGATTTGAAATGTCCAAATTTGACCGTGAGTATGGAGAAGATTACAAAGAAGCCAGTTACCATGCTGGAAAAGGTATGTGGTTGGGGTTCAAGATCATTATCGGCCTCTTCTTCATTAGCCTTGTTCTTGGTGGCCTGAGTATGTTAGTGAAACCGTCATTCCTCTATGGAGATCGTATCATCACAAAAACATCATTCCAGTACACTGAAGGCAAAATGCAGGAAATGCTGACCATGCAGACTGATTATGCTGGCCTTGGAAGTCGTATTGCCCAAGCTAATGTAGATAATCAGCCTGAACTTGTCCAGTCGTTGGAGATCCAACGTGCTGCTATCAAAAACCAATTGTGTATTATTGCTCAGATGGCTACGACCCAGAGTGCTGTTCCAGCCGTGGTTCGTGGAATCTGTGGACTTTAACTTAACCCCGAAAGGAAACTTGTGCTATGAAACGATTAATGATGTTCATCATATTGGTGACCCTGCTGGCTATGGAAGCTGGCTGTGTTGACACTAGTAGTGTCCAACAGGAAATGGCGGATTCAAAAGCTGTTAATGCTCAACAGGAGCAGTATGCCAAAACCCAACCTGTGCCGTTCTTCGATTACAGTCGAGAGAGATCGGTCTATACCCAAATTTATAAAGCCAGAAACAAAGCTGTGGCTACCCATACAGTCTGGCGTGGTGCAATGAGTATCATTGAAGGAGATTGTCCATCTATCGGCTTCCCTATACCCTATGATGTCCAATTGACAAACCCTGAGAAGATAACTTTATTAAGCCTTGGCCGAACAGATGATTATGTGGATGGAACCGTTGAACAAGCTGAACCTAACGGACTATTTTCGTCAAAGACTACAGCAGCTACCTGGATTATGTGTGCAATAAAAGACCAAGGAGTTGCCAAAATGGTGCCTGTTTACGTTGAAGGAAAAGTTACAACCTACCCATACCCTGTTACTGTAGACTACGACAAGAACCGAGTCCGCAAAGCTGAGGGTGCTAAACCCAGTGTTGTTATTACCGAAGGAGGTAGATAGTTATGAGAAACTTGAAATATGTACTTTATCTGGTCATACTCTTGGTCATGTTCACTATGCTCACTGGAGCCAACGGTGGATGTGGTGGTGGGACTGTCAATCAGGAACGAGCCGATGCTGTCAAAGTTAATAGCCAACAGGGACAGTATGCCAAAGTGCATCCAATCCCATTCTTTGACCATAGCCGTGAAAGAGCAGTTTATACCCAGATCTATCAGGCTCGTAACAAGACGGTTGCCACCCATACAATCTGGAGAAGCAACACTGGTATGATTGAAGGTGACTGCCCCTCTATCGGTTTCCCGATACCTTATGACGTACAATTGACGAATCCTTTAAAAGGAACCAGCACTTATCGAAATCCCTCTATAGTTGAACAAGCTGAACCAAATGGTATGTTTAGTTCAAAGACGACTGCCGCAACCTGGGTTATGTGTGCCGTGAAAGATCAGGGGGTTATGAAGATGGCTCCAGTCTACATTGAATCTAAGGTCACAGCCTACCCGTTCCCTATGATTATAAACTATAAGAACGATACTGCCAGACAAGCTGAAGGTGCCAAGTCCACGGTTCTTATTACCGAAGGCAAGTAACGACACCAACTTAAAACAAAACCCCCGATAGGATATCCTGTCGGGGGTTTTTTATTACGTCAGTTACGTCAGGGTCTTTGTCAACACCCAGTATGTTCAGGAAGTTTCTTTCGACGGACTTTAATGAAACCAACAATAGCAGCTAGGATCAACACTATAACACCACCATATGTACCCCAAGGAGCACCTTCTTCTTCTGCAATCTCAGTAATCTTCTCAACGTCCGGCATGTTTGGTAAATCTTTTATAATGGCCGGCACTATAGGCTCGTCCTTAGCTAGGACAGGTTCATCTTCGGCTAGAGCAAGTTTGGCAGGGGCCGATACCTCCGTAGCCTTCACAGGTTGAGCCATGATCAACACTTCTTCCATAGCTGGAGCTGGGTTGACAGCAACAACTGGTTCTGCATCAGCAACAGCATCTTCCATCAATGGTCCTTGCTCCGTATTATCCTCTGCCAGACCAACTGAGGTCAGTAACAGGAGCATCATCAAAACAAGCAATACTTTTTTCATACTCTTTCTCCTTGTCAAAGGCCATCCGAAAGGATAGCTCGTGACTACATTACCCTAAAAACACTCAAGACACGTCAATTGCACCTGGCTTGATGGGGGAATTTCTACTATAATGTTTAGGCCTCCCAATATTAGCTAACTGTTCTTTGATGTGTTCCTGGGATTCAGGAGTTATCAACGGATCAGTTAAAGCCTTCTTGAGTTTAGCTTTATAGGACTTCTCATGGGGAGCCCGGATCTTCTTGTCGAGATCTTCTCGTTTTACGAAAGGCATTATTCTTCATCCCTTCGTTGTTGGGGAGAAGTCTTATAGAATTTTATGATGTCCTCAGTTTTATCATCAGACATCACCACAATCTGACCCCAACCTTCTTCATCAATCCCAAACATACCGTTTAAGATCCCAAGAAGGCCCACAGCGGGCTTATTCTTGTCTGGGTATGCAGAAACCTGTACTGAAGGGTGGTCGGCCATAGAACCGTTACAACGGACCCTATGCCACATCAAGTTCTTGATGGCTTCAGGATCTATAGCCAACAAGCTATTCAAGAATGCAATGACTTCATCAACGGTCATTGAGGCTTTGATACCATACGGGTTAGTTGTAGTTGTCGTCATTGACCTGCCTTTAGCCATGTTAAGCTCTGATTTTAAAGAGCTTTAAACCAATTTCATTAAAATAGAGCTTGCCCATGAAAATTTCTGCCTTGGTGTTATTGCAAATCATATCAGCAGGATTGATCTCTTTTAAACCTAAAGATATTGCCAGAGCTTCTTTAATCTCACAAATCAAAGGGTTCTTCATATCACAGATTACAGCAAGTTCAGGGTCTTTAATCTCACAAACTATTTCAGGATCGTTGTTCACACATTTCAAAGCAACAGGAGTTCCTTCAACTTTAACTTCAGGTTCAACAGCAGGTTCAGGGACTACTTCAGGTATAACTTCAGGGGTAACTTCGGCATCAGCATTCGGTGGCGGATCTTGAGTATAAGATTTTAAATCAGTACAGGGGGTCTCATCGGGTCCTTTAGTAACATCACAAATAACAGAAAATTTCTTGTTGTCACAGCCGATAATACCACCGACCTGAGTTGCATTCGTAATCACTTCACCGTCACGAGAGATTCCGTACTCGATACCGATTGTGTAGTTGTTGCTTTCAAAGCAAGTAACACCAGCATCCAATAGAACCTGTTGGTTCGTCGGATCTTTGAAGTAATCGAGAGTAGCACAACCACTACTCATCATGAAAGCTATTAACACCATAAACATTACTAGATTTCTCATAACTTTGTCCTCCTAAGACGTTATTCTGGTTCCCGAAGACCGTCCGGGTAAACCGCTAACTGAACATCAGCTGGATCTGGCACTTGACGAGTGAAGCCCCTAAACATTGGGTGGCCACTAATCCGATACCTGTCAGCTGCTGCATAACCTTCACCATACCCTGACGGAGAGATTATGCCATCTAATGTTATACCATCAATCTGGGATCTTCCATTCCCGATGTGACCTTGGGTAAGTACAACCATTTGAATCTCATCACCCTCTGATGGATTATTGGTCCCGAACTCTTCTGGGAAGTTTCTCACCAACATAGCCCGACATGCCAACACTCCGCCTTTAAGAACAGGTCGAGCTGACGGTGGGAATGTGTCAGATATCCAGTCAATCGGACCGCCTGGGTTATCCCCAGATAATACATAAGCAGCACCAGAACCACGGAAGATACGATACTTTCTCGTACCTGTTGGATCTGTTGTTGTCCAAGAGCTGAAAGTGTCAATACACGGGAAACCATCACAGAGAGCCAGAAGCTGTCCAGGTGCCCCGTTGAAGCGTTCAAACTCTTCACCTTGCTGTGTCATAGGCATCAAGGTTTGGATAGGCCGTGGACCAGCAGGGCTTGTTTTAACAGCAGAAGCATGGTCATTCAATGGGTTCTCACAACAGAAGTCACTATCTTGAAGCAATGCTCCGAGGGGCAGCCTCTCGGTCATGCCTGTCAAACCAATCTGACATGTACCATCCCCAGCATTCATTGGGAAGTTAGTCCCGCCGACAAGTGGAGTTGAAGCAGAAGCCACGAAAGGCTGTGGGTTCATGTTAGATGGGATAGCATTCACTGGATAAGCTATATCTTGAGCTGTGTATTCTCCATAGACGGATGCAACACCAGCAGCCAGCTCAACGATAACCTTCTGAACAGTCACAGTAACATCATTACCTTCTGCACCTGTTGGAACAGCAGCAAATTTGATAGATGAATCACCTTCACTGAAAGCCTTTAAGTTCTGGTAAAGTTGTGAATGATTATTGACAGTTTCCATCAGGTTGGTTATGGTTGTAGCCATATCTCCTGTAGTTTGGAAAACCTTGACACTCAGATCAACATCACTCATAGTCCAAGGAAGACTGTCTCCGGCAATCCCGATATTAACAGTACGTGAATCCACATTAGCAGCAATTGACGAGATGTTATGTACATAGGACTGGATTTCCAAGTTCGACCCGTTGATATAAGCCATACATGTAAATACCAGGCCGTCTGCCAAGCTCGATTCAGAGTCTTCAATGAAAGCCGTATAGTCTGAGGAACTGCCAGACAAACCGGATAGTGGGGTGGTAATTAAGTTTAAAGCTACAGTTGCTCCAGGAGCTACTGGGTCTGCTGTGTTCGTCAAAGTCTGAGCAACCAGAGTATCCCATGCAACTTTTTCACCTGGGTCAATCACGGTCACTGTTACTTCCCCGTTTACAACCACTTTGGTCATTGTAATGAACCGAGGTGGTAAGTTTGAGGAATTAACGATTGCATGGTCACCTATTAAAGCACCAGTCACATTCACAGAATATTCATAGTAACCACCTGAATCAATAGTCATAGTCTTGAGTTCAGAACCTTCCATAATGACTTGTTTGGAATCCGAATCTACCACAAACACATCGTCTCCATCGATAGCCAACCCACCAGTTACAGGATCAGTTAAGATAGTTGCCAGATCTGATGTAGCACCGTAGATATCTACTAAGGTATCATCTAACAGACCGAAGCGGAAACGAGTGAAGGTGTTGTAAACACCATTTTCTAAACTCCAACTGGCATTGTCTTGACATATGACATCTAACCCAGCCCTGTTCGGGTTAGATTTCTGACCCTCAGTGTATGTCCTTGGCTCAATTCTCCAAGCAGGACTTGTATTAGTCAGAGGGTAACGAGCAGAGGCATTCAATCCAAGCTCTGTGTGGCCGATGTCTGATGAAGTTCCTGGATAAAGATCACCACCCATTTTACCAGTTCCCAATGTGGTGTAGAAATCCATCGAAGCAAGAACTTCAAAAGCTCTTGGGTTAGGAGTCTCTGGCATGAAGTTTCCGTTAGTATCGTATTGCTGCACTGGGATTCTCATATCATACTGATGACCAACACTAATTTGTCCGTATCGAGTTTCGTAATCAGCAGCACTACCACTTACGGAGAAGTACGGATCTCCCTGATAAGCTGTCCTGTTATAAGCTGAGTACAATTGATGACTGTTACCTGCAGGACATGGGATAACCATACGAATATCATCAAACTCGATGGGGTCAGGGAAGTTATCTACGTTTGTATTGCCTTGACCATCATAGTGACGCATCAGAGCATAGTTGTTCTCGTTGATGAACCCTTTAGCAAACCCGAATACAGTACATTCAACGATGTAATCGAAGGATTCAAACGTCGTGCCGTTGCCAGCAATGTAAGATAAGGATCGAGTGATATCAATAGCGTTTGACGGGATAATGTAAGTGTGATCTCCCGTCTCCTCAGTCAAATCCTCTGCACCATCTTGAAGGATAAACAAAGTCTGACGATCTGCATCAGTCCTCAGTAAGTTCGGAGGTGAGTTTTCTTCCATCTGCCAACGATTGCTCTTGAAAGTAGAACCTCCGAGAGAATCATAATCAGCTTTTGCATAGACACCCAAGACACGAGCTGGTCCAATGTAAGGAGGCAGTTGGATTCCCTTGAGTCCTTTACCGAAGTCAGAGGAATTCACAGCAGCCAGTTTAGCACCCACTTTTGATCCCAGAGTGGAAGTCCCATCAATATCTGTGGTTTTCCGTGCATCCATTACAGGACGTGGGTTCAAAGTACTGTAACTCGTGGTGTATAAGCTGTAATTCGTCGGGTCATCTGTTTTAAAGATCAAAGTCTTTACAGAAGTTTCCTCATCTTCACCACCGATGATGTTAAAGACATTGGAAGTCGTCACATCAGTGTTATCAATGAACAAGTGGTTGATACCACTCAAGAATGGTCCAGCACCAGAATTGATATCTATGTAGTAAGGGATATCCTGCCGACCGAATCGAGGCATGAATTCAAATGGTATAGGGAAAGCAGCGTATCTTGAAGGAGTAAAGAACCCACCCTCATCTTTATCACGAGTACCTAGAGGTGGGTAAGCACTCAACCCTAACAGATCAGAACCTGATGGGAATGCTGAAGTACCGTCAGTTTCTCGGATGCTCATAGCTTGAAGGGTCATCTGACGATCACGGAATGGTCTGAAAATGGCAGACTTACTACCACGGTCATAGAACAATTCAGACTCTCTGTCTTGTTCAGTGTAACCAATTACAGCCCCACCATAGTTTTCAGCTTCAGGAGCTGCCCATCCCAAGGAGGGTAGACGATTCCATAACTGCATATGAACAGGGTTCCACCAGACTTCATCAGAAGGAGCTGCTGTGAAACTCGTATCGATACTAGCTTTATTACCTCTCAGGTATCCACCTGTAGGTGGTAGTGTGTTGTTACCTCTTAGAGCAAATCTGTTCAACTCATCAGGAACACGATCCATAGCACCCCGACCAGGGTGATAAACTAACGTGAGATCTACCAGAGCTTTACTGCTTGCAATATGAATACTCGGAGCATCAACATCAACAGGAAGGGATAAATCATAGTCGGTTCCTGCAACATGACCGAGATACTCTTCTTTCCAAGGGTGATCCCCAGTTGAAATCATCATCCCACCAACTGAGATATCTTTATTTAAAGTACCACCCAGATCAGTCAAGACGATAGCCAGATCGGCCACTCTACTTGCAGCATTTGAAGTGTCATCAGCATTATGGTAAGGGGTTCTAAACTCTACTCTCAGAGTTTTGGCTGCTGAGTAGTCATATCTAATGAAATCAGCAGACAGAGGACGGAGAACTAAACTTGTACCGTTGGCAGCGTTATTAGTTGTGTACCCTTGTGTACCAACACCGATAACCTGGAAAGCACCGTTGTTATCACGCCACTCATCATCACCATAGATAACCAGGTAAACTTCTGAGGACAGACCTGTCAAGTCACGGCCATCATCTGTTAAGAGGCCATATAAAGTACGTTCACCTCTCAGGAGAGGTTTGCTGATCAAAGTAGGATCATTGGTGAATTGTTTCGTCCCAGTAGGGGTAGTGTCAACCCAATCTCCATAAGCTCCATCAACATCAAAATCGTAACTGTTGAGATCCATCTCAATGATCCAAGAGTTAGCAAAAACATCGGTATCAAAATCATTGGCACCAGCAAATGATGTATTTGGCACATCAATCTGCATCAGGCTGCCATCGTTCAAGATCCCACCTAAAGCAATAAACGGGTACTCAAAGGATAAGTCTTTCCAAGGATACATCGGGCCAACATGTCGAGCAGCCTCAGTGTCTCCTAAACTGGAAGGAGCAGGCTCAAATGCCCGTTCACCCCAGAAACGAAGTTGGATTGGGTGTTGGTTGCCATTTTCAGGATCTACAACAGGATAACCTGAACGCCACATTTCCTTGGGCATCAGGAATCGAACTGCTTTAGTAGCTCCGTCTCGGAATGTCCCACGAGCTCCTTGAGTGCCATCTTCCCCACCAATGTGGAATAGAAGGACAGAACCATTTGAGAAAGACTCTGGTTCAGCCAAGGTAGCAGTATTCAAGAACCCTGAAGGTTTGAATCCAGGTGCAACGTCCCATTCGACATTAGCATTGAAATCCTCAACCGTTTGAGGGGTTGGACCTGATGTAGGAGCTGCATTGTCTAACAAAACAGTGATATTTGGTTGAACTGCTGCTGCATCTGACCACACTGTTCGAACACCATCTGGCCCATCAATTGGGTCGGTACCATTCGGATGTGTAGCATCATAAGCATACAGAGCATCTACTTCATGGATAACTGGACCTTGGGTACCACCACCGGCAGCAGCTTCACGTTTCCAAGCTGTCTTCATTTTACCTGTCAGCAGATCAGTTACACCACGTTCCAGAAGCCTGCTGAAATCCCAGTCATTAGCATTAACACCACGACGGAGATCCAGAATATCACAACCAGCAATCTGATCTGAATACATACCATCAGGCCGAGTGTTGAAGAAGGATATTACGGCAGCTTTAGTATGACCTGTTACAGCAGAACCGAATCTTCCCCGACCACTTACAGGGATTGTGATAGTTCCAGCAACAGTGTCTACGGCAGAAACAGTGAGGATCTCGTCGTCAATTTTGACATAGAGTTCACCATGTTGACTATCATCCAGCCCAGAGCCATTCAGATCATCTACAGAGATATCAAAGGTAACTGAGTTACCATAAGGTCTCTGAATCTCAGCAGGGGTCGTAGGAATAACCAAACTAGCAGGACTGAAACCATCAGAAGCAAGGATACCATCATGAGATCCAACACCATCTATGATTGCTGTCGTCAGAGGTTTTGCACCAGTCAACGGATCAGGCAATAAGCTGGTTCCAGGCATACGGTTAAAACCACCGTTATGATTCGGATTTCCAACAGATATAGCCGTGTAAGCTCCTGAGTTCCGACGGAAGATAGCACAGATTGGAATGGCATAGGTATAACCATCAATAGTCCCTAAATCAGTTGAGACACCGTTTCCAGCTCTCCACAGGGAAGGATCTCCCAGTTCCTGACGCATATTCTCGAAAGGATACCCACCAACTGGGCTACTTTCAGCTCCTTGACCAAGAATGCTAGGATACCCTAAACCATCAGGGTAGTTGAGAAGGTCTGCACCTGTGCTGAATACTCTGATTCTGTACTGAACTTGCACACGAGCAGTAGTCTGGTGACCGATAGTTGGATCTTCCAGGTCATCAACGAGATTAGTTCCACCAAACATGGTATTACCATATTTCCAGATCTTATCAGCAGCAGGTTTGTTAACTGTAGCTGGGTTAGCATCTACCCTGCCCTGCCAGGCTTCGAGGAATACGAAATCTATTCGAGCATCTGATTCAGGTGGGGGATTCAAACGAACGACGTTTGTAGCTTCACCATGATCTGTTATCCAAGTAGCTGCTGCATCAACATCTGTTCCTGTTACAGGGATCATCCAACCGTTGACATTAGCCCAGACAACAGGATTTGCTTCGATTGTAGTGGAACGCTTCATGGGGTTACCCAGAACGAACATATTTGACCAATTGGGGTCAAACTGGAAATCCTCTGCTGTCCGAGTAGGATCAAGAATGAATCCTGAAGGCATCATGGCACGGACGACATCTCTGAGGTTTTCCCAGTCCATCTGACTCATTAGATTCAGTTCGGCATCCAGAGGGGGCTTTCCCTTCCTCCATAAGACCGTGTTGAACTGTCGATTGATAGCATCGAGTGTTCTACTTACATCTGCTCCGAAATTTGCCATGTGTCAATTCCTTATTAGAACATTGCTGCATAATTGGCAATGTAAATTTTGCTGTCTCCCCTGTTAAGGAAAGCCAGCCGAATGCTTGTTGTTTTCAAGGTAAAAGCTACGGGCTCTAAAAAGCCTGCTTCACACCAATGTATTCCATTATCAGGAGAAATATAGACAGTTAAGTCATCAGGTTCTGGATCAGTTTCAAAAACTCGGCGGATTGCAGGAGTATTATCACCCACAACACCGTAATCCCCAGCATGATCTTCACTGACCTCAAAATCAAACAACTTCCAGTAAAGACAGAACTCATCCGTCCCTGCTGACCCCGTATAAGGAGTAATATCAATCTCTCTTGTGACCATCAACCCTGGTCTATCTTCACCTGTAAGCAATTTGTCATTGATAGGTAATAAAGCTGTATGAGTTGGAAAAAGTCCAGCGTCAGAGCCTTCTGAGATGCCTCTACCTGTCTGTAATCGAGGGCTGTGATACACTGGGGGGTCTGGAGGTGAACTACTATTATCCCTGAAAGTTTTGGTGTAATCAACCCCACCATCAGACTCAAGATCCTCATAAGTCAAGAAGGGATTAAAGAAAATATGCCCATACATCGGGAACGTAGCTAACAGGTAACCGAATGCCTGACTGCTGATGTCATCTCCGTCTATTGGGAGAACATAAGAGTCAGATTCAACCTGAAACTCAACTCCATCCACAACAGGAAGAATGAACCGACCATTAATGGCTAAACCATCTTCGGGTGTGGGAGTCTTACCAATCTGAGTAATAGACGGGACTGCTATCGGCCCACCCACCATCAGTTCTTTTTGATCTACAAGTACTCTCATCTAAACCTCTTATGTTATGTTACCACCAATGTTGGCAGGAGCAGCCCATGCAGCTAAAGCTCCACCAAACCAGCCGTTAGCAGCGTCCGTAATTTTATTGTAAGCCACCAAGGTTCCTGTAGGTATCCCACCAGTACTTTGAGAAACTATTTTATCAATTGTATTACCAGTTACTACCACATTTGTTATCCCTGCAACCGTAACATCATCAAGTAATAAATCACCATCAACTTTATTGCCTGACACTTGACCACCTTGAGTACTTACAGCAGCATAATAACCAGCTACAGCCACAAGGCCACTAGCTGTATGAGTAGTAGTTAGATTACTGTAGTTCCCAGTGATAGTGACATCCTCATTTTTTGCATGAGTAGCAACATTATCACCATCTACTGAAATAGCTCCAATAGTAGCTGTTAAAACACTACTGACTGAAGCCCAGTTTCCAGAGATAACACCTTTATCCCCTATCATCACAATACTCTCTATAGGTAATGCAGTCGAAGCATTAACATCGATGTCACCCTCTGCTGTGGTAGCATATAGCACAGTTGACACATTATTTCCCGAAATTGTAGTATTCAAGGCTTCTGTTTCAACATCAATTCCTTGGATTTGACCTGTCATAGTCAGATCACTTATACGACCAGTGGAACCCATATAAACATAAGCTCTGACCTTATTTCCAGAAATCACATGTCCAGTTGCTTCTGTAAGAGATGTAGCACCATCACCATCAACCCAAATACCCTGAATGTTACTAATAACACTAATCGGATGAGGGAAACCAACTCCTGATGTTACAGCAGCAATTTTAATAGAAATATTATTTCCTTGAACTACTGCCGAACGAGCATGTCTTCCAGTTGTGAAACTTCCAGGATCTTCAACAATAATAGCTTTTTGATCACCTGTGAAAGTAATAAAAGAATCAGTGGTTGTCAAATCATACTCCAGAGTAATCTCATTACCTTGGATTACACAATGGTCACCTGTTACTTTTATGGCTGTTGTATGGAGAACAGGAGTTAAATCTATTACATCTATATCAGAATAAACTCTCTTTAAGGTGTTGTTTGCAATAACACAATAAACACCATCAACCTGTAAAAGTTCTGTAGTACTGTCGGCAGGGATAAAGTTATTTCCCATTACACGAACATGGTTACTAAGGTGGTCTACAGCAGCCGATAATATTTGATTTCCAGACATTAATGTGTCAGAGGAACCTGTACCTGTAAGAAGCGGAGTTAAATTAGGATTAGCTGTTTGAATCGTGAAAGCAAAGTTATCCGAGACAACAGAATTTGGAGAAACATCCAAGTAGATACCACCTACACAACTATTACCTTTAATCGTGCTGTATGCAGATGCTACAGAAATACTTGAATCAGCATTAACACCAGCAGGACTATAAGAAAGCACCGTGTTATCATGAGCACCTATAGCATATCCAGCACCACCGATACATCGAGCAGCTATATTGGAATTAGCATCTATCCAAGCACCAGCCATCCACATATCATAGACAGCATACGTCCAGGAAGGTACTTCTAAACCACCTACGGCAAGAGGGGAATCTACAAACACTACATTAGATTCAGCTTTGCTGTACAACCCACCAGCTACCATCCCAAACTTAACAGGAGTCCCGAAAGGATCAGCACCGCCTATTGGCAGAGCAGATATCTGAGCAGGCCACTGGAATAGTGTGTTCGACATCAACGGTGTTGTAAACACATTATTTAATACATTATTGTCAGCAGTGTAATAACCAGCATACAAACCAAGGTAGATACCACTGTTTTTGGTATCTGTCACATAATTGTCATCTACTTCGGAGTTCCATAAGATGTTAGAATAGATACCTGTGTGGAATCCCGTTAGGATATTATGGTTGATCTGATTGTGTTGATTTGCCAGAACACTTCCAAATAACAAATCATAATCTACAGATGTGAAACCCGTGAAGTCTACAAAGTGACTGTAAGCTACAATACCACCGGCCACAGGTCCTAAATTCGGCCCATGTTGTAGTTGTAATACCCCACCGTTATAGTACATATAACCCCAGGTAGTCTCAGTTACGACAATCGGGTCTTCTCCAGGAAGCTGGATAGTAGCACTCCCCCCAGTAGTTGCAGAGGGTTCGGCATAGAAAGCTACGGTATTCAATCCAGCATGGATAATTGTTAATTGACTTACCCCACCACCATCACGAACATCTGTCTGACTTCCATTATTATCTAAAGTCCAATCCGAGGTTCCTGCTGGAATATCAATGTAATCGGTAGTGGAAACCCCACCATCATCATCACCAATCCGTAAGACAAAACCTGCTGTGGTAGTAATGGTAGCAATGGCTGTCCCTAAAGACAGATCATTATCAGCCATGTTTCCAATGACAGCAGCCTGAGTGAAATTATTATGTTCAATAACACATTTATCCAAAACACGAGACATTATCCAAATACTAGTTTGGTTTGGTTTAGATGACAAGAACACCACACCAACATCACCATCTTCAATGTTAATGGTAGTTGGGTCAACAGTATCCACCATGCTACCAACAGCACCGATAGATTCAATGTGGGCCGTTGGGTTAGTACCTGTAAGAACTATATTAGGGTCAACACCGTTTGCAATGTTTACGGTAGACACACTATAAGTAATAGTTCCACCTGTAGCAGCTGTCATATCTAAAATGTCAGCACCTTTAGTAAATCTCAGGATGCCGGCAGTTAAAGTTACAGTGGCAACTTCAGGATCAGTCAAGACAATAGGATCAGAGGGGTCATTAGTAACGTAAATCCCGAAATCCAAAAGGTCTATACCGTAGTTATTCGTAATGGTGCATTCCTCAATATGGTTTGAGGTCATAGCCATGAAGCCTTGAGAACCTTTTAAACGACAGTTGTTGATTGTCACACGTTTAGGAGTTCCACCAGTGTTAGTGAATAATGCTCTCAAAGGCTCTGTGTTCTCAGTTACCGTGCTGGTACTATAGAAAGATAGACCTTCAAATACTAAATCACTCATACCATTCAAATCAATCAAACACTTATCGTCAGCATCCCAAGAAATAGCTACAGGGTCAGCATCTTCCAAAATAGGATCTGATTCAATCGTCAGGCCCGTTGTCCCAATCTGAATAGGGAGAGAGCCACTTGTTTCTTCAGTGTAACCAACCACTCGGATACGAACTCTAAAATCAGATTCCCCTGCAGAGGCTCCTGTTGAATCAATTGGATTCCGAATCTCGTTGGCATAAGTTACTGCTTTAGCTAATGTAGTAAAATGTGGACCCGTTAAGAGAGCTCCTGTCCCATCGTTCCTGTTACCCACGAAGATATCCAACCGACGGTCGACATCTAACAGAGGATAACGGAGGTCTTGCTCATCTTTAGTTGTAAACATCCCAGTAGCTGTAAATAGAACTCTACCTAATAATACAAACTCTGGATTGGATAATGGGATAGTATCACTTGCCCCAATTGAACAATCAGAGCCATCAATGTAAATATACTTTTCGATTTCAGAGGGGGCAGCAGGCAGTATCCCTAATTCAATAGCCCCTGCTGGAACAACCAAACGATGGCCTTGATAGATAATTGTAGCTTCTGTCCATAATGCGGAAGTCATGTGTGTTCCAACACTATCATAATAAGTAGTTAACTCACCACCTTCAAGCAACCAGGAAGAGAACATATCTCCCAGGTTGTCGTAGGCATCTTCTGCAGTATCCTGAATCTGAACTGTCACTGAGCCGTCAAGGTTCACAACGGTATCAACACCAGTAAACCTCAGTGTTCCTGCTCGTTTAGCATCACCATAAGCCACATCATCCTGATACAGGACTGCTGCTGTACCGTAAAGATTCTGTGGGGTATAAAGCTCTCTCCGTAAGATGATCTGAGCAGTATTAGCACTATCTATAATTACGGTATCAACATCAACTTCTTTACCACCATGAACACCATGGAGGATTGTGTCACCACCAGATTCTTCAACACCATAGTAACCAAACAATGAACCACGAATATTTGTAGCCGTAAGAACAGGGTCACCACCTTGGAACAATTCAAAGAAACCTGTTGGGGGTAATTGATCAGCTAATAAACCTGTTAGGGTTAGCTGTTGATCCACAAAACCTACCTGGTTACGGCATGTGATAGTCTGAGCTGATGTGGTGTCGATATCAAACACTACTCGACCACCATAGACATCGTAGAACTCACCTGAGCCTGCACTATTAGCACTTGCACAAGCATTTGTACCTGATACTGAAACTGTGGTTGCTGTCACACGAGGACCCGTACCAACTTGTCCGATATCCTGAGTGTAAGGAACACATGCTGCAAACAATACTTGTTCACCACGAGGGTTATCATCCGTACCGAGTGTGAAAATGTCATCAGCAGGAGCTAAACTACCAGCACCTGAATCCGAAACATCTACAGCCTGTGGGGGATGTGACAAACGGACGAAACCATTAGCATAATCCACTTCGATATATTGTTTCTCAGCTACAGTCGGGTCAATCGTAACTTCATTAGAAGTAATCGGACGATCCCAATCAGGAGAAATGATATCCTCGGTGCCACCAGCAGCAGTTGGGATTGTTTTTATTTTACCTGGGAACAATACTACTCGGAAACCTAAGTTCTGAAGGTTACCTGGATCAGCATTGGAACCAGTGGCACCATCATTAGAAGAAGCCGTATCGAAAATAGCTCTGTCAGGACGGTAAGGACTCTTACCAAAAGCATGTTCTGTCAGATCAGTGCTTTCAACACCAGCCCGTTCAATCCATCTCGGATCAATAATGTTGGTCAATCGAGTTGAATCCAAAGCATCGGCATCAAACCAGGGGTTATTCCAAAGTTCTTTGACAGGTTTGTGGATAGAGCATTTCAATGTTGGAGCTTCGTTCACAATATCAGCACTGAATTGCTTACTAACACCTAACATTGAGTTTCCTGTTTCAGGGCTAACCTCGGCATAACGTCTCAGTTGTACACCGTAAATAGTCCCACCACGGAAATATACATTATAAATCTCGAAGAACCCTAAGAAGCTACTCCATTTAACAGATCGTCCATCAGTATTAGCCCAGACAGTGCCATCATCTGTTTGAATAGAGTGTATTTGAAGGATATCCCCTTCCTCTGGCAAAGGATCACCGGCAGAGGTAGTTGCATCCCAGAAGATCTCCATCGTGCTTAAAGACCCATTAGAACCCCAACCAGTGCTATCTGTGATGGTTACATTAGACCATTCAGCATACGGTTTTTGAATAGGGAGCTGTGAAGCATGATCATAATAGAACATATCTATACCAGCAATGGTATCCAGGAACCATGGATATTCTAAATATCCAACGGAGTTCCAATCTGATGCCAATGGTTGATTCTCAGAGGTCATTGCTCGTCGAGGTGGTGTAAATGCAAACACTTGTTCTCGACTACGGCCTTCACCTGAATCAGGGATAGCTACCAGACGAGTAGCAGCAGGCTCTACCAATGTAATATGTCGAACAACATTCAATCCTGGTGCTAGGTTGAAATCAAAGTAATCGGCAATACGTTTACCAGAGTCTAAGGTGAAACCTATAATATAACCAGCATCCTCGATCAAGCTGACAACACGGAACAATTCCGTTTTGCTGTTTGAAGTCAAAGGGGTCAAAGGTTCACGAGGCACTCCAGCATCTTGAATAAGAGCTCCATCACCGACACCACCAGTTGGTGTGGGGTTAGGTGGGTCAAGGATCTCTCCTGTGTATCCTGTCTCAGTGATCATCATGTAAAGACCACCATCGAAACGGTCATCCGTGTCTAAGTCTGTAGCAATAATGTTATAAAGAGCTTCAACATCCATAGCTGCTGGCTTAACGGCAGAAGACCAGGGAGGTCCAACAGAAGTATCTACGATGATCTCATCGAGTTCGAGGGTATCTGCTATGGCTCCTTCAGTTACGATCCATTGCCAAACCATATTCTGACCACCAATTTTGGCAGTTGGGCCGACTACGGAGAATGAGATAGGCTCACCAAGAAGTGCCCCACCTTTGTTACCGAATCTATTGGTGTTATGACTGTACGGAACG
>Ga0307928_10000745_pt1 | contig 24482 bp, 32 predicted proteins | sample AceLakmetagen232_FD_201815 | JGI IMG/M metagenome (GOLD analysis project Ga0307928, IMG submission 201815) | Saline water microbial communities from Ace Lake, Antarctica - #232 | ecosystem: Environmental > Aquatic > Non-marine Saline and Alkaline > Saline | place: Antarctica: Ace Lake... | reverse complement strand
TGAATAATGATATTGATTTGGCAATGATGCGGTTAATACATCGGGATGGATCGGGATGATTTCGCCAATTTGACTATAAGGTGTATTTTGTCTATAGTTAGTAATATGGCTATTTGTTAAAGTTCCGGTTGTGCTATACAATTTTACTTTAGCAATCGGATATTGTGTTGCCCCTATGTCTGGTATTCTCGGGGTGGCTGCTAAACTACCAGCTACGATACTAATACTATTATCAGTATTAGCAACAACTAGATCAATCCTTGAATTACTTGCAGGTGCGGCCATAGTTGCGCTTGTACCACTTGCCCAGCTTACGCCAATACCGTTTACAATACCGCTTCCAGCAACAACATTTAGTTTTAAACTATTCGGTGTTGTTTCTGTTATCGAACCACCGTTTAAAACATTAACATACCCCTTACGAGCATTAATATTATTTGATAAATTACTAAAATTATCTCTTGCGGAGGTTACCTCACTTGCCGTACTTGCAATACTTGCATTAACTTCCGAGCGTAAAGAATTATAATTATTTTCAATGTCTGTAAAATTTTCTCTTACCGGTTTTGATCTTAATTGACTTTGAAATACCACTTTGTTTAAATTTAAATTGCTACTCATGAGAATTGAACCTCCTTAGTTCCTGTATAATCTGTTGTGTCTGATACACCGATTGCGATATCCTGATCCCAAACTAAACCAATATCATACTTAAGATCGTTTAAACCGCTTTGTATTCCGTTTCTATCCCATATAAAATTACTTAAGTCATCTCCGCTATCCTTTAAAGTTACCGTTTCTTTTAATCCGCTATCCATATTCCATATTTCATTAATCTGTTGTGGTATATAAAGATCATCGGTATAAGTGTATCTGTCGAATATTACCCATTTATCTTTTCCAAGTTCGGTTAACGGATTTGGGACTTGTGATAATGTTATAGATTTCTTAGGGTCTGCGTTGGTTGCTATCATGTATTTTACATAAGCATCTGAGGCAGTCTGATTAAGCATAGGGTTAATCTTTTTAAAAGTAGAACCCTTATTATTTATCAAGTTATCAGAGTTCCCGAATTCAGACCATATTTCGTCAGTTATTGCGTTTTTCGGAGTGCATCCATAAATGTCTATATCATAAGCACCGGCGGTCATTGTAAATGATACACTCCCGTTAGTTCGTGCTGACTCTGTTAATATATTACTATTATTATCATCATATCGTATGTATAAAGCATCTGAGTAAGTCGCTGTTAAATTACCATATGTTGAAATAGTTCCTGTTACGGTTTTAAGTAATGCCTCTGAATTTACAATGATATCTTTATTAACGGCGGTTATCCTTTGGAGTTGTTTATCAGAGTCGAATGATTTATCAATGCTCTCAATGTTATATCTATAATGTGTCATCCAGTCGGCTTCCACGTCTGTAGGTACTTTTCTTATAACGGCTTTCCCGTCATTATCAAAGGTAAAAATAATATCGTTATCGCCTGCGTTTATAATGTCCATTGCGTAATCAAGGGCTTTCCACCCTGATATATTATTTAGTGCTTGCGCTGCCGTTGCGCTTGTAATCTGAGTTGCGGTGCTTATTGAATCCCATGTAGATGTCGCGTAAGGGATATTACACCGGTCAAGTATATTTGTAAGAATAGTAGTGGCAGGTGTTGATGATAAATAAGTCGGTAAATTGATCTCTGTTTCAAGTGCTTTTCTTAAATAGTCACGTCCTACTACTTCCACGGTTTCATTATAAAATGGTTCGTCAATTATAAAAGTGCCACGTTTAAAATATAAAGACTTCTGATCGTATGATAGTGCAAGGCTGTTAATATGGCTTGCGGTGGCGTATGAGTCTGTATTAAATCTTACAATAGTTTGTACATTTTTATACAATGGAGTCGAAACAAGTGTTATTTCGTTTGCTCCTGTAGCAAGTGTTTGGTAACTACTCCATGCGTCCATGTCAAGTTTGTATTTAAGGCTGAATTTATTTGTTGATACATTACAATTTAATGCAAGTGGTTGTTGCTCTTCGTCTGTAGTAAATGTTTTTTTATAGTAACTTGCATATGCATAAGCACCTGATCCATAAGTACTTGATCCATAAGCAGACGTTCCAAGTTGTGCCGCTGTCAAATATGTATCTGTTATATTATTACTACTCGGTATAATTGTACTACCTGATTTTATTGTATGGAATAATTCATTATTAGAAATTAGATTATCGGTTGAAAGTGTTGTTTGACCGGCGGTTAATTGATACCCTGTATACGCTCTAACAAGTAAATTTTTCTTGAGTATAGTAGCTTTTGCATTGCCTGAGCCTATAGAATAAATCTGATTAAAATTGTTTAAAGTGAATTTGATTGTTTTTACAGGTGGTAGAAATGAATAAGCTTGATACCTTTTATTTTCGGTAGATAGATTAATTTCCCTGCTTTGGATATCGTCAAAGCTTGCCCAGGTGGAATTGACAGTATCATAATATTGTGTCTTGATACGTGGCTTGCTAACTGCTCCGCCAATAACATCATATAATAATGTTTCTGTAAGTGTCGCGGTTGGGGCTGATTTCAACTAAGTACCTCGGTTAATATAATTTCGTATTCCTGCTCGTTTCCGTTGTCAAATTCTTGTAATAATCTCATTCCCTCAATTACACATGTCATATATGATATTGTTTTTGTTAAGATATTTCTGTCGAATGTTACCGTAACTGGTAACGAATATGTAAGCATCGGGAACATGTTTGCTTCCAGATCTGCTTTAGTGCCTTTGATAGTGCTGACTGCTTGTATCCGGCTATAGCCTACTTGTATTTTTCTTAAAAATCCTTGTGTATCGGCTTTTATGTTATTATTCTGCAAAATAAATTCGTCGAGTATTGCGAATGAAGTATCATAATTCGGCGTAAAACTATAAACTGAGTCTATTGTAATTATGCTAGTTATCATATTCTTATCCCTCGACTACTTGACCCTTCGGTCTTAAAGTAATCATCTAATATTTTGACAGCTCCCCGGCCGTCTTGTACGTTTATCGTTACATTGGAAGGTGAAGCACCACGCCCACTATTTAGAGCGTTTATAGTAGCTTCCCCAAGTTCGGCGGTTGCTCTACGATTTAAAACTGACTCGCCATTTTGCGCTGCTATAAATCCATCCTCGGGTCCTATGTTTGGGAGACCTCGTATCATTCCGCCTTGCGCGAAGGTTGGAACTGGTATACTATCAAGTTTTGCACTAATAGAAGCGAAGGATTTTTCAATTCTTATTTGTGCTTTCTCGCGTCTATCCTTGCCGATAATCCCCTCTGCGTTTGCAAGTGCGCTTTCTCGTTGCCCGTCAATTTCTGCTTTTCTTAATGCTAGATCAAATAAATATTCTTCTCTTCTAATTTCCTGTCGTTCTAAGTCTGCAGCCGCTTCGGTTGTTATTCTATCGGTTTCGGCTTGTTTTTCAAGTGCGCTTTTCTTAGAGTTATATAATTTAAGTGCGTTTATTTTATTAAGCTGCCTAGTTATATCAGACTTTTCTTCTGCTGTCGTTGCATTTTCTAATTGATCTTTTAAATCGTCAACACGATCCTCTTCTTCTTCACCTAATATTTTTGTTAATCCTGTTTCAATAGCAGCTGATTTAATTGAAGCATCAAGATTACTATTTATAATATCAATATTTGCTTGTTCTGCATCATCTACCCTTTTTCGTGACAATGCAAATTCATTTCTTGCTATCTCTTCATTAATAGTTGCTAACGATGATAATAATTCCTGGTTTGAGTCATTGACCGCTTGATTTGCTTCTGACTTAATCTTTTTAACTGATAATATTATATTTGCCGTTAGCGTTGGGATTCCTTTCTTTGCTCCCTCTGCAAAGTTTGATAGAAAGCCACCAAGGGCTTTTGATGCGCTGCCGAGTTCGATGGCGGCAGTCTTGCCGAACTTTTTTATAAATCGTTCACTTGTTTGTATATTCTCGCCTAACTCGATAAAATTATTACCTAGTTGTTTTACTAGTTGTAATATACCTTGAATGATTCCAACGATACCACCGGCTTTGTCTATTGCCGTTGCGCTTGTGTCATTTGCTGTTTCTTTGTATTTATTAAATGCGTCTTGAACACCACCGATTGATTTTGTAATTTGTGTATCAATAGCAGATAATGTCGCCTCTGTTTTTTCTAATGTTTCGTCTAGTTGATTATTAAGTTTTCCCCGTGCTTCGATCTCTGTTTCAATTACTTTTATTTCAGCATTTATAGCTGAACGTTGTGCATCGCTTAAATCTATTCTTGTGCTAATTGCTTTAAGTTCAACAAGTCTTATTGCTAAGGCGTCTTCTTGTGTTTTAATTAATTTTTGTATTAATATTATCTCCTCATCTGTTAATTTGTTAACGTCTTTTATTATTGGTATCGTGTCTTCTACAACGATACCACCGTTTTTTATTATATCTGCTTTTTCCTTTTCGAGTTTAATTATTAACATGTTAGCTTTTACAGTTGCCTTTTCATAGTCTGCTTTAGTGTAATATTTACCTAATAATATGTTGTATGTTCCTATTAAATTTTTACCTTGCTCTACATTCTCTTTTGTGGATTTAATTTCTGCATCAATCTCTTTTATTCTTTTTCTTGATATTGCATGGATATCTCCATAGGCGGCAATTTGATCTTCCATTGAATTCGTTAACTTGTCATTAACTAATGCTAATTTTGCTTGCCGTTTTTCTAGCTCATCTATTTCAACACGAGTTGATGCTAATTTTGTTGCTATTAACGTTAGTCCAATAACTAAACCCGTTATTGCTAGTCCAACGGGTCCAAGTGAAGCATTAAGTGCAATGAATGCCGGGGCTAAAGCGAATACTGCTGAGGCTGTAACTTTTAAACCTTTTGGTAAAGATTGGAATCCTTTTATAAAATTTCTTAGAAACGGCAAGAACTCTTTAATTATTGGTACAAGTCCTTTTCCTAATTCTTCTCCTACGTCGCCAAGTTCATTACCAAGCTGTTTAAATGCCCCAGTTCCTTGAGTCGCTGCCCTCGCTGCTCCTCCAAACTGTGTTTTAAGTTCTTTTAATATTACTTGTTGAGCACCCGCAACGTTGTTTAATTCTGTGAATGTTTTAATCTGTTTTTTTTGATCGTCTGATAATTGAATACCAACCCTTGATAGTGCGCCAATACCAGCAACAGGGTCATTAAGCGCTTTACCAAGTTGTATAGTAGATGATTTTAAATCCTGTCCTGTTGCTTGTGATAAATTCAGTATCGCCTCGGTTGCTTTTGGGAAAACATCTTTACCAATTTTAGTGAATGTTAATAGTAAAGCTTGAGACTCTATAATTGCTTCGTCTCCAAAGGTTGTTACGCTTTGGAGTTCGCTTGCCATTTTCTTAAGTTCTTTAGCGGTTAACCCAGCCGCACCACCTGTTGACTTTATCCGTGCTGCAAGTTGGATTTCTGCCTGTTCTTGTTTGGCATATAATCCTATAAGCTTTTTAGTTATTGCGATAGTCGCAACAATGGCAGCACCGGCGGCAATAAATGATTGTTTTAACTTTGCTCCTACCTTTTTACCCGCTTTCCCTACGTCATTTAGTTCTTTTTTAAGTTTATCATTTTGTAAAGATAGTTCGATTATAAGTTGTTTCGTGTCAGCCATTTTTATCGTCCATTAATTTTTGGTCTATCTCTCTTTTATAATGAGGTTCATTATTACGCTGCACTAACAAATTAATCTTAAGCATTGTAATTTGCTTAATATCGTCAGTCGTTAACAATAATTCTTTACGTAAAAATAATTCCATATCGCCGCTTGTTGTGTTAAGCTCTACTGGGCTTTTGAAATTAGATTTAATGCGTCTTTGAAGTTTTTTTTTTGCCCTTGTATGTTGTATAAATACACATACACAAACAGTTCTAAGTAATCGTCAATGCTGAAATTTTTTCGCATCCATTTTATTTTATTAAGCTTAAATAAATATCCGTTATGCCATTTTCCCCATGCTTTATACTGTAGCAAGAAAAAAGAGCATACCCTTTCAAGTAATTTAAATACTGATTTATCAACTAAAATCTTTTTAAAGTTTGATCTGAATTTCTCAATATCATTCAGGTTATCAGGTAATGTACAATTTTCTACTAACAAATAATACCTCTCTAATAATTTAGCTAAATAATATGAAAATGTTCCCCACTCATAATAATAATTTAATTGTTTTACCGTTATTCTTTTGCCGTATTTAATGTATTGTAAAGGACGGTCTATTAAAATTTGGCCGTCCTCTACAATTACATTTTTTTCGATTTCTTTAATGTCCATACTGCCCCTCTTATAATTGTTAGAACGCTATGCCAACGTCGGACGTAGCACTTACACCACTTGCTAAAAACTGTTCGTAGTACAAGTTTTTAGTAGCCGCTGCCGCTGGATTGTAAACGGCTTTAAGCATTGTCGGTAGTACCGTTTCAGTTTCACCACCCACTGTCTGCTCTCCATTAAGGATAAAATCAGTTTTTGGAATAGTGATTGTGTAAACTGTGCCATCGTCAAGCGTAGAAGCAAGCCTAAACGCTTTATAAACTTTAGTTGCTTCGGTTGTGCCGTGGTCAAGTTCTGCGCCTGTTGCGCCAAGACTAACGGACGTTGCCTGAGTCATTTCTGCAATGATTTCACTGTTTTGATTTGAAAGATCGAATGTTAATTCAAGACCTTTACGAATGGTTTTTGTGTATTGTATTACACGAGGTATTTTACCCTCTTTTTCATACTTTTCTTGTATTCTGTTTATGTTTTTCTCTTGACCTGTAAAGCCTAGTAATGTCCAGTCCGTAGAGGTATAACCACCTGTTGCACTGGTATTCATAACATAAACATCGAAGTCATTCAACAAAAAATTTGTTGTGATTTCTCCGAGTGTTGTATATTTTGCCATTTATTTATCTCCTTTCATAAAATAATCAATAGTATAAACGTGCTGAGCTTTAACAGGATTTACCCCAGCATAGGCGGGGGCAGTTGCTATGCTGAGAGTTAACCCTGTTGGTCTTTGAGTGTTTAACCATTCAAAGGCGCTAAATGCAACCCTTCGGCAAGTGTCATGGATCGGGTGATAAATGGCCACTTGTATTCTTTGATTGTATAAGCCAATGGGAGTATGTCTGCCGAGTGCAATCGGTGTCGTTTCCTCTCCGTAATAAACTACAATACAGCGTTGTGGTATTGTATCGTCTGAATAAAGGGTCGCTCTAAATTGATATCGACCGTCTGAAAACTGTTTGTCTAATAAAGTTACTACTGTGTCAATTAACATTATAGTTTATCCCATGATCTGTCTATTGCGTTTGAGACTTGTTTCATAAGGTTTTTTGAATATTTATCAACAGACTTTTGAAGAAACCCAAAAACACCCTTACGCTCTTTAATCCATTTCTGACCGTCATCATAGTATGATACTTTACCGGCATTTTTAAGCTTAATACCATCGAGTCCATCATGTACTTTAAGAGCATAATTAGCTTTATAAAATACACTGCTTACAATTCCTTTTGATGTTTGTTTGGCTTGCTTTACTGCCCCTGACCTTTCAAGTGTCCCCGATGCAATAGGTACTAAGTCTTGTGAATATGATAGTACATTTTGTGTGACCTGGTTAAAACCTCTGATAACTTCTTTTAAGATAATATTATCAAGCGAATTGATATTGTTTAAAAATGTATCGAGTGTTTCTTTTTTAGGCATTGATTATTTCCAGGATGGTTTACCAACAGGTACGACTTGTCTTGTGATATGCAATTTAAGGTAGCTGTAAGCGTCCTCTGATATAAAAGGCGTGTTTATGCTGTTGGCTTCTTGTGAATATCTGGTGGCACCTCTCTGCATAATGTATAATGCCTGCTCGCATTGTGCGTTTTGTACTTCAAACGGGATATATAAATCACCATCATTATCGGTGTTGTAATTTCGTGGAAATTCTAAGTTTTGAAAATCATCGGCGTTTCTAGTCCCCTGATTATATTTACTTGACATAAAACGATATGTCCGGTCAAGTTCTCGGGCGGATTGTTTAAGTAAATTTTCTCTACGTGCTGTGCTTCCCAGAGTGCCAGTAGTTCCCATGTCGAGCCACTCTTCCGAACTTTCTCTTGTGTTAAAGTACTCTGTTGCGCTTGCTACGCTTATGTAACTTGTTGCGGTTGGCGTTCCGATGCTTGTTTGTATACTCATTTTAATTCCTTTTATAATAATTATACGGCGCCACCGTCTGTTATAATCCATAGACTCGGTGCGGCTTCAAGTGCCGCTTTTGCTGTTGCCGGTGCTCCTGACCCATATTTAGCAAGCCCAGCACTAAATACTACATTTGCAAGTTCTGTTTGCGCTTCCCATGCTATTAATAATTTGTCATAATTAGTTTGAGAAAATGCAGTGGCTTCAAACATGTCTGTTGCGACTGTTAATGACTCAATATTAAAATGTGATACGTCTTGATTAAAAATAGTGCAACTTCTAAAAAGGTTAGTGAAACTCGTCATACCTGTTGTATCCCAGTTTGAAACTGACTGGTTAAAAGCCGGACATTCTGCGAATACAGAAATAAGCTGAGTAATATTTGTTAAATCAAAATGATTAACAGGCTGATTAAAAATTGTACAACCTCTAAACATCGCAATAATATTTGTAACAGATGAGGTGTCTAATTGTGAAATATCACCATTAAATAAACTACAACCTCTAAAACAATTCCTAAGGCTTGCAAGTACTGAAAAATTTGGTTTATCAGTGGCGGTTAAATTAAAGTTTGCGCAACCAAAAAAAGCATCCTCCAAAGTTCCCCAGACAATATTTCCCCATTGTGATACTTCTAGTAATTTTAGTTTATCGCCGCCATCATTAAAGCATATATTTGGAAAAATTCCAGTTATCTTTATTGTGTAAGTCCCTGCCACTGCATAAGTGTGTGTAGTGTTTCCAGTTAATCCTTCGCTTGTTGTCGCATCACCCCAGTCTGCATCAAAAAGGAAAGTCCCACCGTTAACAGGTAATGAAAATTGAACGTCCGTGGAAGTACCTAAATTGTCGGTTTTAACGGTGAAAATAAAAGCGTTTTCGGAAGTGGTGGCGGTGGCATTGCTGAATGGTAGTAAGTATTTATCCAGTCTTGTTGAGTCTATAACTCGGCCGTCTACTGTTAAAGGGATATTAGTTACCCGACTCATAAGCGTTGCATAATGGTGAAAAGTACCACCACTTTGTAAAGGGAAGGCAGCACCGGCAGTTACTCCGATATTTGAAACTGCGCCTAATAAAATAAACTTATGGGTTGGAGCGTCTGGAGAAAAAGTGAACTCTCCACCACTCGATAATAATACATTAGTTTTCGCACCGTTAACACTTAAAAATACACTCATTCTCTGCGCTCTCCGTTTAAGACTTTAGCGTGTTCTATCATCATTTTTTTGTAAGCGGATTTATCATAGTCAACTGTCCATTGTGGATCGTTTGAGAAATCAAAAATAGCTTGATAGAATGACGCTATTAAAAAAGGGTCTTTTTTTATAATGTCCATCAACCATGCGTAGTTAATGTCATTTTTGAGAGTCCAGAGCGTTTTTCCATGTATTGAAGCGTAAGTCTTATTTTGGTCTGACTCATGCTTTTCAAAAAAGAATAATCGTTCTTGAACGTGCCGCCATTCACAATCTGACTTTAGCAATCTAACAATTAAATCGCAGTCTTGTGAACGTGGTAATCTTACATCATATAAATGTCCGTACTGTTCTTTAAGTATAACATACATTTCTCTTTTTGTCAAAAGACATTGATGATCCATGTGCTGAAAACGTAGATAATTACTCATTAATTGCTCATTAAAATCCCAAACTTTCTCAATATCGCATACATAAGATTGTAAACCGATGATTTCCCAGTTAACAAAATATACGTCTGCTTCGTTTTTAAAGCACTCTGATATAAAATTTGTAGCGTAATAGTTATCTGAATCAAGAAAAGCCACGTAGTCTCCTGTGCTTTTTTCGTAGCCTGCATTACGTGCCCGTGAAGGTGTTCGGCTTGCTTTATCGTCACGCTCTAATTGTACAAGGTTTATTTTATCACCATATTGTTTATAAAGCTCCCGAGTTTCTTTATCGCTTCCATCGTCAACCACTATTACTTCGGTGTCTTTCCACGTTTGATTTATACATGAGTCTATCGCCCTGCATATCCTTTTTTTATCGTTATAATTGATTAATATTAATGATGCTGTAATCATATAATCCCCCAAAATTTCTTCCTAGCTTTTTTACTAATTAATATTTGCTTTTCATTTTTTAATAAAAACCATTCAGCAATAATATTATTCATTTTAATTGATGACTTTTTCATAATTTCCAGATCATTTAATATTTTATCTGTATCATTTGTTGTCATAAACGATATTTTTTTCATTTTTGCCCCTCTAAATGTTTATAGTCTTTTTCGTTAAATAAATTTAAACCTATTTTGTTTATACTAAATATCTTCGTATCTGTTACGCTTTCTTTTACAAGCTTCCACATTTTAAGTATTATAACTGCATTGTTTGTTAAAGCTTCACCCTTATCATGAAAACTGCCTTCTTTATAATTACAATCATGTCCTACTAAATAAATCGTTTTAAATCCTGCGTATACTGCAAATTGTATCATCTCGTAAGTGATCGATGCCCACCCAACAATTTCACTATGTATATCTGGGCTAAATTTTATCTTTGCTCTTTTCATGCGAGTTACATCATACCATGATGCATTTTCACATTCACATACTATTCCTTTATGGGTGTCATTTTCATGATTTCTGAAGAATTTATCAATGTTTGGCTTATAATCAATATAGCTTTTTTCGTCACTTAAAAACCCTCGCTTCTTACTGCCCGGGTCTCCTAAAAAATAGAAATCCATTTTATAAGGTTTGTATATGATCTCATTACTTCCTATCTTAATTAAATCGTCCCTGTTTTGGTACATGTCAAGTGTCGTGCCAGTTCCAAACAATATACAGCTTTTACCCTTGTATTTATCTTTATATTTTAAAAAACAATCATTCATTTTAAAAACAGACCTATTTTTCTACCGTCTGGTATGCTGTATTCCTTGAGTAGATTAAAACCATAGTCTACTAATTCTTTAATCTCCCATTCACTTAAATGACTCTCATATGGGTCTGGATGGTTTCTTATCCATCCATTACCAAGCGGGATACTTAATAATACATTTCCGGTATGCTTTTCTAGCTTATTTAATATGGTTTTTGCCTTATCCTTTTTCAAGTGTTGTAATAGATCGAAACAATAGATTGTATCATAATTATCAAAGTCATTAAAGTCTAACACGTTTATTTTTATTATTTTATCGTATAAATCGTACTGAAAAGTATAGTAATCTGTATAAGCATCTAGCGCATGGATAGTTGTAATATGATTTTTCTTAAACCATTTGCGTTGCCATAAATCAATATAAGCTTTTGTTAAAAATCCTAACATACCAAACCCCGCCCCGATATCAAGTATTTTCCTAGGCTGTATTTTCATAATTGTCTCTACAATTAATGGTATTTGCTCATATCGGCTAATAGCACTCATAATTTTCCCAATGTCTTCGCATATGTCCAGTATTCCACGGCTTATGCTCTCCATGCCATGTTAATATTTTAAAGTCTTTTTGCATAATACCTTTGAATAATTTAAGTTTTACATGGTTTGCACTTACGCACCACTTACGGTCTAATCGTTCCCACTCTCCATTTGCGTAAACATTTTGTGCTACCATATCACTTGTAATAAATTTACGTGCTATATACTGCATTATCTCATCGGCATTGTTTTCTCTAAGCTTTTTTAAATCCATTACCATAACAGAATTATTAAATACTTCTTTTCCCTGCTTAATAAAAGGTATTGCCATTTTCCCCTGGTTATTAATTAATTCGAATAGATCATTATTACCATAATCCATAACGGCTGCAATTCCTTTTACTCCAGTATTGATATTATAGATATCGCTTAAGTCTGATATAACAAGGCTGTCAACGTCTAAGTATAATACACGGTCAATATCTTTTAAAAGCGTTGCTATATATAATGTGTTATAAATTGCATAACTATTAAGTCTTTTACCTTCATACATTTTATTAGGATCGATATCTGGTATATTATGATAAAATTGACATTGATCGTTTAACTTTTTAGCGAGATAGTACTGAGTTTCGGAGTCAACATTATTAATAATAAAATGAAAATACACTTTTTTATTATGAATATTGATACTATTGCATAATGTAAGTACGTACTTTACATAATTATTATCAAACGTTAAACATATATTAACCATACCATTTATCCATGATATAACTTTCAGAGTTGAGCAATTCTTTTAAAAGTGTGCTGTCTATCTTTTCTTTTGTGCCGTTTACGTTTTGTTTCGGATATCGTTTAATTGTATTGATCGTATCATCGCTTATATCATCATACGTTGTTAGTATTGTTATAAGATCATTTCTTAAATTTTCTTGTTTACCTACCATGTTACAATTTGCAGTATACTCTTTATACATTTGAGATATAAAGCCTGGATACTTATTAATTAAACATTCAACAGTATCATTTAGTTTTGGTTTTACAATGTCTAACATAACAGGCGAAAATGTCTTATAACTCCATATCCCTTTTCGTATACCTATCTTATTACTATTTCTTGCAGTATGATTTCTATTCCAATCACTCCATAAACTTTGAATCCATGAGTCTGGTAACCTGACAAAAGTAAAAGTGTTAGGCCTATAGTCAAAGGCTTTATCATGACTATGACCTATTTCACTTTCAAATAAAGATGCTTCTTTTAGAACACGCCTTATAAAAGTTCCCGCTGTTTTCGGTATGTGTAAGTAATAAGAGTTAGATAATTGGATCATCTATTTTTTTATACTCTTTTTTTTCGTCTTCTTTTTTTTGGAACGTCTTTAACTGTTTCTTCATTTTCAGCTTTTTCATTTCCTTCGCTAATTTCTTTATTTGTGGTTTCTGAAGTTCCTCTATCATCGATACATGCATTAATTTTTCCTTTTGTAAATTTAAATATTGGATGCTTAAAAGCATTACTTAGTTTATCGGGGTATTTACCCTCGTCTATTCGCTCTCTGTTAAAGTCTTTAAATAAAATTTTAAATTCATTCCAATTACTCCATTGCATATTAACATGCTCTCCAAGCTGTCGAAAATTGTTTGGCAGAGCTATAATAACAGTATCAGTATATTGAAACGCTTCGTTAAGCCATTTAACAGGTTCTTTGATATGCTCTAAGAAATAGATAGCTATTACATAAGCATATCTACCACCTTGCGGGAAAAAATCACCTGTAGTTCTGAAATCTCCGTGTGTTTGGCTTTTAACGTAGTCAACCGCAACACTCGAAAAGTCATTGCCTGATACAATACAATCTTTATCATTTGCGAGTTGTTTATCAATAACACCTAGCCCGCAAGCATAGTCAAAAACTGTTGAGCCGTCTACAATAGCACCTTTGATGATATTATATCCGTGCTGTCTCATGTTAAAATAATAATCACCACCGTTAGGTAATTGTTTTATAACTTTTTTCCATTTATCATCATAATATTTATCACTGACATTATCCATAGAGTACATCCTTAAATTGTTTGATTTGTTTTTTCTGTTCGTATTTTTCTAGTATAAATTTGCGCTGAATTGTGTGATGGCGCATTTTCAATAGCTCTCTAATCTCATTATTGCTTTTAAAGATATATTCTTCCGGCCATATATCGTTAGCACCTTTCCAATTGTATATTAGAGGTATACAATTACATGCCATTGCTTCGGCTATGTTATAACTAAATGACTCGATATCTGAGGTACTAATAACGTATTGTACTTTATTCCAAAAGTCATTAAGGTCATCATAATACCCATGATAGATTATATTTTTACAATCACGTGTTTCATATTTAAACGCTTCTTGTAAAAAAGGATCTTGCCATGTTATCCGTAAATGGAAGTTATAATATTTAAAATCTTTTATAATCTGAGCCAAACGCATAGGATTTTTCTTTACGTTCATTAATCCGGCGCATCCGATAGTATCTTTTTCACGGCTTGTTTTTTTATCGTAAAAAGATTTACAGTCAACTCCATTATAAACAAGTTTACTAGTCGGAGCAGGTATCATGTCTTGAATATGTTTCGCAACGCATACAACGGCTTTTAAGTGTTCAGGATTAATTGATTTCAATATGTCCTGATTTAAATAAGCTTCGTAACCGTGTATTCGCAATACCGTTTTAAACAAGTATTGATTTGACATAAGATTACTATCGCCCCACTCCTGCCAGATTAAGTCCGCCCATGATGCCAGTTTGTTATCATATTTATTAATTGTAATTACATTATGGCCATCGGCTTTTATGCTGTCTACAATTGGTTTTGAAAATGTGCCTATTGCATCTATGACAAGGATATTGATTTTATCCTTCGCCCATAGATTAAGCTTTTCATGCCATTCAGGAACGTCTATAAATCGTAAAGCCATTTTAAGGTGTGAGCCTGCATTGACTAGATCGCCCTTCATTTCGTAAGCACGTGATATCATCTCAAAGGGTTTCCACGTGTTAATATTGCCGTCTGAAAACATTCTAGTTATTTGTGGTTTAATCATTAAAGCATTATTTATCAAGTGGATTGCATCGTCTACTAGGTCACTTTCCATACATAGATCGCCCGCTAATATATAAGCATCTCTCCGGCTAGGATCGATACGCATAGCTTTATAAAGCATATCAATAGAACCGTCTTTATCGTCAATTTCTTTAAGAGCAAGCGCCCAGTGATAATATACCTGGTATTTCTCTGCGGTGTTTGGCTTCTTGAGTGCAATATACTTTTCGTAACAATCCATTGCATCATAAAAGCGTGTTGCCTCCAAGTGTGTATTGCCTAAGTAAAAAAGTGCTCTATGATCTTTGCTATTCTTTTCAAGGTCGGCGGTTAACTGCGTAGTATTCATTTTAATCCGCTGTTCTTTGCGCCATTTACGATTACTATCCGGTGCATCATGGATTAAGATGATCTCTGGAAAATGGCTTGACTTTTCAGGGTTGGTATTTTGTATAACGTTATGAGACGCCCTACCATATCGTATCATTTTGCCATTATCACCTTTTCCGTTTCTGTATACTCTGGGTTGTAAAAAATAATTATTTGGTATTTTCCCGATAAATGGCTGTTGGTATAAATGGAAAAATATTTCGTCGGCGTCAACAGTTTGCTTCTTTTTCCACTCGGACAAAAATGACTTAATAGGGATTTCTCTATTCTCGGTTATGTTAAAATAAGTTTCGGGAAAATATTCATGACCGTCTATAATCATAATATAATCGCCTGTTGCTTTATCCATACCGATATTTCTAGCATTAGAAAATGACTCATTAAATACTGAGTCGTATATCTCATGCTTTAAGTTTTGGTTGTCATGGAAAAATCTTACTACTTCTTCTTTTGTATTGTCTGTGGTTATTGTGTCAATACCGACAATGAACTCATCGGTAATGTGCTTACATGAGTCTAAGCATTTATAAATTGTTGTGCCCTCATCCCGTAGAATTAAGCATGTTGAAAGTTTAATCATTTTATCTGCCCCCGATAAAGATAGGGGAGGGGGTTTCCCCCCTCCCTATAGGATTATTTGAAATTGTTTATAGAACTGTGCTTGAACACTCTATAATTCTTACCGCTTGACGTCTGATTACACCGTAACCGATTAACGCATTCCAACGAACTGTTAATAGATTTGAGTGGGGACCGTCCAAGTAAGGTTTAAGAGAAACATTAAGGTCTCGCCCGATTGCTTTTCCTACGCCCTCTTTTCCCATAAAATAAGCTGACATTGTGCCAGTTGCTCCACCGGAAACTTGAGTATCAACGATAAATCTAGCACCTTCAAAAGTACCGATATCACCGGTGAACCGTTGTTGGATGGATTGGTCGCCTGCAAGAACGGCAGCACCCCAAGAGGCATTACCTGTTTCTGCTTTGATCTGGTTTGCTTGAGTTGGGTGTACAATAGCTACATAAAAGCCATCATCGAACGCGCTTACATGATCTGCTTTCATATCACGTACAATCTCTCTAACATCTTTTGCTTTCAAAGGTCCCACGCTTGATGCAGTTCCTTGAGAACCATAATAATGATAAGAACTTGACAAAGTGCCCGAGACACTATTAGCATACTTATTCTTATCAATTACAGCTCGTGCAAGTAAGTTTATAGAGTTTGCGCCCTGATCTTGTAAACTAAACGCAACGTCTGACACAATGTCAATAAAAGTTTCGCTTCCGAACTCGAATGTATCGATTACTGAATAATCGCCATATGCGTCCATTGCTACACTTGCTCTTGTGTAAGTAGTTTTACCACCACCGTTAATAGCGGTTGACGTTGGGTCAAGTGCTGCAGTATTACTTGAAAATGCTGCAAGTACCGGCCATTCAATAGTGTCACCCTTTCTAGGCATGGCGTTTAAGTTCCATACTTTGCCTGACGCTACACCGTCAAAAATGTACTTTGGTCTGAGTGCTTTTAAACTCATAGAATCAAGGGCGGTTGCTATAACTGCGGCTTGACTTGCAATATCAATAAATGTATCTGCCATAATAGGCTCCTTATTATTTTTGGAGCATAGAGGTTATTTTACTTTTGAGAATGTTTCGCATTTTGTCTGCTGAGTCAACTACTACGGATGGTTTTACAACGTCGTCTTGTTTTGGCGCGGGTATCCCGAATGTTTTAGCTGCGCTCCCTGCAAAGTCTGTTTTGTATTCTTCTAAGGCGGCGTCTGCTGCTTTTCTTACTTCTTCATCACTCGATGAAAGCGTCACTAAATTTCGATATGCTTTGGTTAACTGCGAATACTTAGGGTCGCCCAGCACTGAGTTTCTAAGTTGTTCTTTTTTAAAGTTTTCCGTTAACAATTCTAATTCCGTGTTACGCTCTGTAAGGTTTGCAATTACGTCTGTTGCCTTTTCAGTTTCACTCTTTTGGGAGTCGTCAATAGCTTTCTTTTCCGTTAATAACTGGTCAAGTTGGGTTTTCATGTCGTCGTAACCCTTGAACTTTTCAAGTTCTTTGTTCAGTAATTTAGCGGTGTGAGCATCAACTTCGCTTTGAGTCCATGACCTGCTAGACTGTTTCTCAATTTCCTCTGTACTCTCTTTATTTACAATTTGTTCTGATTTTGTTATTTGCTCTTCCATTTGAAAGAACCCCCTTGATTTAAACTGCTATTGGTACGGCCACTAGCGGTCTGTTTTTAACTATGTAAGCGTTTTGCTTTCGGATAGTTCTTTTTTGTCCCTTCGTAAAGTTTGCTTTTTCTTGATTATATTTTGTGTTAACCTGAATGTTTTTTGTACGCATTTGTTTTTGTTCTGCGAATGGTCGAGCCTGTAAAATATGTTTACAGTTAGGATGGTATGGCGGGCGTACTGTTAATTGCTGAATACCTTGTTGTCGACCAGTAAGGGAAAAAAACTTTCCTTCATATTGTAAACATACTGGAGTAGTCGTGCCGTGCTGAGATACTTGAACTATATCACCGCCATTATCTACGTACGATTGTTGAAAAAAGTTATCATAGCTTTCTGCACCCCGTGTGTTTGCATACATAGAAGCGTATCGCTCTGGTTTCCATAGTCTACCGTTTGGAAATTTTGGTGACCTAAATGAGTCTCTCAAATTAGTGTATTTTCTACCACCTGAATTTAAAAATCCGTTGACACGTTCTGGCTGAGATAATCCCAATGTTTGCGCTGAGTCTAAGTATTTATCATACTCTAAGTAAAACGTTTTATAATCTTTCATTCTCGATGCTACATCGTTTCTGAGCAACATTGCTTTTGTAAAATCAGTACGACTAAATAATGCTAACTGCTCACGGTATGAGTCTAAAAAATCATCTATGCTTAATTCAATTCCTAATGTTCGTGTGCTAGATATTGCACCACTAAATGCTTTTAATACATTTACTTTTGCTTCATTGCTTGAAAATATCTTTGTGAAATCATTCAACCAATTATTAATAAAATCTCGTTTCGCTTTGTCTGACATGTTTACAACGGTCTTGCTTATAACTGCACGTTCCCATGCTCTCATAGCTAACTGAAAACGTACTTTGACAGCACCGGCGCCGATATCTGTAAAAAGAATTGCTGATATTGCCTCTGCCATTAGATCGTTATAGCCTCATTTAAATTAACAGTTTCCCGGGCGACTCGTGCTGACTCTTCACCGTTGATCTTTTGGAGTTCTGCGGTTGCGTCGTCTAATTCTAATTCTTGCGCTTTTTTAATAGCTGTCTCCCGGCTCATGATTTGCGCTTGTACTTGTTTTACTGTGCTATCTATCATTTCATCGGAATCCATTGGTAGACCGTCTTGCCATGCAATTATGATCCCTTTCTTGTCAATCTCATGACCTTCAAAAACTCCCCAGATTTTAATAAAATGTCTTATAAAGTTATCCCAGTATTTACGCTTTCTGGATATCATTGATAATGTGTTAACAGACTTCCATTTTAACGCCCGTCCGCTTTCTGCCTGTCCGCCTTCGCTTGTTGTCAATCCTGCAATTGGACCCGATATCCGTGAGGTAAAAAAACACATTTCTATCATTTGTTTTGTATGCTCCATTGAGGGTAATATTGACTCACTCCCCCAAGCAATGATATTAACTTCGTTATCGCCCGGGTTTCCTGATATTGTACGCTCAAACATTTTACCGTTTTGTTTATTAAATTGTCCGTTCTGATTTAAGATACCAGGTGGAAGCCCTATCCATGGATCGGCGTTCTCTTCAAGTAAAGAATTATTCTGGTCGATACGATTATCAATTTCACTAAATAACTGCTCTTTTCCTGCATAATCGGAACGGCCGGTCTTGCGTCCTAACTGCCCCTGATTAAGTATCTTTACAACAGGGATAAAATCTAAGTCTGTGTATATGTCGGGATCAATTTCAACACGGTCTTTTACGTCTCTAGTCGTAGCATCGGTAATTAATCGGTAATGCTTTAAAACATGCCGTCCGTTTTCTAAATCATGTTCTTGTATCTCGTATACTAAATTAACGTTGTCTTGCTTTTCAACTGACTCAATAAATTTAACGTTTGTAAATTGAAAGTTGTCTTCTTGCCATATCGTTTCCGATACCTTGACAAAATCATAATAGGTTTGTCCGTCTAGTTTCCAAAATCTACAAAATCCGGTTCCCTGAGCACTTATAACGTTTGCAAGTTCCAATACGTTTGTATCAAAATCGGTGTTGAAAAGAAAGTCATTAAAAGCATCGTTTATTGTTTCATTGCCTTGCTCTACTTCGATGTTTGGAAATTCTCCGAAAAGTAAATCTGATGTTATATCTGATATCGTAGCAGGAATAGGAATCATAGGGTCAAGTATCTTACGTTCAATTTTTCCGGACTGTTTATTATAAAGCATCTTTGCATTGCCATAGTCTTTTGACATAAGCATATTATACCACGCCTGCTCCTGTGCAATGCGTACTAAATTGGACTCATCTGGGAATTTGTATGTTTCTTTTTCTGACATTATTAATCCTATTGTACATTATACGATGTTTTTCGCATTTTGTCAATAATAAGTTAATAAGTTAGTTAAGATGTTAATAAGTTAATTAACTTTCTTCATATTCGCTTATATCGTGCAGTTTAGATACAAGATTATTATATCTTCTTTTGTAATGATCTATTTCGTAAGATGCTTCTTTTAATGCTTCTATTTTTATTTCTATTTTTATTTCGCTTGTCATCTCATTTTTTATCTGGTCTCTATAGCAATTACCTAATTCTTTTTTTGCTTTTTCTAAGTATTTTCTAGTATCTCTTATTATACTAAGATTATTGTCTAATGATACATGAATATTAAACTCTTCTTTAGAATAATTCTTTACTCTACCACTAAATATATTTATTTCGTTATCGATTGTTTCAAGTTGTAATTTTATTATTTCTTTTAGTTCTTTTATATTGTCCATGTTAACTCCTAAATGGATTTGATGTTATCATTCTCGGTCTGTTGCGCTCACGAGTGAATATGAGGTATCTTAATGCGTCCGATAAATCGTCTTGTTCCTTAATGGGTTCGTCACGTCCAACACCGGATTTGTTTTGCTTCCATGCATAAGACCCAATCTCTTTTAACAGATTAACGCATTTATCAATAATGAATAATCTTGGTAATCCGTTCTGCCTGACTGTCATAGTTGATTGTACCGCCTGTATTCCTTCTAATACGCTTTTTAATGCTCCCATTGTGGGAATTCCTGTAAGCCTGTTGAACTCTACCATTTGTTCAGGTCTGTTAGTATCACAATAGCTGTAAGAAATCGGCATCCTTACACTACCACGCTTTAAATCAAACCATCCTTTTGATTCCATAATTATCTTCAACGATTGATCTATTAATTGATGCTTTCGATATATCTCATCAATGATATAATAATTCTCATCGTGATCAATAGCGCATAATACAATAGATAATGGATGCTCATATCCCCAATCGATACCTAGTACATACTCTTTTATCTGTGTTGCCGGATAATCTTTAATAACTGATTTGTTACGATTAAATGAGTCGTAAATAATACCCTCTGATTGGACCCATAAGCCCTCAATCATCCGTTGACGGAATACTCCGGTATACATGCTTTCCAGTTGTATCTTATAAGCAGGGTCTAAACTAGGATTGTCTAATAGATTAAAATGCCATACATTTTTATTGACCTTTGGATTGTCTATTATCTCTTCTTTTATATAATGACTCGGTGCGTCTGGATTGCACGTGTAAAACTTAATTCTTAGACCGGAACTGCATCTACCAATAGCCTGATAAAAAAATGACTTCGGATATAATGTTACTTCGTCGCCCAGGTGTGCTTGTGCCGTCATACCTCGAATACGTGCTTCACTGCCTTCATCGTTGGCGCCTTCTACCCAACAGCTTATATTCTTTGGTAAATATGTCAAACATCTAGGCATCCGAGTATATTTATATAACCCTCGGCAATTTTCAGACTCTACAAAGTCCAGAAATGGTTTAATCAAATTACGCTCTGCCCCGTCTCCCTTTTTAGCTGAGATTAAACAATCGATGTTTGGTATTGCCTGATTAACCAGAAACTCATGCCAACGGATTAATTGGATAAATGTTTTCCCTGAGCGTATACTTCCAGTTGCTAGGTTTATATCGTAGGTCGAGTTTATAAGGTAGTCGTATTGTATGTCGGATAGTTCCATTTATTTATATACTTCTCCGGGGTGGTCTATAGCTTCATATAATTGAGACCTTATATCTTTTTTATTATTCTTAGCTAAAAATATTAATAACTTTTCATTCTTTTGTATAAATTCGTCTGTTATTTTTTTGTGATTATAATGTGCTGAAATGCCTAGTCTAATAAAATACCTTACTACTAACGAAAAGTTTTTTATTCCTTTTTCTGTCTGGAAATCTATTATTTTATCAATTAATCTCTTTTCCATCCTTATGTCTGTTACCTTTGTTAATAACTCGTCAATATCTTCTATTTTTATCATGCCTGCCCCTTATGTTATTTCGTTTTACGCTTCTTGTTTATAGCATCCGTAAGCGGTGTTGATATATCAAGGGTCTTGACTTCAATTTCGTCTTTGACTTTACCATCGACATACTCAAAGATCATCTTCGCCATACCGCTGTTTCCTTCCATACCATTCTGTATACATTTATTCACGAATTTTTCCGGTGTCATATTACCATCGGTTTCAATTTCTTTTAAAAATGACTCTCTTAATGCTTTCTTTAGTGAAACGGTACGGACGGAAGTTTCACCGCCCTTTTTACTATCTGCTTTTGTTAGTTTATGTCTTGACATATCGGTTACCTATCGGTTTAAATTGTTTTTTTTTCTCATTTATCACATTTTACTCTATTAAAATAAAACCCTCATATTTTCTCTCAAATTCTGGACTGCCGACTTAAAGCCGAATAACGGTACTTGCCTTATGAATTGATTTAAGCAGTAAATAAGTGCGAGTATACGTTTCATATTTTAATCTCTATCGGTTTTTTTTATGCGTGATTTATAAATATCAATATCACTATTATTTATTATATCATCTTTTTTCTTTATCTTTTTCTTTAAAGCTTTATATTTATCTTTAAGATTATAATATTTATTTAATAAATATCGTGGGCAATTTTCGATTTGAGAAAACTCCTTACAGTTATTTTGGCTAGGATATTTTACCCAGTTACCACAATCTGTTATCTTACATGGTTTCATTCAATTACTCTCCCGTTAAAATGCTTTTTAGCGTTGTGTATATCTCTATGATTTGCCCCTACGGTTAAAGACAGTATTGATACCTCTTTTTGAGTGTATTCAACGCCGTCCTCAAATCGTATGTTACCATTATCCCTCGTAAAGAATTTTAGATTAAGCTTACTACTTTTGTATACTTGCATTTTTTACTCCGATATGTTTTATAAGTATATGATAACAGTTATAATACTTTCTATCGTCAATAAGAAAAACCTCGTTATTACTAAGTACATGCTCCCCTTCTTTTGGAAATCTATACTCCCCAGTGTATTGAAATCCTGCTATACTAGGTAATTCAACAGATATATTAATTGTCTTTTTCATAGTCTTTTAAAAATCCAGTTATTTTATTATCGTATAAATTAATGTTAGGACTTAAACAATGTCCCCCAGGTAATTTATTATCATCATGTTCATAAACAGGTCTTCTCCATTCTGGGTGTGCTTTTGAGATACCTTGATTATAATTAAAATTCCACCATAAATAAACTTTTGAAAAATCCCAGTTATTTTTTTTACAGTCATCATGCATTATTTTTTCGAATACTAGATTATAATACATATAGGACGTGCTCATTATTTTAGAATATTCTAGACTTTCATGATTTTCTCCCCAGTGTACTGGGTTCATGAGTTTCAATATCTCTTTAACTTCGCAAAAAGTATTAAAATTACCTGATATGAATTTATTATAATATAAAATATTTGCTTTGAAATCGTCTTTATGTCTACCCATGACAGGTGAATAATATATATTATCACGGCCTATATTAAAAATTATTTTATCCGTTGTCCCCGGGCTTATTGTGCTATGTATAACTGTTATTTTTGGACTAAATACCTCATCTGCTTTAACTACCGTATCAATAAATAAATCGTTAAATGGTATTGTAATGTGTAAACAACACTCATCTTTAAAATTAAGTGTTTCCCACTCACCCTTATTATAAATAACCGGTATTTTAATACTAGGCTTTATAGCTCCGGCCACTTCGCCGTTACCTAATATTATATTTATCATTTTGCTATTCCATAAACTCGCTCATTAGCTGATACATCCCTTAATACTGTAGTTCCGGCAGCAACGAATGAATTAATTGACACTACACATGGCGCTATAATAAGTGCGAATGCGCATAATGTTACATTATCATGTATATAGGTTTTATCTGGTACAAATTCAAATCCTTTTTTATCACGTTCAAATCGTTCTCCAGGATCATGATCGTTTGTAAAGCATACTCCTGGCCCCACAAATACGTTTTTTCCTATTGTAACGCCATCCCAGATACTGACTCCGTTTTGCACTCTGGTATAATCTCCTATCATTGTATCAGGTGCCACATAACAACATTGACCTATCATAACATCTCTCCCGATTTCTGCCCCTGCTCTCACGTGCGAATACCTATTAATAACTGCTCCATTATTAAGAGTTATTCTTTTATCGTTTGTTATTATTTCTTCTTTAATTATCATTTCTGTAATCTCTTAATTATTAAAATGGTTCGTTTGACGGTTGTTGGCATGTATCAGTCGGTGCCGGACTGCTAAATGCGGGCTGTTGTGGTGGCTGTTGGAAGTTCTGAGGTTGCTCTTCTTTAACGTAAGTATTTAGCTTTCCGTATCCTTTGCCATTTTTCGATACAAGCAAATCAATTTTTATCTGCCCGTCCTTATGGTTCGCTTGCATATAAGCGTAAAACTCTTTACAGTCAATGCTTAAATTTCCCTTTACAAATTCCGGCGCCCGCTCATGCGGTTGATAAAAGTATAATCCCTTTGCTAAATTGTTATCATTTTCCATTTGTTTTCTCCATTGTTTTTTTTATTTAATTTCCAGCTCTAAATCCGAATCTAGATCCAGATCCATCTCCAGCTCCATATCCATCTCCATCTCCATCTCCATCTCCATCTCCATCTCCAGATCCTGATCCTGATCCAGCTCCATATCCATCTCCATCTCCATCTCCAGATCCTGATCCATCTCCAGATCCTGATCCTGATCCAGCTCCATCTCCAGATCCTGATCCTGAGCCAGCGCC
>Ga0307928_10000743_pt1 | contig 24517 bp, 37 predicted proteins | sample AceLakmetagen232_FD_201815 | JGI IMG/M metagenome (GOLD analysis project Ga0307928, IMG submission 201815) | Saline water microbial communities from Ace Lake, Antarctica - #232 | ecosystem: Environmental > Aquatic > Non-marine Saline and Alkaline > Saline | place: Antarctica: Ace Lake... | reverse complement strand
CAAGATTCTCCATAGTGTTGTGTTGTGGATCCTTGTCCTTGTGATGGACGCACAGTTTTTGTCCAATCCCACAAACAACGCAGCATTGATCTCTTGCTATAATCTTTCCCCTCATCAGAACAAAACTCCTCGGGTACACTTCGAGCCCCATTCCGTGCTTGTAATTCGGATTCTTTAATCCACCCATTTGCTCTGAGTGATAATCGTTTTTGCATTTCATCGAACAAAACACGGATAAATGAGACTTTGGTTGGAATGCCTTCTTGCATAACTTGCATTTGATTTTTTGCAACCTCTTCCGAGGAACGCTTGTCCTGCATTCCTCCGAGCAATACTTCACGTGTCTGTGGCGCGTTGGCACCCCGCACACCAAGCATCTCCTGCTGTTCTTTGTTGCGTGGTGTTTTCTTGAACATTGAGCCGAGCAATACATATCCTTGTGCCCCTTTCGACACGCCTTTGCATAATCGTACCATTCCTTTTTGTACTGTTTTCCACAGAGAGCACAGCGGATTACAGCCCACTTCCTCTCTCGTCTGCACAAGGACTTCATCGCCGTGTTGTATGTCGCGAATCGGAATGTACCCTCTTCCAAATACAAAGACTCTGTGATCAGATGTTCCGGTAATTCTATGCCCACAAGATGTGGTAAGCGTAACAATGTCTCCTGCATATCTCTTGTTAGTGGCGACAACTTCATTATATTCGAGAATATTACGATCATGATCGTAGGATAGCACCCTCGCCCCATCATGTATAGCTTCAATTGGTAATTCTCCCTTGTTGGTTGTCACCAATGTCCCAGCAACAAAACAATGTCCTCCACGTCCTGTTACTGTTCCACCAAACCCTACAGCTTGGAACGTACCTCCGTACTTATCAATCATCCACCTATCCATTGCTCGTGTATCCCTACGCAGATCCACCGGAGGCAACGGGTTCATTTGATCATCCACGAGGAACGTAGCCCTCTCACCAAACACGTTCTTGTAGTTCTCTGTTACGTGGATCATCTCACGTACACGCTTAGACGAGTCCAGTGCTAGGTTTAGAGCGTACGTGGTGTCTATGACCTTCTTCTCGGGGTTACGGCCAAGGAAGAACGCCGGGAGGTGATCAGCTACTAAAGTTGTTTTCAAGTGTCTAGGAGGCACTGTGAGGACGAGGAGGGGTATTCCCTGTCCGGTCTCTATGAACCTCACAACCTCATCAAGTTCCTTACACACGAACTCTGCGTGTGGTATGTCGTCTGTGAACCTAGAGTCCACGTACTTCACGAAGTCCCACATCTTTCGCTTGGCTAATTGCCTACGTCCAATTTCCATGCTCGATAGTTGAGCATCAGTGAGGGCGGCAGCGTCCACAGAGTTCACAGTTCATCACGTGGAAAGGAATAGTCTTATTACAACACTTCCAGTCTTTGAGTGGTTTACGGTATGCGTGCACTTCATCCTCCCTTGCCTTACGCACCAAGATCCTCTTCACCCTATCACCTTGTGCGATGTAGAGCTCAAGCACCTCATTCTTACTCTTTGAGAGTATCGAGAGCTTAAAGTCCTTAGAGAACGTGAGCAGCCGGCAGAGCAGGGGAACTTCCCCTAACTCACGGAGTATACGTTTTATCATGTTCAGATTTGGTAAGTTGCTTCTCAAGGTCATCCACTGAGCACACAAGGAATCCCTCTCCTCCACCTCTATCAATGCGCTCTAACGCCTCATGCTGCATATACGCCCTCTCCTTGGCTTTAGATGGTTTACGGGCGTATGCGTCAACGTCACGCCACCAGTCATGCTTAGTCTTCGCGTCCTTCTTCACCTCAATCCCACAGAACTTCCCATTGATGCACGCGAGGATGTCAGGTGTGCCCTGTGGTGCTAGGTTGATCATGCGCTGCTTGCCTCCGTATGAAGCTAGGAGCTTCCCACTTTGTACTTTGACACAATAAAACCCATTCACCTGAAGCCATTGAATAATGGATTTCTCCACATCCTTTTCTGTCATACGACTTTTTTGGTAATGAACTCGCCAGTTTTCTTATCGGTAGGATGTTGCTCTATATCAAACTGATGATGGCATGATTTACACAACCATTTCCAATCATTCAACTCCCTCTTGTATTCCCCGCTTACGTTCGCAATCTCAAGCCTCTTAACCTTCTTGCAATGCTCACACTTGCTAGGCTTTTCTTTATTCTCTCTGACCCACTTGTGGACAGTAAAATAGCTTGGCTTTTCTTTCCAATTCCAATGCTGCTTGCCTGTACGCTTCAATGCTCCGAGTGCAAGGCGACACGGGCTACTACATGTAATCTTCCACGAAGCCTTTGTAGACCCCTCAAGTCTTGAGGATTTCACAGAAAGGAATCTGCGGCCACAAATGAAGCAAAATGCCATTGTTTTGGATTGATAATCAGACATGAACAAATGGTAGCTTCACCGCATAGAGGAGTAAAGCATTAAGGATTGCCGATTCTACTTCTTTTTCAGTCTGCATTTGCATGGGGTTAGCACATCAGTTAAGTTCTTATGTTTGCCTACGGGCTTGTTCTCAGTTCCACAGTACAGGCAACATATCTTATTGTCTCTCTCTGACCACACGGCCCAGCCTGTATCAATGACGTTGTTGATTTCCTTTCTGCTGTATGCCTCTAGCTCTGCCTTCCCTGACTTTGTCGCCCATCTTGTCTCTACCCAGCCCCGACCAACTTTGGTGCCGTTGATTTTGCACTCCAAGATATGCATTATCGCCGGGCCGTCATTGCCTACGGTATCCTCGCAGCGCTCAGTGATTTTAGGTCTTTCAGTCATCTAGATAGTTGGTAGTAAGAGATGAACACAATCTCCTCATAATTTGTTGAATGGCATGTGATAATACCACGCCTCTTTCTTGAATAATGAGAACGCAATAGTTCCTCTACGGCCTCTGATGTTTTATTAGTGCTCATCCTTAGAAGAAGTAGCAAGTAAAGCAGCGATGCAGATTGCTCGCTGGGGGTTGAAATCAATTATGGGAGGGTTATCTCCAAAGTTGACTTCCCACCCACAACTAACTTGATAATCTCGGAAATGGAATCTTTCACATTCACCTAGAACAAGTTTCTCCACTACCTGCATTGTGTGGTTCCAGTCTTTGAGGGGGTTCCATTGCTCGGCCCTTCGGAACATCTTAGGCATTGTCTCATACATTCTAAGCCCCCCGCCTCCAAAGTCTTCATTTATCTCCCACCCCATCACCTGCGTAGCGACTAGGTCTTTAAGCTCTGTGTCTGACATTTTTTCGTAATCCATCACATGTACTTGGAAGCAATTGGAGCCAGAAACTTGAACACGTAGTACCCTCCCATCAGCAGAAGCCCTATGACGCAGCCTTTGAGGAAACTGTAGGTGCTATTCATCTTTAGGAGCGGAAGCAAGTTGGCTGTTCCCCAGCACCTCTTCAATTGCCTCACCACGTGCTAGACGTTGGCACTGCTCATCTGTTAGATCCTCTGCCTTGATCAAGTTCTGCGTTCCTAGATTTAGATTGATGTTCCCACCCTGTCTGCTTGGCATGAGCCTACGTGCCTCTCTCCTGTCCTCCCTGTCGAGTATCTTCCATGCTATCTCCATTTGTTTCTCGAGAGTAAATTCCTTACTATCTAGCGCCGTCTTCAGCTTACGTGTAGCCAGTACCGAAATTATGTCCTTTGCCCTATCCATACTCTCGGAAAACTCTTGGTGTTCTAACACATAATCGTAATATGACGATGGGTTGATATTGGCTATGTTACACGCTTGTTCGATACTTGCACCATCTGCTCTCGCCTCCAATAATTTACGGAGGACATCATCGGTCATTGCAGAAGGTCTACCAACCTTTTTCTTCTTTGGTTTTACGATAGGCCCATCACCTTCATACGCCGGATTGTCCCCGCAACTTCTTGGAGTGACGGTATGTGATTCTACAGCCGATGGCGTTGGTTTATCAGTCATTTAATATCAGAGCTAAACCAATCATTGTATAGGCGATCACAAAAAACACAAACGAGAATATAATGACCGGAACCCACCACCCTTCCATAATACCCACCCCTACAAAAACTACTACAAACGGCAAACTGATAATAAACACGCCTGATGCTTTAATTAGGTAACGCTTCATAATGCAGCAGCACGTAAACGGTTATCAATGTCATCTAGTTCCTCGAGAACTGCTTCATCCATAGCCGTAAAAGCTATCTCACCGTCCCACCCCGCCTCCCTCGCTATCTCAAAAGCATTCTTCTTAACCCTCACCGATGGCTTGAGATCCTTATTCGACATAACTTTTGATGTAAAAATTACCACAAACAACATCTCTTTCCTCTGTGAGAACACAGCCTTGAGAGATTTGATATGAGTTTGTCCATGTACTGCAACCTTGGATGGTATCGCAGACGTTGTAAATTTTATCTGATGGTCGCTCAGGAGGAGTAGGATATCCGGCTCCAGTTCCAGTTAAAGTCATTTCTATAGCCTCCTCACCTACTCCACCAATACAGCCGGTGATTGATGCGCAGAACAGTAGACCGGCGAGAATCCAAACAATGTGGAATTTCATAGAGAATAGGGGGATTAGTCCTTTGTAGAATTAGTGCCGACAATCATTCCTTCCTCCTTCGCCCTCTCAAACCCCTCAAGCGCAGCCTCAGTTAGACGCTCGAAAAGTGTAGTCATTGGCATTTTTGTTAGGCGCGAAAGACGCTTGAGTCTCTTGTGCGCGGGGAGTGATAGGTGGAATGTCTTACGCCTCATTGTGCTACAATGCTACCATATGTAGTACAAATCAATGGTATTTTTGAGTTTGTGGTGTATAGTGCACACAATGCAGGTAGGGTTAAATTCTATTCACGGCTTTTCTGTTCAGCGGGTACGAATCTTACCTGCATGTTTGGCGTGCCCGCTGGACGGAGGAGCTGTTACCAATTTTTATTATGAAATATTATAAGATATTCCTTGTTGGTGGGCGCACCATATTAGGCACGTTTTCCGGCAACACCTGCCCTAAAAATATATTTGACGAATACAATGGGCAACACACACTGCCCTTTGATGACCTTGAAGAGGGCAACATTATTGTGAATATAGCGAATATTACCCATATTAAATGCGAAAACCCAGATGACTAAAAACTTCATCCCAGACGGCTGTATATTTCTCGCTAGAAAAGTGCAGTCCAGCGACATATGGAACAAACCCTCTGACTGGTTAAAGGTATTCGTGCACGTTCTCCAAGAGGTAAACCATAAAGGAAACAGCTATTATGAAAGAGGTACCAACTTCTTTAATTTGGTAGATGTGGCTAGGGACTGCCGCGTTTCAAGGAACACAGTCTATAAATTTATAAAATGGGGAAAATCGGCGAAGCTGTTGGCGACACGCAAGACGACACGTGGAGTGGTGCTTTCTGTGCTTAACTATAACAAATATCAGACATTAGAAAATTACAAAGGCGACACTGACGGCGACACGAGCGGCGAAACAGAAGCGAAACAGAAGCGAAACAGAAGCGACACTATAAACAAGAATGATAAGAATGATAAAAAAGAAAAGAATACATATACATGTAGTTCTCTGTTAGATCGAATGTGTGAAATAATTGGTTACAGCATTAAAACCTCAGCAACTAAGGAGAAGTATCTTGCTTCCCTATCGAGCCGTCTAAAAGAATACACAGAGGAGGAATTAGTGCGTGCGTGGGAGGCTATGGCTAACAATGAATATCTTGTCGATAATAAACACCTAAAGGCTGAGTATGCTTTGCGCCCTACAAAGGTTGAAGAATGGGTAAACAAGTCTGCTGACGAAGCCCCACCAAAACCAAAGGAGCGTAAAGTGGAGGAGGAGGTGCTAACACGCCCCGATGGATCCAAAGAAGTAACTATTATTGAACACTAATTTTATTCCCTCTCCATATTATGAGTCTATTAGCCGCCCTCAGTCAAGCATCACCAATAGGACCAATTCCCAAGAACTACCCGTATCTCTCGGAGCTGTGTAGACAAGCCAAGATCGCGTACTCAGACCATACAGTTAAAGGAAAGCGTGCTACCAAGAACAAGAAAGGTGAGAAGGAAACTAAACAGTTCGAGGTACAGTTCAGATGTTGGTCTGTGGTACTCGACGACAAACCGCACCCATTCAAGCGCAGAACTACAGCAGGGAACATGCGGCTAGACTACAATAGAATGAAGTACGGAACCTCGGAACACGCAAAATTCTCAGCCATTCTCGAATACATAGAATATAGAGGAGAGAAGGCAATGCAGAATAGTGGCATCTCCGGAGGCTTAGACAGGAAGGAAATACTTAGCGTAGCCATTGGCAAAGAGCCCAAGTTGAAACTCCCTGACGGCTCGGCTCTTGAGTTGGGTATCAAGGTGAAACAACTTAAAGAGATGAGTTGGCTTGAGGTTCGGGATGAATGTTCCGGAAGTGGGATGAAGCAATACAAGGTTGTAAAGAAGAAGCCTGAAGAGGAGAAGGAAGAACCTGCTGATCCTAACCAACTACCATTTTGAATAAAGCCTTGACACCATATAAACGATCCGCTACAATTGAGATGTTTTATTTCTTCCAACACCCAAATGGAAACACACAGGATCCTCGTGTTCATCATCGGCCTAGCCTTGTGGCTGTTCTTTATCTTTAACATCGGTTTACTTTCTAACGGCATATGAAAATGCTTATCCCAACCATCACCGGCAAACCAACCAAGAAAGATGCAGCGGCTTATTACAAAGTCATATATCGCTTCTTGGCAGATCGAGAGCAATGTTACGGTGGCGCACAAGGTCAAAATACTTTCTCAATCCACGGGAAAAAGATGAAGCCACTGACCAAGGCGCGTGACCGACTTTTGAAGGCAGGATTCGATGCACGTATAATCGAAGAGACACTTTGGTTCTGCGCTCCGGATGATTCTGAGGATCTTGACTCTGATATTGAACAAGAAAATGTTGAATATGTATATTGATATTTAGTAGACACTCCTTTACACTCCTAATCGTGACACTTGATCTAGCTGACAAAGCGGCAACCCTAGTAGAACAGCACCTCACTGGCGTGCGTCGTCGTGCAGGTGGCACGCAGGCAGGGCACAGCGCACGCGTAGCCGCAGAGATAACAAAGTATGACCTGCCAGCTTACGTAGTCATTGCAGCCCTCCTGCATGACATGGTAGAAGACACCTTCTTTACCAATGAAGACATCATGAGTCAGTTCGGCGAGCAAGTAGCAAGCCTTGTACAGCATCTCACAAAGGACGAAAACAAGAGTGGTACGAAGCGAGAGCGCGCCCACCTAAAGAGCATAGAAGCAGGTGGAGAGTACGCAGTTGCAATCAAGCTCGCGGATAACCTCGATAACATCAGGACTATCGAGAACCTCAAGCACCCCTACATTTACCTACGCTACGCAAAGAAAATTCAGATGCTAGGACAAAGAGTTCTAGGAGAAGACCACAAACTCGTTCTAAAGCATTTAGAAGCCTATAAAATTGCCTCCCTATTAGATGAACGCAAAAGCTCTTAAAACCTCCAGCTACACAAGTCTCTCCGAGTACATGTACTCATGGAGAACTGAACTTGGCCTCACTCAAGAGGAACTCGCCTATGCAGCGGATGTATCCCGCGTCACCATCTCTGACCTAGAGACCGGTGCGACACAGGGGTACTTCCCGCTGGTAGTGCGGGTGCTCAAGGCTCTCCAAGAAGAAGGAGCGCCATACATTGATATTTACCGTTTACAATTCTAACCCACACAAATGAAAAACCCTTCTAAAATCATCACCGGCATCTCAGTAGTAATTATCGCAGTGTTCACGTTCGCTACACTCAACCAACCACGTACAGACATACGCGCATTGTCTAAGGAGTATGAAAAAATACTGACTAATCAAGAGAATGACAGGGAACGATTGCTCGAACTCGATTGTCAGATGGCCGCAGAGCAGATCAGACTATGTATGAAAGACAGGACAAGCAACTACTGCTCAGACGCACAGGCAGCAATTGAGAATTTTATAACAGTCAATGAAGAATACTTTGAATACGCATGCCTGTTCCAAAAAGATGATGACTCACTCTAAAACCATCGTGCTTTTAATTGCCCTTTTGGGCTTCATGCTTGCAGTTGACCTCTACAGATCACCTATTACCACCCTCTACAATGACTACCAAACTCACTAAGAAAGGAGCACTCGGCCAATGGACACCTGAACAACTGGACGTTATACGTAAGCAGATAGCTCCCAACTGTCCGGACGAAGACCTAAAGTTCTTTGCGATGGTTTGTGTGAATCACAAGCTAGACCCATTCATAGGGCAAATTCACTACGTCCCACGCGGAGGGAAGTGGACTGTGCAAATTTCAGTGGATGGCTTTCGTTCCATCGCAGCGCGAACAGGTGAGTACGCAGGCTCAGATGATCCGGTGTTTGATAACGACAGCAATCCTAAGAAAGCAACCGTAACCGTGTATAGGATGATCGGAGGTATGCGCTGCCCGTTCACTTCAACTGCACGGTGGAATGAGTTCTTCCCCGGAGAAAAGATAGGATTTATGTGGAAGAGCAAGCCGTGTGTGATGCTTGGGAAGTGTGCAGAGGCGCAAGCCCTACGCAAAGGATTTCCCGAAGAGATGAGCGGGATCTACGTTGAAGAGGAGATGCAGAAGGACGATGCCAAGGTTACAGGTGGCCCTCAGGACTTCACATGCAAAGAAGCACTTGCGGCTGTAAAGAAATGCAAGGACAAAGCGGAGCTTGATACCCTTAAATTGCGACTCTCCTCCGGAATAGGCGGCATGACCGGCGACGACAAAGATAAAGTGATGGACGCTGTGACTGCCCGATCTGCGGAACTCTTGGGAAAGAAAGAGGGAATCCACAAAGGGCAGATCGTCGATGCTGAGGTTGTTGAAACCGAGGTAATGGAGCCGCCGGAGGAGATTCCATCCAAGGTAGAGATGGTGAAGAAAATTGAGAAGTGCAAAACGAAAGTTGCACTTGATAAGCTCAAGGGCGAAGGGCTCATGCGGTGGATCAACACTCTACCTGCTGACGAGAAGGACGAGGTAATTATGGCAGGGAAGAAGAAGAAGGAGGAGCTTGGAAAGATCGCAGAAGTTAAAAAGGAAGCAGATTCCCTTTCCCTTGAGAAATGAACCACTACGTAAATTATCTTCGGACTAGGCGAGGACTATCTACAAATGAAGATGCTTTTCTAAAGAAGTACGACAGAGGAGAAGTTAGTCAATCAACACTCGAACACCTAGACAGACTCTATTTCAGAAGTAAGGCACTAGGACAAGAAATGTGGCTGTGCGGGATAGCGATTATCTTTGTGACTATATTTGTAACTTCTATGATTTTCTTAGCAATTTACTCCCTCTAAAACATGATTGAACAAATGCGCAAGCTCACGAAGAAGTGGATCAAATCGAAGTCCGAAGAGGACAGGAAGGCAGTTGTGAAATTGCTTGAAGATCCGAAATACAAGGCAATGAGTTATCGTGACCGCAACGCGCCATTCCTCACTGCGCACAAGCTCAAGACATTCCGTGAGAATCCGTTCTTTGCATACTTGCAGTATGAAGTAGACACACCGGAGAAGCAGCACGAGGCATTCATAGACGGACAGGCCATAGATGACTTGCTAACCGACAACAAAAAGGATTTTGAGGGCAAGTATGAAGTTGTCGCGCGCAGGAGTAAGGGCGCAGAGAAGATTCAGCTTACGAGTGGTAAGTGGAACATGATCGACGGGATGCGCAATGAATACAATTCGCGTCATTTTTTTCCGGACAAAGTACAGAAGCACAACATCGTATTCCTAATGTTTGGCAAGATCCCTTGTAAAATGGAGCTCGATCATCTTGAGTTCGGTTCACACTTCGGCGACCTCAAATCAACCGCGAACATAGTGACATTTGACCCTCACCGATGGGGATATGATTTTACAATGTCATTTTACTACCACGGGATTAAGGAGCTCTACGATGAAAAGCTGCCCGGGCATCTCTACGTCCTAGACAAGAGCACGGACACATGCAGATCCGACCTTGTTGTATTCACAAAAGAAACGCTTGAGCAGTTACAGGGTGAGATAAATCAACTCGCTATGGATTACGTGAAGTGCCAAGTCTCCGGAGTATGGCCGTTCACACTCGACGTAAACAGGAACGACGAAGACCGTAAGGCATTCTTTGAGTCTGAATTTTATTCGCATCCACTGTGTAAGCAGTTCAAGGACACAATGGAACCTCTCTATATTTGATATGTATGATACCTCTCCCAAATCGGCAAAAAATAATGAACTTGATCAGCGCGTAGTGATTGACCTGCAGTTTGGATCTGATTTCCAAAAGGAAACAATAACTAGTCTTCTTACTACGATGCTTAGTGCCGCAAAACTCAGTTTCGAATCAAGGCACAAAAAGAATAAGATGGAAATTACCTCTACCTAGCAATGGACTCACTCCCTACCCGTATAGCGGCAAAGATGAAAGAGGTCGACGTAGGCTGTGCAGACCTGCAGCACCTCTCACTAAACCCTGACGGTCTACGAATGATCCGGACTTGGGAGAACGACCTATGCAACCTGCTCGCTTCAATGGCAGCAGAGATGCAGAAGAGTAAGAGGAACGAGCTTTACACGTACATTGCACGCCGTACAATGCAGGCTGAGAAGTTCAGAGAGGCGCGTCAGGACGACGGAATGACACAGAAGGATGCAGAAGAGGTGTCGAGGCTTCTCGTGGGCGACAAGGCAAAGGAAGAGGCGAGAGCGGCTGCGTACATGGAGGCACTGTGGACTCTGCGCTCTGCGCTAATAAAGAAGATCGAGTTTGTACAGAATGTTGCAAATGATATTAAGCACCTTGATAAAATTACCCTAAGAGCACAATGACTCCCCCCCTATCCTCATCGGCTGCCTGTTGCTCGTTAGTTGTGACTCACATTGTGTTTTTTAATTATTTCTTCCTATTTATATGCGATATACAGCATTAATAGCTGCGGCTCTTTATCTCTTCCCCTCTGTGTACCTACCTCATTATGAAGGTGGGAAAGCACCAGAAACCGTTACAGTGATCGACAGTGAGGACTTTGCAGGACGCAAGGTAACTCGTGTGCATAGGAACCTCATGCGCCTTCTAAGATACCAGCGTGAGCACGGTGAAGATCTGCGCACACACAAATGGTAAGCATAGTTCTAGCTCATCTCAATGGTGGGCTAGGGAGTATGCTTCAGAAATTCCTCCTCCTCATCGGCTGCCTGTTGCTTGTTGGATGTGTACAAGAGGAATCTAGCGCACCATACTATTTAGACCTTATAATATGCTCAAATCACTGTGCTCTTGAAGAATTTCCATCATGTAATTCTGGAGCAGGCTTTATTTTCTGGTGTCCTCCATCTTGTTCCTCTCCTAACCTATGAATCCTAAAGACCCATCAATGGCAGAAGATTGGAAAGACAAGTCAACAGTAATTGGGATTATTAGAGAGGTGTTGATTGTTTCTGTCTATTCAGAAGATGGAAAAATAATTGGAGTCCCTGTAGATAAAGAAGTCAGGGAGGTTGCAGGGAATGAAGTAATCGCTTATATGAGAAAAAAGGCCAGAGAAGCTGGCGTTCCCCATGCTTAAATTATGACCACTACTCCTAAACAATCGGCAGAGGAGGAGATGATGGAGAAGGTTATGAAATTAAAAGGAGTCGCATGTGTCGTACTTAGTGGGAAAAATGGTGAAGTAGTAGAGTTTGAGGAAATTATTTATCTCATAGAACAACAACAGAAAAGGATTGAGGAGCAACGAGAACTAAACAAAGACATGGAGAAAGAACAAATAGCCATTATGAAAGAACATGAAGCTGTAGAGAAAGAATGGCTAAAGAAGTCTAATGAGCTGAAGACAGAGAAGAGAGTGTTGTGGGGGGCTGTAAAATTGTATGAGAAAGATGTCTATGAAGAGTTTTGTGAGCAAAATTGCCAATGCAGATTGTGTACGAAAATGAGACAAGCCCTCGCACAAGTTTCCAAACCATCAGAATGATCCCTAAAATTCTTATTACAACAGTAATTATAACAGTGGTATCAATGCCTGTGTTCGTTGCAATTACAGATGACAGAGTTCCACTCTTTCTAAGAATCGCTGGAGTCCTCGCCGTCTTATGTATGGGTGGCTTGGTACTTTTTTTAATCCATTCAGAATGAGCACCAATGACACTGCGGGCAAAATCATCTTGGATCTATGTGGCGGCACAGGCTCGTGGGGCAAGCCATACGTTGAAGCTGGATATGATGTCAGGTTGGTAACATTGCCAAAACAGGATGTGTGCACCTACAAACCACCATCAAATGTTTATGGGATACTAGCTGCACCTCCATGCACGATGTTCAGCTTAGCTCGAACTAGGGCAAAGAAGGAGAGAGATTTCAGGGAAGGTATGGAAGTTGTAGAGGCTTGCTTACGTATTATTTGGCAATGCAGGTATGAACCGTTGTACAAGAAAGATGGGTGTTTGCAGTTTTGGGCATTGGAAAATCCAATGGGATTTCTAAGGCAATTCCTCGGCTATCCTGTTATGACATTCGATCCGTGTGATTTTGGAGAGGCATACACCAAAAAAACTGACATATGGGGCTATTTCAATAAGCCAATCAAAAAGACTATTCGGCTAACTAAAGAGCAAAAAGCTCTGTGTGCTGTTAACAACAGGAAGCTCCCATCAATAAGCGATATTACCGGCAGCAAGCAATCTGCTCGCAGAGCTATCACTCCAGCGGGATTCGCTAAAGCATTTTTCCGAGCCAATACTTAACATAATACCCCTTATGAACACTAAGAAGACAGCAGCGGCATATGAGAAGGCGATGAAAAATGCTATCAATCAGCTAAAACCAGTGATCAAACTCACTCGACAGCATCATGTGGATGAACACCTTGAATGTCCTCATTGTAGGGCAATGGCAGCAATGATGACCTTAATGGAAGCATTGGAGTATCCTGAAGACCCACCTACGATAAATTGGGATACAGGAGAGATTGAAACCTATTATATACATACCGATGAGGAATGGTGGGAGACTCGGGATAGCGGAGTTAGTTTCCCCTGTCAGCACTGTGGCAAAGAAGCTCGTGTACAACTCCGTGAAGCTAAAGAATTTAAGACATCCTAACCCCTTATGAATACTCGATACTTCCATCATTTATCGGTTTACACACATGCAGAGTGGTTGTATCTCCGTCAGGCAAAAGGCTATACACCAATGAGGTCTTGTATCTTGTTATCATCGCTTGTACTTAAAAATGCCTTTCGCCCCACACTTCTGAAAGTACAGCACTTAGAACATTTGCAATATATTGATGAACATTCTTCCCAAACCTCTCCATCCTTATGAACACTAAGAAGACAGCAATGGCAACAGATAATATACAATCATTCGTTAGCGGAGCTATGGGATTAACAATATTCATTGCGCTTTGGGCGGAGACCACTAGGTCGTTCTTCTGGGGTATTATACTTGGGTGGGCATCTATTTTTATTGTGGGTGTTATAGCCCTTTATCTCTCCAATGACAATACCTGATATAATACAAAAGCTGACTTCTGAACGCTGCCCAACAGCGCAATGTGTGCCGTTCCATCACATTGGGATGTGTTTGAAATGCAGGGAATACTTCTTTGAGGAAGATAGGTATCCCGCCTACAAATGTGACAAATGTTGGTCTGATCCTGAAGACTTACCCTAACCCCTTATATTCTCCTAACCATGAACATTGAAAAGAAAAACTGTATGGCCTGCGGCAAAGACACGGATACTAAAATCGTGTGCGATGAATGCCATACAACAATGAGTAAGTCACAGATACAAAAGTCCGATAAAATCTTTCAGCGTACAGTGATTGAATTGTTCAACAATAAATGCGTCGATTGTAATTTCTCTGCTGAGACTGAGAGCGGGGAGCTCTGTGCTGATCATCTCCAACAGAAGAACACTGATCCAACAATGAGATACGACTTAGCTAATGCAGTATGTAGATGCGTGAAGTGTCATAACGGAAGGCATGACGCGTCCGTAGAGAGAGTTCCCGACGAGAAGAAACTCCCGAAGAAAACGGCGAAGAAGCAGAAGAAATTTGAGCAGCCTGTTCTTTGTAAAATTATGGGTTGCCCGCGCTACGCCATTAGAAAAGGACTATGCTGCAGACACATATGAGACCTCACTACGAAACACCGGAAGACCTAGCGCGTGAGCGTGAAGCAATCGAAAGATTCGCACCTCAGTTGGGACTCAGGCCGGAGAAGGTTCCTTGGCGCTATCATTTTGACTTCGCGCTTGTGGACGATGATGGAAGGATACGGGCAGTAGTAGAGGTAAAGAACAGAACTAATGCAGTAGGAAAGTTTCCCACCTACATGCTCAGTGCAGAGAAATATCTTAATTTATATCAATGGTCATCAAGAGGAATACCATCGTATCTTCTCGTGCAATTCTTAGATGGATTGTATTGTCACCAAGTACAGGAGTTACCGGAAACGTACTATGTGTGTGGCCGCAGAGATCGGAATGACGATGACGACATAGAGCCGGTAGTGAAGATCCCCATAGATAGATTCTCCCTAGTAGATGACTAATAATTTAGCTCTTGATTTCATGTGCTACAGTGCTACACTGTCCAATGTTTCTTACCCACATAACATATGCCTACAAAGAAAAAAGTCGCAGCAAAAATCAAGTCAGTAAAGACAAAAGCTGCCGCAGCGAAAGCCACGGTCAGGGATAGAGGCGGCGTAAAGACTGTTAAAGCCCCTCCTCTCCTGCGGGACATTTTTTACGATCAGTTCCAAACTGTGTTCTGTAAGATTGTGTCAGCGAAACAGATCGACCCAAGGGGCGCGCGTCATCAGAGATTCGTTTGTCTAATGACACTTGGTCGTTCTAAATCTTATGTACAGGACACTATTGTCTCTGAGTCAGGTGCCTCGCCTCGCCCCGGAGAAGCATGGAAGTTCCACACGCGTGCGCTAGAACCCGGAGCAAAGAGAGTCCCTGTCGGTACCAAAGTTTAATCCCCCTACATCTATGAAGTTACCCGCTAACGATTACATCGTGATACGTCCATCAGCTAAAGAAGAAGAAACCGAAGGGCCGGTATCAGCAAGCAGCATGAGCCTTCTCCGTGAAGGTGAGGTGTTAGATATGGGACCGGACAAGTGCCTCTTCACGCATCCGGAGGGATTTGCAAACCCCATACTTAAAAGCGAACTCTTCCCCGGCCTCAGCAAAGGATCGCATGTAATGTTTAGGTTACATGCAGAGGAGAGAGTACAGCGTATTGATCAAGCATATCGACTTCCGATTGAGAAATCTGCGACAGTCAAACATCCGAACGGTGAGACTGAGCAGATTATCCGCAAAGACTTTGTTCTATACATAAAAGTAACAGACATTGTAGCTTATTCCCCACCGGAAGCATGATCACACTAAAACAGGGAGCCGATGCACGCGCTTCTATACTTCGCGGAATGAAGAAATTACACGATGCTGTGGCCGCTACAATGGGGCCGTCAGGGAGGAACATGCTATTTGAGGAGAGAGATAGGCAATACCTTACGAAAGACGGCGCACAGACAGCTAGGTTCATTACAAGCGCTAGGCTCTTTGATGCGTTTGAGAGGTGCGGGGCTGCGCTACTGCGTAGAGCCTCCCAAAAGACAGAAGAGGAAGCAGGTGACGGTACTACGGCAGCTACCGTTCTTGCGTATCAGATCGCCTTGAGCGCAATGGAGCATGTAGATGAAGGAGCTAATGTAATGGCGCTTGAAAGAGGCATGCGCAAAGCGTACGAACACATTGATAAGCACCTACAGAAGATCAAGAAAGAATGCACAAAGCGTGAGGATTGGGAGAAGGTCGCCTACATATCCTCACGAGACAAAGAAGTAGCTGAGGTCATCGGCAAGGCGATGGAAGAGGTTGGCCCCGATGGGTACATAAAGGTTGAGAAGGGAGATGACTGGAAGGAGCACGAACTTGAACTTGAGCTAAAGAAAGGAATGACATTCCCAAGGGGCTATCATGATCCAACCGCAATCAATAACTACAAAAACCTTACGTGTGAATTGAGTAAGGTACCGATTCTCGTGACTAATCTGAAACTGTTTTTAGAGAAGGATGCGTCACTGTTAGCCGCACTAGCTGAGGCAGTTTACAAACAGGGCAATCGTGAGATGGTAATAATAGGAGATAAGTTCTCAGGCATAATAAAGGATTTCATACTTCAAAATAATCCACTGTATCACAAGACACTCAACAATGAGGTCAGGCAGGGCATGCTCATTCTCCCCATAGAATCGCCCGGACATGGTACGAGTTTCACCGATGAGTTCTGTGATGACATCTCAGTCCTTACAGGCGCGAACCTAATATCAAAAAACGGGAAGTCTTTGGAAGATGTTGGGCTTGGCGATCTAGGATTCTGTGAAAGTATTGAGTCTTCAAAAAATGAGACACATATAGTAAACGACTTAGAGAAAAACAAGGAAGCCGTTGCACAGCGCATTGCAGAAATTGAAGCACAATACGAGAAGGCAGAGGGTGAGGCTGAAAAGAACCGTATGATTGAAAGGAAGGCTGCGCTCACTACAGGAATGGCGGTTATCACAGTAGGAGGGAGGAACCTAGAGAACATCGGAGAGAAGAAGGATCGTGTTGACGATGCTGTGCTCGCCACAAAAGCAGCACACGAGGATGGTATCGTCCCCGGAGCCGGTATCGCTTTGTTCAACGCACCGGGAGGGCTGGAGAAGACTGGCCACGTAGATGAGAACACAGGTGTTGAGATCATCTTTGAGGCTATTTTAGCCCCACTACAAACCATCGCAGGTAACTGCAGCATTGATATCTTGGAAGCAATGGCGGCGGCCAGAGAATGCAAGGAATGGGAAGCTCTCAACTTCCACCTTGGAACTATCGACAAGGTGAAAGCCTACGAAGACGGTATCGTAGATCCATACAAAGCCGTACAGTCTGCTTTACTTAACGCGATCGAGACTGCTCTTATATTCGTAACAACTGAAACGGTTGGTGTTACTCTCCCTGTAGACAAGAACCACCGTCCTATATTTGAAGTTTTGTCAGGTGATGCCGTGGAGAGTGTTAAAAAAGATTCGGAATAGGTAAGCACAATAAAAGACCGCCCTCCCCTAGCGGTCTTTTATTATACGATTATTCAGTTACTTCTTTCTTCTTCTTTCCTTTCAGGAAGAGTGCGTGACCTGCTGTAGCATCGAAGAATACCTTTAGGTTAAAGGCAAAGAACTCGAAACTAAGCGACGGCCATCCGCCTGTATCTAGTTTTATTGCTGCAACGGAAAGCAGTACACACAAGGTAGCAACAAACATGCGCTTCTCATATGTATGCCCTCCGGATACGATTGTATCGAGGAGCGCGCGTACAGGCGGGAACTTGTCGAGCACAGGAACATTGTCAGCTACTTTAATTAGCTGAGTGATTCCGGCTACGAGCACACCCACCGAAAGGGAGAGGCCAAAGAATGTCCCGATTGCCATGTCCATAATTTATTGGGTTATGGGAAATAAAATATTTTTAATCCGCGCTATGAACCTAAGTAGCATAGCACGTCTAAGTGGATTAGCCCAACCAACGGCTTTCTTTGCGCTTTTAAGGCGCTTCTTTAAGTACTCAATATGGTACTGATCAACGAGCGCACGGAGGTCTACACCGGGGCAACTCGTAGCTTTAAGTTCACGATGAAGGAAGCGATGCTCGTCAGGAATACCGAACTGTAATTGGTGCATGAAGGATAGATCATGCAGTGCCCTAATTTGAGCCTGTGTTGGCTTCTCCTGCGTGAAGTCCCCTGCTAGGCAATACCCTATAGAGATACCGTTAATCGTGTTATACGGCAATCCTGAGAGGTCAGAGATAGCACCGCTATTAACACAGTGAGCACCCCTTATGTCAAGTGGTCGTCCTTCAATTATATCCCCACTACGTTCTATCACATATGGATATCCTATATCCCCCCACCCCTTACTAATATGATATGCCTTTATTTTTTCAAACTGATCTTCTTTTGATGAATCTCCTGAATGATGAAAAACTTGGTGCGTTATTTTATTCATAATGCTTGACGTGGTAACTCAATAAGAATATTATTGAATCGATGCGTGATAGATTCGGTAGATTTAAGAAAGGCTTTAAGCATTCTCCAGAAGCTCTCAGAAAAATAAAGGATGCACTTAAAAAGCGCCCTTCGAATAAAGCGAAAATTAAATGTGAGGTTTGTGGAAATATATTTGAGACATTCCCATATAGAAAATCTAAGGCACGATTTTGTTCTAGGAAATGCAACAAGATAGGAGTTGGTAAATATATTTCTCGTGGCAAAGAAACTAATTGCCCTATTCTCAGTAGCCAAGGGTATTGGTTCCTTCATATCAAAGATCATCCAAGGGCTAATACAATGGGGTATGTGAAAATGTGTGATTTTATTTTTGAAAAGTACCATCGCCCCATAAAATCCAATGAGATTATTCACCACAAAGACGGATGCAAAACCAACGATCATCCTGACAATCTCGAGGCATTCGATAAAATTAAACACGACAGAATGCATACAATAAAGAGACATGCCAGTGGCAACTTTAGGTCTCAAGCTCAATGAGTGAATAATTTTCCTCACAGTATTTTTCTAATGAAACTACCAAAAACAATGAATGCCATAGGAATAAGAAGCGCAGTAAAGCAGGCAGAAAATCCTAAGAGTCTCGCCCTCCATATTTCAAGACTCTGAACTCGTCCATTCGTAGAGTCTACTTTTCTTTCTATTCTACTAAGAATTTCTTGGTGGACTGCCATCTCACTTTTTAGATCAGTGATATGCACTGTCACTATTCCTCCTATCTGCTTGATGGCTGCGGGGCTTATGGTTTGAGCATTCATATTATTATGGTTATGGGATATTAACGCCTACGTCTGGTTCTGGTAGGAGGACGACGAGATCGACCAGAGCGTGAGGCAGGCTGAGATGAAGTCTTCGTCTTCCCTAATGCATACTCCGAGAAGATCAACCTTCTCAAGTCATTTGTCTCCCCGCTTGTTATTGCTGCAGCGCCCTTGATCGGACGGGTAATAGGGCCGTAGGGGACACCTGTAAGATCACCTAAAATAGTAGCTAGATCATCTATTGCCTTGTAAAAATCTTCGGTACTTACATCGTCCTTGCCTAATCTGCTTGCTGCATTCACGACAGGGTCAATGACATGCAAGGGGCCGGGCGAAGTCATGTTTGAGAATACATCATCCCCCGTTGCTACCCTTGCTAGCATTTCCCACATATTCCCCAAAATAGGAATGCCGTTCATATTACCGACTAACTGCGCTCTCTTCTGTCTCTTACCCTTAAGCGTGAACGCATCAGCGGTGAATTGGAATATCGCAGGTAGTATCACCCACGCCACAAAGAAGTTCTTTGCGTTGGATGCCACACTTCCTCGCCCGCGAGTAAGTCCCCTTATTGACCTGCTTGTGATTCTATAATACTGTTGAGGCGTGGTCATAAACATTGTAAATAGTTTCCCGTAGGACCCACCGAATGTTTGTATCCTAGATAGATGCTCGGCTGCTCCTGCCTGCTGCGTTCGGTTTGTAGCAGCCATGAATTTATCAAGTGCTTCCTTGCGAGCCTGTTCAACAGGAAGTCCTTTTTTTAGGAATGCTTTGAAATTTGCACGGTACACAGCCCAACCTCCTTGCAAGATAGCAAATCTGTCTCCTACTTTCGTCGTGAACATAAGCGAGTTCAAGAAAGAATCTTTCCCTGTCATCATTCTTTTGTCATGCCCTCTCGACATAGCGAGTTTCACATCACGCTCCATTGCTCCTATTTCATACCTAGCTTTCATATCAGGATGAGACATCATAAGTCGTGTGTTCTGAATAGGGTGTCTCCAAAAATCAGCAATACCTACGGCGAACTGCGTAACGGAGGAATTAGGCATTTCACTAATATATGCAGGAGGAGAAGTAAGCTGTTTCAGAAATACGCCAACATTAACCCCCAACTTTGCCCTTGTGAAATTTACCCTAAGAGCATCTATTTTTTGTGATCTGTGTGCAGTGTCAATACCATCTGATGCGAGATTATTTATCAGGTGGTTGACAGTGCCAACAGCATCCCTACCGTGGAATTGCCGTATTGATTCCCTTACCTGTCCATCACCAAATACATTCCTTAGTTTGCGGATTGTTTCTTCGAAAGCCTTGAAATGCTCCATTTCCATTATGTGCCTCATTAAAACTTCATCACCATCTATAATAGCCAAATCCAACTTAGAACCTACGCGAGCTTTCACGCTTCCCGGTGTTGCAGAGTTCATGTGGAAAGCTGTATCGAGAATAGAATCATCAAGTGATGGGTCTTTGAATGCCTCCCTTCTAATTGGGGAATAGTTCTCTCTCATGGGAAACGGCGCACCAAATCTCTGTTCAAATACAGGTGCGATTGTTTTTCCGTATGCAGGATAAAACTCTTTCAGTTGCCACTCCGCCCACGCACGGACTTCGGGAGTCATTGTATCCTCAATTTTCTTCATAATCTCATCAGTCCAACCCATCGCTTCAAACGTTGACTTCAAACTATCATCCTGATACTCCATCCACTTCTTGTACATTTCGTTCTGACTCATCCTGAAATCCTTAAGAACCGTACCATCTGATTTTGTGAATGTACCTAGTAGAACCTTCTCCTTGTTTCTCACTACTTGTTTTGCAGCCTGTCTCCCATTCTTGACTTCAAATATACGGTTAAAATTATCCCGTAGAGTTGTTGTCGTATCTGCCATTCCTTTGTTCTGCGCTGTTCTTGATGCATGTACATCCTCAGTGAGTTTATGCAGCGGACCCGTGAACTGCTTCACACCGCGAGTACGAGCAAGTTTTTCAAACATTGTATCAATTCCCTGCAACCAGTTGTCCATTGTCTTAATCATGTTGAAGAATCCACTCTTATCCTCAAAAGTCTCAAGAGGCTTTAAATCCTTTCCCCCTGTTATATCTTCCTTCACAGCATCACGCAACCTTGAGATTTCTTCTGATCTGTTGAATGCCCTCAATTCTCGTACAGTCCTTCCGGTATCCTTTATACTTCTTATGTTTGCGAGAAGTTCATTTAGTTGCTTAGAGTCCATTTCTTTAAGTCCCGCCATTGCGAGTAGATCGTTCTCTCTGATCTGCTCAGGGGTGAATCCTTCTTCTGGTGCGTTCCGCATGTTCTCGGCTAGTCTCTGTTGAGCTACCTCCTTGTCCATTTTCACATGCTCTTTTATCTCAGCAAGTTCGCGGTGAGTCTCAGGGGTAAACTTCCCACGGGCAATCCCTCCTTTCTTCTTAGGCTCTGTACCCTTGAGTTCGCTTTCAATCTTTGTACGAATATCCCGTACCCCTGCCTCCTCGGCTAGTCCTTGTATCCTTGAGATAGCCTTCTCAAAATCAAGATCAGTCTTTGCGTTCTTCACAGTCGCAAGTAATTTCCCACGCTCTCTAAGTGGTAGATTCTTATTAGCAAAATCAACAATCTCCTGCTTTATTCCTTTTATAACTTCCTGCCTACCCTTAACAGTATCGGCTTTCTGTACACGGGCCTCGCGCATGTCGTCAATTTGCTTCTGTAACTTATTAACAAGGCCGCGCGTTGCACTTGGTAGTGACTGCTCCAATTCCGCACGTGCGTTTCTAAGGTCATCCTCTAATGCTTTCACCTTATCTTTCTGAGTGTTCACGTCAAGTTGCCTTGACCTAAGCTCCTCGGAATCAATACCTAGTTCGTCGGCTATCTCGTCACCTGTTCTAGCGAACTCACCACCTCTTCCTGTTACCTCGGGGAGTTCACCGGTTCTCTTGTTGGTGAACCTTTGGAAGTCGGGCATATCCTCGAGGGCCGCCTTCTCCACTTCAAGGTTCTCTTTGAGCTTGTCTATACTAGAGCGCACCTGCTCTGGCTTTCGTATTGCCTCATCTCCCTCAAGTCCGGGGAGGCGCTGTTCACCTACAGGCTTTTGCAACACAGTGCCTTCATTGAAGATAATATCATCGCCTACAGGACGTTCTATTCCGGGTCGCCCCTCCTGCTTGAGAGATGTAAGTCTCTGCTCACCAATCATACCCTCCATGAACGCAAGGCGGGATTCGGGACGCATCGCCTTCCACACCTCCTCAACCTGCGCGTCTTTAGCTCCGCTAAGATATGCCTTGATCCTCTTTGGTGTGAACTGATACCCTTTGTTTGTGGCGACTCTTGCCATATCTGCCATAGATTTTGTACCGCGCCAAGCGAGAGGCATAGCAGTCTGCAGCCCCTTGGTGGCTACGATACTCGGGAACATATCTACATAGTCCCTTGCCGCATTCTCACGCCAAACCTTTGTGTCTCCACCCATGCTCCTGAACGAGCTGAATACAACAGTCTCACCAAGTTCCTCACCGGCTATCTTACCTACGCTTTTGGCGAACTTACTCTTTGCTACTTTAGCAGGCAGCTTTTTGACGGCAGCTACGCCCAAGCGTTCTCCAAATTGACTAACCCCAAGTCGCCTACTTAGGATCAGTGCAGGTAAAAACTCAGCCATACCACCAACAAGACCGTAAGCTATCTCCTGCCCCCTGCTAGGAGGTTCTGCAATACGTGACGATAGAGCAGGGCTGACCTGCCCCGTTATGGGGTTTGCTCTTTCCGGTGTCATACTTGCCCTTGCCATTGCTGTAAGTTTCTCTGCCCTATCAACGTCCCCTTCCCTCATGGCAATCTCAGCTAGCCTCAACTCATCCTGACTTCCGGCCTTGGGTATAACTCCACCCAAGCCGAGTGTTCCAGTAACGAAACCCTTCGCAGCCTCAAGTCCAAACTGTCTTAATCCAGAGGCAGCGGGAGCCTCTTGGAATGTTTGCTCTCCTTTTATTTTAGGCACTCCTATATTTATAAACCCAACCTTCTTCTTTTTATGAAAAAGTTTAGTAACTTCTTTTGGTGGAGTTTTGTACTCATCATCTACTACCTCCTCTGCTGTGCGCATTGTCTTTGTAGCTGCGCGCACGTCCTCAATGCTCAGGTCTTTACCTGTCAGCTTTGGGCCCGCGTAGCTTTTCACTCTGCGAGAGAATAGAAATGTTAGCCGGTTCTCGAAAGGGAGTAACATTATTTTTCAGCGAAATCTTTACCACCAAAGAACCCACTTATACCGCCAGCCTTTTCCTGAACGTATCCCAACTGAGCAAGGTATGCCAATGCATCTGCCTCAGACCATCGGTTCGTTACGGATAGACTTGTATCAGTCAATGAGTCAAACAATTCATCAGGAGTAATTACCTCATCTGCTAGTGCCTGCTTGTCATCCATTAGGTCAAGCGTAGAATCCCGCAAAGTAATAGCATCGTTACCAGACAATATCGTAGGCAGTGGGTATATCTCTCCATTTATAGGATCGTCTTTCATAACACCACGGACATCATTCATCTTCTTGCTGCCAAACATTCCATACAATCTTGAGTAAACTAGGTTGTCCTGCATCTCAGGTGTAGAGCCCGGATACTGTGCTTGTACGCGCGCTCTTTCGTCTGCGACGATGTTAACCATATCGACGGATTCGCCACTGGTACCAGCCCTCAGCTTCTTCAGTTCAGCATTGGTTTGTACAGCAGACAAAGATCCTCTTGGAAGATTCATGCCATTATTTCTAGCCGACTCCTCAAGTTGATTGAGAAGCCCGACATTTCTAGTGCCTGATGAGCTCCACACATTCGTAATTCTGTCCCAAAGCTCATTCTGTGTCTTCCTTCTGTTATCGAAGAACGCCTGTTTGCTCTCTTCTATACTTTTCATACCATCTTTCATTAGATCAATTGTCCTATCCTGTAATTTAATCCAGTCAGTCCGGAGCGTACTTCTTGCTGTTCTGTACGCATCGAACCTTCTTTGAGCGCCTGCGCGCACAAGGTTTCCGATTTGATCAGACTTGTCATTATATTTACCTACAATCTGCAGAAGGTTATCAGAGTAGTTTCTGTGTATTCCAATGATTGTGCTAGTGAACGCCTCCTCTATTTCAGTCGCCTTGTTTGAGAGTGCCTGATCAGCGAACGACATTTCTGTGACGAAATCCGCAACAGCTACCTCTCCCTCGTATTCGATCCTATCAATTTCAGCAAGATTGTTCATCGAGCCAAACCCGCCGGCAACAGCAACACGGTTCGCAAGTGACTCAACACGTTTCTTGTTTGCTTTCTGTAGATCGCGCTTCGTTTGATTCATTCGATATTGGGTCAACTCTCGCTCATGTTGGTTCGCCCTGAGCATGCTATCTTTCTGTGACTTTGCCAGTAGCTCATCCTGCTCTGCATTACTCTTTAGTATTTTTTCGCTAAACCCCATGAAGGCATCTGCTCTCTCCTGCATCTCTCCAACAATATTACC
>Ga0307928_10000741_pt1 | contig 24522 bp, 22 predicted proteins | sample AceLakmetagen232_FD_201815 | JGI IMG/M metagenome (GOLD analysis project Ga0307928, IMG submission 201815) | Saline water microbial communities from Ace Lake, Antarctica - #232 | ecosystem: Environmental > Aquatic > Non-marine Saline and Alkaline > Saline | place: Antarctica: Ace Lake... | reverse complement strand
CGCCCAGACGTAGCCGCCGCCTGGCTCGACGAGCGCCAAGAGGCCACGCAGGAAGCCCTGGCGGAGCGCTTTGGTACGCGCGCCCCCAAACCCCGGCGCCGCTCGCCGTGGCCCAAGCGGAAGCCCAAGCGTCTGGCGGACCTCGAGCGCAAGGCCATGTCCGCCAGCTCCCATGGAGTGCGCCTGATCGCTGCGGCTGTGCTCGACGCCTGCGCAGAGTCCCCAGGCTCCCCCGTCGGCGTCGTGCTCCACGTCCCCGCGTACCCCGGGCGGGTATCCCTCGACGCCCTCGACCACGCCCGTAGACTCAGCGGCGGGAAGTCCACGCACGCCAACATCGCGACCGACGGGACCACCTACCTGCCGGTGCCCCACACCCACCAGGCGGGCCACGCAGGGGGCCCGTGGAACGCGGCGATGCTCGGGATCGACTTCGCCAGCCCCGGCCCAGTAAGCCTCCACGGCGGCCGCCTGTACCGCCCCGGGACGCGCATGGAGGGCGGCCGGCGGGTGATCTACTGGCGCGGCAAGGCGTACCCCGAGGCGCCGCAGGCCCACCCTGACGGCTCACCGCTGACCCTCGCCGATTGCCTAGACTTCGGCGACCGCCGCCGGCACTGGCCATGGGGCCGCCGCTGGTGGCACGTCCTGAGCCCCGCCCAGATCTACGCCGCTGCCCGCCTCATCCACGCGTGGCGCACCGTCTACCCTCGGCTCCAGTCGGGCCTGATCCTCCGCCACTCCGACATCGCCCCCCAGAGTCGCTGCGACCCGGGGCCCTGCGTGCCGCTGGAGCTGCTGCGCCGGGTGGTGTCGGATGCCAGCACCCCGATCCAGGACAGCATCCTCTGCGACGCCCTCGGCTATCCCGAGCGCGCCTGGCGGGAGCTGCTGCTGGCGGAGTGGTATGCTGGAGGGGACGAGCCCGGGAGGACCTGCGCATGAGCACGCCAGCCGATTCTCTCGGCCAAGAGGCCCCCGCCGATCGTTGCGTAGGGGGCACGCACGCAGGGGCCCGCAGCAGCGACCAGGAGGGGCGCAGTGGTGAGGGGGACGAAGCGCAGGCCAGAGAGCAGCCAACCCCACGCCCACTGGCACACCCACCCGGAGGCACCCATGCCGCCCGCTGATGCCCCCAGCTTTGTCCGCCGCTGGGGCTGGCTCGTTGGCGTCCTGAGCTTGTTCGGGGTCGTGGGCACATGGCTCGCAGCCCGCGAGTACGCCCCCCAGCTCGCCGACGCCCAGGTGAAGGAAGACTGCCTGGAGGCAGTGGGCAAGGCCAAGCAGGAGATGGAAGGTGAGGTGAAGGCCGCGGGCAAGGCCAACGACGACGCGCACCGGGCGATCCGTGTCGAGGTGGCCCAGGCGAAAGAGGGCGTTGTGCGCCTCGACGAGCGCGTGCAGGCCGTGCAGGGCAGCATCCAAGAGATGAGGACCGCGCAGAGAGAGGAGCGCCGCGACACCCGGCAAGCGCTGGAGAAGTTGCTGCGGAGGAGAAGTCGATGACCCGCACCCTCGCAGCCATCGTGATCTGCGCCTGCCTGGCGTTGTCCGCTGTCGCCTCCGCCGAGACGCCCGCAGAATGCATGGCGCGCAAGCGGGAGCAACTCAAGGCCGGCGACTGGGTCACGCTGGACTGCGGCTGGGAGCCTCCCGGCTGGGAGACGTGGCGGCAATACACGAAGAACACGCAGCCCACCAACCCGACCATCCCCGGCCAGCGTGCGCGCCCGTCGGGCCCCGGTGGCACGCGTGCCACCGGCTAACGTAGGAGTCCTCGATGCGAAAGACCGCCGCTCCCAAGATGATCATTACGAGCAAGACGATCCTCCTGTCGTTCGTTGTCGTGCTCGCCTACGTGCTGCAGCAGGCGTGGGGCTGGGTGATCCCTCCCGAGGTGCAGCTCGCCCTTGTGGGCGTGGCTATGTTCTTGCTGCGGCTCGTCACGACTGGCCCGGTGCGCTTCCGCGTGTCTGGCGAAGTTCCCGAGGTGGGCCCCTTCATGCCCGAGTCGAAGCCTGTCGGGCCCGCGGCGAGCCAAATCCCCAAATCGCCGCCCAAGGACGTGTAGCGCATGGCTTGGCCCAACCCCGTACCAGCCGACGCGCGCAACTGCATGTTGTACGGCTTCATCCGCGACGCCAGCGGCGCGCCTGCCGAGAACGTCGCTGTGCATGTGAGCCCTCCGCGGGCCCGCGCCGAGCACGGTATCGTAGATGAGGCCGGTGAGACCTTTGGCGAGGGGATGCTCGACTACACCGTCGAGGTGCTCACGAACGCCACGGGCTATTGGGAAGTAGAGCTTCGTCAGGGTACGTCGGTACGCGTGCAGATCGCGTCCTTGAGCATGGACGTGGAAGCCATGGTGCCTGCCACTACGCGGCAGGATTTCACCTACTGGGCCTATCAGCCGGCACTCGAGGACACGCGGCAGTACATCGCGGATCCGACCAACGCGCCGACCGACATTGACACGTCCGTCGTGATTCACATCGAAGCGGCACGGCTGCCGCTCGTGCTGCAGCTCTTCGATGAGATCAAGGTGTACCGGGCGACATCGCGCAACGGCGTCTACGCGGAGGTCACGACCGGCACCACGCGGCTGGAGTTGGCCGACGGGGTGGTCTTCTATGAGCACACCGACGAAGGGGTCGACCCTGGCGGCTGGTACAAGGCCAGCTTCTACAACGCTACGCGAGACATTGACGGCCCTCTGTCGCCGCCCCTGCGAGCCGACGCGCCCGACTACGCCCAAGTGCTCACCGTAGCCGAGCTGCAAGCACACTACCTATTCGGCGTGGATCTTACCGACGATGGTGGCAATCCCTACCCCAAGAGCCTCTTCGAGGGGTACCTGCGCGACGCGATCGGCTGGCTTGAGCGGGAGCTCGACGTGCGCCTGCAACCGACGGCGCGCACAGAACGCCAGGATCTCTTTGCCAGGGACTTCCAAGAGTTCGAGTGGATCCAGCTCGACCACGCTCCGATCCTCGCCGTGGACAGCGTCGAGCACCTTGTGGGTGATAATGTGATCTGGACGGTGCCCACCAGCTGGCTGCAGGTGGACAACGAGAGCGGTGTGATCCAAGTGGTGCCCGCTTCGGGGAGTGGCGTCAGCGAGGCATTCCTGTTGGCGAGCGGCTCGCGCTACGCTGGCTATTCGACCCTGATCCATTCCCGCTACCCGGGCTTCTTTCGTATCACCTACCGGCATGGATTTGCCCTGGGGACAATCCCGGCGGAGATCAAGCACGTCATCGCTATGAAGGCCTCGCTGGGCCCGCTCGACATTGCAGGCGACCTCTTGCTCGGCGCCGGTATCGCGAGCCTGAGCGTTGGCATTGACGGGGTACACCAGAGCATCAGCTCGACCAGCTCCGCGACGAATGCCGGATACGGGGCAAGAGTCAAGAGATACGAGGCTGAGCTCAAGGCGCGTCTCCCAGGGCTCAAGCGCAAGTGGGCTGGACTTCGCTGTATGGTGGCTGGCTGAGATGGCAACGATCTACCCCAGCCGGCACTTGGTTATCCCCAACGCGTTGATCAACAAGCGCGCGCCAGCCGTCCACGACCTGCGCTACTACGAGTCGTTGATCGACGGGCGGCAGGGGTACAACCTGACATGGGCTCGTGCGGTGACGTGTACCTGCCGAGCCAACACGCAGACCGAGCAGCCCGACCCCACATGCGCTGTCTGTGGAGGTCTGGGCTGGCGCTACATACATCCACACCCCGAGCTGTTCCGCGAGGATTGCGACGCAGACGGCTCTGTAGACTTCGAGGGCGGCGAGAAGATCCGCGGGCTGGTGCAAGCCATGCGCTCCAACCCACGCCGACAGGAGAAGGCCGGCGAGTGGCATGGCGGCACCGCGAAGGCAACAGTGCGGCCCGACGTGCTACTCGGCCAGTGGGATCGGTTGGTCATGGTCGACTCCCTCATGGTCTTCGACCAGTTGCTCAAGCGCTCAGGAGCCTCCGTCTCCGTCGGCTGGGACAAGACAACCCGTCTGCGCTACCCCGCTGTCGAAGTGCTGGACGCACGCACTACGGCCTCTCGCTACCGCGAGCGCACACACTACACCCTGGCTGATGGCACGTTGACCTGGGTGACAGGACAAGGACCGGCGACAGACGAGCTCTTCTCGCTGCGCTACCGCTTTCATCCACGCTGGATCGTGCTGGATTTTCCTCGCTCGGCCATCGGATACCGGCGCCCACCCAAGCAGACAGGTCTCCCCGGTGACACGTACACCGAGCTCCCGCTGACCGCGACGATCAAGCTGGACATGATCCTATGAGGTGGCACGCGTGCCACCGCTGATCTCCGTGGACGCGGGAGGACTGCGGCCCGATGGGCTGATAGGCGCTCTGGACGCCCTGGGCGGCTCCATGGCCGACGAGCACATTGCCAACATCGCGAATGCTGCGCGGGCTCATTGGCTGAACCTGGCCGCTTCGCAGCTGCGCAGCACGAGTGGCATCTACGAACGGGGCATACAGGATCCCGTGATCCTCGGAGACACGGCGCGGATCTCTCTGCTGGGCGTAATGCCCAACATGGTAGAGAACGGCGCGAGTGCCTTCGACATGCGAGACGCCCTCTGCGGGCCATCGTCGCGCAATCGCAAACCGATCATGAAAAAGCGCGCCGGGCAGGCGCCGGCCATCGTGGGCTGGTACAACACGATTCCCTTTCGCCACGGCACTCCTGGCACCACGGGGCGGAACTTTGCCGAGATGGGTGAGGCGTTCTCGCCCGACGCTGAAATCAGCCAGGCAGCCGAGCACACCGTGCTCACCGAAGAAGAGCGCAATCAGGTGCGAGAGCGCGTGTACGATGCTGCCAGGCAGCTGCGTACGACGGTGGGCCGCTCTGGTGGGGGGAGTGTCTGGGGAGGCCGACTGCAAGCGGGCTTAGCACCTCTACTGCGCGGCCACCACAAAACGGACATCTACGCTGGGATGATCAAAGCCCAAGGGGCCTACGACCGCGAGACGCAGTCGGGGTACGTCACCTTTCGAAGGATCTCCACGACGGAGACATCGGGCTGGAAGCACCCAGGGATCAAAGCGCGCCACTTCGCTGAGAAGGTGGCCGAGTTCGTGCAGCGCATTGGTGGGGCCGCCATCGTGCAGCAGGTAGTCGAGGAGTCGTCAACGTGATCGAACGCGTACTGCATTCCGTGCTGTCGGCAGGCGTGGCAGCCATCCTGGCCGACCTGTCATGGTTGGACGCCGTGTTTCAGCCCGAGGGCACAAAAGCTCGTATCACCGATGTTGAGCTCGCGAAGATCAAAGTGGACTTCACGGCAAAACCTCCACGCGTGCGCCACGGCTACGTCACCGACCACGCCGACCTGCCCTGCTACACGATCATCCTGGCCACCGACGAACCTGACACGCGGTTCTTGGGGGAGTTGGCCCAGATGGACGATACGGACCCCGCTGTCGAGGTCATCGGGTGTGTCGAGACTCGGCGGTATGACCTGCTCGTGCTCGGGCGTACGCCCGATGAGACCTTCTGGTTCTACAAGATCCTGAAAAACCTTGTGCTTTCCAACTACGCGACCCTACGGGACTATGATGTTCTGTTGACGACCTACTCGGGCCGCGAGCTGGACCCGGTGCGAGAAAACCTGCCCGAGTTCGTATTCCGAAGGGTGCTGTCTCTGACCGTGCGAGTCGAAGAGTACGTGTCATTGGCGCCACTGCCGCGCTACACTGGCGGGACGGAGGTGTTGCGAGACACCGTAGGTGGGGGCGTGTCCCCCGTGGCCGCTTGAGGGGGACCCCATGAACTTGTCGCTTGACGCTTGGGCTCACAAGGCTGGGCACAGGGCTGAGACCGTAGAAGCCTTGCGCGCGTGGCTTGGCGCCGACGCAGTGCGGCGCCGCTCGCGAGCCGAGTGGGCCAAGCTGACCACCATGTTCCTGAACGAGCCCGTGGGGAGGTAGATCATGGCCGCATCGGTGCTGCGCTTCAAGCGCATCTTCACGCGGGTGCCCGGCGCCTACTCGTTTACGGACAGATCGTCGATGGCGCTGAACACGCCGCAGGCGCAAGGTGTGATCGCCATCGTAGGCGAGGGTGAGGGTGGCGGAGTTGGCAACGGCGGCGCCATTGTCGAGATGGACAACGCCCAGGATGCCCTCGACACCTTCCGCGGGGGTGTGTTGCGGGAGATGCCCGGGATCGCCTTCGACCCGTCCCTCGACAGCCGCGTGGGCGGTGCTCGCAGGGTGTTGACCGTGAAGGTCAACCCTGCCGTGCAGGCCTCCCGGCTGTTTTCCAACGTCGACGGACCTGCACTGCTGGTCACGTCGCAGGACTACGGGCTGTTCTGCAACCAGATCGCGGTGGAAGTCGCGACAGACGGCGCTCTACCCGCCGCTACGGTGGACTTCTCCGCCGATTTCGAGGGTGAAACCGAGCTCGTCGACGACGTGGGCGGCGACGCCTGGCTGTCTGTCGCCTATGCCAACGCGGCAGGACTCGGCTACGTGACGGCTGGCCTATCGGTCGGCGTGGACGGCTCCGCGGACCCAGACAAAGTGGTAGTGGACTGCTCCAAAAGCGCCATGACCGGCGGTGCCTCCGCTGTCGGGTTCGCCGCGGGCGACCGCATCACGATCCCCAACAACAACATCAGCAACAACGGCAAGGTGGTCACGGTCTACGGGGTCAACTCCGACGGGGAGCCAGATTCCGAAGCACTGACCCTGGCCGGTACCGGCGCTCACGCGCCTGGCATCACCAACAAGAGCTGGCAGTACGTCACGGGCGCGAAGATCAGCGCGGCTGTGACCGACGCCGACGTTCTAATCCAAGATGAGGCGGCGTCCACGGACCTCACCGTGGCGACCGGCGACGAGAGCGTGGGGCTCTTCTCTGAGACCAACACAACGGCCAACCTGGCCAGCATCATCGTGGCCGACCGCCCGGTGTCAATGGCTTCGTCCGGCGCCTCGACCGAAGAAATCGTGCTGCGAGGATTGGACCCGAGCGGCACAGCGCAGACCGAAGTGGTCACGCTCACCGGCGCCGTCGCTGTCGCTGGCAGCAAGAGCTGGGCGCAGATCACGCAGATCGAGACCGGGCGCCTATTGGCAGCCCAGGCGCTCACGTTGGGCCCGGCTGGCGCGTTGGTGCGCGCCGTGGCTGCCCGTGCGACAGCTTCGACAGCCAACACCACGCGTGCAGGTCTGACCGGGACTTACACGGCCGCTTGGGCCAGCGGCGACGCAGCGATCATCACGTCGGGCGGCGGCGCTGCCGATGCAGGGCGCGTCGTGACCTTGTACGGGGAGACCACGGGCGCCGAGTACCAGACCGAGGACGTGACGCTTGACGCCACGGGCGTCGGTACCGGCGTCACCGAGTGGGGCAAAGTCTACTACGCTGCGGTCGACGACTACTGCACCGGCCCCGTCACGGTGGCCGACCAGACCCCGACCACCACGCAGACGATCCCACAGAGTCGCCTCACGTCGGGGTTGCTCGCGGGGCCCACGGCGGGCTACCACGACCTCGACCTTCCGGTCGCCAACACGACGGTCGACGTCGTGGCCAGTGGCGCAACAGTCCGCACCGTCATGCTCGTCGGTCTGGACACCGCGAGTGCAGTCCAGCGTGAGATCGTCACGCTCACCGGCGCCGTCGCTGTGACGTCCACGTTGAGCTGGAGCCGTCTCGACGGGGTCTACGTGGGCGACCTGGAGGCAGCACGTACCGTCTCCGTGACGGCTGCCTACCGCTTGGAGGGCGGCGCCACGACGATCCAGCAGGTAGCCGATTGGATCACGGCGCGCACCGGGTTCACTGGGACCGTCGTGACGACAGCGCCGACCACGGATCTCGTCACCGAGCTGGACGTGCCCACCGTGGCGACCTACGGCGCCGCGGCGCCCTTGAGTGTACTCAACCTCACCAAGGCGTTGCACGCCAAGCTGACCGAGCTGATTCGAGAGATCACGGCCAGCAGCAGCTACGTCACGGCGACTCGGCAGACTGGTGCCACGGGTGTCCCCACGGACACCGTAGCGCCCGTGTTCCTGGCCAGCGGCTCCGAGGGTGTCTCGACCTATGCCAACTGGCTCGCTGCCCTCGTGAAGCTCAAGACCACCGAGGAGCCCTCGACCATCATCGTGTGCACCGAGAATGCCGCGGTGCAAGCAGCACTGGCAGCGCACCTTCGGGAACGCGAGTCCACGCTGCGCCGCGAGGCCAACGGCAAGGTCGGCTTGACGGTCGACCGCACGAAGACGCTGATCGGCAGTGACATCGTGGCGTTGAACTACTATCAGATTCAGGCCTTCGGGCAGGAGATCCAGCGCTACAACACGAACGGCGTGTTGGAGTGGTACCCGCCCTTCGCTGCTGGCGTGCTCTATGCCGGCATGCAGGCGGGGGCGGCCCCGGGCGTGCCCATGACGCACAAGTACGCCAATGTGGTGGACGTGCGGCAGAGTTCCACGTGGGACCCGACCATCGACGCCGACGACATGATCAAGTTGGGCTTGTGCATCCTCGAACCCAAGACCGGACAGGGCTTCCGTTGGGTGCGTGGGATCACGACCTACCGAGGGCTCAGCGACCTGTCGCAGGATGAGGACTCGACCAACTTCGCGGTCAACGAGTTCATCAAGGGATTCCGAGCGAAGCTCGAAGCACTAACCGGCGACGTCAACTTCGCGGGCGACGAAAACTCCGCCAAGGCGTTGGCCATCGGGGCGCTCGACAATGCTGTCGAGGCTGGCGAGATCATGACCTATCGTGGGCTCGTCGTGACCACGGCCGGCGACAAGCTGCCGGTCTACGTGGAAGTGGTGCCACCGATCCCCCGCAACTTCATTCCGATCACGGCCCACCTGAGCGTGTCCTAGGAGGTCTCCCATGGGTGTCCGCGGCAAAATCTTCACGGGCGCACGGGCTCGGATCAAGTTCAATGGGGTGCGCGTCGGGTGGATGACCGGGCTGCGTTGGGAAGAGGCCTACGGGCTGCAGCCTGCACGCGTGCTTGGCCAGCTCGAGGTAATCGAGCATGTGGCCGTGAGCTACGACGTGTCTGGATCAACCTCGAGGTTGACCATCTCGGGAGAGTCGCTCAAGTCGATCGGCATGTTTCCCCAAGGCGGCGCGACGCCCGACGACCGGACGCGCAACGCCATTGACCAGGCCGACGTGGTCATCGAGGTCGACGACACGAAAACGGGTGCCATCGAGCACGTCATTACCGGCGTGAAGTTCTCTCGACGCAGCTTCCGTATCGACCAGGGCAACCTGGCCGGCACTGACATCACGTGGGTTGGGATTTCCAACCGCGATCACTCGGAGCTGTAGCACATGCCGCCAACCACAGATGAAGCCCTCCAAGGGGTGCGCGAAACCAAGAGCGCCGCTGGGATCGGGAAGCCCGACTACACGAAGGCCGTTGCTACTTTCCCCGCTTCGTACCGCGACCCCACGACGGGCAAGACCCTCACGGGCATGTTCCGCTCGCGGGTCCCGCGTGTGCACGAGCGCGACGAGATCGGGCTGGTAGCGGCTCGTCTGCTGGGCGGCGTCCCCTGGGCGAGCGTGCCTCCCGGCACGCGTGCCAGCGTGCAAACTCGGGCAACCCTCGCCGTCTGTCTCGTCGAAGTGCCAGAGTGGTACAAGCCCGATGAGCTCTACGACGTGAGCATCCTCGAAGAGCTGCTGCAGAAGGTGATCCTGCACCAGTCTACCTTTCTACGACCCGGCGCGGATAGCAGCGGAAGCACGGAGCCGTCTGCGCACAGGGGAGGGGAGGCTCCGGCGGTGGTGGGCAGAGAAGTTCCAGCGGCCGGCCCACGGGGGTGACGATCCCTCTCTGCGGGACCTTCTGCTCGAAGCTGAAGAGACGATCCTTTGGGAGGACGAACGGCTACGTCGGGCAGGCAAGGAAGGCCTGCTAGACGACGTCGACAGCTTGGAAGGCGACCCCGACGAAGCGGCCTTGTGGGACTCGGCCGACGCTGCAGCCAGACGCCGATCCTCTGGCGATGCTCTTGTCGACCATTGGGAAGAAGAGCTGGCGGCCGGGCGCGTGCCTGACCTGGACATGCGCTAGGGTAGGGGGCCCAGTTGGGTACGCAGCACCATCAAACTGTACTCGAGATCAAAGCGGATACCTCGCAAGTACGCGAGGCTGGCGCCGTTCTCGATTCAGCCCTAAGCGACTCCGCCGCCAAGCGCCTCACGACTCAGCTGGAAGCCCTTGAAGGCGTATTCGAACGCCTGATCAAGTTGCAAGAGCGAATGTCCGACCAGGGCTTTGCCGGCGGTGGGGCCGGCAGAGGCACGCGGCGCGCGGCCGGCGGGCGCGCCGACCCGTACAGCTTGGCAGGCTTGTCTGCTCCGTTGCGGGAGAATGCGCCGCCGCTGCCAGCGGTCAATCCGGCGCCTCCGTTGCCCGGTGAACCTGGCGGAGGTGCTGCCCCTACAATCCCTAGTGCCGGTGGTATCGGAGCGGGGGAGGCTGCCGCTCTGGGCGGTGCTGCAGCAGTCATTGCTACCATAGCACTAAAGAAAATGGACTCCGCCGGCCAGTGGGGCGGGAACTTCATGTCTGGCGGTGGCGGCTTGGCTGGGTTGGCCTCGCCGTTCTTCGAGGCGGCTAAGACAGCAGCAGGCATGTTCCCCGGGCTAGGGCTCCTTTCCACACCGGTCATCGGCGCCCTGTCACATGGCTTGCAGACGCTGGAAGGCGCTGCTGGGGGTGCTGCGCAGCACGCACGCGGGCGCTTGGGCGCCTACCCCTACATGGGCGGTGGGGTGTTCCCATTTCTCGATGGCCACCCTGACCCTGCCATACGTGCCCGCGCTTCTGGCGCAGCCTATGAGACCGCTGGCCTCGACTATGGGATGGGGCCAGACGCCACGCTGAACTTTGCCAGCGGGCTCTACAGGTCTGTGGGTGGAGTCAACTTCGGCGGCAAAGACCTCCTGACAACGGCGCTGGCGGCGCAGACCCTTGGGGTGTCCGTTGGTACCACAGGGTCGCTGGCTCGCACGTTGCGCCCCGGGCGCGGTTCTAGGAACAGGCAGAACACTGGCACAATCCTCGACAGCTTGCGCCAGCAAGCCCAACTCCAGGGCGGCGGCGGCCTCGGCGGCTCTGAGATCGAGGAGTTTCTAGCGCACGCGATCAACACGGCGCAGGCGCAGGCAGCTGGTGGCAACGCGCTGGACTATGCCAACTACGCCGCGGACGTAAATCAGTTGGACTGGGTTGGCTTGAAGGGGTTGCGTCCGTCGGCCGTAGCAGGCCAATGGCAGCAAGCGGCATCCCGTGTCGGCCGCTCAGGGCCCAACAGTCCCGCTGAACTCGCTATGCTTATGGCGGCTGGCTACAAGCCTGGCGAGGGTGTCGGGAGCTTCGCCAGAGCGGCAGGAGCGCTCCAGACAGGTGACAAGCCCGGCTACATGCTCAAGATGATCCGCAGCATGTTCGGCGGCGGGCGTTACGCCAACATGGACCCCGACGCCAAGCAGTGGCTTGTCCAGCGGACTTTGGGGTCCGTTGGCATGAACGTAGGGTTTCCCGAAGCTGGGACCATCTTGACCGGCGCCCTCGCTGGTGTGGGTCCCGGGGCAACAGCTCTGACCGGCTCTGGCGCCAACCTCGAAGAGGAAGCGCTGGGTGTCCTGGGGCGCGTTGGCAAGGTCGAAGGCGCCGACGACAAGCGCACCCTGTTTCGTCGCCAGGCTGATCAAGAGGCAGAGCTGCTCAAAGCCGGCAAGGCTGCTACCGACTCGACGCTCAAGCTGAAGGATGCTCAGATTTCAGCAGCGAAGGCAGCCGAGACGCTTGTCCCGGTCATCCGGCGGTTGGCCGCTGCGTCCGCTGGGGCCGCTGGAGCGCTGGAAAAGGTCATGAGCGCAACGGCGGACAAGTTAGATTTCTTCTTCCCCGGGGGGGGCTGACACGTGAGCATCACCCGCCACCATGACGGCGTACGCGTCGTGTTCTACCCCCACGCGGGGGGCGGAACGCGCCTCTCTGCACCTGTGGTTGCCGCCGGGCGCGACGAGCCCCCGTGCCCCGTGGTCAGCGCGAGCTTCGACAAGGCTATGGACCAGGGTTTTTCAGGCACGGCGCAGATTTCCTTGCGCTGGACACCGGGACTCGAGTCTCGCTACCGTGGGCAGACGTGGCTCGACCTCGTGAAACCCGGCGACTGGTTTTTGCTCGACGCCGTGCAGAGCGGCTATCAGCACGTCGTGACCGTCGGGATCGTCGGGACTATCACCGAGCGCTTCATGGTGGCCGACGGAGCCCCCTTCTCCGTGTACGCCGTTTCCGCTCGGGACCTCGGCTGCACCCTCGACGACACTGAGATTTGGTTCAACGAGGTGGGGCGAGCAGGCCTAGCTGCGGGCGCTGCCATGTTCGGGCTACTCAACAAAGAAGCTGGCACCCCACACGAGCTGTGTGCTGCTCTGGCCAAGGGGTTCCTGGATCCAGAGCAGACGGCGCTCTATGGGGGGGTGACAGCAGGAGGTGGGGTCTGGCGCGTGCCCGAGTCAGCCCGCACGCTGTTTCAGATCCTCGTTCACAACCCGTCGGTCGTGAACGTCATCGACTTCGACAGCCACATGGGCCGCACGCGGGGCCTGGCAAACATTCTGCAGCAGCTCTTCGGCACGACATACAACCTGGGCTCCTTGTTGCGAGACTGGGGGCACACCGCACTCAACGAGGTGTTTTACGATCTGCGCAGCGCTGACCCGCGAGGCACGAAGCTGACTCCAGCACTCGTCGTGCGAGAGCGCCCCTTCCCGGTGTTCGGGGAGACACTCGGCGCGTGGGATCGTCTCCCCGTGGCACGCGTGCCACGAAGCGCCCTCCTGACCGGGAGTAGCCTGTCGTTGTCGGGAGCAGAGCGATACAACGCGTTCGTGCTGATCGCAGCGAGCGACGCGCTCAACGCCACCGGGCAGACACTCTACAACCCCCCGCTTTTCATGCCCGACAGCGTTGCGCGCTACGGACTGCGCAAGATGGAGGTGACATCGCGGTTCGCCGCGGTGGCCTCCGTGGACGGCTACTCCCAAGAGCTCGGCCGCTGGCTCTGGCTTTTGGCGTCGTGGTACAGCGCCAACGCTTCCATGCTGTCGGGGTCGCTGTCGCTACGCGGGTTCTTCCCCGCATTGCGTATCGGGCGCCGGCTGCGCTTGGGTGGCTTACCCGATGGGAGCCCCACAGAACAGGTCGACGCCTATGTCGAGTCCGTGGGCGTCCGTTGGGCTCCTATCGTGGGGTGGACAGCAGATGTCGGCGTGACTCGAGGGCTGCGCGGCACAACGTCGTGGCAGGGGTTGCTGGCTGAGAGCTGGAAAGACGTGCAGTACCTTGTCGAGCACCAGCTCAGAGCGGTCAAGACGGACCCCTTCTTGCCTCCACCCGACTTCGTCCCCTACTCTGACAACGTGGACACGTCTTTGGGCGGGGGGCTCTTGTGAGACGCCAGGCAGGTATCAAGCCACGCTTCTGGACGCCCGACGGGCGGCACGCTCGAGGTCTGCTCGTGCGCGGCGTGGTGCTGCGGACCTACCTGCCCACTGACCCGCAGCACCCTGGGTACGTCCCTGCCGTCGCGGCGGTGGGCCCCGTGGTCGCAGGTGTGCAAGTCCCGTCAGTCTATCGGCAGTACACCCCAGGCATGCTCAAGGCGGCCCTGTGCGACGTCCTGCCGTACAGCAGGAAGTATCGGGCCCCGCCCATGCTGCTGGTCCCGGTCGTACAAAACGGGGGCTGGGGGCGGTCAGACGTTGCGGGCGGATGGACACCGCGCGGTAGCACGGTGGCTGCCGCGTACCCCACCGCGGCGGCTCCGTTGGTCAACCCCGCCGACCTGGACGGCGACGTGGTGCTGATCGGCTTCGTCGAAGACGACCTGCAACAGCCGATCATCCTGGGCCGATTCCATCACCAGAACGCCGAAGAGCCCCTGCCGACGTGGCGGGCGCGTACGCCGCTGCTGGGCCCCGCCAGCGTGCAGGTGACGCGGCACCGTGGCACGCGTGCCGCCACCGACTCCGATGGCAACTACACGCTCGACACGAGTGGCGCCTCCTCGGGAGCCGTCGACGCCTATGGCGCCGAGCTCCCTGGGCTCGAGGGGGACATTACGTTCCGCGGGAAGGCGTCACGCAGGATCGAACTGCTCGACGCGCCGGTACACTTGCGGGGGTCCACCCGCCAAGTGGCACGAAAGACCGACACGACCAACACGGCGTGCTCAGCAGCCGACGTGGCCTATTGGATCACAGCGCTTTGTACAGTGCTCAACGGGGCAGGGGTGCTGCCCCCACCGGGCCACCTCACCTGGGCGGCGTTCGCCACGTCTTTGACAACTACGGGGCTGCCTGGGACTATCACGAGCGGCAACCCCGCCGTGCTCACGGACGGCTAGGGGACAAACGTGGCGATCTTCACTGGCCGGACCCACCTGACAACGGCGGACGTTGGGGATACCGCCGTGTGGCAGCGCTTGGCCTACGTCTTTGAGCTGCGCTCGAAGAGGGCGCCCCCTATGTTCCGCCCGATCTTGCTGGGCCCGTCGTCGGTCACAATCCAGCGCGACTTCGCCAAGCACATCGAGATAGCGCATGACGGCGCCGTGCATGTGGCCGAGTACGGGATGATCACGGGCCAGATTTCCATCACGGTCGAGACGGGATTGCGAGCGCGCTCCAGCCGTAACCCGATCTCCGGCGACGTCTACAAGCTGACAGGACTCGGGCGCTACAAGCTGATCCTCAACGACATCCTCAAGACGTACTCGAAGTTGAAGCAAGTCGCTGAGATAGCAGTCGACACCTCCCTCGTGCTGCACGTGCTCAAGGACAGCGAGAGCTTCATTGTGGCGCCATCGACGCACACGCTGCAGCGCACGTCTGCGGCTCCCCTGAGCAGCCCCTACACGTTGGAGCTGGACGTTCTGGGGATGGACACACAGCCGTCGTTGGCCAAGCTGTCGCCCGACCGCAGCGTGCTCGAGGCCATCTCCGACGTGGGACGCTCCGTGCGCCGCGCCGTGCAGTCGGCGCGTGCGTGCGTCGACGAGCTCACCGCCTACACCTCCGAAGTACGCATGGCAGCCGCGAGCTGGACCGGGATTCTCAACGACGTGACCGCCGTCGTGGAAGCTGCAGGGTCCTTTGTCGACGGCGTCAAAGACGTGCTCGACGTACCCCGGGCCTTTGTCGTCGGAGTCGTCGGCGCCCTAGAAGCCTTCCGTGAACTCACGATAGACGTTGCTACCACGCCGGCCGCTATCACGCAGTGGTGGGCGGAGCTGGCCGACCAAATGGACGTGATCGCGTCCTACCCGGAGACCTTCGTCGAGACGCTCGGCAATGCCGTAGCAGGCCGCCAAGCATGGCAGTTGGGCTCGTCGGGATACTCGGCAGCAGAGCTCGAGTCTGCGTCGGGGACCATCTATGGCACCGGGGCACGGGCCAGCGATAGCACGCGAGCGAGTGGGGGCCGCCCGATCACAGACTCGGCGCCCCCCTACGCGGGATGGGTGGAGGTACAACTGGGCGCCACCGACACCGCAGCAGGGCTGGCAGCGCGATACGGCGCCTCCTGGCCCGACGTGGCGGCTGCCAACCGGATCCGCCCGCCCTACATCTCCGAGGCCATGATCCCATACACCGTGACGCCAGGTGACCGGATCATCGTGCCTGCCGCGTACGCCAGCGACCGTGCTTTCTCCGCGCGCTCATCGGCTGCAGCGGCCCTAGGCGAGTCTGTCCAGGCAGAGGTGTTCGGTACGGACTTCCTGCTAGATTCTGTCGAGGGCTTCGCCATTGACACCGACAGGGGCAGCCTGGACCTCTCGACTGTGACCGGCGTGGACAACGTAGCGCAGGGTGTGGGGATCAAGCTGGGCACATTCAAGAGCGACAACCTGGCATACCCCGACCAGGGGCTCCCCTATCGGCCTGGGGAGCGCATGGGACTTGAAGAAGAGATCATCATGGGCGTAGTCGTCACCAAAGCCCTGCAGTCCGACCGTCGTATCGAAGAGGTCACACGCGTGGAGGTGACACAGGACGGCGACTCTCTGGCTCCCGAGATCGATATGCGCTTGGTCAACGGCGCCTCCGTGCGGGCTCGCGGCCCCCTGTTGATCTAGGAGTAGGCAAGTGCCCAGGTTCACACTCCGGTCCTACGGCGAGATCCTCCGGCGCATGCTGGCCCGCGTGGTCGGTCGCACCCGCCTCTCCGATGTAGAGGACGGCGCTGGCATCAAGCAGGTATTGGCGGCCGGCGCTCGCGAGGTCGAGGACATCTACGCGCAGTTGCGCAACCAGCTCACCCTGTTCGACATGGACAGGTGCGAAGGCGAGGACCTCGACGAGGTGGCAACCGTTGTCGAACCCGACGAAGTGGCCCCTCGACACAGCGCTACACCCGCCACAACGTCGCTGACCCTCACGTCGAACAACCCGCTCGGGTCAGACGTGCCCGTGCCTATCGGCACGACGTTCGCGAGCGTGACCGACGGGCAAAAGTTCCGGGCGACCGAAGAGGTGACGATTGTGATCCCGGGTATCGGCCCCCCGGGCACCGCAGCAATCTCCGTGCAAGCCGAGGGCGTCGGCACGGACTACAACGTGGCGGCCGGGACAATCACGAGGATCGTGTCGTCGGTCCCCGGGCTGGACGCCGCGACCAACCCCACCGCAGTCGTTGACGGTACGGACCGAGAAGGCGACGACGGGTTCCGCGCTCGGATCAAGGGTTGGATGCGGTCGCTGAGCACGTCGCCCAACTTCGCTCTGGAAGCTCTAGCCCAGACCGTCGGCGTGACCGAGCACGTTACGGGAGCCTACGGCGACGCTGTCAAGGTCTGCGAAGAGACGACCCCAGTGGTGCGCACGTGCCGCTTTGCCAGCGTGGTCGAGGACCCGGCCAACCCTTGCTGGGCCGACCTGTACGTGGACGATGGCACCGGGTTTGACGGTGTCGCTGCCGGGTACCTGGAAGCCACCGTGACCGAGGCCGTTGTCACCGGCGCGACTGCGGGCGACCGGCGCATTCGCTTGCCCCACTGGCCAGTAGCCTACGGCGCTGCCTTCACGCTCGAAGTTCAAGCTGGCGGAGCAGGGGCTTGGGTGCCACTCACGCTGGCCGTGGACTTCTGGGTGACACAGCCCGATGGGCGGATCGTCCTGTCGGCTGGTGCGGCTCTGGGGGCCGCTGACAATGTGCGCGCCACGTACACGCATTCTCTCGACCTCGTGCGAGCCGTCCAGCTCGCCGTCGTGGGCGACGCGACCGACAAGGTGCGATGGCCCGGTTGGAAATCGACGGGCACACAAGTTTGGGTGAAGCGCCCTGCGGTCTACTCGATTGACGTGATCGGCTCCCTGTCCGTGGACGCCGACCACGACGCCACCGAAGCGCTGTCGACGGCGCGCACTCGAATAACCACCTACCTGAACTCTCTGACCATCGGCGCCAACGTGGTCTTCTACCAGCTCATCGAAGAGTGCATGCGCGTCGAGGGCGTGATCGACTGTGCTATCACGACGCCGCCCACAGACGTTGCCATCCCATACAATCAGATCGCTCGGGCGCAAACGATCTTCTAGGAGCTCACCATGGCTGCAGCAGCAACGAAGGTCGACGGCGTCGTAGGGCGCCCGGCGCTCGTGAAAGCTCTGGGGCTCACCCCAGTCTTGAGCAACACCAACAACGCAGGCGTGACGGCGTGGCTCTGGGAAGTGGTCTTCGCGCCTGCTGGCACGACTGCCACTCTTGCCACCCCTACCGGGGCAACGTCGACGTACGGACCGCTGGACGCTGCGGGCACCTACCACCTGCGGCTGTCGGTCAACGGCGCCTCGGGGGACTGGCAAGCAGACACCGAAGTGGACGAGATCGTCGTGCGAGTGCGGGACGTTGGCATCGGACTGGTGATCCCTGCCGTCGGAGAGACCGTGCAGGGCGGTGCCCAGGGGTGGGCAGACGAGATCAATGGGCTCAACGAGACGTTGGCCCGTCTAGCTGCAGCCGTGACCTTGCAGGGCAGCTACGACAACAGCGCGCCGCCGCGGATCCTCGTGACCGCCGCTCTAGGACCCGTGGCACTGGCACGTGCCGTTGCATCTCCGGGCAACGTGCTGATCATCGGAGACGACACGCTGTCGACTCGCGTGCAGATCCCCGATACGGGACGCGTATCCGTACAGGGCAACGCCATTGCCGGTGGCACCGTACTCACCCTGGCCAACGACGTCGACGGCGCGCACGCTGGATACCTCTTGCAGGCCCTTGACCCTGCTGGATCTCGAGGGCTGACCTTGAGCTGTAAAGGTGCTCTGCTCCACTACGCCACGAGCGGAGGCGCCTACGGGTGGCACTCTGACGTACGCGGTGCCGGTGCGGGGCTGCTGCTCATCGAGGATGGCGCCGGATCTGGTGGCGACCCAGTTGACTTCACTGTGCGCACGTCTGGCGGCATAGATGCTCGGTCGAAAGGTACTGCCACAGCTCTCGACGTAGACGGCAAGGCGTGCGTGACCCGACTGCTACGCGTGCAGGACAGCGCTGGCGGTGCTGCTACCGGAGCAGCCATCGACCTGATCATGTCGGCTGCCACAGGGCAGGTGACACTCCGTTCGGACGCGCCCACCTTTGGGCTGCTGATCACGTCTGAGGCCCCTGCCACCGGCTTGGTCCGCTTCGACAATTCGGCATTGGCGCCCAACGTCGGGCGCGTCGACGTGGATCCCTACGGCGGAATGAAGATCACGCAGAGCGATCCGGGACCTGCAGACCCGGCGCTTTGGATCACGCGCGCTGGCGCCTCGACAGCCAACCTGCTCCACGTCGAGAACACGACGGTCGCCGCCTACCACACCGTCGAGGACAACGGCCAGGTGATCACGCAGCAGCGCTTGCTCGCTGCGACCTACGGCTTCCTGCACCAGTACGCTGCTGCGCCCTCCGCTACGGCGGCGTTGCGCGGCTACTACGACTCCGTGCTCGGGTACGCCTGGGCCTTGTACGGCAGCTGCGCGGTCTACCACGTTCCCGAAGGGCTCGGTACCACGAAGGGTGCAGGCACCACGAACTGGTACGAGATGGACCTCGCGACCGTGGCTATCGTAGCGGCGGGCGAAGTGCGCCGCGGCATCTACATCGACGGCACTGGGCAGGCCATTGCTGGAGAGCAAGACGGGATCCGCGTGGACCTGGCTGCCAACACTGGTACGGCCCGCTGCTACCACGCCAGCGTCGACGACCAGGACGCCATCGCAGCCTACGGCGTCTCCGACGCTGGCGTCGCGTATATCGGCTACGACCACTTCTGCATCGCCGACGCGGGCCCTTCCACGGGGACGTGGACGTACAACCCTCTGAGCGTGACAGGCGCGGGGGCCGCGTTGTCGGCCGAAGCGGCATCGCGCTTCGTGATGTTCCCGGTGCATGTACCGCCTGGCTGCACGATCACGAAGGTCAACGTGCATGTCCACACGGGCGGAGCCGGCGTGCTCAATGCCTTCTTTATCAGGTATGACGACACGGACGACGTGAACGCCGACCAGCAGACGCAGATCGCTACGGCCGTGTCTGCCGGAGCTGCAGAGCAAGACGTTACCATGCCTGGACTGGCCGAAGTGGTCGCCAAGCAAGGGGCCGCGGCACAACCGGCCTACTACGTGCTTGTCGAGTCTGGCAACGCTGGGGATCTCGTGTACTCTGGAAGCGTGATCTACTCGTACACGGAGGTGCTCCATGGCGACTAAGAAGACGGAAGGCAGGCCAGGACTCGATGCCCGCGGTATGGCCTGGCTGAAAGAGATCCAAGAGTGCGCGCAGAAGATCAACTCCCTGCAGGCGCAAGCCATGACGGTCAACGCGCTAATCACCGCTACCGAAGCACAGCGGACAGCGCGGATCGACGTTCTGCGTATCGTCTACGGGCTGAACGAGGGCGACCGCATCGACGAGAACGGGCTGATCGTTCTTGGAGCGGCAAAGCCAGCAGCGGAGTAGCTCATGGCGGGGTTCGGTGGCATCGGCTGGGGCATTGCTCCTTGGGGACTCGGCGGAGGTGTCTCCGCCGTATCTTCTGGCCTTGTCGTTGACGAGGGCGGCGAGATCCTGACCGTCACGGGCGTCTTCATCGGTGGCACGCGTGCCACCGTGCTGGTAGGCACTGCCGACGCTCCGTGCCCCCGAGCTCTTGGCGGCACCAACAGTGCCGGAGGCCTTCCAGGGTCGGGCAACCGTCCGCTTGTGTCCCCCGAGGGCACGTCGTTGGTGTGCGTGACTCCACAAATGCCACCTGGCGTGTACGACGTCACGGTGCAGCAGCCCGGCCAGCCTGACAAGGTGTTGGTCGATGGGCTCGAGGTTGTACGACGCGACCACTGGACACGTCTGCACACCCTGCGCTCTTGGTTCCCCACGCCCCCATACCCCTTCGCGGCCCTCGGGCCCAAAGGGGTCAAGTACGAACGTCTAGCCGACGAGGTGGCCACCGAGGGCGAGCACGTACCTGCCCTGCGAGGAGTACTGCACGCACTATCGGGCGCTCTGCTCGAAGCCGACTCCGTGCTCTACACGCGCACGGTGCCGGCCCCGTGGCTATTCGGGTCCGTGGCGAGTCTCGTCTCGACCGCTGCTGCCGACACGACACAAACCGCGACGCTTGTCGGCATCGACGTCGTGGGCGCAGCGCAAGAGGAAGCGCTGGCCCTGAACGGCGTCGTCCCGGTACTCGGAGCCGCGCAGTGGAGCGACCTGCGTAGCGTGACGCTCGACGCCGCTTGCGTGGGCACGCTCACGGTATCCGATACGGATGGGAGCCCGCCTGAGCGGATCGTGGTGAATCCGGGCTACCGCACGAAGGGCGCCGGCCAGCTCCAACCTGGAGACATGACCGTCGTGGTGGACGGCCTGTACCGCTTCCCAGAGGCCGGTACGATTGCCCTGCGTGGGGAGCGCGTGGCGTACGCGTCCCGCGTGCGCAGTCACGCGGTCAACTATTTCACCCTGGCCACCGGGGTGCTCTACCAGCATGACGAGCGCTCCGTGGTAGCAGACGCCACCGGAGTGACAACAGGCGTGGATCTGGCGTGCCGGTCCATGCAGCCCGACTTCGCCGAAGGCCCATTCCTTGACGCTGTCGCCCGCCGTTATGGCGGGGTGCCCCGTCCGGCCGGGCTGGGCGACGACGCTTTCCGCGGCTACTACAAGGCGGTAGCGTTCGCCCGTGTGGGCACCGAGCGTGTGCTTGAGCACGTGCTCGACGCCATTGTAGGCGCTGGCAACTACGAGATCATCGAGGACCCGCACAACTACCCTGGTGTAGTCTTCATCGCCTTTGGCGCTCTAGTTGCCTCTGGAGCACCCTTCGGGGCGACCTACTTCTGTGGGGGCGAAGCGCAGACATCCACGGGCCTGGCCACCGTCGACACCGCATACGACGTTGCCGTACCCTATGGGGTCTACACGGCCGCTGACATCGCCGCCGGGCTGGGCCGCAGCAACAACTACTGCAACGCCCAAGGTCCGGCGGACGCCCAGGTGGGCGCCCCCGGCATCACCCTCACGTCGGGCGGCGCGCTCTTCGTCGCGGGCGACGACGCCAAGCAGATCCGTACATGGGGGGCAGTCGACGCCCGCAACAACGGTGTGTGGGTGGCTGCATTCGTGGCAGCGGCGACCCTCACGCTGTCGGGCGTCTCGCGCGCCGGAGGGTACGTCGACGCTGGCGACCTGGACATCTTCGCCATCGGCACCGACGTGCCCCTAGACGCCTGCCCCTTCGGGCCCAGCTGGCGTGGCCGTACGATCCGTGTGCTCGACACGTTGGCAGGGGCTCCACTCGACCGTACTGTCACCGAGGTCATCGACAGGCGACACGTGCGCGTGGGCGTGGCGTACCCTGGTGCTGGCTCTGCTATCGCGTGGTGCGACCAACCCGCCCTGCAAGCAGAAGTAGGCTTTAACTGGGAGCTCGCACGCGTGTCGGCTATCGGCAACACGATCACGCTGGCTCGCAACCTGCCCGGTGCTGCGACCGTGGTGCTTGTGGATTACACGCACATGCGCTCGGGCGTCGTGCTACTTGACACGAGCGCGCTCAACGTGAACATCGGCGCCCTGTTCCCGTTCTACTTGTCCGATCCTGGGGGCTGGCTGCGCTCCCTACTCGACGACTTGACCGCCGCCGGGGTCATCCCCGTGGTCGGGGACCCGCACACGTAGGAGGCCGACGTGGCCGACAGACCAGCATTCCACGCTGATGAGCGGGTCGACCTGCTCGACTTCCTGCGGGTGGTCTCGCACGCGCCGCTCGACGCTGCGCGCGCCGCTGCTGCCCTTCTGGCCCCCATGCCTTGGGCACCCAACTACGGATTGGTCTTTGGTGGCTTTGCCATCGCGCCGAAAGCTGGCGCTGGGGCTGGCGTGACGGTCACGCTGGGCAACACTGCCAGAGCGTTGCTCACCGAGCTTCGTGATGGTGATCTGCACCCGGGGCTGACCTACACGGACGAGAATGGCGCTGCTACGGTAACGCTCGACTCGGCGGACTTCACGCCTGCGGCCGGATCCAACCATTGGGATTTGTACCTGCGCGTGTTGCATGATCCGACGTCGGCCGAGAACAGGGTCTTTTGGAACTCGGCCACCCCTGGTGAGCAGCTGCAGCTCGTCAACACGGTCTCGCGAGTGACACTGCAGCTCGCTACAGTGGTACATGCTGCTGCGGCTCCATGGACCAATGGCGTCTTGATCGCGGAGCTCGACAACACCCTTGGTGCCCCCGGTGTCTTTGCTGCTGGGGAGATATCGGGCCTGCGAAAGTACGTCTTCGAGGGGGCCGAGGGCGACGCGTGGGAGCCCGACGGCGCTCTCATGAACTGGGGCGATGGCGGCACCGACCGCAACGCCGACCGCGGCTTGTACGGCGTGCATGACCTGACCACCTTTGCGCTCTATGTGCGGCGGCAGTTCAAGGACATTCTCGGGGCGACCTCCTACCACCCATGGTCGGCGGTGACCCTGCAGGTGCCTTCGCTGGAAAACCTCGCGGCAGAGCACTGGCCCGAGGCCACGACAGCGACGTTCCTTGGTCACCACAAGAGCCTGCAGGTGACAGAGTTTGCCTCTGACCCTGTCGTGGCGTTCCACAGGACCACGAATGCCGATGTGCGCGTAGCACAGCACCTCACGGGGCTGGACTTCAGACGCCCTGCTGCAGGCAGCCCGTTGGTGCGCTTCTGGCTGCACGCCGGAGGCGCAAGCTCTGGGGTCACGATCTCGGGTCCCGATGGCCTGTTGGGCGTCAACATGGCAGCAGGTGAGTCGGCGCAACTTCGTTTTGGGGACCCCAATCCCGGTGGAGGGTGGGACAACGGCGACGACTTCGGGATCGTAGCTCATGGAGCTGCTGCACACGTGGATCGGCGGTTGTCTTTCGCTACTGGCGCTCCATACACGGAGCGCTTCTGGATTGACGGCAACGGAGACGCCGGCCCTTCCCGTGATCTGGTGATTCCTGTCGCGCGCAACGTGGTCTACGACGCGGTGCGGACCTTCCGCCGCAACCTGTCGGCGTCGACATTCCTTGCGATTGACGAGGACACGGGCGCTGCCGGTACGACAGCTCTGATCAAAGATGTAGACGCCTCAGTTCTTGCCGTAGCGGCTCGCTGGGCTTTCGTGCACCGCACGGTCACGGGACCAACGCAGGCCCCCGGCGGGGCGTGGGCGCAGACGCTTGGTATCTCGGGCAGCTTTGCCGCTTCGGTGGCGTCTGTAGACCGCATCGTCTCTCCCGGCACCTGGCTGCCCGGCGCCGCGTACGTTCAGGTAGGCGGTCATGTCGATATGGTCTGCGCCGCTGACGCCGCCTTCCTGGCGGTTGCGAATCAGCGGATAGAGGTCGGCTTGTACGCCATCGACAAGACGTCGTCGCCCGTGACGGCAGGTTGTGTGGCGTACGCTCGAGTGCGCCCTACGCTGACGTTGGTGGCGTGGAGTAACACGTGGATCGCGGGACCCGCGTGGGCGACACATGGGGCGGGAGTCATCGATCATACGCTCTTCGACTACTTCTTTGTCGTGCAGGTCTACAACGGCGGCGCTTTCGGTGCTACGGCAGGCGCCTGCGAACTCTTGTCGGTCGGTGTCGAGCTCGCCCACACCTCCCTGCGCAACTAGCGCAGCACGCCCAAGTCTTTCGGGGTGTCTTCGGGTCCGAGGCCTTCGCTGGGCCGGTAGGGCGAAACCTCCGAGATACTCGACTCGAGCGCCAACCCAACATGGAGCAGCGCCAAGGCAGCATGCCTCCGGGCGTCGCTGTCCTTCGCCAGATTGCCCTCTGCAAGGCGCAGGGCTGTCTGAGCCGAACGGAGCCAGGTCACGGCGGTCGGTATCACGGGTCAACCTCCTTACATCCAACAGAGGCCGGCTCAGGCGCTCTAGCAGGCAATTCCAAACGAGCCAACACCCTCCCGACAGC
>Ga0307928_10000739_pt1 | contig 24547 bp, 47 predicted proteins | sample AceLakmetagen232_FD_201815 | JGI IMG/M metagenome (GOLD analysis project Ga0307928, IMG submission 201815) | Saline water microbial communities from Ace Lake, Antarctica - #232 | ecosystem: Environmental > Aquatic > Non-marine Saline and Alkaline > Saline | place: Antarctica: Ace Lake... | reverse complement strand
AAACTATTAAAAGATATAAACTCCAAGTCCAAAATCTAGTTGATATTCTTTTTTGTAGGTATTGTCCTATTGTCTTTTTCTCCATTTTTATCATCTCCTTTGCTTGTTCATAATTGTTGGTTTATAAGATGGTTGACATTGAAACCCCTTGCATCTATCAGTATAAATGCATCTTAATTGAGTTACACCATTGTTAAATCTGAAACAACCCCGATTAAAACATTCATTATTATTTATCACTTTGTATTGCTCCTTTTTAGTATTTCACTTTCCTTATAGTTAATCATAAAAACTTCTTCTGATCTCTTTTATATTTGGCAAAATTTACTTCTTTTGTTTTTTTTGCTTTCTCTGCGGGTGTTAAACCAAATAACTCTTCTCTAGTCTTTTTTTTAACACTTGCTTTGAATCTGCTTATTTTGCCTTTGTTTATTGCCATTTCAATTCATCCCCTTTAGTTATTTTGACTCAAATTTATGATTATAAAACCTAACAGGATATTTCTATCCTGCTAGGAAAAAAGAGGTGATAGACTCATCCAGTCTTTCCTTGCGGAAAGAACAAAGAAATCTTCACTGTCTCGGACATTGTGGAATCCTCGACTATGATATCTTCTTGATTTATAGGGGGTATTTCGGGATGTTCACCCACTAGGATTGGTTCTTCTACTTCTTTTTTGAATAATCTACTCCAAAAACTCATTATGCTTGCACCTCTTGATTTTTGTATTCTGATAATAATTCTTTTGTGATTATGCTGTCAATAGGATCAATCCTGATCATATATGCTTCTAATAGGTTGCGCTTGAGCGTGATATCTTTTATATGGGAATTTTTTCCTTTCTTTTTTTTGTATTCTATTACTTTATTTGTTATTATTTTATCTATCTCTTCTTTTTTTTCCTGAAAAGATAATAATAACTCCTGCTTTCCCTTGTTTCTTCTTATTTGGTTAAGCCGGGAGTTTAGATTATTCATCTTTAGCCCGCATATTGTAAGCCTAATTCTTTATTGAAGAATTCGACTGGATCCTGTTTTTGTTCTGTTGGTTTAAGGCTTATTTTTCCCCTCATGCTTCCGTCATTTCCTGTTTTTTCTATTTCTATGTCCAAGTTAATCACCTTCTTTTTTTGATATATCGATTAAAATTAATTTTATGTTTTTGTCTATTCTTTTCTCTTTTATATCTGGGTCGTAGGGTGTTGGTTGCATTTTTTTATACGTCTATTTTTTCTATCTTCATATTATCTCCACCTTCTGCATCATACTTTTTTGGAAGAGTTAAATACTTTTGTCCTGTCCTTGAATTAACTAAAACCTGCCTTACTATTGGTTTAACTTTATTTTTTTTTGCCATTTTTTTATCCTCTATAATTGTTTTGATACAGTAAATACAGTATAAACACATATATAAACATTTCTATTTTACAGTATATACATTATTGAGAATAATTATTTTAATTAAATATTCGTATAAGAATATCTTAGTCAGAAGCATTTATATATATGGCTTACCGTATATACTGTATAATTAAAGCACCTCAAAGCCTGAAAGCCCCTCGAAGAAGGGGTGAATAAGGCTTTTATAAAAAGGGTGTGTTGAGGTGGAAAAAATGTCAGGTCAAATATATGAATTAGGGAGTAATGGTTTAGTAGCAGTGCAAGAAAAATTTACTGATCTAAAAAGAGGCGATATTGTAAGATGGGGGGGTAATATGGGCTATCCTTCTGAGGAGTTAGTAATAATAGAGAGATTTAAAGGATGGGAAGATAGAATAAATTATAAGGTTGTCAATTTAAAACATTCTTGCGAATCTGAAGATGAATATACTCCTAGAATCCATCAGATTGAAGCATATAATATAAAGGATCCAAAAGACCCTAAATTATGGCATTCTCAACATCACTTTATTACTGGAAAAACTGCAACAGAAGAAGAGATAAAAAAGATAGTTGATTTTATACCAGTTGCAAAGCTCCGAGAAGAAAGAAAGAAAGAAGCAGAAATTAAAGCTATAAAAGATGCCGGACTTCTTACACAATCAGAAAAGATTAATCTAAGTACAAAAGAAATTGCTTCTTTAATTCGTGGAAAATTAAAAAAACAATTTCCTAAATGTAAGTTTTCGGTCACTAAAAAAAGTTATTCTTATATTACTGTAAGATTAATGAAAGCAAATTTTAGGATTTTTAGAAAATTTGAAGAATTGTCTGAAGAAGTTATAATTAAGTATCAAGATAATGGAATGAGGACAATAGAGCAATTAAAAGCATTGGTTGATTCTAGGCATGCCCAATTAAATCAATATTCATGTAGAGAAGAATTTAATCCTGATGTTTGGAATAATGGACATTTGCTTACTGAAGAGGCGCATAAAGTTTTAAAAGAAGCTGTTGCTATTGCAGATTATTATAATTTTGATGATAGCGATTCTCAGACTGATTATTATTCAGTTAATTTTTCTTTTGATATTCAGATTGGGGAATGTGATAAACCTATTGTCGAGGTGGAATAAATGAAAACACTAAGAGTCAGATTTATAGGAAAGGATTTTTGGGGAAACTTAACCTATCAAAATATCGATAATCCGAATAGGATTTATAAAAAGGTTGATGGTAAATTTCATACAACTACAGAAGAGGGTGAGCCAGATTGCCCTTTAAGAAATAATATTGAGGTGGAAGCATGAAAAATGATATAATAGGTAGGAAAATTATTGAGATTGGAAATAATTATTTCAAGCTCGATAATGGAATAGACATATATTCAATAAAAGACATGAAAAAAATAGAGGTAGAATAAAAATGAGCTACGAAAAAGTAAAAAGTATTTGTGTGGATGATAAGCAGAAAAAAGTATTCCTTACAACTGCCTGCAATAATTTAATACCCCTCAACTATCAAAGATGGGAATGCACTTCATTAAGTAAGATATTTAGTGAAAAGGGAAAGGAATCGGTTGAATTAGAATTATTAAAGGAATATGAAAATGGAAATCTCCAGCAAGGAAATAATAGATATAAGAAAGCTTTAGATATTCTATTTTATGTATTTTCTGAAGAATATGCTTATTTTGATTGGAGAAAACATAATGCAAAATATGGCACTCCCGAAAAAGAAGAGGAAGATAATAGGAGAAAGAGCAAAGAATTTTATGATCTTCTTAAAAAGTCTTTAGATTATAAATTAACTAAAGAAAAATATATACTTGTGAAAAAATATGGGGAAGGTCGGGTTTATGGAAAAATCACTTCGAGACATATATTTTGGAAAAGTGAAAAAAAGATGGCAACAAAATTTGATTTTAAATCTCAGGCTGAAGATGTTAAGAATGTGTTTATCACTTCAAATGTTGAGATTGTTGAGGCTGAATAAAAATGCAAACACTAACCCAATTACCAAACCCTGAAGAATTAGGCAAACACCTAAAAGAAAACTGCAAAAAAAAAGAAATTGAATTTAAAGGAATACATATAGATAATAGGATAAATGGGGATCCTAAATATACTAAAGTGACTAAGTTTTCAGTAATTGCAAGGCTCCTTACAAAAAAAGATACTAAGCAGGATAAATATCTAAAATATATTAGTCTTTCAGAAGATAAGATTTTAATAGATATCCATCATGTAAATAGGCTTAATGATTATCAAGCCACAACAATACAAAAAGAATTTACTTTTAATCTTTATGAAGCTGATAAAGATAAGGGTTTTATTGATGTGAAGCAGAAAAAAACAGATGTTGATATTGATAATGAAATTAGGATAAAATTGGGTCAAGATGCTGATAAATTTGATATAGCGCAAGAAGTGGATCATTCCCTTACTCCAGAAGAGCAAATGAGCGAATTAAAGCCTAAATTAGACATTATTGCTGGGAAAGGGCTAGAAGAACAGGCTGAAGAAGTTAAGAGCCAGAAAGAAAAGTTTGATAACGAGAAATTCGTTGTTAATAAATTGAATTCAGATCTCGAATCCTTTTGCGAAGATTTTCCGTTTATCAATAAGAGATTTTATTCTGCTTTAGAAAATCTTAGAGAAGATGATTATGGAGAAGAAGAAATTAAATCTATTAAGTTAGAATTTGAGACACATAAGAAAACTAGAAATGCGTTTGAATCACTTCTGAATATTGGTTTTGATTTGGATGATTTGACAGATATAAGTATATGCGTATTGGAGGTTTTTAGATGAAAAAAGAACTTAAAGAATTAATTGAACAATTAGAAGAAAATAATGAAAGTTTTGAGTTTTATCCAACTTCAAAAGAAATGATTAAGTGTATATTTGACAATGTTGAGAACAGTAATATAAATGTCTTAGATATTGGGTGCGGTACTTGTAACTTTAAAAGGTTTTACGAGGAATTATCCACAGAAAAATATACTCTTGATTTTGAAATTCAAAAAAAGAGATACATAAAAGACCATCCTGAAATATCTGGGGATGGATATGATGGAAATTATAGTGGTTATTCAGTCAATAAAAAGACAATAGGTAAATACTATGTTATGGAAAAGTCTAAGATACTAATTGATAGACTAGACAGGGACATTATAGTCTTAGGGACTGATTTTCATAACTCTCTTTTAATCGACAAACCAGTAGAAACTATATTTTGTAATCCACCTTATAAGGAATATAAAAACTGGATGATTAGGATTATAAAAGAGAGCAACTGTCACGATATTTATTTAATCGTGCCTAAAAGATGGAAAGATGATAAAGACATTCAAGCACTTCTAAAAAGAAAAGAATTAACTCCTAAAGTATTAGGCAATTTTGATTTTTTAGAAGCAGACAGGAAATCCAGAGCAAAAGTGGATATTTTACATATCGACAAAACACTAGATAACCATAGGAATCAACTAGACGATATAGAACAAGATGCTTTTGATGAATGGTTTGATGAAACTTTTAAAATGCAAGATTTAAATAAAGAAGAGGAAGAATTAAGCGACTATGAAAAGCACCAAAAAGAAAGAGAAGAGTTAAAAAATAAGATTGTAAGCTCTGACCCAAAAGATAAAGCCAAAACATTAGTAACGCTATACAATAATGAGCTTAATACTTTATTTAAGAATTTTAAAGCAATTTGCTCAATGGATGGGGAAGTCCTTGAAACAATCGGAGTATCTAAGGAATCAATTAAAGAAGCTATAAAGCAGAAAACAGTAAACCTAAAAATTTTATATTGGGAGTCTGTTTTTGATGAAATGGAAGAGATAACTAAAAAACTTACTTCAAAAACAAGAAATTCAATGTTAGAAAAGTTTAAGGAGCTGAAAACTGTTGATTTCACTGAAACAAATATATATTCTTTGGTAATCTGGACTATAAAAAATGCCAATAAATACTATGACGACCAGCTTATAACATTTTATAAAGAGTTATCTAGTTTTGAAAATGTTAAACCCTATAAATCAAATATTAAGACTTTTGAAAAAGATGGATGGCGATATAATTCCGATGCAGAGAAACAAACACATTACACTTTAGATTATAGGATAATTTGCAGTAATTATTTAATAGGTGTAGAAACTAATTATGATGGAGAATTTCGTACAGGTTATGAATATCACAACAAAATCAAAGACATTACAGCGATATTTAATAATTTGGGATTTGAAGTTAGAAGGATAGATACTCCCACCTATTTTGGAGAAAAATGCTATGCTTATGATTGGGAAGAAAAAATACTTTTTGAGTTTAAGACCTACAAAAACGGAAATATGCACATAAAGTTTAATATTGAATTTACTAAGGCGTTGAATGTTGAAGTAGCTAGGCTTCTGGGATGGATAAGAAACAAAGAAGATATTAAGAAAGAGTTTTGTGAGGAAATGTCAAAAGGAGCAGAGAAATATTTTAAAGCAAACCAACAGATAGGTTTATCCAATATTACTTTAATTGGAATGAATCAAGAATTAAACGAGGTGGAAGAAAATGGGAACTTATGTAATTATTGAGAACAAAGAAGGAAGATTTGAGCAGTTGAAAACAATATTTGATAAGCATTATGCTTTGAATAAAGACCAATTTAGAAATGATTTTGGTGACTTGAATCAGTTTTTGGACATATTTGAAATATATGATCCTAAACAAAAATTATTTAGGCTTAAAGTTGGAGTTATGGAGAGAAGATTTTATACACCTGAATTTATTCAGGATATAAAAGACCTGCTTAAAGAAGAATATAAAGAGGTATGAAATACGATGAAATTTAATCTCTTTAATAAAACCTATCAAGATGAGGATTATTCCACTGAAGAATTAGAATGGAATGGCGCTAAGGTTAAGGCTTGTGTTGTAATGCAGTATCATACCTTTCTTAAATATTGGGGTGTTGCTTACTATTGGGCTTATGGAGAAAATTTTAATCAGGTAATACCTAATATAAAATATCAGGGAGATATAGAAGGGAAAAATGGCAGGAAAGAAGCTCGAAAGATAGCTGAAAAATATATGCAGGAAGCTAAATTAGAGGATCTTGATAATATAGACGATTTTTATAAGAACGAAATCATGGGGGCATTGAAATGAAACCAACAGAAAAAGAAATTGAGAAAGTGACTGAATTTGCAAATAGGGGGGCTACTTCAACTATGGATGCAATACACAAAAAGATGATCAGGAATGCATTGAAGAATAAGGATTATAGTGATCCATATGTCCGGGAGAAAATGAGGGAATAATGACAATATACCACTATAATAAGTGTGTGAGGGAAAAGGTTTATACTAAATCAGGTGAATTGATAAGAGAAAAAAAGTTTAATATAAGCTTTGAACAAATAGGGTGGGAAGAAATTGATTTTGATAGATTCCCAAAATTTAGTAAAATTATGGGCTATTGTTTAATAGGAGAAGTCGAAAAAATAAATGGTAGATGGATTTTAAAAAAAGAAAAAAATAAATTTATTTCTTTATTTTTCCTGTGACTATTGACCAGATTATTGTACCTAATCCTGCTATCCCTACCAGAATAAAGAATAATCTTCCTGCTAGTGGATACCATTGGAACAGCCATTCAACTAGGTTGAATTTATTAAATGCTCCATATAATCCCCATGCAATCTCTGTGATTGATGCTAACCAAATCAATATCCATGCCCATAAAGGCATTGAGTTTTTCTTTGCCATAAATTACACCTTATTAATCAGCGCTTTTTCTTTCTAATTTTGTCGGTTTCGTGCCTTCGGTTTCCGGTTCCTATACCTTTTCCCCTCTTCTTATCTAAAGCCCGGCTGTATTTTGTCCAACCCCTGTCACCGCCCCTGTTGTAATAATATCCTTTTCCTTTCCATTTGGATTTAGGAATTAGTATAGTTCCGAATCCATCTACTTTCTTTTTTCTTACACCAAAATATATTAGTTTACTTGGCATTTTTTATCGACCTCCTCATTGGTTTAATGAGTGTTAAGTTCTTTTATGATACACATAGTTTCCTGTAATTCCTGAATCTTCTTAATTTTCTTATCCAAAAACTTTTCTCGATTAAACAAAAAACATCTCCCCCATATAATTATATGCAATAGATTCTTGACTCCAGCTTTTCTTTTTTGTCTCTAGGAATTTCTTTATATCCTGATCTACTGCATAGTAATCTTTTTTATTTGTGTAGGATTCTATTTTAGCAATTCTTTCGGCAACTGGTCTTTTTAGTTCTGAAGAATAATAATCCCCTATTCCTGCAATCCTTGTTGTGCCTCCTAGCTTGGTTCTTAGGAAACTCACAACTTCTTTTATTCTTTTTTTGAATTGCTTTTCTGAAATCTTGTCGTTGATGTTTTTAGTTGAAGGAACGTAAATAGCTACTTTGGTTTCACTTCCTTTCATTCCTTTTGGAAAATCAAATTTTGTGTCTGTCATATTTTAGCTCCCATGTCACTGACTATCGACATGATATACAATTCCTGCTTGTTTTATGAATTGATTTATTGTTAGTGATCTCTTGCGCCAATCATTACCGTATTTTGATGGATAATCGTCATAGTGAGTTATTAGTTTTGAATAATACTCTTTACCAAAGCCTTTGAGTGCTACTCTTTTTCCTTGAGCATCGTTCTTTATGCCCCTTACATACCACTTTACAAATCCGTCTTTTTTATTGGTTGTTAATTCATATACTTTTTGAGTTTTTATCATCTTTTTAGCCTCTTGGATTTTTTCTCATAATCTCGTGTTTGCTCGGATACCCTTGACTTTAGTCATGGGAGGAGAGCAAACTTACCTCCATATTTTCGTGAGCTGTTAATTTAGCGAGTGGTATTTAGGCAGACTATTTTTTATTCCCTTTCAAGCAGAAATCCTTAATTTTGGGAAATTTAGAGGATTTAAACTTAGAAAGGTTTAAATAAATATGAATTAATTAATGATATAAGGGAAATTTGGAGGTGTGTTGGAAATGAGTAAAAATAATGATTTTGTTAAGAATATACGAGTAGGTATCTTAATATTATTTATCATATTTGTGCTATTGTTAATTGGCATTTGGGCTTATTTTGCTATAACATCTGAAGGAATAATTTCAAGTTCTTTTCTAATCTTTGTTAATATTATGAAAGTTTTAACTATGATTATCTTAGTTGTTTATTTGATTTTATTAATACCTTATAAGATTGGTGAATTTGTTAGAAAAAAGATTAAAAAATAGAGTTTGATGTTCGCCTAGCAAACTTTCCTAAAGAAGCTACTGGTCTAAGCAAATTATACAATATCTTATAAGGCATTTTATCTTTATTATAGACAATCATGTCAAGAATTGTTTCGTACATCTTTATTCCCCCCTCTATCTCTTTATAAGATATGAGTAGGAATTATTGATTTAATATTTTTTGGATTGCCTTCAGATTTTTCTTATGTATTTTCCCTGTCTTTTTGTAGTCATTTAGTTCTGATTCTGCCCTGACTCCACACATACTCAAATCTTTGTGCTTAATCTTTTTAAGCAGGATATTTATTAATCTTTTATCTTTCATTATTGGAACTCCAGAATCTTTCTTTTAAGATGGAAATCATTATAATCTTTGTTTTCCAATGCGTTTCTTAACATTTTCTTATGGATTGCATCCATTGTTGAAGTTGCTGATTTTTTGGAAAATTTACTTATTTTCTCTATTTGGGCTTTTGTTGGTTTCATAATAAATAATAGATTATACAACTCCTTATTAATATATTATTGACGATAATATTCCTTTTAGAATATATGTCCAGTGCGTGTCCAGTGGCTTAATAGGGCTTAATTCTTTCAAATTTAACTGATTTACAGCCACTTTTTGCCTTTTGCACTGGACATTTACATCGACGTGAGGTATATAAAGGATATTGTCTTTCTAAAGAATAAAGTTGAGCCAAAGTGTTACTAGCACTTTGGCTCGGAGGACTTAAAATGCGTCGTGAAACACAAACTAAATCCATAAAAGAAAGTAAAATTTCTGAGGATAAAAAACTTGTGATTTGTATTTTTTGTAAGAGCAAAAATACTGTAAAATGGGGAAAAAGAAAAACTAAGGATAGGGGAATTATTCAAACCCATAAATGCCTTAAATGTGGAAAAAGGTTTACTGTTGATAATGGATTTTACAGGATGAGAAATTCTGAATCAAAGATAACTATGTCAATAGATATGTACCTTTCAAACCTATCTAGTAGAAAGATGAGAAACCAATTACAAAGGCATTTTAACCACAAAATAAGCCACGTTAGTATTCTTGATTGGGTTAGAAAATACGTGCTTAAAGTTCATAAATTCGTGGATAGATTAAAACCACAATTAGGAGATAGATTTTATGCAGATGAAACTTTTATTGACTGTGAGAATAGGAAAGACGCTTTATGGTGTAATGTTGATTGGGATACTAGGTTTATATCTGGATTCCATTACAGCACTAGCAGAAATGTAAAAGAAGCTGTTAAATTTTTGAAGAACGCTACAAAGAATAAGAAACCTAAATTTATACAAACAGATTCGGCTATGTTTTATCCAAAAGCTATGAGAAAAGTATTCATTAACAAAAGAATGAAAGCAAGAAATATAGACAGATATGATGTTAAACATATTGCTAATAATGTTACAAAAACTAAAAAGCATAATGTAAGGATTGAAACTGTCTTTATGAAGATTAAAGATAGAGTTGAAGATTTTAGGGGGCTTAAAGCGTTATGGTCAGCACCTATTCTTTTAATGGGAATTGTGCTACAGCATAACTTTATAGAGAATCATACGACAACAAGAGCTTTACCTTGTGAGTTGGCAGGGTTGAAGTTAGAAGCAGGGGTTAATAGGTGGTTGGGATTGATTAGGTTGGCTAGTTGTTAGCTGAAATTATAAAATATGTAATGGGATAAATAAGTAACGCCGATAAGTTTTTATATCGGCGTTACTAAACTCTTTATATTGAGGATACAAAGAGAATGAAAATTGATATATTTAGATTTATTGAAATGATAGCAGTTTTGCTTTTCGGTTTTGTTGGATACTTATGGAAAATACACGAATGGACAAAAGACAGCGTATTAACTATAGTATTTGGAGTATTATTTTTTGTTATTTTATTTATGGCTGGAATAGGTTATAAATATGTCAATGATTGGATAAAAGGAATAAAAGATGATAAAAAATCAATTGGTGGGGGAAGAAAAAATGCTTAAAAAAACATTATCTTTACTTTTAGGAGTATCTTTAATTTTTAATCTTATTCTTGTAATTATAGTAATTTTTCTATCAATAAGGTTAATTTCTCCTTAAAAAAATAAAAAATAGTCTGCCTGATTTCGTGATTGAACAACGAAATCGCACCTTTTCTAAGGTAGCTTCATTTAGCTTATTGCTATCTGCTTTTTACCACTCGTTAAATTAACAGCTCATTTTTCCATAAGTTTTATATATATTTAAAACAATATATGTAATGAATAGGGTTAGAAGGGGTTTTTCAACCCAATATGCATGTGCGCCCCGATACTAACCCTTTATGATCCTTAATCTTCATATCTCTTATTCCAATCTCTTCTGTTTTTTTCTTCTGTTCTTTTTGAGATATTTTTCTTCTTCATAATCTCGTGTTTGCTCGGATACCCTTGACTTTAGTCATGGAGGAGAGCAAACTTACCTCCATTAGTTTTATTACATATAGCACTGGACAAAATGTCTAGTGGGTGTGCGTAAGGCTTATATAGTACCTTAACTTCTCTATAAATATGAAGTCCGTTGCTACAATCAAGTTGAAAATCCCTAAAAATAAGCTTCTTCTCAGAACTATGAAGATTTATTCCAAAGCTGTTTCTTATATTGCAGAACAGGGATTTAAATCTGATATTAACAACCGATACGAACTTCACCATCTCTGTTATTATAAAGCGAGAAAGAAGTTTAACTTGCCTTCTCAGTTCATTATAAACGCTAATCGTGTTGCTTCTCAGACTCTTAAATCTGTCAAGAAGATTAAAGGAAACAAACCTGTCTTTAAGGCTAATATGCCTCTCGCTTTTGATAAGAGAACGTTTACTTTTTTTGAGGATAAGATTAAACTCACTACAATCAAAGGAAGGATTGAGATTCCAATAACTATTCCCAATTATTACCTCAAATATATGGATTGGTCTTGGCAGACTGCAATCATCACTCTGGATAAAAAAGATAGGATGTTTATCCATATTAGTTTTTCCAAAGATATCAAAGCTGACACAATTCTGTGTAGCAACGGAAATACCGTTGGTGTTGATGTCGGAATAAACCAAGTTGCTGTAACAAGCAACAGGCAATTTTTTAGTGGTAGTAAGATTAAAAATTACAGGCTCAAATTCAAAAGATTGAGAGCAAGACTCCAAAGCAAAGGCACTAACTCGGCTAGAAAACTTCTCAAAAAGATTTCTGGCAGGGAAAGACGTTTCAAGGCTTATTGGAATCATGTCATAAGTAAACAAATAGTTGATAACTGCAATGCCGGAACTATTGTTCTGGAGAATTTGAAGAATATCAGGAAAGCTAGAAGAGGGATTAAGATGAATTTCTGGCTGAATGGATGGAGTTTTTTCCAACTGCAAGAATTTATCAGGTATAAAGCTGAAAGAAAAGGAATTAAAGTAATTAAAATTAATCCTTATCTTACTTCCCAGACCTGCTCTAAGTGTGGTAAGATTGGTTCTCGTTCCAGTGGATATTTTGTTTGTTCCCATTGTGGTTATTCTCTCAATGCTGACTTAAACGCAAGTTATAATATTGCGAAACACCACAGCATATCTGATGGTGTTTTGGCGACTGTAACATCGCCGGACATTCAAAGTGATGATGTCAAAGGCTCTTCCCGAGCAACTGCGACTGAACTTATGGATAAAAGCCCCGCACTTTAGTGCGTGGGATTATGTTACTCTTGCTTTGTATAAATCACCGTTCTTGATGAAATACAGGTGTCCTTGCTCTCTTACTGCAAATGATCCTACTCTTTTCTTTGGATTCATCTGCCAAACGTCTGTTCCTTTAGTATAATACATCTTGCCTGAAGGCAAGCCCATTTCTTTTACTTTTTCCATTCTAGTGCGACCTCACTTTTCATTCAATTTTAGTATTATATATGTCAGCGCTCCCCCTAATATCACACCGATTAATATAACTATCCAGTAGCTTCTCCAGCTATATTCGTAAAATAATCGAATTGGAAATGCAAATAGTGTAATTAGTGAACCAGCACCAATAAAGTCACCACTGCCACCACCTACAGGAACTAAACTTGCAATAAAACTTCCTATGCCAGCTCCTAAATAGATTATCAATGCGAATATCCATTTGTTTAGATTTTTCTTTGCCATTCTATTTCACCTGCTGATTATTTAATGTGTACGCATATATGATTTAGCTATTTTTATAGCTTGTGATTCTGTTTTGATTGAACCTTTTTTATATTCTTTTGGAAATTTTTTATAAAAAGAGGTTACATTATAATCCCCATTAACTGTTTTTACATAAAAAATTCCATCATAAAATTTATTTCCTGCAAGTTTCTTTCCATTCGATCTGTATTTATGCCATTCATTTTTTCCAGTCTTAGTCCAATCTTTTATCGGCATTTTATTTCACCACCCATGTTTCAATTATTATTATGACTATTGTGAATATGCTAAGTATCAGTTTAAATGTCTCGAAAACATTATTCTGTATGCCTATAAATGGATAGCTTACAAATCCAGATATCAAAGCAATAATCCCGACTGTTATTGCAAGAAGGTGAGTTATCTCATCTGAATCAAGACCATTCTTAAAATATTTCTTTATTGCCCGGAGATTGCCTTCAATAATCAAAGCTATTCCTATCAGCATGAATATTGAGGGATTTATGTAATTGTTTAATGTTATGAGCTTGAAATACTGGAAAACATAACTAAGGAAACCCATTATGCTTATGACTGCTAAGAATGTTATGAAAGCTGGTTTTGTTTTTCTTGCCATTTTTAAAATTCTCCATATATTTTTTTGTATTTTTTTAGTGCCTGTGTTTTGGTTAATCTTTGATTAAGTTCTATTAAATTAAAATCTTCTTCTGAATCTGATTCGTGTTTGTAAATACCTACATTAAAATAACTATCATATCTTCCTAAAATTGCGACAATTAGATTATCATCTCCCTGAGCAATCTTAACTATTCTTCCTGCTTTATACCAAGCTTTGAATTTTTCTCTTAGATCCATTGATTATTCCTCAATCTTGAAAAATATATCGTGCCATCTTTTTATTCTTTGAATTTCTCCCTGTTCTGTGATTGAATAACGAAGTGTTTTCCTTACATTGATAAATCCTAAGAACTTTGCTTCTCCCCTGCCTTCAGCAGTCATATTTCCATTATCGTCCTGAGTAATTTTTAGAGAAGTTAAATTATTTAATCTTTGCATTTCTCTTTCTCTTATTCTGTTTAATACTTGCTCTAGATGTGCCTTAACTTCTTGATTTTGCACCCTTAGAATTGCATTTGGAATTCCTGTGATAGTTGATGCATGCTCGTTTTTTACTGACTCAGCATGGGTGTTTTGACCTTGAGCATATGCTATGTTCACTATTAAAAACATTGTTATCAAAAATAATATTATTTTTTTCATCTTTTCATCTCCATTATTTCTTTTAATGAAAAGAAGTGGGGTTAATTCCCCTAATCACTTCTTTTTTTTCTTTGCCTTTTTCTTAGAGGCTTTTTTCTTTGCCTTTTTAGGGGCTTTCCTTTTTTTGGTGCTTTTTTTAGCACTCTTCTTTTTTGCTTTTGCCATGATTATTACCTTATTTTTAACATCTTATTTCCTAATTTACCCCTTAAAAACTGGATTAATCCGGCTGTGAATGTTGCAAAGATTACTCCACCTAAGATTATCTTGAGTGTAGCTGACCAACCGAAGAACATTTGATATGCGATTAATGCGATTATACCTACGACTGCGATTGCACTTATAGTGTAATTCTTTTTTGATTTTCTTTTCTTTGCCATTTTTATATACCTATTGAATTTGGATTAGACTTTTTACAAAATCCCATTGATTCTATTCTTTTGCCTGATTGGACTTCTGGACTATACATGCTTAAATCAGAACTACAAAAATAATTTGGACTTATATTTTTACAACTATCTGAAATTAATTTGCCATTCTCATATATCTTTATACATGAAGATTCGAGAGAGGTTCCTTGTTGTGGTCTTAGAATTAATCCATACAATATATTTATTAAAATAAATAAGAGTAGGGATATTCCTAATCCCCATAAAATAATCCTAAACCACTTTTTCTTTAAAAGATTAAATTTTCTTATTAGTGAGTGGATCCCCCAACCGATTAGAAAACCAAGAGAAATTGTTCCATAGAATAAAAGGAGTACAATTAAGTTAAACTTTCCACCCCCCATACCTCCTGTTAGTAGTCTAAATAATACTTCATAGAATTTGTCAGGTGAACCAAACATACCAGTTAATGCAGTACCTATAAAAGTTATTACTATAAGAAAGATTGAAGCCCCTATCCAACTACCCCACATCTTAAACGGATTGTAAGATTTTCTTTTCTTTGCCATTTTTTATGATTTTAAACTTCCATACCCCCAAAATCCAATCAATATTAATACTGAAAGTCCTATAATTATCTTTACATATGGACTCATATCAGAGGGTGCTAATTCAAGTACCCCACTAACTAGAAACCAAGCTGAAGCTGTAGCAACTGCTACTATTATTCCTAGCTTTGCTTTTTTCAATATTTTCTTTATTCCTTTTAAAACTTTTTTATAAAATTTCATCCCAACTCCGAAACAAAGTTTCTATATATCAGTGAGCCTATTGTATATATTAAAGTAAATGCTATTGGATAGGTTAAGATCCATAAGAGCCATCCTGAAGCGCCTAAAGAATTGAAGATATAACCAAAAATATAATCTAGTGATGATTTTCCGAATACTCCCCCTGCCACTAAACCGTTTGCAGTCACATGATATTCCGGGAGTATTAAATCTGTTGCCATAAATACAAGAACAGTTCCTAGAGCTGATTTCCATGCATTCTTGCTCCATTTGATATAGTTTGCCTTTCTCTTATTGCCTGATGAAACAAACTTAAAAAATCCAAAGAAGGTTACATAAAGTCCACCTTGAAGCATAAAAAATTGTAATAGGGGGTTCCATGAAGAAATTGTAGAGTTTATCTTCTCGTTATTTATTGCAATAGCAAGAAAGACAAACATAAATAGTGAAAGACCTAAATATATTAATTCAGATTTTTGTAGTCTTTTTTTCTTCATCAAAACACCTCAAAAATAAAAATATAAAGGAGTTTACTTTCTCCCTTTTTTCTTTCCTTTTTTTGTTGATTCAAAAAAGAGGTATGCGACTACAATAATCACAACAAGAACTAATATTAATACTAAGGTAGTAGTTCTTCTATTAGCCTCCCCTGTTGGTGTGGTTACTTCTCCAGCTCCCCTGTTTACAATTAATGTTGAAAGTGTTGAGCAAGTTGTTGAATGCCCTGCTTGGTCTGTAAGGGTGCAAACTATATCTGCTTGACCTATGTTATCGGTATCTGTGAAATCTCCTGAAGTGTCTGTTTCTGTCTCTGTTGAAGCATCGTTGTAAGTAGATACACATGAGGTAGAGATAGTAGTTATGTCTGTTGATGTTCCACAAGTATAATCTATTGCTTTGTGCAATTCAACTTGGCTTTTATCTAGATTACATCCGCATACTGGAGCGGTATTATCTATGACTGCACTAGTAGATGTACAGGAACCATAATACTTTGTGGTATTTACGATGATATCTGCTGTAATTGTTGTTCCTGAAGATGTTGTGTCTGAAAGAGTAGTTGTGTCTACACTATAACCATAGGAGGATTTGTTTACTCCAAATGTGAGATTGCTTCCTACAACTGCACCGGATATTGTAAAGTTTACTCCTGTTACATTAAATGCTCCCGAGCCATTGCTCGTTATTGTGGCTACAAAATTTACAGTGTCATAATTAATGCTTGATGTAACTGGCACTAATGTACATGTTGGTTCTGTGTCTGCGCTTGCCCCCATTGCTAGTATTAATAGCATAGAAGCAAAAATTAAAAATAAATTTATTTTTTTCATTGTTTTTTCACCTTTTCGTTAATATTAGATCATCCACTAATTCTCTTCCCAAGAGTATTGCTGTTGCAAGATATACTAATGCTACAACTCCTACCCATGCGCCAACAATTACTGGCTGTTTCAGAAAGATTATTAATCCTATGACTATTGCTAATATTGATGTGATCAAGTTAATCTTTGGCAAAATTTGCTTTTTTAAATTGACCTTTTTTCCTATGGCAAATGTGTGAACAATCAGCCATACACCTGCTAAGATTGTTGCAATGGATGCAAAACTCGAAGTGAATGTTACCCACCCGGTTCTTACCCAACCCCACATGCCAGTTGTTAAGACTGCCATTATAAATACAAGGATTGCGCTTATTGCCATTAATGTTCTTTCAAAAGCTTTATTTTTCATTTTTTATCGACCTCATTTGATTTTTAGTATTTGTTTTCCTATATATCCTGAAATGAAAAATTGCAGGATAAGTATTGCAATAGAGATTATTAACCCTAAAATCAAGAATGTAATATTATCTGATGATAATAGTGCAAAGAACCCGGAAGCGAATCCTAATGTGATTATAAGGAAGTTTATGAACCACAATGATAAAGCTGTGACTAAACCATTAATGAATAATTTTATGCCTATGTAGACTATTGCCCAAAATTTCATGCTTTTACCCTTCTTATGTTCTTATAGAGTATGAATGACTTTCCTCTTAGTATCTTTGAGTTGTTTGCAGATAGTTTATTTTCTCTTTTTAATTTCTTGATATATTTATCTGATTCTTTTTCTGTCATTTTCCAAGAGGTATGATTACTGTTATCTACGTTCCATATGTATTTCACTTTGTAGTATTGCATTAATTTTTCCTCATGTATGATTTTGCGAACTTCATTGCTTTAGGTTTTGTTTTGAAATTCTTTGTAACTAAAGGATAATTATTTTTTGTTACTATTTTTAAATCCCACCCATATTTTGGAAGGTGTTGAATTATATTAAGATAGACCCCTTTATTGCTTCTCCATGTAATCCAATCTTTATTATTTCTAAATTTTTTCCAATCTTTTAGTGCCATTTTACCCTTTTGGATGTTCCTTCATATAATTTACTGCAAATTTTCTTGCTTCCCCTAAACTATGTAATGCCCTATAATTTTTTCTCACTAACTCTTGTTTAGGTTTTTGAACTTGAACAATATACATATTATTTCCATGACCTATATGTAAAAAATTATTTGTTTTGATGTGTCTATACGAATACTTTCCAGTTTTTTTCCATCCTTTTACCATATTATCCCCCAAAAAAATTTAGTGGTATTGATATCCAACTTGTGTAAAATAAGATTAGATATGTTATGATACCAAACATTAATGGAATCAAAGCTGTTCTCCAAAAAACCCAAGACTCGAAAAGGATCTTTGAGTTTGGTCTTGCGGAGAGATGTGTTGCTCCATTGAATAGGTTTACTATTATATATACTAATACGATTGTGAGCATGACTGTTACGAAGTAAGGCTGTGTTGCAACATATTGAATCTGCTCGTACTTCGTGAGATTTCCCTGTATTGTTGCGTTGAATTCCAGTGCTTGATTTATTAGTCCCATTTTGCATTTTTATTTTAGTATTAATTTTATGGCAATCTTTCCTATGACTATCAAAGCTAAGATTATTAAAATAGCCCACCAATAAAGATATGTAAAAAATCCTGTTATCAACCCTATTATAATTGATAGAGTCCAATTTAAAGATTTTGCTTTTTTATCTTTTTTGTTCATAAAATCAAATGTGAAATAGAAACCTATTAGCCCGCCTATTGCAGTCATTATCCATATAAAGGTTGAACCTAAGTCGCAGGCAAGATTAGGGAGTATTGTTACTGTGCCTATTGCCCATAGTGGTTTGCATTGAGATTCTTCGCTAGAACAGACATGAGTTTCAGTACAATATTTTTCAGGAGGACATGGTTTTGTAAAATATTTTTCATTATCATTGGTATTTAGAGCAGGGCAACATTCATAAGGACATGCTGTTTTTGGATTACTTGATTGTTTGCATTTATAATCTGAATCACAATAATATCCATTTGCACAATCATTATCAGAACAACAATCTACTGGCTGTACTTCTTCCTTTATACATTGTCCTGATTCACATACAGGCTTGACTATCTGTTTTTTTTCTATGTCACATTGTTCTGATACTCCACAATCAGAATCTCTACTACATGATATGGATGCCTTACAAGTGAATGTTTCTATATCACAAAAAGAGTTTGACCCACAATCTGAATCCCCACAGCACTGAACTGATTTTGCAGAAATTATCTCACATCTGCTCTTTTGTAGTGTTCCATATTCTTTGGGATCATTAATTAAACTATCTCCACCAAAATATCCATCAGGTGTTTCAGTTACACTTTGTGGGAGCGATAAATCCCTGCAACCATAAGTTTGTAGTGTTCTTGCGTAACATTCTTTATTTCCATAAGTATGCCCATCACAATCAGAATCAATAGAACATTGTTCGTCTACTGTCCCACATATATGCCTATTTCCAGAATTCCATGATAAAAAGCATTGACCATATGGTGCTGTATAGGATATTGTCGATTGATAATCTGTTCCTGCTTTTATCTCTCCATTATAATCATAAATATTTCCATTTGTCTGAAATGTGCATGAATCTGATTTAATATCTACCCCTTGAGTGCATCCTGCTTTTCCACAAAATGTAAGTTTTTGACCATTAACTTTATATTGTATCTGGATTCCATCTTGGGAACTCCATATATTCTCCCCTTTTAAGATCTGTTTAGTCCCGGAGATTTCATGCATATCATCACAAATATAGATAGGTAAGAATAAATGCCAATATGGTTTTTGAATTCTGCAATTTTCTGAACCTGCATATACTACATTTAGACTATCTATTGGATTCTGACTTACTAATTCGCAGTTTATTGCATTATCTGGGCATTTCAATAACTCTGTACTTTTAAGTATGGCACTATTTGTTTGTGTTGTTGGAACACAGCAAGAGAATTCATAATCATTGCAAAATATATAATTGGATTTTGTTTTTGTTGATTCTGTGGTGCAACCTGAAAGAACTAACACTAACATTAAAATCATTATTGCTCCGATTCCGAAAGGTATTGATTTTTTCATAATTATTTTCTTAGTTGTTTTTTTACAACTTTCAGTTGTTTTTTAAATCTGGAAACATCTGATTTATTATAAAGACTTCCTGATTTATTTGCACTCCAAATTAAATTCTTTAAATGTGTTTCTTTCCATTTAAGTTCTTTTTTTGTTAATACCATCATTTCTTTTTTCCTTTTTTATTCATAAAATAATATATTATCAATCCTATAATTACAACTGCAATTAAGGATATTACACCATACTCTGAAAAGAAAGACTTATCATCATCTGGTGGAGGTGGGATTACATCATCATCTGGTGGAGGGGGAAATACCTCATTATCAATACATCTTCCATCTTCACAATATTGATTTGAAGTACAGAACACATCTGCGCAGGGGTCTGTTGGTGGAATAGTTACGCAAGCGCCACTCTCACACTTCTTACTGGAACCGCATAAAGAATAATAGGAGTAATCATAACATCCATTTGATTGCTTACTACATCTATATATAGTAGAGCTATCAAAACAATATTTGTCTCCGGGATTGCATTTATCTTGACAAGTTGAAATACATTCTCCATTTTGACAAACTTCACTTGAAGAACAAGGAAGAGTTTTCCATTCATAACAAGGATCTGAATCAAAATTTGCACAAGCCCTTAAAGAAGAATCATCAATACATTCAATTTGACCTAAAGAACATTCGTTTTGACAGTCTGAGATGCATTGACCATTTGAGCATCCTAGAGAACAATAATTAAAAACATAACCTTTATTGCATACACCATTGGCATAACCCCACGCCATTTCATAACCGTCTGAACAATAATGTGCATTATTAGTACAAGCGATACAAGTTGAATCTGTTCCGCAAGAAGAAGGTGTTATTTTAGCACCAGTAGGGGCGCAAGCTGAAAGAATAAATACTAATACAAATAATACCATTGCTCCAATAAAAATATTTTTTTTTGACATAATTTGCTCTTAATTGTATATTTTATTTCTAAACTATATAAATGTTTCTTACTTTTCTTGATTTCACAGCCATAACGTAATTGAAAATGTAACTGCGCCAAGCATTAATCCGATTGCAAATATTCCAATAAATGCGGAATCTGTTTTTTTGTAATACCAAAATCCCAATAAAAAAATAATGACCCATAATATAAATGAGGGTATGATTGCAGGATAAACTATTTTGTTTCCGTCTGAACTTTCAAAGCTTCTCCATTTTGTAAAACTAAATCTTGATATGTATGCTTTATTTTCTAATGAGTATGAACAATAATTTCCATCGTTTGCAATTACATTCCAAGAGAACTCATCTTCTGTTGTTGCTTCTGGAGGATATTCTATAAGCATATTAATTATTCTTTCTTCCTGAGAATTGGGTGGTAAGATTAAAGTATCATTTGTAAACGAAACATAATCGCAGATATTAATTACATTGTCGTCTGTATCTTGGCACAATAAACTTATTTTTGTTTCTAAGTTTCCATAATTTATGAAAGATAATTCCCTTTTTACTTTTACTGCATTTTTGTAGGGGATTGCAGTGTTGTAGGATAATTGACCGTAAAGTGTTCTTATATCCCAATGATATCCTGAGTTGTTACAGGTCTTTGATGAACTACCACCTCCGCCACCATTGGAAGAACTTGGTGGGTTTGAAACTGTTAATGTTGTGTTTACGCTTGAATTTATTACGCTGTTTCCGTTTGTGTCTGAGCAGGAAACATTTGTAAAGCTCCAGTTTCCATAGATATTAAATAATACTGGTTTTCTATAAGTGTTTCCTGAATATGGTGATGTTACTTGATAAATAACTTCGTTGTCTAAGGGATCAGTTATATAAAACTCTACTTTCTGGACTGATGATACTGCATCAGAGCAGTTCGCATAAAGATATTCTATTGCGTTGATTGATATTGCTGTTGCGCTTGTGTTTATGCCCGAGATAATTGGAGGATTATCATCACTCATTGAAAAGGTGTAATTTGCCCATGTATCATTTATATTATCATCTCCTTTCAATAATGACATTATTAAATTATCTGTGTATGTAAAATTGTCTGCTCCGATTGTAAATAAGTTATCCCAAGAATCATTATATACTCCATTTTTGAACCATTGTGTCCAGTTGTAGATTGTGTCGTTGTCTGCATCTGTTAAGGTTAGATTAAAATTTATGTCTGAAAGTCCGTCATTTGGAACTGGATAAAAATTGTAGGAATCTAAAATAGGTTTGCTGTTTATTATGATAGTTAAGTTCTTTATTGATTCTATATTGTTTAGAGAATCATTGCTGTAATATCTTATATAGCTTGTTCCTTCTATTGAGAAATTAAAGTTTTCTGTTGAGTTTATTATTGGTGTGCATGTGTTTAGTGTGTCTATACATAATAATGTTTTATTACAACCTATACCTGAATTGTCGTCACAAGAGATTGAAATGTTTACATATGTTGAATTGGTTCTTATTCCGAATGTGTATAAATCTGCGCTTATATTTCCTGTAACTGTTGTATTTGGTTTCTGTTTATCTATTTTTATTTGAACTGAAGATTGAACTGATTCTGTATTGGCTAAGTTATCTATGCTTCTATATCTGGTGTAGTTTTTGCATACACTATTATTTGGACATAAAACTTCTACATTAGTTCCTGTTGTGTCTGGGGTGCATGAGTTGGCTGAGTCAATGCAGTATTGAGTATAGTCTATTCCTGAGCCTGCATCTGTGGGGGATAGTGTGCCTGTAAAATTGGTTAGTCTCCAAATTGTATTAAAATTATCTGTTGTATTTGGTGAAGCAGTATCCCCCGTATAAGTAGAAGAGGGTGTTCCTGCGCCTAAATTTGATACGTTATCTTTTAACCTTAGATTGAATGTGTAGGAAATGCCATTTGTGATCGCAATGCTTGTCTTTTGACATTTTCCTGAACTGTAGCTTCCTGCGAGCCATGAAGAACCGTCAATATAATATTGGCAAGAGGTTTGGTTTAATCCACTGCCTGTGTCACTTACTGTTGCTTCAATATCTCCTGTGCCTTTTATGTAAGAGCCATAGATTGAGAAGGATGATAATGTTGATGTACCTACGGTTGGTGATTTCTTGTCTATTCTTGTTTGAACTGAAGATTGAACTGATTCTGTATTGCCTAAGTTATCAATGCTTCTGTATCTGGTGGAGTTTAGACACACATTTCCATCAGGACAAGAAACTGTAACAGAAGTTCCTGTTGTGTCTGGAGTACAGGAGTTAGCTGAATCAATACAGTATTGAGTATAGTCTATTCCTGAGCCTGAATCTGTTGGGGATAGTGTGCCTGTGAAGTTAGTTGCTCTCCAATCATTGTTAAAATTATCTGTTGTTGATGGTGAAGCTGTATCTCCTGTGTATGATGATGTTGAGATTGATGTGTTTTGATTATATAGACTATCGTTTACTGTAAAATTCCATTTGTATGTTGCTGTGTTTTGAATAGTTATTTCTTGTTGACATTGCCCACCAGAATATGAAGCTGATGCATACGAAGAACCGTTTGTGTATTGACACGAAGTTTGATTAACTCCACTTCCTGAGTCACTTACTGTGCTGTAGACTGTTCCTGTGCCTTTTATGTAAGAGCTATAGGTTGAGAAAGATGAAAGAGATGTTGTTGCCATAGATGGTGGAGATTCATCACAAATATATTCTCCTGTTGCAACACCTGTAGCTTGATTTTTTTCATTATCTCTAACTTGCAAATTAAAATTATAGCTATTTGCATTCACTAAATTTAGTGATGGTGTTTTGCAATAGCCTGCTGAATAAACACCAGTAAACCAATTTGACCCACCATTAATACTATATTGACAACTACTTGTATTGAGTCCTGATGCATTTGCAGGTTCAGATATAACAGACCTGTATATAACAGCAGAACCTTTTATGTAATTGCTATAATATGATGCTCCTGATTCATGTGAAATAGAACCGATAACAGGAACAAAATTATCTACAATAGTTGTTGTTGATGAATTTAACCAAGTGCTATTTTCGTATGAATCTTGTGCAGAACAAGACAATATCCAAGTATCATTGTATTTTACTTTATCTTCTGTTATTGTATTAACAGTTTGTTGTACTCCTTGTGTAAAATATCCTGTTATTCCACTAGAATAAGTTACATTATTTTTATACCAAATATAATTATATTTTACACTTTCATTACCCTCTGTTGTTGCATTACATTTTCCAACAAGTGAATCATTATATTCACTACCTATAATAACAGTTGAAATCATCAATGGGGGAATAGTATTATAATAAATAGTTCCATTTGATATTATTTTATCATTAAATGAAGTATTTGAATCTGTAATAGTAAAATAATTGGATGAATCGTTATAATCTCCAGCATAAGAACATAATGAAGATGGGCAACTCCCAATAGTTCCAGAATTGCAAGAAGTTCCAACATGACCACCATTTCCTGCAGAACAAGAACAACCAAAAGTACTATGTCTATATGTAAGTGCTTCTACACATCCCCCTACAGTTGCATTATTTCCAGTTCTTGTATATCCTTCATAAATTCTACAAGAGGAAGTTGTAGGCTCTGCAATATAAGTTATTACATTTGAAATTATACTAGAACATGTTCCATCAGAATAAAGAGGATGTACGTTGATTCCACTAAGTCTTCCTACACAATTATCAGATGCACTTATTACCATAGCATTATCATGAACACTATCATCGGTATATCCTTCTACACTGCAATCTGTAGTAGCGTCATCATTGGCATAACACATATCATAAGAAGGATT
>Ga0307928_10000737_pt1 | contig 24585 bp, 48 predicted proteins | sample AceLakmetagen232_FD_201815 | JGI IMG/M metagenome (GOLD analysis project Ga0307928, IMG submission 201815) | Saline water microbial communities from Ace Lake, Antarctica - #232 | ecosystem: Environmental > Aquatic > Non-marine Saline and Alkaline > Saline | place: Antarctica: Ace Lake... | reverse complement strand
GGCTAACTGTCCGTTATCATCTTCCCATTCACAATCACATAATCGTCCGTCATCATGACGAATATATGCACCAACTACCCCATCTGAATAATTAGACTCTTCCTCATAAAACCCTAATGCCTCAATCGCCTCTTTGGCGAATTGTACCAAAGTGCTTACAATTTCAAATGTATCTAAATCACAAAGAGATTGTTTGTAATTCTCTTCTGCTTTTTTTATTATCTTTTGTATCATGGGGCGTCCTCCATAAACTTCTCTATAAATTTCAACGGTTCTTTCCATGTAACCATGTGTGATAAGCTATAAGCCCAACCAATCCCAAAAAGGGCTTTCGCAAACGAATGACTGAATATGATCTCATAAACACCGATGAAGTCCTCGTGACCATGCCAATCCTTATGCAATTCAACATACCAATTTGGATTAACCTTATCCGCTCTTTCAATCGCTTTCTTTAGTATCTCTTCCTCAGTCATCCCTTCCTCCTCATCTAACGTACAGCCTCATGGCCTCTTTAAGTGTTGATTTGCTATATTTCTTCCCATCAATCTCAACCATTTCCTCTGGCTTGTTAACGTCAATGCCTGTAATTTCTTTAAAAATGTCTGCGACAAAGTTTGGAAGATCTAAATACTTCTGTCTGTTCTCCTCACTTGTGTCTCTCCAAAAATTAGCCCATGCCTCTTCATTAGAAAACGTAATAAGCGTTCCTTCTTTAACGTGAAAATCAGGATCATTAACTTTTTGTTCATCAGTCATATCAGATTCTCTTATCCATTTTGTTAGATAAAATTCGCTACTGTGTGGGAGTCTGCCTTGATTTGAAAGTTCTGTTCTAGTGAACCCGCAGTCTTTATTGAACATCCGCATTTTTGGTTCGTTCGTGTTGAAGTCCCCAGAGTTCATGTCCCCAGAGTTATTGCTCCCAGAGTTCCTGTACCCAGAGTTATTGCTCCCAGAGTTCATGTCCCCAGAGTTATTGCTCCCAGAGTTCCTGTACCCAGAGTTCCTGCTCCCAGAGTTATTGTTCCCAGAGTTCCTGTACCCAGAGTTCCTGTACCCAGAGTTCATGCTCCCAGAGTTCCTGTACCCAGAGTTCCTGTACCCAGAGTTCATGTCCCCAGAGTTCCTGTCCCCAGAGTTCATGCTCCCAGAGTTCCTGTACCCAGAGTTCCTGTCCCCAGAGTTCATGCTCCCAGAGTTATTGTTCCCAGAGTTATTGTTTTTATCTGTCACATTTTCCTCCTTTTATTTATTTCTCATCTCCCCAACGTCGAGTCCTTGGTCTATTAGGGCTTTTTGTTTCTGAATTATGTAGTAAATATGTCCTTCTGTAAGACTATAACGAGTTGCGATGTCTTTTATCGTTTCATTTGTCCACCTTCCCAACTGGTTCATACATTGAAAACCCAAAAAAGTATATCGGAGCTATCACGGTCTCGATTAAAATTACCCCCCAGATTACATTTCCAATGATTGGCTCATACCTTATTTCCTTGGGCCTCTCTTCATATGTTAGCAATCCCCTGGTTTCGTATTCGGTTCCATCGACTACCATCGAAGACCCACAGGATGATAGCAGAACAGCACATATTAGCGTGATTAATATCTTTCTCATATTCCCTCCGATTTGTCAATCTCGTCTTTACACAGCGACTTAACCCAAAACTTCCACCATTTCCGTTCATACCACGCGCAATCATTGTTCTTATTTATTTCATCAGTCGATCTTTTCTCGACTCTATGTTTGTACTGCGGCTTGGATTCAACAGATATGTTGTTTGAACAGTAGCAGTGTCGTTCGACACGAAAAGCATCAAGATAGCGTGCATAGTATTTGCAGTTTTCGCAGTAAACAAGAATTTTATTCATACGACCTCACTTTCTTGTGGTTAAAACTATTCCCACAACTCCCATTTCCAAAAAACCTTATTCAATTCTGTGCTAGGTATAAAAAAATATGCAGTGATAAGAAAAACAACTACCAACAAAAATATTGGAAAATTCATAATTCTTATTAAAATTCTCTTCATATCTTCATCCTCCTTAATCTCTCAATGGTGGTGGCAGGATTGGATACCTGCAAAGAGGAGGGCGAGCACTAGACAGTACACTCCCTTTATCCTCACACCACCACTCAAAGATCAATTCAAAATTTTGCCCGTCTCTCCGGGCTGTCACGCCTTTAAGGCTGACGTTGCCTACTAGCTAGATTCCCAACACACCTCGGTTGGCGAGAGAGACCTTATCGAGGTTTCTGTCGTAACGGAGTCAGCTTTTTTTTGGTCTGAGCCGGGCCACTTTGCTATCCGTTCGTTCGAGTAGGCACGGCCAACGTCCTACTGCCACATGTTACAGAGAGTGGACTCGAACCACTGACATCTTGGTTATGAGCCAAGCGAGATAACCACTTCTCTACTCTGCAAATACTTGTTAACCATAATACATATAGGCTTCATAAGCAAGCACTAATAATGAAATAGTTAATATTGTCCAAGAATTGAATAGATCTTTCCTCATTCCTCTACCCCAATCTTAAACAACCTAGCAAACCAATAATGATAGTTGTAATACAAGAACGTATTAATCAACCCCCAAGCCAAAGAAGCTCCAATGGCCCACTTCCACTCTCCAGTCAACGCATAAAAAAACAATGATTGCACCAGAACAACATGCACGCGATAAACAGCCCCAGACAGCCCCAGACTTCCTAGCTTAATCTTCCTTAGGTGCATTTGCACAACTTATGGTTTTCCGACAGCAACTTCTGTTGTTCCTGATCGCAGATCTTCTTGACCAAATAGTCCAAGACCTTCTTGACGCAATCGTCCTCTGATTCCTTTTCAGTGTTAATGACTAGATCTGGCTTTTTAGGGACCTCATAGGGATCACTGATGCCAGTGAATTCCTTGATTTCCCCTTTGATTGCCTTGGCATACATTCCCTTGACGTCTCTCTTAATACATTCCTCCACGGAACAATCGCAATATACCTCTACAAAGCTCCCTATTTCCTGCTTTAACCACTTCCTCGTGTCTTTATAGGGAGAAACAAACGTACAAAGCACCACAACGCCATGCTTAGTCAACAGCTTTGCAACAAAAGCAACACGCTCCAGGTTCTTACGGCGGTCTTCCTTAGAAAACCCCAAGTCAGCAGTGAGGCCCCGACGGATATTGTCTCCATCAAGATGCTCTACTCGTAAGCCCTCATCAAAGGGCTCTAGGAAGAAGCCTAGTTGTCTGATAGACCTAATTAATTTTTTTGCTATTGTGGTCTTGCCGCTACAGGGCAGTCCCGTGAACCAAAGAGTTATCCCCTGCATATGTATTCCTCCGTACTCTTATTTTTTTATTTTATTTTTAACTATCTTCTTACAGGCCGCAGGCAAATCCTTTAAAGCTACCTTCAGACCCAAGGCTTTTCTTATTTTCTCTAAAATCCCCAATAAGTAAAAGTCTTTAGGTTTTTCAACGTCCATAATTAATATTAACTTTTAAGAAGCGTTTTTTAAAGCTTAAATTAATTTCTTCTACAAACTTCTTATGATCTCAGTAATTGCTTCTGATTCTTTCATATATTCCTCCCTTAAAAACCCCGTTTTTTCATATACTTATGAGATACTTATGAACAAAAATATCAAACTTCATTTCATTAATAAAATCAAGTAGTTACGTTAGAATGGGCTAACATTTCTCTTCCTCAATCCCACCATCAATTTTATCAGTCAAAATCTCCAATAATTTGTTGGCTCCAAACAGCCTACCAGAGCCATAAACGTCCGCTAATATCCATTCAAAGTCTTCCCTTAAATCTTCTAAATCTTCAAATCCAATTTTTTCACCACCATTACCACTAAGGAGCAAGGTCACCAAATGAAGTAATATTTTTGACACAGCTTCGTTTACTTTTGGACAAATGGAGTCTTCGGCTTCATCGTAATCACTGTAGTGATTTGCCCTACCTATGTTTGCCAGTACCCTCCTACAACTCTTACACCTCAATAAAATATCTGTTCCCATATTGCCTCCTGTTTAAAGATCTCCTGTTTCAGCGAACCTAACTAAATGTGGAATAAGTGCCTCTACTTGTGATCTAGTCAAAACCACCACGCGAACTCCCCCTTGTTATGATGTCACAACTGTTGACAGATATCTCTTCCGAGCCATACCAGAAAACAACCCATACCGAATCGTAATCAGATGCAACCACGCCCTCTATGAAATCCATTGAAATCCATCTGCCGTCTGGCAGTCTTCTTTTATTACTCATGAGTGTTCTCCTTGATTTAAATTATACCCACACCCCTTATATTGACTTGGCTTTACATCATTCATATAAAGATCTTCTCTATTGTAATAAGGAAACCCTGAACACATCCGTGGTTTATTATCATTAATACCACAGAATGCCTTCTTTTTATTTTTTATAGTAATCCACATTAGATGTTTACAACGATAATGATATTTTTTATCCCGCTTATCATATCGTATAAATTCCAACATTGGGTATATTAAATGGATATCAGTCCAACCTCTATGCCCTTCTATACCCTGGGCCCAGCCACTATAATTGTCTTCCAATTCTTTAGGGCTATAGATAAGTTGAACATCCCTACAGCATTGACCACATTGTTTACATTCTTGCTTCATCTAATTTTCAATGCCTCTCTGGCTACTCTACCCTTGTCTTTACTAACAATCGACTGGCCTTCCGCACGATAGGTCCCAACCCAATTATCTTGTTTTTCATAGAATCCAAGTGCCTTTTGACACTTATAGCTCATGTTCATCTCCTCTACAAGAGAAAATGCTAGGCTTCGATTTATATTTTGTGGCTTTTGTTCGCCGACACATTCTTTGATAAGCCCTGGAAACTTATGTAGAATAGTTGTTATTATATGAAATATCGCATGATAACGCCTACCTGGATATTTTATTGCATCTACAAGGGGCTCGTCATGCCCTAAAGACTTAATCATTTCAAATAATATACTGTCTTGGAATTCTTTTAGGTCTTTCATATCATCCTCCTAGTCTTTCTTGTAAACATTAAAATCCTGCACAAACCTTTTGCCTACACTGGAAGAATACTGCTCTGTGTCAAACCAATGCTCGATCTCAAAAGCAGTAACAGGCTTTTTAACTTCTTCTTTCTTAACTGGAAACCTCCTCATCAACTGATTCAGCATCCACTCGATCTTAGTTAATTGATTAGCTCTCAGAAGCTCTATCGGATAAGTAAATTGTAGTTCGTTCTCCATCTTTCCCCCTTAATCTTCATCAGGTTTAATAACATCAACAATCGTACAAGCAATTACTCCTACAACAAAATATACCCCAACACAACCTATCACCTTTTCGAAAACACTCCACGAATCCCAACCCATAAAAAATTCGACCACCAAATATGCGATCGACGAAATAAGTAGTACCCCAACAGAAACTATCGCAAAAATAATTGCTCTCATAATTTTACTCAGCCTCCCTTGCCCATTTTTCAAACGGGTGGTCCCTATAACCCGTAAATGGCAAAATCACAAGATATATTAATGGGAAAAACACAACCCCACAATAAAGCCACTGCTTCCAATGTTCCCATTCGTGGTTCCTCGCGGCAACGTGATTGTGGTCGGGACGAATAAAGATAAAAGGCCACCATGTAAACCCCCAGACAAATTTAATCCATGGCGAACAAAATTGGACAACATTGCAGACTACATTTGCGAACCAGTTTGTTACGTACATAACTCCTCCTTATTATTTTCAGACATTAAAGCGGCAATGGGCTCACAAATATCCCTAAGAGAATAAAGCCTATAATTGTTGTACTCAAGAGCCAATAGAATATGTTTCAAAGTCAAAACCTTATTCAATTCAGGCTCTTTCCTTCGATGATCAGTGTTATGAAAATGACCATGTATATTAATATCATACTCACCATCCCAAACTTGAGGCTTATGGCTAAAAAGAATCTTTACGCCATAATATTTGTCAACGAACTGCCTGCAAACAAAATCCCAACCATGATCTAAGTACCAAGAATTGCTCTTCCTGTCGTGGTTCCCCCTAACAAGAATCTTCTTACACGTCAATGGCATAATATATTTTTCATGATGAAGTTGATCGTTCCCCATACAGATATCCCCCAAATGAATAAGGGTGTGTTCTGGGCACAAATCCTTGAAACCATTGGCCATTAATTCCTCATGGTTGTCGGGCCTGCCACAAAACTCCACTATATTCTGATGGCCAAAATGAGTATCAGTTGTTAGGTAAATCTTATTCATCGCTTATCCCTCATTTCTCTCTCTGCTAACAACACGCCCTCGGGTTTGGGCTTGCCACAGATTTTACCGTCAAACCAAATATCGAACTCCCTACCGCAATTTTTACAAAGCAAAGTCCAAAAATCGTGATTGTACCTGACCTTTTTATCCCAAACCTTGTCGTGCTCCACTCCAGGCTTGCCCCGACACCATCTCTTCTTATTCTTTTTAGACTTATGTCTCATTTGTTTAAATTCTATCTTTGTGTTTCTTTCGTCCTTACGCATGACACCACTAGAATTCCAAGAGCTCTTGTCCTCTTTCAATCTCATTATTTTCTCCAAAGAATAAAAAGGGTTACAATAGATAGGCTATAAAAAATAGAAGTCAATCCTAATTGATAATCTCTCCGAATACAATGAAGGACTGCTAATAACATATAGGTTACCGCTTGAAAATAAGCGAGCCCGTCCACAACATTATTCAGAGTCATCTTTTTCCCCCTCTTTAAGTCTGATTAAAGCCCTAGAAACCAATTCCCAAGTTAAGCCCCTGTCCTCATCAACCTCAAAATACCTATCAAGACAATCATTATCGGATAGGTCTTGCTCCTCTTCTTCAAGAATCCCATCCTCAAACCAAACGAAATTCTCAGAAAAATCTATAGCCGAAGTTTTAAGACGTTGGCCATTCTCTTTCCAATCAGCATATTCGAAATTAGGGCTATCATAATCAAACCCCATCATGACCTGTAATTGATTAACACCACAAAAACAAACAAAAGCCCCACTATTCATAGGGACGTCCTTAGTACCGTGGCAAGTCAACCATTTAATTTTGTGGCCCGCTTGAATAAGCTCTTGTAGTTTGGGCCTTAACTCTGGAGTCAAAAGACCAACAGGTCCCAATAACTCTTTGTAGTAATAATTACAAACCCCATCCACGTCTAAATAAACCACACCCATACAACCTATCCCCTTTAAACGTCGTCGAACAAAACACTATTGAACGGAATCTCTGGGAACCCCTTCAAATAGACATCAGTAGCAAAATTATGAACATCTGTCTCTAAAACAGTGTAGACCTCACCCACAACCAAATGATCCAACGCATCTTGTTGATGATGAGGGTAACCCGAATCAGGGTTGGCAAACTTTACTTTTGAACCTTTTTTGGAATGTATATCCACAAAACCGCCTTTTTATCTTTTATATGTATTCTCTTTAGAAGTCAAGTCTAAACCGTAAAGAATCTCTTAATTCCTTAAAGCCGTCTTCATACCCACCATCTGGATTGGCAACCAACATCTCGGGGAACCTATCTATTACATTACTGGCGGCCTCTTTAACCCCTCTTAGCTTCCTATTCTCTTCTCGCAACTCGCTATTTTCTTTCATCAAATAATCTAAATATTCCTTTTGATTACCATTGGCTTCTTTACTCCCACAATGCAAACAAACCATAAAACCCCCTCCTTTTTTTTACTCCCAAAAGATAGACCAGACCAAACCGAAAATAAAAATCGGCCCAATAATCCACATAAACCCCGGCATTTCACTTTCTCCTTATCCTTTCAGAAAATCCAGGAAAGAACCATCGGCATTGTTTTCTTGTTTAATCTTTTCTATCTCTTCCAACGCAATCTTATCTTTGCGCCTGTAACTGATAGACCTCATTTCGGTTTCTTGTTTAAGACGCCTTCTCATCCTTTTACGCCTAAGCTCCTTCTCGGCTCCAACCTTGTTTCTTCTTTTTTGTATTGTATTTCTTTTCGTTTTATCGGGCATGCCAGCTCTCCCTATTTTAATTACAATAAAATTCAGACTCCAATAAGCTAGACAAAAAAGCCAAACTATTCAATTGAAAGATCAACTCCCCGCCCTCTTCTTCCGTTAATAATCCCCCATTGTCATATTTTTTCTTACAACTCAAATAAACATCTACCAAAGAATCAGGAGGCCCAAACCCACCCTTGATAAAGACGTCTAAAGTTTGTTGTGCCGTATGTAACAACAAAAGAGTCCCAGGAGCAGAAGTAACAGGCGGCATTTGAATTGGATCTTTCAACTTGTCTCTTAACAATGCCTCTTTACTCATAACCTTATTTTCTTTTTCGCTCATTGACTTCAATTCTTTCCAGCTCTTCTAAGCTTTTGTCTTTTAACGGCTTGATTAGAAAAGCATATAAACGAGGATGCCTTCTACTCAATCCTATCAACATTGATTCAACTATTTCAAATTTTTTGGCATTCAATAAAACCCGTTGTGAATAACCGAAATGACTTAAAATTCTATCTTTAATCTTGCCCAAGAATAACCCCACTGACATTATAATATGACATCCTCTACTAAAAAATCAATTCCTGTTTTTTGAATCCCGTTATTATTTTTGCCACACGCTTTAAGACTAGATACCCAATTAAATCAAATTCAGAATCCTCTGAATCCCCTTCCCTACAGCCTCTAGAAATCCTACTAAGCTTATCATCAATCCTCACATTGATTTGCTCAATAGAGTCGCAATCACTAAAAATCCTCAAAGGATGTATAGCGGAATCCCCGTACTTACGGTTCTTGTCTAACAACATTTCCTTAATAGCGTCGCATTCCTTTGTTATCACTTTTGCTGTATCCATAATTCCTCCATTTCAAACAGGGACGACATATGCGTCAAATTTATGTTCCTTATGGTTTTCTCTCCCTATGTCAATACGGACGTAGCTTAAGTGACTCAGCCCCAATTGCCCTGGCTGAATAGAGACCGTATTGTCTAGATAGGCATAAAACTTACCAGAGACATCAGGAGACTCATGGACATGACCATGCAAACTATAAAGAGGTTGCTTCCTCATAATGAAATCAGAAACCGACTTAGATCCAACAGAACTGCCATCTCTCAGTACATCAAGCCCACACCCAGTGGGTGGGTTATGTATGACGTAAATGACCTTATCGGAAGCCGAGACAGGCAAAGAATCCAGCTTCTGTTTCAGCGTTGGTATTTTCTTGATTGCCTCAGGCCAATCCTCTATATTGTAAAAACTCCCGTCGACTTCAGAATATAAACCGCCACCATATTGGGGACACATAGGGCTTTCCTTTGTGTCTCTCAGGCACCTGTCTTTCAAACGAAAGGGGTAATCGGTGACATAATTACAGCCTATGAAATCAATGCCTCCAACAGTAACTTTGCTTTGTGACAAATCCTTGAAGTATTGGTTCCTCCCCTCCAAAGAACAGAAGTCGCTATCAAAAACCATTAAGTCATCGTTCCCCAACATACCTAAATAAAAAATTTTGTTTTCTTTGTATTTTGGGAAGTGAGAGGTGCCCAGCCAAGACAAGAAATTCGACTGAATTTTATGCATGTCGCCAGCACACTTGGGGAGCATATCCCCGCCATTCACAACCACATCATAGTGGTCGTTCTTTGCGATGTCTAAAACCTTTTTGTATTTCTTATAGTCCCCGTGAAGATCTGTAACATATAGAATTTTCATCCTAAACTCCCTAAATTTTACATTATAAGAATAGAATCAATACTACAAAAACGAAACGAAGTAAAGAGCAAAACAAACTAAAACAAAAAAAAATGCCTCCCCGCTAGGGCCTATCAACAAAGGGCCCTATAGACACTGCTCCGAAAAAAGACCGTAGACCTCATGGATAGGCAGTTTGGCCTTTTTACTTTTAAAACCCTTGGGTAACCGACCATTCTTATCTAAATATTTGGCAATTTTATAAGATTTTACTTTATCCAGCACCTCTTCTCTGATATTGCCGACGGCCAGAATATATGGTTTTTGGATTTCTTGAAGTCTCTTCTCCCAGTCCAAGAAACTGTTGTCTTTACGGCTTTTTGAGAAATCCAAGAACTGATGAGATAACGAAAACTTTATGTCCTTTACATCCCCACTCGCAACCAGTATTTTCCAATTATAACTACATGGTGGTTGGGCTTTTGCCCCTTCCTCAAAGATGACCTCCCCCATTTCAACCTCCCTTTTGTTTGATTATTTTTTTAACTCTCTTTCTTTCCTTCTCCAATTTAATTAATTTCTTCTCTATTTCTTCCAAATATTCTAAATAGTGATCAATCGTCACCATCTTTGTTTCGTCTTGAGCGTACATACTTAATCCCCTTGAACCAATAGATACCTTACATACCTATTTTTACGCTTCCATTCGTTATAATATCTTAATCTCTGAACGGAAGGCTTACGACTGTAATAATTGACAATCCAATTAGAACGGTGTCCATAATTAGACCTTAATTCTTTTAAAATCTTTACTGTCATTTCCAAATTGATCTTCCAGTTAAACAAATCTTCTTTTGTAAAATTATATTTTTCACCCCACCACTTGGGAATGATTTGGCCCAACCCTGTTGCATTTGACCTTGGATTGGTAGCAAACGGATCGAAACTACTCTCATGAGCAACAATTGTTATTATAATGTCTTTTGGGATATCATATTGACTCGACAGGTCAACGATCTCAGAAGCCAAGCTATCGACATACATTTCATTGAGGCCGCTGTTCATTTTTCTTATTACTTGGCCAACGCTTTTAATTTCTGAATTAAGCAATAGACCTTCTTCATTCTCATGAGGAGAAGAAGGGCAAGAACACAACAAAACAACAGAACAAAGTAAACAATAGACTATCTTTTTTTTATTCATACCAATATTTTAGTTATAAATTGACGTTATTTAAATAATCCCCTTAACCAAAAAATCCAAAAACCACTCCCTTACCCGTAGACAAATCATTATTTCGAAAATTTCAAAATGAGTCTTAACACGAGCCCCCAACAGGTCTTCTTCTAACTTCAGAACCTTAACACAAAAAGATTTTAATTTGTCTAGATGCTCCCCCTTTAAGCTCTCTATACCATTCAACTCATTTTTAAAAGAAAAATCTGATAATAATTTACGAAAATGCTTTCTGTCGAACAAAAATTCCAAATTGTTTCTCAAATCAGAATAAACAAAGGACGGATTTGCCTTGTAATCAATTTTGGTTTCCCTATAGACGTGATTGGGGAACTCTACAAAAATAGGCTCATCCTTTTTTGTGATAAAATCATCGGGATAAGGCTGTAGCAAGGCAGTAAATACGTCTTCCCCTAAACATTCCTTTTTAATCACATCATATTCGTTTTTAAAATCCCCAATTTTCGGGCAAATCCTCAACAGGTCACACTCAAACCTTTTTAAATCCTCATACCGAACCCATTTTTTAAGGAAATGATTGTAGGCGGCGAAAACAAAGAACACAAAATCCTCTTCTACTAGATCTTGTTTCAAAATCTCTTTCCCAGAAACAATACCAAAAAGCTCGAAACCACGGAACAACTCTTTGTTTTTATTAAAAATTTGATAAATTTGTTCCTCATAATTCAAATAATAATCTTCTATTGGGACTCTACCGATAAGAACCTTGTCCTCGTCAGAAAACAAAAAGCGGGCATCGATCCCAGGGAACCCCCTTAAAATCGACACCCGCCTAAAAGCTTCTAATTCTCCCAGGCCATCATAGACATGCTTTTTGTTTAAATTAACCATAGTCTTTCTTTTTATTTATTGCGCAGGAACATAGAAACTAGTATTGTATCCGGTTTCACCACATTTTCTCTTACCAGCGGCTTTAACATATCCACTCGCTTTTAAATCACTTAAACGCCCAGAGACAGTGCCATAGAGAGCCTCAACGCCATCATCCCAAAGCTTGTCAATCATTTCCATCAAAGTCCAACCCTTTGAAGGTCGTTTTTTAATGGTAGAGTATATTTTTTCCGAAACCCCACCCAACGGCTTATCATTTAATTTTCTTTTCATTTCTTCTCCTTTTTTTTATTACATTAATATAACTATGGTTTCTCAGACTCCTTCTAAAATTGTTTTAGCCCTCAACATCGCAAGCTCTGATATTTCAGCCTCTGCAAAATAATACTTTCTTGTCAATTCGCTCGAACCTCCAATCTTATTCCAAATTTTATAAAACCAAGACAGACTTCTGGGTAATTCAAAACTTATAACCTTACCCAAATCTTTATCACTCGGCTTGGGCTTGCCCTTATGGCCCACACTGAACGCCACCAGACCGCCCTCGGGAAACTGATCTATAATAGACATAGCCAAGACAGCCCCTAACTTACTAACGGTCAAATGGAAGTCTTTAGACAGTTGTTTTTGTATTTCCTGATTAGTCAGGAAAAAGGGTTCTACCAGAATGGCAGGCATTGAAGTGAACAATAAATTATTATTGCCTCTTAAATCAAATCCCCCAATATTCATCCCGTGGCGATTATAAAGCGGGATTTCAAAAAGTAAAGACAATCCTTCACAATATTTTTTTGCCCAACTTTTGCCTCTTTCAGAAGCATTGGTCGCCACGATAACCATCCCATAATTGATAGAACTGTCATTACCAATTGAATTCAAATGGTGCTCAACGTAACAAATAGCCCCATCTTTATTGGCTTTCTTTTGCCTCGTCTTATACCAACCCTCGTAAAATTTAACCTTATACCTTAACATACCGGCTCTTTCAAGTTTGTTTGTTCTATTTTCTTGACCACAGAGGCAGGGAACACGGTTCTGTCCCCAAAGTCACCATCATCAGCATTAGAGCTAGCGATGATAACCTTCTCATCGTTTTTCAACAAAAGCCAGCCATGAGAAATACAATCTGCGGGCTCGTCAGATAAGATTGTTTCGATATCGTCCCAACCAGAATCGGAATTAATATCAACCCACTCTACCCTCACAAACGGATATTTCTTTTTGTTGATTTTACACTTTTTAGGCAATTTCTTTTTTTGAGCGGGCATGTTGTCAATCCTCCTTTTTTATATAACGATTTCCATTATGGTTCGTTTTTGCAAATTCTTCGAAGGGGCTTTGGGGTTATAACAATCCTCCATCACCTCTAAAGGATAACCAGGAACCCCCTCTGTGTTTTGTAGGTCTACCTTTATTCCGTCCCTACTACCGTCTCCATAAAAGACATAGACGTTCTGACTAGCCCTGCCGCTACAATTTAATCCACGCTCAGAATAAGCGTTAGAGCCAACCAAACTGGAAGACCTAGAATATATGTCCCCGATCCTGCAACTATGGGTATGGCCAAAAATCATGTAATCAATTTGCTGGCCTTGCGCCGAATACCTACCCGCAACTTGCTGGACCTTCTTTTCTATGTCCTTATCCATATTCAAACCGTGAGTCAACAAGACGTGCTGACCCGCAACATTAACCAATAACTCAACAGGGTCACCCGAAATAAAATTGATACCACTTTCTTCTTCTAAATTACCAAGAACGTATCTTAAAATATTAAAAATTGTGAAATCATAATTATCAGTAGCCAAAATATCTGTAAACCCAGTTTCTTTGTTTAGCCTGCTTTCATTCCCAGAAACACAACCTATAGACAAGTTGAAACAATCATTCAGGTCCAAGATAAAACTCTTGAGCAGGTCTACAGCCAAAAAAGTTGCATTGCTACGGTTGGTGGCCATATTGAGGATTTCGTCTAACCTTCTGTCGCTGTTAAGAAGGTCGCCAGTCAAAGCAATAAAAACATTCTTTATATTCAATGGGCCCAAATACATTTTTATTCTTTGGGCAAATTTATGAAGCCTTTTCGAGGCTATTACGAAATCATATTTATTATGTTCTAAATCTACCAACTCATTGAAATGAGTATCAGAAATATGAACAATCGCAACGGCATCATTGCCATCTGCATTTTCATGAGACTTAACGAGGTGGCCAAGATTTTTTTGGTTCAATATTTGGATAAGCTCTTTGTTGTATCCGCAAAGGGAGTTCTCGATCCTAGCCTGTTCCCTGAAAGACTTACGCTCTATCCTACTTATGTCTTGATACCGTTGGGCATCCTTTTTGAATCGTACGTTTTGCTCCAGAACTTCTTCATCATGTGAGATAACAGGAGAAATACCCTTCTCACAAAATATACACTTATATCTCTGTGTCCCTCTATTAAACCCATTCTTAATTATACCATCACTATTACCACAAATAGGACAATGCATCATCTTGAACCACCAATGTGTTTTTAGAATATGACTAAAATTTCTATTATTCTTTAGGTCCTGGTTCTGGCCCTTTTACAAGCTCAATTTTTTCTTTTACCGAGATCACCTTAACAGAAAAAACAGACTTTTTCCCCTTCAAATTAGGGGCATAGCTCTCAGGGAAAACCAACTCAACGTCGTATTCATCACCAGCTTTTTTGCCTTCTAAACTTTGTTCCAATTCTGGCAAAAACTTCTTATCTCCTAGAACCACATGAGTCCCATTGCTGGAGCCACCATCAAATGCCTCACCTTCAATCTTGCCAACAAAAGAAACCATAACCCAATCCTTATCCTTTGCGACACGGTCCACCTTTAACAAGCTATTCCTATTATTAAAGTCTTCTTCTTGGCTTTCACCAATCTTTTTGGCAGTTTTTTCGACAATCTTATCCCATTCTTTTTCAGTCACCCCAAGCTTTTCAAAGACAACATCTTTGATAGACAAAGTAATCAAATCATGGTAACGGGAATTAGTAAAAACGCCCTCTTCGATTTCTGCTATTTTTTTGGCAATCATCTTCAGTCCGATTTCATGTGAGCGAACCATTTGCAACATTTGCCCCATTGCGTCGGTTGGTGGCCCTTTAGGTCCATTGCCACCACCAAATTTACCATTAACAACTGTGCCTGTGCCCTTCTTCTTGTCAGCCATTTTGCTCTCCTTTTCTTTTATTTATTAAATATTTCCTACTACTTGATTCAGTCTTATGATATAATCAGTAATTTCCAACATGAATTCTTCCTTGTTCAAATCTAACCTGTACTCTGTTTCCCCATTGTCATTTATATCGACCTCAACAATAACCCTTTCTACATTATCAATATCAAAAGACCCAACCCCCTCTATTGAATCGTACGTAAAGATTTCAACAACAGGGGCGCAACCAAAGCAATAGTGTTTTTCCAGGGTCGGGTCCCTTTGAACATAAAAAACTTTAGTGCCAATTTGTATTTGTTTATCACACATCTGAGCCCTCTTTCACTACTTTGTTTTTGCTGATTTTGCCTTCACAGCCCTCTTCATCAATCACCAAAATCAAATCATTATCTATGCTTTTGTTAAAGAAAACTCTCTCCCCAGCCGCCAACAACACCCTACCTTCAACCCCCTTATCAAAAACCGCCTTACTTTTTATTAATAGCCTATCACCACTCTCTAAATCAACCCCTGTTTTTATTTTTTTCTCTTTTTTATTTGGGGTGGCGACACTGACGGCTCTTTTAGCAAACATTTTTAGCGTCTTCACCTCTTCATCGCTGAAACCGCTCCCTGAAGCAGGGCAACAAGCACGAGAAGCACCGTCTGTGCCCTCTTGAGTCAACAAAATCTGAGTTTTGATGAATTCCCTGAAATTTTTAATTAAAGAGCCTAGAAGCCCCTTATCGGGGATGTCAACAGAAAAAGGATTTTGTGCTTTAATCAGCTTATTACAAGTCTGAACCTTTTTTAATTGAGCTTCTAATTTCTTCTCTTCTTCCTCTAAAGGATCTAAAACCTGACCTTTTAAAGAATTTTCCTTTTTTGGTCTGCCCATACTTCCCCCTATTTTTTTTATTTTGTTTTTTGTTCTTTCAATATGTTGAAATCCATACCCTCGAAAGTCGGCCTTTGAGTCCCTTCTTTAAACCCCCAACCTTTAGGCAATTCCACCAACGTACAGCGGCAATTATGAGAAACCACTCCCTCAACGATAAAGCTCTCATCGTCCTCTACGGTTATATCGTATAGCGTACATTCGCGATACTTCCCATGTTTTAAATTTCCATGTTTGAATTTCTCTACCGATAGAATCTCGACACCATTATCAAACCCATATCTGTCACCATGATTCAACTTCAAAGAAGACCCTTCGTATCTTTTCTCCATTTGCTCTCTAACCCTTTGACGATATTCCTCCGTATTTTTACCCTTTCTGTTCCCCACCACCCAATTTCCCCTTTTTACGCATTTACATTTGCCACTGCATTCGCCATAAGGAAGGAATATCACATCGTCATTACAACAATCAGAAACAAAATACGGCTGAAAAAATTCATCTTTATTGGATAAATTTTGCGCTTCTATCCACCCCCTTTGTGTTAAAAACTTGTGGTCGGGGGTGACCTTTAACACTCTTTTTAAATTATTTTTACCACCAAAAACTCTCTTCAAATTATATGTAATTTTGTATACATCTCCACCGTATTTATCTGAATACAATTCAGGATTTTGCTGTACCTGATTTTGGATTGTATTGATAACCCTCTTAAATTTACCCTTATGAGACAAAACAAATTCCCCAATTTTTATATCCCTTATTTGTTTCCAACCAGTACTAGTATAAACCTTTACCCTCCCATCAATAAAACAATTCGGGTGAGTCGGACCGATCACTGGCTTCCATTCAGAAGCCTTCTTCCCATAATTAGTCCCATTGGCCTTTAGTTGTGACAACTTATAAACTTTGTTTTCACCATTAGGCATCAAATAGAACCCCCTACAATACTTACATAAAGCCGCATCTTTTGAGACAATTTTATATGCCAAAACTTCCCCCGCGTCCTTGCCCTTGTTCCTTGCGGCAATCGCATCTGCGGCCCCGTTGTTGAAAGCAGAACTTAATTCTGTAGAAGCCACCCTCTGCCAATCCCTATTCATATCACCAGTAGCATCTCTTAAATCAACAGCCAATTTCCTAACGCCTTTTCTTTTGGCTATATTGTCTTCTGTTATGCTACTAAGCGATTGCATTAATGTTTTTTGGGCGAAATCATTATTGGCATCGGCAATAGAACCCAAAACAGAGCCCTTTACATTCGCCTTTAATTTTGCTATGTGAACACCCATAGATTCTTTTGCGTTGGCAATGGCGAACTTTTCTTTTTCACCCAGAGGGACGTAATTCCTAGAGTCAAAAACTCTGAATTTGTTTAAATCGCTTTTTTCGTATTTGCCAGCCAACGGGTTCCTAATTCTACCGATGTAGTAGGCTTCTTCGGAGTAGGGCCTTTGCGCCTCGTAAATCCCGATAATGCCTTCTTCTTCCAGCTCTTTACGCTCTGAAGCCGTAATCTCACTTGAGCCAGCAATTTTGAAGATTATGGCGTTGAAAAACTTATCAATTGTTTTCTCTATTTTTTTTCTCTTGCTTTTGTTAATCAACATCGCTAGATAAAACCTCGATAATTTTTTTGACCATTTCTAAAAAATAAAAATTATACCAACTATCACCTTCCTCTAACAGCTCTTCCATAAGCGGATCTGCAAAACGATCAGACGCATCCATGTTACTTGAGAACGCTTTTATCAGCTCCTCTTTAACCTCTTCAATACATTCGCCATGTTCGCAATAAATCTTTACGACGCTCATTTATTGTACCACTCGACCTTATGGAGCTTATTAGAAAGACTTGCGACCGACTTCTTAACTGCTTTTTTGGCCTTTCCAGGGTCTTGAGACATGACATCCTTCATCTCTGGGGTCTTGTCACTAGAAGATTGCTTTTCTGATTGATCAACAGGCCCCTCTCCGTCAAAACCACCCTCACCCATCTCAGCAAATTGTTGAGCTTGGAGATAGACTTGGCTAAGAATAATATCTCCACCCTCACTCAATTCTTCCAAGTCTCTTTCTTTCCTCACCTCATTAACAGTTTTATAAAATTGAACTTCTTTGGTAAGCCTTTCGACTTCCTCTTTTTCTTGTTCATTATCTATGCCGACAAACCTAAAAACATACTTCGCATAATAGTCTTCGTTATAGTAACGAACAATTTCTTTATTTATAACACCCTCTAGCCATCTCAAAAGGGGCTGTACGCCTGTCTCTTTAAAATGAGCGATAATGCTCTTTTGTCTTTCACCACTATCGCCAAGGCCAGAACCTTCTTTTGAAATATCAAAATTGATTTCTTGAGGGGACATTTGGAAAATAGCCGTAATTAATTTAATCAAATAGTTAGTCCACTTTTCCCATTCCATATCTTTCATATTGGCCTGAAGGGGGACCCAACTGACATCTGTCCCAGATAAAATAGGAACCCTAAACGCATTTGCCGTTCCTTGCATTTGTTGACGGAATTGTTGCTTAAACCTTTCCATTACTTTACGGTTCATGCTTTGCTTAATAACCAGAATCCCCTTATTAGAAAATCCTTGTGTGAAATAAAGACGGTTATGAGTTTCCGTGAACACATGAGCACTGATCAAATTAACCGCCAACTCTAATTCACCTTGAGAGTACCCGTTATTATCAAGCTCCGCATTTAAATTGCCTTGCTTGACAACCAATTGCTCATTGTTAAAAACATTGATAATCCTTTGATGATGTAACTGAACGTACCAAATGTCTTCGGCTGTAATTCTTTTTTGGATTTCCGTGCGAGTAGAAGGATTGTTGGTGAATACGTTGTCTAACATAGAAGCTTTTATTTGTTCTTTAATCTTTTTGGCGTCTCCAAGGTTGCTATCGTCACTTGTGTTCACGGCATACCTGATGCTGTGAGACGGAACATGATAAAAAGAATGAAGCCCTGGCAATTTATCTTCCTTTTTTTGAACCTGTTTAAAAACACGCTCTGTGGCTAACATGTTATAAATTAATCGGTCCCTTATGGTGAGCCTCACCCACTCCTCAAAATTCTTTGGGTTTCTTGTTATTTTACTTCTACCCTCTTCCATTCCAGTGTTAAAAATAAACTCTTCAAGCTCTTTGATCTCTGATTGTTCCTTGTCGTTTACTTCCTCTTTTTCATCACGTTTTTTAATCATATACCCTGGCTCATACTTATTCCTTTGAGGATGAGCAAACGAAGCAATCTCGTTGACTCTCCTTAAAAGGATAGCTGTGAATACACTATTCACAGACATCTGGTATAGGAAATCAAAATTGATGTAGGAATATTTCTCCAACCAACCCTGAGCAGAGCCCAAGGAATTCTCATCTTCCTCAAAATCAATAGCGTACTTTTCTAAATTGTCAAAAGAAGAAGCCCTGGCCTTCAAAATATATTCGTCCAGCCTCCCCTCTACAATTTCGTACGTCTTTGAAAATAAATTTCTTGTTTTTTCAAACATGTATTACACTCCCATTATAATTTTAGCACTGACATCGTCGGCCCCAGGAACTGTTATGACTATGCTCGTTACACTCCCGCGCTTAAAATAAAGCCCGTCCCTCTCTCCAGCCTCAGAAGGTGAAATAACTTGGGTAATCCCAGTATCACCGTTCAACTTCAAATAGACAGTACCGTCAACTTCGATGTACAAAAAGTTAATCGCAGTTGTTGGAAGCGGGATTGTTGTATCTCCCGAACCAGAAAGGGTATAGGTCATATCCCCTTGTAGGGTCGTTGAAATATCTTTTATGTCCCTAGTCCAATTAAAATCCTGCTCTTGTGGCGTTACAACGTCGTCTTCGTCGCTATACCCATACAATTTTAAATAAAAATTTAATGTCGACATTTACTAGCCTCCGTTCTTAATAGTATCCATATATTATATAATATTTACTCAATAATTTTATTAAGCAAAATCAAAATCAACCTCACCGTCAGAAACATCGTTATCTTCTGGAACGCGTTCTGCCACGAACTCAGAACCCCTGCCAGCAAAATCTGCCAATTCAACCGCTGTAGGGGCCTTCATCGGCAAAGAACTTTCGATATGATCGAGCCCAGAATCTAAAGCTACTGTAACCTCTTGATTTGTAAGACCGAACAGCCCCACCAAAATATTTCCCAAACTATCAATTGCGTGGTCGTTTTTCTTTTCAATAATATCACTAGGTTCGTCAGACTTTATATCAATTTTATAGTGATAAAATGGCATTTCTTCCCTGAGCTTTGCGACATTGTAACTCGTATAAAGCCTCACCAAATTAGTCCCAGGGCCTTTCAACATTTTCCTTATCCAACCAGACCTATATTCAGGGATCTTACTCATCTTGTTGTATTCTTTGTCATCTTTAACCATAGGGAAATATTTAGCAAACTCCTTAATCCCGCCAGGACTAGCAATATCTGGGAACCCCTTTGTCATAAGCTTTGAGTATGCCCCCCACTCTTTGTTACAGGCATACGCAAAATCAGCGTCAGAGCCCCCAGAAAATACATATTCATCAACGACATAAATCCTATCGGAGCCATCAACAAACGCCAACAAACAAACAGCGCAATTGAACCCAAAATCGACCCCGATATACCCAGGACAATTATATTTTTCAAACTCTGTAACTAATTGATCTAATGTTAAAGATTCCCCATCTTTATACGGCTCACCAGTTAGAATACGATACATTTCTTCATAAGATTTCACATGAGATTCTTCACTCCACATGGGAAAGACCGTTCCCTTAGAAGAAGGTTTTCGGTTAAGCCTTTGGGATAAAAAGAACCAAAGATCATCAGTAAAAAATAGATTCCTAACTTGTTCAATCGGTTGCAAAAATTTGTTATCTTCTTCTTGCTTTTTCAACCTTCCCTGACAAAAAGAAAAGATTCCGCACTTCCCACAATTTTTATATCCAACTACCTTGCCAAACCTTTCCCTTCTAAACGGCTCCTTTATTGCCAGGAACTGATCTTCTGTTATCGCCTCTAACAATTCCTCATCTACATAATAATTAACACCATATTCACCAGAACGCTTCTCTTTACATTTTTCTGTAACTTCCAGTATTGTCCATTTGTGAATTTTTAAAGGATAATTGCCACGGGAAGCCTTGTCCAGCAACTCTTGTATGTTCCCAAAAGCAAACTTCCTAGAACTGATGCAAACATTAAGGGGCATCTTCCCCTCTTGAGCCGTTAACATCCCCCGAGACTCCCTAAAAACAGACGGAGGAGTCAAATCAACCTCATCCTGCCAAACAGAACCATGGAAAGAATTAACAGAATCCATTGTGCCAGTCCCAATAACCAATTGTTTATTAAACCGACTCCTTGTTTCAGACATTATGCATTTGTCAATTGTTTCAGAAAGGATAGGTTTTTTATAAAAGCTTTGGACGTAATTATACGTGACCTTGGCTTGCTGTTTAATGGAGGCCATGTGGAAAAAATCACGATTCTTATCATGAGTCATCAGCAATGTCTCTGAAGCCCCACAAGACAAACTCTTTTGAGCACCACGACCAGCTACACCTAAAAAATTGTATAGATCATCAATACCGCCCCATAAAGCTGTTTTGTAGATATCCCAAACAAAAAGCAAAGGAGCAGAATTCCCCTCTTCCATTGGGACTTTGGCCAGATAAACTCCATAGAAAACCCTTAAGTAATTATCTAAGTCCTCTATGCTTCTTAACGGGGTGTCCCTGAGTCGCCTCAACATCTCCGTATTTTTTTCGTTATTAGGGTTCATCTTTTTCTATGTCTTTTGATTTTGAAAAAATCTCTAAAAGTTTAGACTGAGTTTCTTGGGGTAGAATCTCTACCTCCCTACCCAAATTCAATTGATTGAAATTAAAAGTATCCCCAGGGGTCACCTCTTTACCAGAAGGCTTTAAGTTCACGATCTCATCATGCATTTTAAACAACTTTTCTAAGTCCTGCATCTTATTGATAACCCACAACGGGCCATCTTCAAGGGCATTCGCGGCAATAAATGCATCAGGGTCATCATTAAAATCTTTCAATTCTTTTTCAATAACAGTAGATGCCGCCATCAACATATTGTTAAGCAATCTTATCTTTCTCTTGTTCGCACTCTTAATTTCTTGTTCCGTTGCTCTTTCAATACTCAACTCTAAATTCTTCCTTCGCTTTTCCCAATTATTTATTTTTTTTATTTTAACCAAGCTAGGGAGAGCAAATTTCTTATCGGTGTCGACATACTTTTCATGAATTTTGACTAAGGGAATACCATTAAACCATAAGGTAAAAAGCTCTTCCTCAAATTCCTTATTGAATACAGTGGGAACCCTAACGTGAGGTCGCGCCTGCCTCTTTGGTTGCTTCGCTATCTTTTTCTCCACCTTTTGAACTTCTTGCTTTTTTACTTCTTGAGCCATTTTTAATCCCATTCTTGCTATAAATAGCAAACGAAACGTCTACATGGTACCTGAACAAATAATGCATTAACGCTTCTCTTAATTCTGCATAAATTCTTTTTGAATGAAAAAACATACTCCATCTAGACAAATAAACCAACACCCCGACGCTAGCCCTATCCGCAGAAATAAAGATATTAGCGTCTCTGATCCTTTCATCACAACTCATTACGTAAACTATCAAATTATTGATGACATGATCATTTAGAATACCGTTCTCGATGAACCAACGATTTATTGCCTCTATGTTATCTTTTATATTCACCTCAAGATTCATGCTTTATCACCCCACAGATAGCAATAGCAATAGAATCGGTAACATCCCACTCCTCATTGTTAATGGCTTTATTTATTAAATTAATATCTTTCTTATCAACGAAATACTTTTTAGTTGCTTCTGCCAATTCTTTTTTATCAAGTTTACCACTGCCCAAAAACTTTTTAATTTGTAATGGGGCAAGAAGTATAGGGTTGAACTCTTTAAAAATTTTATTTTCCAAAACCCCCAAAAATTTCAAAAAATTCTTATTAGCCTTACCAGGCAAAAACGCCTCTTCTATCGTCAAACAATCAGGGGATTCTAACGAAATAATAGTAGACAAAATATTAGTAACCCATTCTATAATTAATGTGAAATTGCTTTTTTTTGTATGATACGATTCAAACGGGCCAATTTTTTGAACATATTTGATAGAATAGAAAACGCCATCATGTTCTAAGACTGCTATTGCCGTAGAACTTGTTTTCAATCCGATATCAATTCCGATAATCTTAGCGGTCTTCATAATAATGTAACTTTCGATGACAATTTGCACATATCAGAGCACATTTATCTAGTTCTTTTTTCATAGACTCAAACGCACGTGAACTACCAATAGTCGTCTCCTTCTTATTGGGGTCTGAATGATGGAAATCATAAATGGCCACACATTCATCTTCTAGTCCACATTCGCAACATTTCCCACCTAGATATTGTATTGCAGTTCGTTTCTCTCTCTCTCTCCATCCCGATTGATATTGCCTTAACGCTTTTTTTCCTCTTTAGTCCGATTTCTGTATCTCTCTCTGCTGTCTTTGAGTAATTTCTCATGATTCAATTTCCTATAGCGTCTTTTTGACGCCCCATATGTTTCAGCATTCTTTTCCCTCGATCTCCTATTAAGAACCAATTTATGCTTTGGGTCCCTATCGTATATTTCTTTAGACCTTTTGTTGGTACACTCCTTGCAATAAAAAGAAATCCCATCTTTTTTACCGCCGTCTCTTCCGAAATACTTCGGTTCTCTTTCTCGCTTACAACGAGGACATTTTTTTTGATTCCATACCCCTAGTATAAGACATTTTTATTTAATATCAAACCATAAAAGGCTCCTCAATCATACTAACCTCGATTCGCCTTGTTTCTTCTCGATTCTTAAAACACAATTAAATTGGTCCGTAAAAGCACTGGCGTGGTCAATTACAAAAATTTGCTTCTTTTTTTCTCTCAAAGACAGCAAGAAATCCATAATTTTGATTTTAGAATTAGAATCTAACCCATCAAACACCTCGTCTAAAACAATGAAATCAAAATTATTTTTATTCCTGCGACTCACGATCTCGGACAGAGCGAAATCAACAGCTAAAATCAGCCTTTTCTTCTCCCCGCCACTCAACAAACCAAAAGGCACCTCCTCACTGTTTATCTTTAAATGGGTGCTGAACCTATCGACAATAGATTGCGTAGTTTTCACTTCGCTTTTTAGGTCAAAGAATAACTCGACTTGCTGTTCAAACAAATCATTCAGGTACTTTTGAATTGATTTGTTAAGCTCGTAAACCAATTGATTGAAAACTAAAGACTTGATACCCTTCCTGCCAAAAGCCCCAATCAAACAATCTAAAGCCAACAAGTCCCTTTCCAAAACCAATAGCTCATTGCCCAACTTTGCCAGCTTGTCCTTAGAACAAGTAAGCTCTTCTTGTTTAGAAAGCTCGAATTTTTCAACCGACAAAGAATATGCGGAAAGGCTATCAATCCTTTCTTTCAACGAATCGATTTCTTTTTGATTTTTTTGATTTTTAATAGACAAATCTTCTATGAGGAACTTAGAATTTAATGAACTTTCCAGTTGCTTTTCTAATTCCGAACGCTTCTCCTCATTAGCCCTGGAATATTTGTCGTAAATTTTTTGGGACTC
>Ga0307928_10000736_pt1 | contig 24587 bp, 46 predicted proteins | sample AceLakmetagen232_FD_201815 | JGI IMG/M metagenome (GOLD analysis project Ga0307928, IMG submission 201815) | Saline water microbial communities from Ace Lake, Antarctica - #232 | ecosystem: Environmental > Aquatic > Non-marine Saline and Alkaline > Saline | place: Antarctica: Ace Lake... | reverse complement strand
GTAGATGAATATTCTAATTGTTCATTATATGTTAATAGCGTATATCAAACAGATAGAATAGTTTCTAAAAATGTTAATACACAATTTGATATAACATTAACAGAAGGAGAATTTGATTATTATTTTGAGTGTGCTAAAATAGAGCATGATTATTTTACAGGATTAAATGAAACTACTACAATATATTCATATAGTGCAATACAGAATTTAACTATAGATATAACTTTACCAGCTATGACACCTGGTTCAAATGACTTATATAATACATCATATTATACTAGCACAGTATTATCTAATTTTACAGTTGGAGACGCACACTTATTATTATGTGATATAAATGCTACTTGTGAAGACGGAACTAATATATTTAGTAAACAATATTATTGGGGAGACGGAACTATATCTGCATTACTTACTGATACAATTACCCACACTGGCTGCGGAGACAAAGGTTTTGTAACTGTATTAAGACAATGTGCAGATACTCACACAAACGATAAAATAAGTAAAATTGATGTTAAGAAAGATTTAGTTAAAAAAGAATTAAGTCTGAAAGTTAAAAAGGACAAATACGTAAAAATCAAAGCAGTTGATAGTGAACTAGTAGAAGACTTTGAAGTAATACAAAAAATTGATAGAGTTAGTTATAAGTTTATTATGAAGAAAGTTGATAAAACAAACAACGGTAATGGTAAAGATAAGAAAGATAAGAAAGTTAAGAAAGAATATATAGATATTAATGTAGAAGGTTCTAATCTTAAGAAAATGACTGGTACTGGTTATCTTGGACACTTTGTAGAATGGGAAGGGTTTGAAACTGATGAAAATGGAGTTCCATTATCTAGATGGTTAGATTTTGAAAACGAAAATAATTATAATGTTGATGTTTTATCAACTGATTCAGTTAGAGTTTATTGTGGTATCGATAATTGTGAAAAAGATATTGTATTTAATTCATACGGTTCACTAAACATTAATGAAGAAACTTTTGTATACTATTATAATTTAAATAATACAGTTACAATGAGTGAATCATATACTAACCCAATAGTAGTTAATTTCTCAACTACTTATAACTTAAATGTTACAACTTACAATGATGTTTTATACCCAACTAATTGGACTTGGGATAATGCTTTTGAAAAACCTGCAGCTATATTAGAATTATATGGAACTAACATAACACAGAATTATACAGCTACTACAACTAGCTTATATACAATAGATTCATATACACAAACTTATGATACAGAAGTTACAGATGGAACAATATATTTTAATTACAGTAAACCTTTTTCAAATGATTTAGCTATCTGGAAAGTTAAACACGGTGCAGAAGATACATATAATATAACATTACCATTATCATGTATGAATGATACTATACAAGTAAAGATGGAAAGTTATTATGGACCTACTACATATTATAGTAAATTATATTGTTTAACTAATGGTAATTTCTGGCAATCTGTTGGAAAAACAGATAGTGGTACTGATTCATTATCAAGTATATCAATTAGTGATGGGAGTAATGTATATGATGGGGATTGGACAACTGGAGAATTATGGTATGTAGCATTAAATAAATGGTATAAATTTAGTAGTGGAAGCACAAGTGCTAATTTATATGAGCAAGGCATGTACTTCGGGAACAAGAAAATGGAATTTGAAGCTAAAATATTAGTTCCTGGTATAAATAACACTTATAATTCAACTAATCATAAATGGCATTATTTCATGACAAATGTTACTAACACTGAAAATACATTTGATAGTGACGAACAATCTCAAACAGTTTATCAAGCAATAATAAATGTTAAAACAGTTAATATAAATTCATTTGAAACTTTATATGAAACAGATATTCATATATTGTCTGCAAACACAAGTAAAGAATATGAAGAAACTAACACTACATCTGAATGGACTACTTTATATGTAAATGCTGGTAATCAAGAATTATCAGTTAGTAAAACAAATTATTCAACACAATATAGAAATTTCACATTAGCGTATGGACAAAATTATTCAATCACAGTAGACCTACCATATTTAGTATTTTTCAATATATGGGATGAAAGTACTTTAGAAGCTTTTAATATATCTAGTGCTGAAAGAGTTCAATTTATATTACATTGTAAAGATGACAGAGTAAATGAAGTAACTGTAGAAAATGCTACATTCCAAACTGTTATAGATTGTAATTATGATAAATACCAATTTGTATTAGATTATGCAGACGGTGTTACATATTATAGAACTTGGCTTTCTGATGAAGGTGGACAATCTACTAATGAAATATTTTTAATAGATTTTTTAACAACTTCATATATAGCAAATACATTTACTATTGATGATTTATTATCAGACTATGAAAATGTTAGTATTTGGATAAATAGAAATTTAGCTGGAAACGATTATGTAATAACTTCAGATTTAGTTGATATAGAACAAAAAATAACAACTTGGTTAATGACTAACAGAGAATACACTGTAGTAGTTAAATCAGATAATAGACCTGATAGAGTTATAGGTATTTATACAGCTTCAACAACTGGTAATAAGGCGATTAAGTTATATGACATATCATTGAACAATCCACCTTTAACTTTCAATGCTAATGTAGTTTATGCAATACAGAATTATGAAAATTTAACTGATAATAGAACTGAAACTGTATTCACTTATATAGACGAACAGGAATTAACTGATAGCGTTACATTTAGCATATATGAAACTACAAATTTAAATGTTCCAATTGCAACTTATTCAACTACTGCAAATGAAGTATATTATACTTATGATATAACAAATATGACTGATGTATCATTAATAGGTAAAATTGAAATAGTTAGAGGAGAAGACGTAGGCGAATATACAAATTATGTAAATTCAGTTACTGAGATACCTTATGAAATAATTAACAAAGTTGGATTTGTATTTTTAAATTGGTTCTTCATAATATTACTTGGAGGAATAGCAATCATGGCAACTTATAGTACTGCCCCATATATGAATTTTGTAATAAGTGGAATATCATTATTAGTTGTTATATTTGGTTGGTTCCAATTAAGTAAAGCATTAATAGGATTCGCACTTTTAGTATCAATAATATCGCTGTATTCAGCAGCAAATAAGAGGCCTGATGAATAATGGCAAAAATAGCTTTTGCAATACTTGGAATGAGTTTAATGTTAAATTTCGCAACTGGTTTATTACTTGGTCTAGTACCCGAGTTTCAAGCAGATGTCACTATATCCGGAGCATACACATACGATGAAGGATATTCGAATAGCTTTGTTAACGGGTTAGAACAAGAAGTAAAACCATCAGGTGGAGCCGTAGAAGATAAAGGGTCGGCCCTGTGGAGAGTATTGGATATGATTAACATAGGTTTTATTAGTAAGATATTCCAATATGTACTCAATTATTTATATGGATTTGTTAAGTTTATAGGAATCATGTTATCAGGTTTATTAGCACCAGATATGTGGCGTATGTTATTCTCTTCAGGCACTGGAATATTTTACATAATAATGCATATTGTATATATAACTGCAGGTATATCTGTATGGACCGGAAGGGATTTAAGTGGAAGGTAAGACAAGATGGTAATGGAATATTTACCCGTTAATACGACTGGTTGGACTGAGCTAATGCGTGGTGATATAATCACTGCTAGTTTCATTATGTTCGACTCTGCTCTTTTAGGTTGGACAATAGCAATTTTATTTTTCGTTCATCAACTGATATTATATATGAAAGCTAGAAACTTAACATTGAATTTCATAATGGGAAGCTTCTTTGTAAGTATGTATTTAAGTGCAAAAGCAATATCATTATTCCCAGTCATACAACCATTAGCAAGTAACGTTATGTTTTTGTTATTAGTATTAGAACTAGCTAGCATATTATTCTATGCATTCTGGAGATAGTATGGTAAAAAGTATAAAAATAATCACGTCAAAAAGTTCGTTATATCGGAAGCTTAATGACCTTCATTTTAAGAAGGAAATTCCACTCGATAATAATGAAACCAAATACATTGAGAAAATTATTAAAAACATCAATGCAAAACAGACAAATGTGGTTAGAGAGAATAGAAATGGTAAGGTTTTTTTAAAAAAACTGAATCCTATTAACTTTAATGTATTCTATAAAAAATGCGATAAATAATAGTTTATAAGAAATACATATATAAACCATTATTCTATTATTCTTAATAAATGATTATAAAGAACATCTATGGAGGTAGATAACATGTTTATGGCAGTAGCAATTACAGCGATTGGTATAGGAATCGTAGTAATGGTAGGATATTTAGTAATAGGACAAGTAAGAGCAGCATTACCATCTGTGACAGTAAGTAGAGCAAATGATTGTGTTGGAACTTTAGCAACTGGCGAATTATGTTCACCATCTGGTTGTGCAGAAGTTTTCAATCAAAGCACTAGTGCAGTTAACACATCAGCATATATGACATGTACTGATAGTTATATTGGAGCTGGTCAAGATAACACAATGACAACTGTATTCGCTGGATTCGGATTAGTAGCTGTAGGAATTATTGTATTAGCTGCGTTCGGTTTAATCCAAGTGTTTCAATAGGTAATTAAAAATGTCTTTTATGGCAATAGCAATTAGTGTAATAGGTATAGCTGTGGCTATCATGGTAGGTTACTTAGTAATCGGTCAGATACAATTAGCAATGCCAACAGGAGCAGCAGGTTCAGCCGCAGCAAATGTTTCACTAGCAGCAAACCAAGCCCAAGTAACAATTTTTGCTGGGTTCAGTTTAGTAGCTGTAGGTATTATAGTAATGGCAGCATTTGGTTTAATAGCAATTTTTAAATAATTTTTTTTATTTTTTACAACAAAAAGAAATATATATATAAATGAATATATGTAAATAGTAATTAAATGATTATAAAAAGCATCTATGGAGGTAGATAAAATGTTTATGAGTATAGCAATCACTGCTATTGGTATCGGAATCGTTATCATGGTGGGTTATTTAGTAATTGGTCAAGTAAGAGCAGCATTACCAACAACTGGTTTAAACGAGTCTGTTGGAAATGGTATGGATTCAACACAAACAACTGTATTCGCAGGATTCGGTTTAATTGCTGTTGGTATCATAGTTTTAGCAGCTTTCGGACTTATTCAGATCTTTCAGTAGAGTCTGAAAACTTTTGTGGGTTCATTCCCACATTTTTTATTTTATTAATTCTGTAATATTCTATATTAATCTGAATATGTTTAAAAAGCAAACATTTATATATAACTAAACATTATTATACTATAATAGCTACATTGAGGTATAAAAAATGGAGAAATGTATTAAATGTGAGATAAATGAAATAAAACATAGAAATAAACAATTATGTAATGAATGTTATAAAGAGCTTAGAAAACAACAAAAGAAAAATTATAGTTTAAATAATGTAGAAAAAATAAAAGAAATTAATGCTCTTTATAGAGAAAATAATAAAGAAAAAATATCACAAATAAATAAGGATTGGTATAAAATACCAGAAAATAAAGAAAGAAAAAAATTAGCAAATAAAAATAGATATATTTAAAATGGCTGTTTGTTCTAAATGTAATAAAGAAGAGAATATTTATAATAAGACAAATATATTATGTAAATCATGTTATTTTAAAAAATTTTATAAAACAAATGATAAGTATAGAGAGAAAAGAAAAGTGCAATCGTTAATAAATCATTTTGAAAATAGAGATAAAAAATTAGTTAAAATGTCAGAATATAGAGAATCTGGTAAAGCACGTGAATCTTGGGACAAATGGTTTACTAAACCTGGAAATCGTGAAAAACACCGATTATTATCAGCTGATTATTATGAGAAGAATCCAGGGAAATGTATTAAACTTTCTTATGAATATAAAAAGAATAGAATGGCAACTGACCCTGAATATAAAATCAGACAAAACCTTTCATCACGAATATATATGGCAGTTAAAAATGACGCAGGCGAGAAAGCTTTTAGTACTATAAAATTAATTGGTTGTTCTATAAAAGATTTAAGAATACACTTAGAAAAACAATTTAAAGAAGGTATGAACTGGGATAATTATGGTGAATGGCATATAGACCACATAATACCATGTGCAAATTTTAATTTAATTAATGAAAGTGAACAATTAGAATGTTTTAATTGGAAAAATTTACAACCTCTTTGGGAACCTGAGAATCTTTCTAAAGGAGCAAAAATATAAAGGAGATAAATAAAATGGAAAGTTATAGATGTTCAAAATGTAAAAATAATTATAAATTCAAAGAAACTGCTATTTTATGCTGTACTGATAGAAATGGTTGTGGTAAAAAAGATACTCCTAATTCTATTATAACATCACAATGTGGTGAAACTATTACAAATGGTAAATGGTATTTTTGTAAAAGCTGTCAAATGAAAAAATGATAAATGACTGTAGAGTTGCAAGTAATATTATGATTGTAACAATTGCTTTAACTATAATTATAGTTGCGTTTATTTATTTTCATCTAATGTAATTAAAAAGAAAAACTTTATATATTATGGAATATTTTTAATATTTTATGGATGACTACAAAGATTTTTTAGCAATGTAAATGCATTATATAGATACTATAGACAAAAAAATAAAAAGAGAAGGTCTAGATTATAAAGCATTTACATTATGGGACAAATATGAAAAAATGCAACCTTCTTATGACAACGTTAAATGTGGACGTAATATATTGATGAGAGAAAAGGAAGCAACTGTATACAATTTATGTATGGAAGAATTGGAAGATATTGTCAAATTAGAAACGTGATATAAAAGAAAAAGTTTATATAACATTAATTCAAATGATTCTATATGTTATTAGAAATATATTTATTTATGGAATTTATAGTATTTGCATTATTTTTAATCTCCTTTTATTCTAGAGAAGAATTATTATGGGTAATAACCGTTACTATATCTGGCGTTATGATGGTTACTAGTTATAATATAGAAATTTTAAATTATGCATGGGACACAATTTCATCATCATATGTATTAGTCACTACATCATATAGTTATCCTTATTTAATGGGTTTAAACTTCATCATATTTGCTCTGGCATTATTATTTGGAGTATTTGATATTTGGGATAAATTTGGACAAGATACAGCTGAGAGAATGAAATGAAATTTAAAAACGTAATTTTCATTTTCTTAATTGGAATATTTATGGCCGGTTGCAATTTACAACCGGAGACTCCTCCATTAAAAACTAGTATTTATAATACAAATTATTATAATGATACTTATGTAAATTCTACTATTAATCAAACATTAATAAATGGTTATGTTGCTAAATATGATAGTGGAAATTTTATAGGTAGTTTATACACTGCGGAAGCCGATTCGACTTTAAGTGATTCTACATCATTATTTCAAGTTGTAAGTGATACAAGAGGAACTCCTGCATTTCAAGTTCAAAATGGTGGTCCATATCAAGCTAGTTTTATAACTAGAAGTTTTATGGTAGTTAATCAGAATAATACATTATTAAATAGTTCTATTAATAATGATTGTAGAGATTGGGGCTTTATTCATGCAGATTGTAATACAGCAACAACTGGAGCAGACTTTGGAGTTACTGATGATATTGAGGCACAGGGTTTAATTTATGCAGATGAAGGTTTTAGAGGCCATAGTTCTGAACATGGAGCATATTTAGTATTAGGTGATATAGGTAAAATTTCAAATGGAAGTACTGGTTATTATATGACTAATAATTCTTATTTTTGTGATTATAACGCGAATTTTACTAGTGGTGGCTGGATAATAATCACACAAGAAGATTCAATATATAATCAAGCTTATGCAGATATAAATGTAATTATTAATAACACTTGTGTTGAACTAAAAAATAATCCATCATGGAATGATGATTTTGGACCAATTTCATGGATTGAAAAATCTACAGATTCTATAAATATGATTACTCAAAGTGGTGGATTTTTTGAATATTATGTTGGTAGTGAAGAAAAAAGTGGCTTTAAAGTAAGAACTAAAAATGGCTATGGTGATGCAAGCGTTATGATAGATACAGACGCTAAAATCGAGGGTTATAGTGCATTAGATACTCATATAGATAGCCATGGATTTTCTAGTACAGCAAATAAAATTACAATGGAAAGTTCTGAAATTATGAATGGTGGAAGTTTAACTATGTTGCAAATGGTAGGAATAGCGACTAATCTTAATGAAACTGATGGAGCTTATATTGATATGCAGTTTATCGGTCAACCAATTGTAGCTGGACATTTTGATGGAATACATATGCCAACAGGTTTAAATCATTTAATAGAAGTTGGTAGTGCAGATACTTGGGATAAAGCTTATTATGAAGGAACAGATATTACAGCTGATATTATGGCAGGAATACCTACAGTTGTATTTGATAATAATAACGATTTTGTATATGTTGGTAGTAGTGAAAATTTTACAGCTGTTTCATTCATAGTAGATTCTGCTGCCAGTAAAAATATTAAATCAAAATATTTTTATTGTGATTCAAACGGGGTATGGCAAACATTAGCAATTTTATCAGATACTAGTGATGGATTTAAAGAATCAGGTTCAATATCATTTGTTAATCCTACAGATAGAGGAGTTTGTAATACACAAGAAGATGGAACACCATTTGCAGATACAAATGATTATAGTTATATTGCAATTAAAAGAACTGAGAAAAAAAATTTAAATGCTCCAATAATATCATTCATATCGGTTAGTGGAGTTACAGCAAATATGTTCATGACTGAAAGTATATTAAAATTAAATCCAGAAGTTGTAGCACCTGAATTATGTACAGCTGAAACATTAGGGGCAATATATTTTAGTATAAGTAATGATGAAATGTGTGCTTGTCATTCAGATGGATGGAGAAAAATAAGAGATGGTAATGCATGTTAATGGAGAGTGATTACATATGAGCATATTTGATAAGAAACCAAATTTTAATCCTGACCTTATAGATGGTCATGAAGCTAAAATAAAACAACAAGCTTCTGAAGCTCAAGAAGAAAGAGCAATGCAAGCTGGGCAACAAGGAGAAATGGAGGAAAACCCATTTAATAATATGGAATATAACCAGTTCTCAAAAGGGCCTGATGTACCAATATCAATGGGTAACAATATGGCTGAGGCACTGTTATCGGATGATATTGTTCCTGAAGATATTAAAGAAAAATATTGGTTTATATTTCACAGAGATAATGTATTAACATTTTTAGACGTTGAAAGAAAAAGACAGAAATTACTTAATATGGATATAATGAAAATAGATATGTTAAATAGAACACCATATTATAATTATGATTTCGATATAGAATATGAATTAAGTTTAATGAGAAACGTATTTGAAACTAAGTTAGATAGAGCATTGGGTACTAATTCAGCAGTTAAGAATGAAAGAACAATGTTGCAATCACAATTTACAGAAAATAAAACTATAAGTGAAGTTAGTCAAAATGAAGTAACTACTACAGGTTTCTTCAAACGATTATTAGGTAGAAAAAAATAAATAAGGAGATGGTGTAATAATGGCTTTAGTATTTGTAGAAATAATTAATAATGTATATTTATGGATAGGTGGAACTTTCTTGTTTTTCCTAATTTCAATGTTTTTATTTATAATATTGATATTCTTATCAAAGAAAACTCATGCAATGATAGAGTTGAAGGCTTTTATTAAGAAACAACCTATTGGGCTATTTTTCCAAGATAATAGATATTGTGAATGGAAAGTAGTTAAAGATGAATCTGGAATTATTGAAGATAAAAAATATGGTTCTTTTATAATTAACGAAAAGGGTTCATATATTGATAGATTAACTAAAGCAATATTATTACCATTTGATACAGGTATTGCAACATCCTTAAATATTGCAGCTTGTAAAGTTACAGATGATTTAAAATTATTAATCTCAGATGAAAAGCAATTACATGCTTTAAGATTAGCTGTGGCTTCAAACCAGGTAGATGATAAAGTTATAGAATCCTTAAAACAATCAGTTAATATTGGTTCTATTAAATCAATGTTGAATGCAATGTTACCGCACAATATTACAGCTAAAGTAAACATGATGGTAGCACAGAAAATGTCAGGATGGAACAAGATTAATTATTGGGAAATTGGGCTGATGTTTTGTGCAATCTTCGGTGCTATAGTAATGGGAGTAGTTGTGATTAAAACAATGGTGCAATAATGGAAAAGATTGTTACAATTAAAGTTAGTATCTCCAATACAAAACCAATGTTTGATGATGATGGCATCAGATTAACAGAGGATGTTTTGGAGAAAATGATTTTTCAAAAAATTAAGGAAACTATTACCGATTACATTTCAGGTGGCGGAGTTGATATTGATTTTTTAAATAGTGAATTTGGAGTAGACGAAGCTGAAGACCTTACTTATTATGGTGATTTAAAAGTGGAAGTACAAGATGAGTAAAATTAATCCAATTGGAAAAGTCGTTGGTCATTATAGAACATTACCTAATGAACGATTAGCAATATTAATTTATTGGATAGATACTAAACTTAATGAATTAGCTAAAAAACATATTTCAGATGATAAAGATATTATTGAAATAAGAAATTTATTTTCACAACTTATTAAAGCAATAGTAGAAAAACAAAAGATAACTATAACAAAAGAAATGGTGAATGAAAAATAGCGTCAATATATAATAGTCCGGCAACTAAATATAATTTCAATTCAGTCCAGGATATACATAGTCACAGCGCTAGTTTATTTAATGAAAGGTTAGCCATTATTTTTTATTGGTTAGATATTAAATCTGTAAATTTAAATACATTTTATAATGTTCAAGGTGTTTTAGAAGTTAGAGCTTTACTTAAGCAATTATATAAGAATATAAGATACTTAATAAGTAATAATCCAACTATTAGAGCTACATTAAATTTTGAAACTAAGGATGAAGGTATTTACATAACTGATGTTGCATTTGCTACTATTGATAAAATGATAGCATTTTGCACAAACACAGGTTATACAACTAAGAGATTAAATATATTAGTTTATGAATTAAACAATTTAGAAATTATATTAAAGAATACATTACAGTATTATCATTATTTCATGAGACCAAATTTCGCACAAAAACCAGATGTAGATATTGCAGTTGAAAAGTACAAACTTTTCGCTGACGATAACACAATTGCTGAGCTTAGAGAACTAGTAGGTAAAAATCATTCAATTGATTTTGAATCTCTAGGTAGTAAAAAATTATCTCTAAAAGGAGATGCAGTTGATGAAGAAAATCCAGATGAGACTACTGACTTAAGTAGTAATTATAAGGAAGTTGAAGACCAGAGCATTTATAGCGATGAAGGCAATGATGGTAAAATTTAAATGAGAACTTATTTATCTAAAAATGGAATTTATCATAAAATTATATGGATAGATAATTTAATGTATCTTAAATGTATTAGAGCTGTCGGGTATAAAACTGAAAAACAAATAATTAAAAATGCAAATTTAGTTACATGTAAAAATTGTTTAAGAGGTAAAATATGAAAGCAGACTTAATGGATGTAGCTTTATTTAAAGATTATCTTTTAGATGAAAGGGTAATTGCACAATCTACAACCAGGGCATATTGTATTTTATTAACCGCTTTTCTTTCACATAATCCTGATATAGATAATCCAAACGAATATAATGATTATATAATAGAAAAGGCATTTAAAGCTAGAAGTTTCTATACTTATTATGCACTATTAGCCTACGTTAAATTCAAATTTGCAGACAGTAAAAAGATAAGAGATAAGATAATTGAAAGTTTAAGAAAACCATCAATGCCATTGGGATTAAAAAGAGAAAGAAGAAATTTAGACGAAGAAAAAGTTGTAGATATTATATTAAATATAAAAGAAGAGAAACACCAAATAGTTGCTATGATACAGAAACTAACAGGTGTTAGAGCTGGGGATATTTTAAGAATACCGGTCGGGAATATTCTGGTTGAAAAATATGAAGATAAAGATATTATTAGATTAGCAATTGTTGGTAAAGGTGGAAGACGAAATGTTGTTGAAATCTTTGATGTAGTGACTCAACATTTAATATTGAATTACATTAATAAATATAAAAAACATGTTGTTGAAGGTTACCATTTTTTAGAGTATTCTAAGCTAAGAAAAAAATCATCATCAAAAGAAGTGTTTAATATTTACTTATCGAATTATAATCAATATTTCTTTGATTTAAAACAAGCTCTAAATGCTTGCGGTATTATGAAAGAAGAATGGGCAACTCATGATTTTAGAAGGGACTTCGCTAGACGAGTCTGGACTAAATATAAAAATTTACAAATTCTACAAAATGTATTAAACCATACTGACCCAAAAACTACAATGCGTTATCTGGCCCAATCCGGGCTAAGAAATATAGAGATATATAAAGATATGCAAGAAGATAAATAAATATATATTTAAATGAACTAGTCTTTTATTCTATTATGGTATCAAATATTAAGATGGGAACTAAAGTTGAATCTGAACATAGAGGAACTTATAATTTCATTAAAAAGGTTGTAGCTAAGACAGGTAAAATGCCACCAGCTAAAGCTGTATTTAAATCAATAGCTAAAGAACATAATAGCGAAAATAAACGATATTACCCAAAACTTAAAAGGTGTAAACTATGATAAACTTAAATAAGGAGGTAAATAAAGATGGACCCAAAATTAAAAAATTATGTTGACCCACAAGTTGTCGTTAGAGCTAGTAAAAACATTGGTAAAAAAGAACCAACTATTGAAAGAACTGTGAAAAATATAATGACAAAATGACTAAAGTATTAAAAGTTAAAAAGCAGAATAAATCTGCTAAAAGTAGGACAAAGAACAAAGTTTTAGATAGTATTATTAGAGCAAATAAACCAGGTAAAAGGCAAACTGCTTGGGGTACTATATATTACGAAAAACGTGAAAATAGAAGTGATTCAAATCCTGAAAAATTTCCATTTTTATAGTTAATTACAATCGAGGTAAAAGAAAGATGTCAAATGTAGATAAAATTGTTAATAAAGCTTTACAATCAAAAGGTACACTAAATAAGAAAGTTTCAGACTTATCCGGTAAGGTTAAACCTTATATGAATAAAGTTGTTTCCAAAGTAGTTAATGAAAAAAAACCTAGGGTTTAATAAAATGAAATTCTATAGTTTAGTATTGAGAAAAAGTATTGAGATTCCAAAAAGTAAAATTAGAGAAGTTACTAAATCGGGTCGAAGATTTGCAGTTGGTAAATACACAGCTAAAGGCAAAGAATGTGAAGCTTGGAGAATACTTGGAAAAGCTTAAATTTTTATTCTATTTTTCTTATTTTTTATATATAAAATAGCTTAATATAAGCTATATTTCGAGACTTTATTTCTTATTAGATATAACTATACTATTTTAATAATAATCAAAAAAGAGTAGCTTAGTCCTTGTGAAAAGGTTGGTAGAACACAAGACGTACGGAAAAGAGGTGAGTCTAAAAACCATACTAAAGAGGTTAGTCGAAACTTATGTTCTACCAGTTTAAATAAAAAAATAATGATATATAAAGTTATTCTTTTTTATCTATCATTAAATTGTTCAAATAATTCTTCTTCTTGAATTATCTGCTTCTTTAGATTATATTTAGCATATATATCTATACATTTCTTCCGTAATTTTTCAATACCACCACTCATTAAAATACTATCAAGTGTTTGTGCCATAATTTTATATCTGTATCTAAGCACTGTATTATCATCAACTAGTTCCCTAGTTTCATTCAATTCTTTAATCAATTTAAACATATTGTCATTATCAATTAATATTCCATCACTACTCATTCTAAATTCCTCCCACCAATTGTATAAATAAACTCAGGCTCGTTATAAATGTTTACAATCCTATTAGCTAGTCTATCTTCATATATTCTTTGTTTATCTGCTCTATCTAAAACGCAACGTTTATTCCAGGTACCATTCTTAAGTTTGTAAACATCTAAATCTTCACACTTAATAAAATATTCAGCGTTTGTAATACTACCAGTTAACTTATAACCTTTAAATTCTATATCTCTTACTTTAATAGTTGTCAACACTGAGCCAGTATCTTTTAATGTTTCTTCCACTAATAACATACCACGTTTTTTAACTATTTTACCTTCTTCAATTGAAGCTAGTAATAATTCCTGGTAATTTCCAGTTTCAAAACCATCTAAAGTATCTATAAATATTTGTTTTAATTTACTCATAGTTAAATATTTTTTTGGGCCATTGAAAAAATTAACAAATTTAACTTTACTTTTAATCCTATACTTTATCTTATTCATAGATAAATATATATTCCGTCTTTTCTCAGTGTCCCAACATAATGTCAATCTCATAACTGGCATAATTCCATTAAATAAATGTTCATCATAATTAAATTCAATGTTTATACCAGTGTTTAACATTCTAGCATATTTAATTCCTATAAATGATATACCTTTAATATACTTATTAAATTCTTCAATTTTATTATAACATAATACATTTGATAAAATATGTAATACATCATAAATTCTAACAACTATATTATTTAAATAATATCTATTGCCTTTTTGTTCAATTGAAATAAGCATATTGTTTACAATAAATTCAACTTTTTCTACAAGCTTAAATCCTGAATGTGGTTCTATAGCTCCAAGCTTTGACAACTTTAATAACTTGTTAAAAAATGTATTAAAATTATATTTAACCTCATCATCCTTTAAAAAATTACGAACAGTATTAAATGTATTAGTTTTTGTTAAATCTAAAAAATTCTCATCAAATTCAATCTTAAAGTTCTCATCGTTGTATTTAATCATATTTTTACTCATAACTATATTATTAATTTTAATCTCACGACCTTCTTTTAATATAGCTACATATCTCAACATTATTTTCTCTTGTTTAATATCTAATAATGTAGTATGTTCAGCAGTTGAATAAAAATCATATCTATCTTTATAGAACTTATAAATCTGTGGAGTTATTAATAAACTACCAGATTTTAAAGACCCACTTACATTTTTTCTAAGTACACTATATAATCGTTTTTTAAATACTAATTTTCCATCTAAAAATTCATTACATTCTAAAGGTAACCTATAATAATTAGCTAGTCCATCATAATTTTTATTTATAAAAATTCTATTTATATCTAAATAATTATATAAATTATCTTCTTCTTCAACCAATTTAAAAATATATTTATAATTACTATAACCAGATGAATAAAAAAATAATACTAGTCTATAATTTTTATCATTAATACGACTTTCTACAACATCACTAACTACCCCAGCTTTAACATAAGCTGATTCGTCCGTGTTTATTTCGGGTAATTCTTCAGGTTGTTTAAAACCAAAGAAAGCTAGAGCTATTCTAAACTCATCACTATTACCATACATCTCAACCTCGTCATTTATAAAATTTTCATAGATTAATTTTGTAAATTCTTCTTCATTATTTATATAAATATATTTATAACCTGTATCTCTTTTAAATTTATCCATAATCTCTCTATATATAACTATGGAGTTATCTATATTATAATTAAAGAATATATAGTTATAATAATATATAGCATTGTTAATTTTAGATAAATCTGTTATTGTTCCATATATATTTTTATATTCTACCATATGTTTATCAAAAACTAAAAACAATTTTTTATCTAATAAATATTCATTACAAAAATATGAATTTGCTTGTTGTTTTAATTTACTTTTAATAATATTATATTCCTCTTCAGTAATCAAACTAAATTGATTATTGAAAAACTCAAATTCTTCATATGTTAAACTACCTGACATTTTTTCTCACCTTTTTATTATATTAATTTATTTATCTGTCTTTGGTTTTAAATCCCATAGATACCTCAACCAAGCTGGTTGTGTTTCTTTCCATTTTTCTAGTTTTAATTTTTCTTCCAATTTCAATACCTTAATTTCAGTTATTTTCATTTTCCACCTCTCAATAAAAAAATAAAAAAATTATTTTTTGAATACCGCTAATTCTACACCTAAACCAATTTTCTCTTCTTCAATTTCTGCTATTTCTTTTTGAAGTATTAAAGTTTTTCTATGTAATGAGTCCATCTCATCTGTAATTCTTTTATATTCTTTAGCAGCTTGCTCAATCTCGTAGCCTTTCTTTTCTTCTACAATTTTTGCCATACCAGCAATTAAGTTATCAGTGTCAAAGTTACTTATATCTACTTTTTCAAATTCATTCATTTTTTTATCCTCGTTTGTTTTCATTGCTAAAATATCTTCAATATATAATTCTTTGTTTTCATGCTCATCAAAATATTCCATAGTATTAGTACAATATGTAATTTTATATTCATGGTCAATAAACAAATATTTTGCATTTATATTATGGACTTTATCAGGATTATAAGAACCGCTCCAAAATATACCTAATTCAAATAATAGTTCTTGAATTGCTGTAGATTCACGTTCGCTATCAACTGCAATTTTTGTTTCTTTAAAATCTTCTTTATTCATTTGTTTATTACCTCTAAAATTTTTTAGTACTTCATTAATAGTATATTGATAAATAACATCATATTCATGATTATTAAATGTTTCATCAACAGTACAAAATGTTATTCTAAGGTCATTAGATATAAATAAACCTTTACTATTTAGATATTCTAAAGATTTTCGATTATCACTACTCCATCCAATATTAAGTGCAAATAATGTTTTTTGAACTACTATCATTTGGGCTCTATCCTTTATTCTTATCTTTGTTTTTTCAAATAATTTCTATCCATTTTTACCTCAATATACAAATTTAAATTCATTTGTTGAAAGTGTTTCTCCTCTGATATGTTTCAGATAAGCCATATTAATACCTAAACAAGCAATATTATAATTACCCATTTCAACATGTTTCTCTTCAATATCTTGTTGCATTTGACAAGAACCTTTTCTATCCATTACTTCTGCATTAGCAAAATGTAATTTATTATAATATTCCATATCTTTGTTATGGTCTAGTACATAAAAAGCAACTTGTGTTCCTTGAGCTCTTAAATCTAATAGATATTTACGGTTAGTTAAACAATATTCATATACCATTTTTCTAACTTTATTATTATCTACTCCCATAATAATATCATCAAAATTATCTAACAGATTTAGATTATCTTCAGTGATGAAAACATTATTAAACATAAAACCATACTTTTTAGCAAGGGCTTCTGCTTTGTTTTCCATTAAATCGTCTTCATCATAATTCTGGTTTGAGCTAACTATATTTTTCTCTTCGACTATATCCTTATCAAATATTTCAACATAATAATCATTAATATCTAATTTCATATATAGTTCATTTAAAAATTTTCCAGCCCAGGAATTAATACCACCTACGCCAATAAATGCAGTTTTTCTCATTTTTATTATACCTCACCGTAATCAATCTAAAAAATAAAAAAAATAAAAAAATTAATTAAGTTTTCTTTTCCATGTATTTTCTTCAATACCTTTACCGCTAGGTAAAGATTTAAATTTAAACTCTACAACTTCTTGTTTCCGTGTTTGCCAATCAACTATAGTTATAGTTTTAATGTACAATGGTCTTTGTATTTTAGTTAAATCTGCAATGATAACACCATTCTCATCAATCGGTAATTCAATTACTTTTTCTTTTTTACCTGTAATTAACTCACCAAATGTTGCTGCAGCTTTACTAAGCTTTGTCGGTTTTTTATACTTTTTAGTAACAACTTTTTTAACTGGTTTTTTACTAGTTGAAATACCTTCTCGTTTATTATACCATGCAATTTCTTTATCGTGATGTTTTACTGCTAATTTACTCTTATGTACAGATATAATTTTGTGTGAACCGGCACACCCATCATGTTTATGATACCATCTATTTCCCATTTTTTATCCTCCGATTAATTCGTCATATACTTTAATACTAACATTGTTTACATTAGCATCCCATAGTTTGTCTTCAAGTTCTTTAATTGTTTCAAAATTAATAAAACTTCCTCCTATAGCACACTGCATTGCTTTTTCCTTAACTAAACTGAAGATATCAGTAGCTGCTTCAACTATCTCAACTTGTTGATTTGATTTGTGTCCAGCAAATTCAGATACACAATCATAATTTATTTTACGTTCTTCCAATTTAATAACCTCCATAATTATATAATATATAAGTTTAAGTATATATATAAAGCTTTACTTTTTAAAATTTTGATTTTACAAATTATCCGCAAATTTAATTTTGAATTAATAGATAATAATTTTTAATTTCATTTATAACCTCTTTTTTTAATAAATAATATTTCTGGTTCGTTTAACATTAATATACTATCTGCAATACATTTAATTTTTCTAACTTCTTTTTCCATATTCAAATCAAATAAATGTGAAGAAACTCTATCAGCATTTATAACTTTATATTTTTTTTCAATATTTGTTATTGTTCTATTTAATAATATTATCTTTAATTTTAATCTACCTTTTAAAACTACTTTTTCACCTTTTTTCATTTAACTAAACCTCTTTTTTCTTTTTATACTTGTTACTTTGATATTTCAGTCTAAAATGTGTTACACACATACCATCAATAATGCCAGGTCTAGGACAACGCCTATTTTGTTTTGTAATTGAAGTACACCTTTTTTCTTCTGGAACTTCTTCACCAATTATTGTTATCATTTCTAAATTACCTCTTAAAAAAAAATAAAAAAATAAAAATCTATTTACAATTCTTTACTAGCTTATATCCTGGTAAAATGTGTTTTTCAATTGATTTCTTTAATTTAATCTTTTCATTAATTGGCATTACTTTAATAACATTTTTAGTTAATGCTAAACCTAATGCACTTAATTTATAATGAATAGTCTTAAAGAAACTTGGGTGACATTCTTCAGTTCTTTCTTCAATTTGTAAAGCCTTTTTATACATTCTAAGATGTTCTCTTAAACCACCTTCTCTTGTTGCTTTAGTTCCTTTAGATAGTTCAATAGCTTTACTAGTTAAAGCGGTTCTATACTTCTTAGGACTTCTAAGAATTGTATCAAGAACTTCAGTACCAATCTTTTTTGCTTTTAATTTTCTAGCAATTCCTAAGTTATCTTTACTTAATGATTCAACAATTACCTTTACTTGTGTTTTACTAATACCTAGCTTTTTTCCAAACATAGTATATCCTTTATCATTTGCACCTTTGAATTGATATTCTTCACAAAATTCATTCCAGTAAATATCACTTATAGCTTGTCTAGATTCCCAAGCATTGAACTGTCTTTGTGTTGCATTATCTGAAATCATAATAGCACTTTTGTTAAACTCAGAAAGTCCAACAATAACATCTACTTTACATTCAGTCCATTTTAATTCTTTCATTGCTTGTAGTCTTCTGTGACCTCCAAGTAATACAGCATTTTCATCAACTTTCAAAGCAGTTAATTGTTGCACAGTCTCAAGTGAATCTTTCAATTCATCTAAATCTTTACGGTCGTATTGTCCTTTTCTAGGATTTTTAATATTTGTTTTAATATCTTTTAATTTAACTATTAAATTTCTTCTATTAAAACTATACTTATCTTTCACATTTTTAGTTTTTGTCATTTTTTATCTCCGTTTTATTTTTTGTAAAACATTCATGTTCTTTGTATTCCATTTCATGGTTAAATTCTCCACCACAAAATAAGCAAAACCAATTTTCATTTATTTTGTTCATATTTCTTAACTAACCTCTCATCAATTATATCATCAATGTATGTCATCAATGTATGTCATGCAAAGATTGAAAACTTTCTCATTCTTTGCTTCCATTAAAGGAATGTAATTTTCAGTAACATGTTTATAACTTGGTTCTAATTTATAAAAACTATCCCATAGAACAGTTGATAATATTGGAATATCATGTTCTAATAATTTAGAATCTATAGTTTCATAATATTTAACTTTTTTTTCTAATAAACTTTTCACTATTTTTTAACCTCTTCAATTTTTTCTTTAGGAAGTTTATCAATATGTAATTTGTCACAATATGGGCATTTCTTAGTTTTATACCAAGATTTAATACCCATTTTTTTATCTAGTTTTTTCATTATATTAAAATCCTTACAACCAGGTTCAACTTTCTTAGTCAAAATTCATCATCTCCATTATCTCACTTTTATTAAACTCTTTTGGTAATTTAGTAATAATTTCTTTTTCATCCATTATCTTTCCAATATTACCATTGTTATATCTTGTAACATTAATAATAAATTCTTTATTATTAAATCTACAATAATTGTTTTTTATACCATATAAAGGTGTTTTAAATATAATAGTTCTATATGGCATCCGGTTAATTGTTAAATAATTCAATAACACGCTCTCTAATCTTTCATACATTTTTTCACCTTCTTTTTTTGTATTTACTGAATTAAATTTAATTTTTTTTCTACATTATCAAAATAATACATTTGGTCTGAATATAATAGACTTCCATCAACTAATTCCAGGACCACCTGTTTTTTTTCAACTTTGAAGCGTGCTTTTTCACTATCACTCATGTACCTTGTCTTTTTTATCTCCATCTTTCTTCCTCACGTTCACATTTATTTTTAATTCTTGTTCATCCTGTGTTAAATTATAATGTGAATACCAACCAGGTCTTTTGTCAAAAATATATCTTAATATCTCATTAACATTGCTAATTATTTTCTTCAATGTTATATCACGATTTTTAGTATTCGTTTCAATTTTATTATCTTTAAAATAGCTGTGTAAATTAACCACTAGTTCTTCTCTTGAACTAACACCAGCTTTAAGATAACAAAAAATCATATACGAAATACTATTTTTATTTTCTTTAGGACCTATGTATTTTAGTTTTTTTGCCATAAAATACTCACCTTTTATTTTATTTTTTCATATATTAATAAAGTATAGAAAGTATATAAAGCTTTCTCCTATTAAGATTTTCAATAGTTATTCATCTGTAATATCTTTCCAGTCTCCAGCATTGTTCTCATCTATGATGTCTTTAATTTCATAAAAACTTCCACATTGGTCACTTATATTTTTACTTTCATGTGCACAACATTTACATTTAACAATTTCATACCTAATAAACTCATACATCTCTCCATTTACATATTTACTATATGCTTCTATTTCAGCTTTTAACATTTTAATAATTTTTTCAGTTTTATCAATACCGATTTCTTTTTGTGTATCTTCTGTTGCATATATAAAACCAACTTGACCACTATCCCATTTACAACCAAATGAACTGGTTGATAATGATATTCCAGAATGGTCTAACATATATACTGGTAAAATGTGTGTAGCTCCTTTTTCTTCTATTAACATTTCTTTAACTTCTTGCCAACCATCATAGTTATCTGTATCAATTTGTTCATCATCGCTAAAATTATATCTTCTATGACTAGCTGTTATAATTCCTAAATTTGAATCCTCTCTAGGATTTGCTGGGTCTTCACAAATTGTAATTTCTAAAATTTCATTTCCTTTCTTTAATTTTTGTACTATTTCCATTTTTTCTCACCTTTTATTATATTTTTTCATACCCATCAAAATATTGACCTTTTACAGACGTTTCAGGGTCTTTACACCATTCTCTAGCTTATTCCAACGTCACATCTTGCTTAATTAGTCTAGACATTTTATTCAAATGTGGTGCGTAATTTCTCATTATTTTATATAACATTTAACATACCTCTACAGATTTTCCATTATCTGTTATATCTAATCCTTCTCCATAAACTAACCCAATATATCTTAAGCTTTGAACTAGTGCTTCAGAGTGAGCATTTTTTCTATTTGTAAAATTAATAATAACTTTCCAAAAACTAAGAGTTTTTTGTGGAAAAACTTCACAAGTAAAAAAACTATATGGACTTTCATCTACTAATCGGCTCATCATCATTGCTATATTTTTATGCATCTTTTATCTCCTTCTTTTTCTAATATTTATATTTGGGTCATATCCGTCATGGTCAATTAAACCATCTAGAACATAATCTTTATTACAATCATCATTATAGGAAACTTCATCTATTTTTTTACCATTTAAGTAAACATTCCATCTTGTCATCTTTATTCGCCATCTTTATTTTCTATTTCTGAAAAACCTATAAAAAGATTTTCTTCAGTATAATATCCTATATACTTATATGTTGGGACCATTTTATATGTAGTTCCACATTTTTCACATGTAACTTCATCATTCTCAGTAAATCTCATAGCATCTTCTTGTTTACATTTTGGACAAGTATTATCACTATCAAAATCTAATTCTGTCATTGGAATATATCTCTTTTTATATCAAAAGTTCTTAAGTATTTTAAAACATTCTTATGATAATCACAATATTTAAATCCTAAACTATCTTCTAATTTACATTGTTTACAATCTTCAATTTCATCAACTAGCCTAGACCTTTCATCTTTTAATTCTTTTTTAGTAATACTTATCATCTTTATTCACCTTTTATTAAATGTTATAAATAAACTTCTCATGTTAGAATAACAATGTTCTTTATCATGTATTAATTTAACTTGTTCCACTTTGTCATTGATAAAAGCATTTCTTAAACTATCACTAACATCTGTTAAATTTACCATTTCAGTTTGGTAGTCTGATTGTTTCCAAGTCATACAAACTACTTTCTTTCCTACCCATTTATGTAGCATTACCCACATTAAATATAATGTATTATCAGGTTGTTCCCAATCAGAATAACTACCATTAGTATCTTCTAATCTAATTATTTCATTATCATCTACATTCTTAAAAAATATTTCATTACTCATTTTTCTTTCACCTTCTTTATATTATTTAAAACCTCTAATAATTTGTCTCGCCTGTTTATAACTGCTCCTTCTGCTACCATGTTAAAAATCTCATTCTTAGCTTTAGCAATTTCAGGTCCTTTAACTTTCAATATATCTATTATATCTCTTCCATTAATTTCAAGGTCATTCGGATTAAATGGTTTATTTTCGGCTAACAACCTGATGTAGTTCTGATATAAATAATTACCATTAATAAAATCTACAAATTTAATTCTATCTTTTGCTAAGTTACCTTGATGGTCTGAATATATTAATATAATATAATCCATTATTGAAATACCTTTACTTTTTAAAGTATCAAAAAACTTCAAATATGTTTTATCTAAAATATCTGCTTTATATCCAAACATATGTGTTTTAATTAAATGAGTTACATAACTAATATCATCATTTGAAAATCTTAAATCACTCATCCATTTTCTAGCTATTTCTGCTCCGATGGTTTCATGGTTATAAAAATGTATTCCAGTTTCATCTTCTGTTCTAGCTTCTCCTTTTCCAACATCATGAAATAAACCTGCAATCTTTTTTCTATAATCGTTTGTAAGTTTATGTGTTTCATTAAATGTATTTAAACAGTGATGAAATGGAGTTTCATTGTGATGTTTTCCTCCACTCCTTAGCATTCTAGTATCTATAAATTCAAATGGAAAATAAGGCCATAAATAATTGATAAAATCAAATTCATTTATTTTATATTTTATAATTTTAATTAATTCATCTCTAATTCTTTCTTTAGCTACAAGTTTTGTTACATTTTGTCTAAGAGCTCGTCCAGTTTCTTCATCCATAATTAAATTGTATTTTAGTTTAAATCTTATTCCTCTTAATACTCTTAATGGGTCTTCATTTACTCTATCCTGTGAATTACCTACGAATCTTAAATCTTTATGTAAAATATTTGAAATACCTTTTTGTATAGTTTCACTATCACCGCATAATTTTCCATTAATATCTACAGCTAGAGCATTCATATAAAAGTCGCAAGTCCTTTGATGTTCTTCTAATGTAGTGCCTACTTCTGTTCTATCTCCAGATTTTCTAAATTGGCTTACTTCTACACCATCTACCATAACAGTTAAGATTTTTTCTTGTCTTTCTTCGTTACCAATAACATTACCATCTGGGAATACTTTTAAAATCTCTTCACCTGTTGCATTTGTAAATAAATCCCAATCATGTGGTATTTCATTAAAATAATAATCTCTTGTTGCTCCACCAATTACATATGCTTCAAATCCATGACTTATTAAATGCGACATTATATTTGTTACTTCTTTTGGTATTATCATTTTAACATTCTCCTGAAAAAATTTGCTTTCTTTTCTGCTGTACCATATAGTTTCATTGTACTCAACATCCAGAAATCTTCTTCACACATTACTCCAGTTGATAAAGCTGTAGGAGTTCCCATGGGTATTTCAGTAATTCCTTCATCAACATATAAGTGATGAGGTATTCTCCATTGTTTTAAGTATTTAGCTATACCCATTAATTCTATAGGATTTCCACATTGTAATACAATAACACACATACCATTTTCTTTCCAATTATCAATTATTTCATGACCATAAGTTGGAATCCAATCTGATTCAGCTTCTATATTTTTTTTCTGGTTTTCCAAAGCCATAAATGTAGCATGAGCAGTTTGACTAGCTACTTTACCAGTAGACAT
>Ga0307928_10000735_pt1 | contig 24607 bp, 53 predicted proteins | sample AceLakmetagen232_FD_201815 | JGI IMG/M metagenome (GOLD analysis project Ga0307928, IMG submission 201815) | Saline water microbial communities from Ace Lake, Antarctica - #232 | ecosystem: Environmental > Aquatic > Non-marine Saline and Alkaline > Saline | place: Antarctica: Ace Lake... | reverse complement strand
CTCTCTCTCTCTTTTCCTTTTTAAAACTTTAGGAGAATAAAAAAATGAAAAAAGTTCCTAGTAAAAAAGTTTTAAAGCGACTAGAAAAATTAGTATTATTAATAAATAAGGAAGTCGAGAAAATCGAAAGGGAAAAAAATGAAAAACTTTATTAAAAAAATAATTATTTTTATAATCTTTATTTTATTTTATTCTTATTTTTTAATTAGTTTCGATAGAGCTTTAAGTATCGAGATAAAATTTTCCGATAAAATAATCGAGTCGTACTTAAAAAAGTAAAATAGAAAAATCCTACTACCTTAAAAAAAGTAGTAGGGTTTTTTTTTCCTTTTAAAAAGTTAGGCTTCCCTAAGTTTTTTAGGCTTCCCTAACTTTCTGTATGAGCTACGTGTGTCTAACTATTCTAAGTATTCTAACTATTCTAAGAATTCGAAGAATTTTAATTTTTGCTGAAACAATGTTTTTACTATGAGGTAATATGCTTTTTTCTCACATCCCAGCAGTGGTAGGTTGTACAAGTTCGGAGCCAATATCAAATTTTCTCACATCCTCAGGCAATGTAGGGTTGTCGCATCGGACGCATGTAGCAGCAAAAAGGTAATATGCTTTTTTGCTACAACTCAGGCACTGTCAGGAGGTTACATTACGGCAGGTTAGAAAAAATCTAAGACATTAACACTAGGTCTTATCTATAACCGAAGTTTCGGTCAAACTGTTGTTCGTTAGTTCCTAATAGGTCATGGATAGCTTGAGCCTCGTTAGAGTGTACTAAGTTCTGTTTAGCTATCTTTCTATTATAATCTATTTGATTCTGATTATCATTCTCTTCTTCGTACACGTGGATTACTTTAGATTTAAACATTTCTTTATCTCCTTTGTGAGGTTCATATTAAATTTAACTATCTTAATAGCTTGAGCGATGGTTTTCTGATAGAACTCTTTATCTTCGGTCTCTGTTTCCTCGATAAAGTTTGATAGAGTAAGTAATCTTTGAACTAGTATATCCATTGTCTTATTCCTCCTCGTTTACTAGGTTAGGACACTTGTTAGAGTCTTCGGCACTGAGCCCGCACTCTACTTCTTTAGTTTCGCTATTAAAATAGCACTGACTACATTCGTTACACTTAACCATAATACCCTCCTTATTTAATTAACCACTGGTCGTTTACCTTATCTAGTATTCCATAACCCTCTAGGTCTAATACGCTTACCACTGCGCTCTCGGCGTCTTCAAACTTTAGAACTCCGTTCTCGGCTACGGCTTCCATCTGTTCGCATAGCCCCTCTATTAAAGCGTTAACCACTGCTACTTCTTCCTCGTTCTCTAGTATAACACTAACTCCCTCTCCCTCTACGATAATTCTTTTCATTGCGTTTCTCCTTTTCTTTAATGTTTAACTTCTTACTTCTAATTAATTATAACCTATTTAGGAGTCATAGTAAAGATTTATTTTAAAATAGATTAACACTGGGTTTTACGTGTTCCTTAGTAGCGTCAACTAGGCATTGGAGCCTGCCTAAATAGGCATTGGAGCGTTGTCTCTTCTCTATTGTTAGGGGAGTCAATGCAGGTATTTTAAAGAGTGGTTAGAAAAATCCTTGAACCCCTTTGCAACCTTAACTAAGTGCTTGTCCTGCTGGCAACTAGTGAAAACGCTAGTTGACGGCTCTCATGTGTGGAACAAAACCAACTACCTATTTATCCAAAATACTTTCTACAAAGGGGGGTAAACAATAAATACTAAGCATTGTAGCGCTGACGCAAGTCAACACTGCTAACAAGCGCTAATATGCCTTTTGCGCACATAGCAGGCAGCGTTTCGAGACAACATTGGTATATACGTGAATATGTCAATTTGCTACAAAGCAGGACAATCTTAACAGCTGCTACGCAGTGTAGCAACATGTCAAATGTTTTCATGGGCAGCAAAAAAGTTTTGTTCTGAGTCATTATGGGTCAACGACAGCATAAGTGGTTGGACTGGAAGCGTATGTAACAGAAACTGGTATAGATACCCATTACAAAACCTAGTCGTTCACACACCATTCGCTTAGTATTTAGTACATATTTAGAAGTTTAGTCAATGTTCCACCGCTTTCGTAGAAAGCTGGCTCAACCTAAAGCGTTACAACTAAAGCAGTTAGACAAGCAACCTGCGTAGCAGGGACTCTCTGCGATAAGTCTTATTCATCTCTCCGTATTTATTATTTGGTCTGTGTGGGTGGTGTGCCTGTAGGGTTGGGAACAGTTCCTATAGGTAGGTTATCATGCTCCGAATTATTGTATTATCTTGTTTCTTGTATCTTATAGATTTTATTAGGAATATGATATAGATGTAAGGTCTCATGCCCTATCGCAGTAATTAAATCTAAGTCCTTATCATAAGAAATATGAATTAAATCATACACATTAAAGAACTTCGTTAGTTTGTCTTTTTTAAATATAAGAACCAAAAAAACCACTACAAACGAAAGTAAGGTCACCTACAGTTATAGTATTTTCGACAAATAGTTCTTCTTCACGTAAGCTTTCCATTACTTCTTCATAATCTTCTTCACACCATGAGTTCTTATCTAAAACTTCTACTTCATCAGTTAAAATTGAACCTAGTGTTTTTCCGTTTAGTCTTTTTTTCCATTCCATTTCATCCTCTCCTTTTTCAATAAACTTATTAACGGCACTGTTTAGTACTCGTTTGACTCTATTAAATTCTAACTTTGCTCTTAACTTTTTAGGTGCTTTTATTTCATCCTTTCTTTAATCTTTAGTATTACATTTACATAAGGTTAGTTTGGGTTTAATACAAGCTGGTATTCCTCCGTTCTCTACGTGGAACGATATACATTCACAACATATTCCCTTTCTTATACAATCTATAGTACAAGGGCATTTCTTTAAGTTTTCTTCTTTGTTTATACATATAAGAGTTTTTTTAATCACCTTCTCTTGTTCAAGAGCAACAGCTTCAGTAACAGCCCTTCTTACTGCTCTTTTAGCAAACGTAATATTAACGATAGTATCACACACTAAGTCAGAAACTGATACATGTGCTAGCTGTTCTTGGTATTTCTTAATGGTTGCTTCCATTTCTTCTTCTCCTTATTTTAAAGCGACTTTTTAACCAATATTGTTTTTCATAATCAATTCTAATAAAATTTCCGCAGGTGCTTAAATTAGTTACTTTAGATTGTTTACCTGTTTCTAAACTAGGACTTCCAATACCTTTAATACATTCAACTGAATCTCCGACCTTAAACATATTACCTACTCCCTTCTGTATAGTAACAAAATACGTCTTTTTGGTTTTCATCTAAATCCATTATTACTCCTTCTACTTCTATAAGCTGGTCTTTAGCATGTCCTTTCTTGATTAAATTAGTAGCCATTCTTCGCAGAGCACTAGGACAAATACAGATAGTACCCAAGTTTTGTTTAGTAACAGGATAAGGTAGAGGTATTTCATATAGTTTTTTAGCGTGTTCTCTTATCCTTGTTAATATATTTTTTACATTTGGATTATAACTCATGTCTCTTTTTCCTTTGTAGTCCTTTTATAAATAGTTTAGCGTAGAACTCCAGTTGTTCTTTGGGGATAATCTTTTCCATCTTCTTACCCCATTTAGTCCTTGCGGGTAATAGTTGTACTTTCATTTCAGTTACTCCTTTAACAATAAATTAATTCAACCTTAATATATATTTTTTCTACCATCATTTTTTTCTTTTTAACCAAATCCCAAATACTATCAATAAACCAACCGCTTGAATCTGATATAGATTCTTCAATACTATCAGTAACCTCTGTAATAGTATTAAAGCTTTCAATATCTAATTCACAATCGTTAGTTTTTGATATAACAATATATCTGTTTATAAATTGTTTAGGGTAGTCGCATTCGGAATTTGCTAAAATAGAAATAAAATTTTCATCTAATTCAACCAACTGGGTCTTTGTTAATAAAGGGTTATAATTATTGATTTTCATTTCTTCTATTCTCCTTTCATTAATCTAGGTATATGTTGGAATACAGATTCAGGTCTATTCCAAGTCTTTTCGGCATGACTTATTAGGTCATCAAACCATTTAGTAAATTCAGGGATTTCGTTGTCTTTAAGATGTTTGGCTAACAGAATGTAATCCATAATGTGGAATAGTTCTCCATGAGAATTACTTTTAAATATTCTATCCCCATACTTAGAAAGTCCAAGCCTTTTAAGTGCGTCTTTAAATGACATATTCTTCTTCATTTCATCTTCTCCCTAGTTTTCATTTCTTCGTGATACATTTTCCAATGAGATTTCCACCAATGTATTATTTTCCTTTTTATCCAATTCATTTAGTTATCCTTTCATGGCTCTTCATGATATATCTATATATAAATTTAAGGATATTAAGACACTGAGTAGCACTTTTCTTTTCTTTCCAGAAGTCGGTCATCTTAATTTCGTGGGTATAGTGACCTTCAGTATCTTTTACTCCAATATAAAGATAATATTTATTCATATTACTTTCCTTTACATCCGTAGTATAATAACAAACAAGGAATTATAAATAATATACTGTTTAAGAAAAAAGCCACTCCAATAGCTGTATCAGAGGAAGGAGGAGTAGAATACACAACCCCTAAAAAACTAATAATTCCAAACCCACCCCAAACTAAACCGAAAACTTGTCCTAAGTTAGTTACCTTCACGTTTTATCTCCTTTATATTAGTATTGAAAATAGACTTTTAATGCTACCTAACACTCCAGTTCCTACTCTTACAAACAAACTAGGCTTTGGTTCAGGCTGTAATGAAGAAGCCACTTCCTTATTAAAAGCATAAGCATCTCTAACCCAAGTATTATAAAACTTCTTAACAGGTTTAGGAATTACCTTTGTTGTTATCCTAGACACTTTCTTATTTACTTTGTTAGCAACCATAGCTAGTTTAATACCATAGACTACAGCTCTATCAGGATTAAGCAAACACCATTTTAAAGTAAGAGGACACCAAATAAATCCTGCTAATAGAAATAAGATAGTATATTTTTGTATCTTTGCTTTTAGTCTGCTTTTCTTTCTTGCCATACTTACCTCTGGATTAAGGGTTAAACTTCTATTGGTTTATTATGAAGAAGAAAAATAAACTATACTAATGTTGATGTCGTCAGCATCATAGTCTTGATAAGTAAATCCTTCTTTAAGTATAGTTTTTCCAATTTCTGTTGCTTCAAACTCTATTCTAAACTTTTCAACTGCTTCTTCTATTTCATCCCCTTCTAAATCCAAGATTTCTTCATCTTCTTTCATAACTCTAGTTTCTAGCATTTTAGTTCTCCTTTCTTTTTTATTTTTAGTATAACCTATTTTTTAGTCATAGTAAAGAAAAAAGTAAATTATTTTTAGCACTGAGAATTATCCCTTAACCACTCCAAGGGGTGTTAGTTCAGTTACAATCTCAATTAAGTCTGCTTGGTTCTTCATTACCTCGTCGATGTCCTTATAAGCACCAGATGCCTCGTCCAAATCTTTGGTATTCCTAATAGAATGAACTATTCCAACTAATTTATTTTGTTCTTCTTCTAGGTTTAACACCTGTTTTGCCTTAGACCTACTCATTATCCTACCAGCCCCATGAGAACAAGAATAGAAACTCTCTGGATTGCCTTTACCTTTTACAATATAGGACTTCGTTCCTTGAGAGCCTGGAATGATTTCAATAATATCTTTTCTAGCAAGAGTGGCTCCTTTGCGATGAACTACTACATTCTTACCGAAATGATTTTCCAGACTAGCGTAATTGTGAGCAATATTAATCATATTTCTAACTAAGTCTGGAAGTTCTCCAATACTTATTAAATTCTGAAGAGCCATGAGATTAAGTATTCTTCCCATCATTAACTTTCTATTAGCCAATGCGAATTCGACACAATACTCCATCTCCTTTATATAGTCCTTCCCTTCATCGCTGTCCAATGGTAAGAACGCCAAGTCATAGCTTGTAGGCACTACGGAATACCATTTCTTATTTAGTGCTTTGGCTATCTTATTATAATGGTCAGCTACCTGCTTTCCAAGATTTCTACTACCAGAGTGTATCATTATCCAAATATATCCATCATCTCCTTTTTGAATTTCAATAAAATGATTACCTCCACCTAAAGTTCCTAGTTGATAAAGTGCTTTATCAAATAATACAGGAGAAATCGGATAACAATATCTTTTATTATCAATCATAGTAAAATTATATTTTGATTCAATATTTCCTTCATCCCAATTAGGCATCAACATTTTATCTTGAGGTTCTTTATGTTTATTAAATCCTACTGGTATGATTTCTCTTATCTTTCCCATGATAGTTTTTAATTGTTCTAAACTTATATTCTTTATACTTGTCTTAACGGCACACATCCCGCATCCGATGTCTACTCCAACAGCATTTGGTATAACTACTCCTTGAGTTGCTAATACTCCACCGATAGGCATGCCGTACCCAGTATGGGAGTCGGGCATTATAGACACGTGATGATAAGCGAAAGGAAGTCTTGATAAGTTTAAAGCCTGTTCTAAAGCAGAATGTTCTAATTTATCTATGTCTAACCAAAACTTAACTGGTATCTTTTGTTTCTTTTCGTCATATAATACTCTCATGCTTTTCCTCTTTGTTAGTTAGTTAGTATTAATTACAACAACTACCACCATAGTTTAATTTCTTTCATTAAAATAAATTTATAGTTCTTTTTTAAAAATGTTAATAATTCATTACCATCTGTAATCTTTGTATGAATAAAAGTATTATTATCAAAGATAGTCCATTGGTTATTATACTCTACTAAACAAAACGCATGTCCGTAATCTTTAGCGAACATTACTATAACATAAACTTTATATCCTAACATTTGTAATACTTCTTTAGTTAAGAACGCAAAATCTTCACAATCTCCGTAACCTTTGTTTAAGGTTTCTTCTGGTGATGCCCAAGAATAAAGACCATATATATCTTTCTTATACTTTATGTTATTAAATAACCATTCTCCATATTCTTCTAGGTTTGTAATTTTATTCTCTGTTAATACCTTAACAATAATAATATCATTAGAAGTATTTATAAAATATAGAGGTTTTGCTAAAAAATTACTTTTCCACATAAATACTGAATGTATTACTAATAATATAATTCATAAACTTAATTTTCTCATAATCTTCCTTTTTGTTAGAACGGTGAGGTTCAGAAGCAGTCGCCACCTTTCCAATTTAGTAGTCACTACTAACACAACACTTATTTTCAGTGTCTTTTTCTCTTTGGTTGTATCCTTTAGAGTGTCCAAAGAAGAATCCTACAATACATCCGACTATAAAACCAATCCAGATTAACAATAGTATCCCTAGAAAATGCATTAACTTATCCTTTGTTAATAGGTTAGTATTATAAATGGAAAGCCTTAATCAAACTATCCAACACTACTCTCCCTTCATTATCTGCCTCGGCATACTCAGTTCCTTTCTTAAACCTTTCTGCCCATTCTTTTGCGTATTGTTCTCCTATAACAGATAACGCAAATCGCTGGTTCATATAGAGTACAAACATCCTTCTTTTGAGACCTTCCAACCCAGCGTCTGCTGCAATATGAACGAAATCTCGTTTCATCTGACAGCTTAGACACATCGTTTGACCTTTAATAATTTTAGTAGCACAGTATTTACAACGTAAATTAAGAATCTTTGGTAACATTCTTATCTCCTTATCGTTGTGAAAAACTAGGATTTGTTTCTTCCATTAGTTTTACTGTTCTATTTTGAAGACGACAGATTTTACAAATTCTATTATATATTCCATCGCTATCAAATTCTTCACCACATTTAAGGCATTTCTTTGGTGTGGTGTCTACTAGTTTTTCTGGCTTCCTATGGTAAAGAGAATTTAACTCTTTATAACATTTAAAACAAGTGTCTTCTAAAGCCATTTCAGATTTCTTTTTTATAGTAGTACATCCTATACAAAAAGGCATTTCTATCACCCCCTTTCATGGATTCGGGTTTCTTCCCTATATAAGCGAGGAGTAGTACTCTTCAAAGATTTCCTTCATGTAGCTTTTCCTTTCTCGTATAGGTACAAATTCTATACTACTTTGAAAAAAAGAATCTATACTATTATAAGAGTAATTCTTCACTACATTAAAATCTCCTTCTGCGTATTGCTCGAAAATCTCCCATGCTTTTTGAAACCCTAAGTTTACCATCTTGCTTCTCCTTTAACATTAACTTTTATTTATACTTTAGTATAATCTATTTTCGGCTCATAGTAAAGACTTTTTTAAATTTATTTTTTCACTGAGAAATTATTGATTTATACTCCTTTTTTGTTTACATCACCAAACATTAAGGTACAATCTCCTTGTAGAAATTTATCTAGTCCTCTTTGTGCTCCTTCTACCTACGCTTTGAAACCTACCACTACTAAGCTCTGGGTATTTCTTCTTATAGAATATTTGAAATCTGTAGTAATTCTTACTAAAACGTTTCTTGAAAGGGAAGTATTCCTGAATGACTTCTGATTTCTTAACTCCCTTGAGCCAAGCCACTACCTTCTTTTTAGGCATAGATACTCCTTTCTTATGATATCTTCTTATCTATAAACTATTATACTATAAAACCTTATCATAGTAAATTGTTTTCTTAGCTATTTTTTTCATTGAGGAGAGGTGTAGTTTTCATTAAACAATACTCTATTTCCCATTGTAGCCCACTGAAAAAATAATCCTTTACTTTCTCGTTTCAGCGTAGTATAATAACGTATCAATTAGGAGATAGTTCTTTGACAGAATAAATAAACCTGATGCCTTGTTTCTAGTGTTTAATTTTAGTTAAGTAAAGGAGCAATCCAATGGCTAAGAAAAAGAAACAATCAAAGGCAAAAAATGTAGTTAAGGTTATTCAACCCTCAGTACCTAGCACTATCCCAGATTTTACGGATAGGGCAGTAAGTACTTCAAACTCCAAACGCATTCGCTTTCTTAAAGCGATTGAAAGTTTGATATCAAAGGTGAAAGCTAAAGAGCAAAAGTTTACTATTCCAAAGTTAATAGAAGCTGAGTACATTGCTAATAGCCTAACTGGAAAGGTGTCAAAGAAGTTAGGTTTGAGAGATATGGGTATTCTTCTTAAAGCATCAAAGGTTGAGTTGGTCGAAAAGAAGAATGGTGGACAAACCCAAGGTGTAACGGAAATAAGTTTGGTAAAAGGATAAACTACAAGGCATCAGGTTTTTTTTGTTCAACTTCTCTCTTACATTGTAACAACTCCTCAATTTGATTACCGATTAGCCTCACTGGATTTTTTTGTCAACGAATCAGTGTTATAAAAGTCCCTATATGAAAATGTACTACAAACCAGGCGATTTTAGTAGGTTGGAAGAGTGATTAAAAATAAAAGTCCAAGAATAATTACAGAAATAATTATGACAGTAATAAGGTCTCTCATTGTTTCTTTATTCCTTTTTAGTCTTTGTTCTTCTTTATAACTAGAATTTTCAGGTAAGAAATCAAACATTATTATCCCCCCAGTGGTAAAGTCATACAGACAAACACCGTTGCAATCATAGCCCAAAACGCCACAATACCTATATCGTTATTTTTACTACACAATCCTACTCCAAACCATATCCCTACTATTGCTATTGATTGATACATCTATTAGTCTCCCAGTAGTTTGAAGTAATTAATACTTCTCCGATTTTTGTATTATAAACTATCAAAGGTTTTAGTATTTGTTGGTGATAGATAAGTTCTAATGTTTCTTCCCTAGTTAAAGATATTACAGGAACATGAACAATTTCTTCTTCTTTTATTTCTTCTTGTTCTTCTATCTCTCTAACCTGTGGAGTTTCCTCTATTTCTACTTGGTCGTGTACCATTTTGTCTTCTCCTTATTTCCATTTATGAATAGGTGGAGATTTCTTAGTTATTCCTACATTTAACTGCACGGTACTACCTTTAGGTACATTAAGCCTATCAAGAATTTTATCTATTTTCTTTTGTTTTGCTGGAGTTAATGCTCCTAGTTCTTTCGCACTTCGGTCTAAGATAGTTCTTCCCATATACAACTCCTTTTTAATAAGATTGAATACTAAGATAAAAATTTAGTTCATTGTTTTCTAATAGCCATACATCTGCGTATAAATCGTCTTTAAATTTATAATAAATCTGAACGATAATCTGAGAGTGTTTAGGTACTCCCATCAAGTGTAGGTCTTTTTTAAATTTTCTATACTTAACAGGACTTAAATGTTTTATTGCTTGACCTTCCGCGTTAAATATTTTCATTAATAATAATACCTTTTTGCGCAAATAGGTTTTGTGTTAGTATTTAATTGTATTTTCTATCTTTTTCCAGTTGGGTAGTAAACTCGTACTGAATTTCAAGAGTTTCTTTGTCCTTTAAATCTTCTTCTTTATAACCTCGGTGGACTAGATATTTAATCATGCCGTCTCTGTCCTTCATCATCTCGACTAGCATCCTCATTCCCCCCTTTTTCAAAAATTTATCAATACTTATTTCTATCATAACATTAGTCCCTCCTCTCTTTTGAGCTTTCTAATTCTTATAATTTATTATACTAAAAAAAAGTTTACAAGTCTAGGGTTTTCTATTTTATTTTATCAATGACTTAGCTTGAGTAAATTCAAATGTACACGAGTGTTTACCGAGTAGCCTCATTGCTCAGTTGGTTTTTCTAGTATTATCAGTGGAGCTCATGAAGAAAATAACCCTAGACGTGTAGCCTTTCTTTCCCTATAATAAGGTAGAAATCGAAACGGAATCATCGTTCTTTAAAAATAAAAAGGAGGGGATATGAGCTTCTGGAAACCATCTAGTAAGAAAGCTATTATAGAATGGTTATATTGGTTCTATGATGGCAAGTATTCTAAGTATAAGATTAAACAAAGAAATGTTCGTGGTTGGTATTTTAAACTAAGACATGCTGGTGCTGTAAAAAGAATAAGTAGAAAAACAACTGAAATTTACAGTAAAACCCAGTGCTAAAAAAAGATTTAAAAACCCTAGACGTGAGCCGAATTTTTTAGTATAATAAATTATAAAGTTAGATAGATGTTCTTTAAAAAGGGAATACGGAGTAAGGTGTAAAATCTTTCAAGCTATACTAGATGGCTTGTGAGATTCCCAGAAGGTCTGGTTCCTGAAGTCGTATACAACGGAGAGGCGAGTAGAGGTTAAAGGGTGGGGCCATCCGTGTTTTAAGTTCTTTGACAATTTAAGGTTATAATATTCTATAAAAGGAGAGATTATGAAACTAGGTATTTATTCCAAACTAGAACGAGTAAAATCATTTATAAAATTCTTCGTTGAAAAATATCAACCTAGATGTTGTTTCTGTAGAATAAAAATGGACTGGATTGTATTTTTTCCTAAACTATCTCGCATGGAACGAGACGATTGGACAGAACATCATTTAGACCATAATAGAAAGAATCAAAAACCTAATAACAGAGCTTTATCTCACCGAAATTGTCATCGAACTCATCATCGGAACGAACAATTGTTCAAAGAAGAAAATCCCAAGAAAAAATTTATATATCGAGCATATCTCGATAATGACACCAAGAAGATGTATAAAGTATAATTTATAAAGGACATAAGCCTTGTAGTTAGCGTGACGCTACCTAGATTATCGGATGAAGCTTTGCCTATGGCAAAATGCCCGTAGGAGTGGACGATAGTTGTAAATAGTAAACATTTGCAAAACCTACGCTATAATCGAAACGACCTTCAAATACACACGTATTTATTGTCAAAGTAGAACGGGGAAATTTACAAACCCGTACTTTAGGATAATTTGTTTACGTAACCAAGACTTATGTCCAAGATTTTAGGAGGTTAGTATGTATTGTAAAGTTCTTTTGTTGACTGAAGGTAATAATCATTTTACTCTAATAGTTAAATCCTTCAATGAAAAGGGGGCAAAAAATAGTGCGAAAAGGTTAAGTCAAGGATGCTCCGTAATAGGAGTAAAAGAATGTAGTAATCCAGAACAAATGACAGGCATAGGCAACAAAGCCTATTTAATTGCGTGAACGCAGTACCTGTCAAATCCAACGTATAAAGAAAGAGTGACCCTCTGGGGTCAGGTAAGGTAAGAGAGAGGACTGCTGTACGGATAAATGATAGCTTACCCAGTATTATTTATTTAAGACCTTTTTCACGTGGAGAACTACAGATACAATATCAATGGTGCCTACCGAAATTATTGTATAGCTTACCAGAAGTGAGCGGTGGTGTGATAGTCGGAGCAGGGTGGAATGGAATCCTGTCCTTTCTTTATATTTTTAATAAAGGGGAGCAGTGCTGAGACACAAGACAAGTCCGAAAGGCTCATTAAAAAATTAAAGGTAATTTCAATAGTCACCGAGCCGTGCTATTATCTTGTCGCTCCCCTTGTCCAAGGGAGAATTTATGAGTAAAAAACATTACTCTGATAAAACACAATCTTATGTAGGTTTAATAGCTGTACTAGTAATAGGTATGGCTTTTGTTCTTTCTAATACTTTTTTAAAAGCAAATAATTCTTATTGGAAATGCGTACTTGGAGAGGCAGCCCAGTGTGGCTACTCCGAAATGAAAGCTGTCGCATTAGTTTATCGGAATAGAACAGATTTAAATATGAATATGGGCTGTACAGCTTTGGCTCGTAAAGATTTAAAACAATTTATTGCGAAAGAAACAAACGAAAAGAAAGCAATGGTTAGAAAGGTTATTAAAGAAGTATTTGTAGATAGATGTGAAGATATTACTAATGGGGCAACTCATTATGAAAACGTAGCTAAATATGGAGAACCATGGTGGGCTCAGAATATGATAATTACATTAAAAAAACCTTATCATACTTTTTATAAGGAAAGATAAGGATTACGAGTGGTGAAGAACAGAGATACTTCTCTTTATGAAAACACTCTGTTCGTTTGTTCCCTCGTTCTTTGATATGGCAAGGTCGTCTAAAAAATAGGACATAACCAAATAGGTTAGCAATGTAGGTTAAAACCCTACCCTTGCCCCAATATATAGCAGTGGTGTAGATAAGAGTTACTTCTTCTGATAAAAGAGAGTTGTAGGTTCAAGTCCTGCCGTGAGATGTCGTAAGATTCATCTCACGTAGCTTAACTGGTAAAGCACTGCGAACTCTTATCGCTTGTTCCCTGCTTTTTATAAACTTAAAACCCAAAAAGGAAACATTAAATGAAAGTATTAATAATTATTGGACTTATTGTTCTTTTAATAGGAAGTATTTTCTTGTTAGAATTAGGAGGATTAAGTTGGACTAAGTTTTTTGCTCCTAGACGTGAAAATGTAAGGAGAGAAGTGTTTCTTAATACAAGGTCTTATAATGAAGGCAAATTACAAGACTTAATTAAATATAGATTAGAATACATGAGAGCACAAGAGGAAGATAGAGAAGCAATTGCGTCAGCTATAAGAATGAGCTTTGCTGATTTTGACTCTAATAAACTTCCAACTGAACTTAAAGATTTTCTAGACACTGTCATGTATTAATTATATATTAATTTAATTTAAAACAGGAGAAGTAAAATGAAAAAAAATTGGTTAATAATTACGTGTATGTGTTTTATTATCTATTCGATAGTTGGATGTGAGATTCCTCCAGCTTCTAAATCGTCAGATAAACAATTAGCTGTTCAAACAGAACAAGCTATGAAAGAAGCAAACGCTCAAATTGGTATGCCAGCTATTAAAAACTTTCAGGAAAGAAAGTTAGCTAAAATGATTTTTGAGCTAAGGGATAAAGAAAATCTAATTACTTATGCCTATATTGTAAATCACATGACAGGAGAATTGGTTTTTATAGGAAAATGTATAGGATTTGGCTTGCCTTATTCCGTTCAATATACTAGCCCAATGAAACTAACGGGATATACAGGCGATGGGAAAAAAGTTATGCCACAAGCAGACCCAAACGGACTATATATGCCAGACGGACTATCAGCAACGTGGCTCATGATGATTGACCCAAAAACAAAAGAACCAAGACCTATATATGTAGAACCTGAAATAATTGTATCTCCATTTCCATTACGTTAAAAACTATTCAGTGGTGAAGAGTAAAGTTACTTCTCCCTAAATGAAAAAATACTTTACTCGCTTGTTCCCTGAATTCTTTATTTAATAATATTTAGATGGTGGTGAAGAACAGAGTTACTTCATAAAACGGAAACCGCAGGTTCAAAACCTGCTCAAACTCTATTCGTCTGTTCCCCATCTTTTAACCAAAAGGAGAATATTGTGGCTAAAGGAATTAAAACAATTAACGAAGCAATTGAAGTATTTGCTAAAGTAGAGAAAAAGTTAGCAAAAGGTATTACTCAATGTACTGAAGAAAAAGAGAAAAAGAATATTGAGATAGCAAAACTCAACGCTCAAGTAGGAGAGGTAGATGTTAGCCAGAAACGAGCAGAAAGAGTATTGCTTAAGATTCAAGAAATAATTGCATAAATATAATTTTAACCCCATTAAGTAGGAGAAAGCAATGGCGAAGTTAAACAAAAAGAAGCCTTCACTTAGAACCCATGAAGGTGGTAAGGCTAAAAGAATTAACTCCTTGCTTCAATTGAAACGCTCAGTAATGGCTTGTTTACTTTGGGAAAAGACTTTCTACGAGTCAGGTGAAAAGATTGGAGATAGGATTGTAGAACTCGTACACGAGAACAGACCCGAAGATGTTATAGAGATAGCCATAACTGCTAGGGAAAAGATGAAGCTAAGACACGTTCCTTTACTATTAGTAAGGGAGTTATGTCGTCATAAAGATAAGTCAAGAGTAAAGGTAGCAGAAGTATTGGCCAGAATTATTCAAAGAGCCGATGAACTAACAGAGTTCCTTGCTATCTATTGGAAAGAGGGGAAACAATCTTTAGCTAATCAAGTTAAAAAAGGTTTGGCTAAAGCATTTCCTAAGTTTTCAGCTTACAACCTTGCTAAATATAATAGGGATGGAGAAATAAAACTACGAGATGTATTATTTTTAACTCACCCTAAACCGAAAGACAAAGAACAAGAAGATATCTGGAAGAAACTCGTTAACAATACTCTTGAGTCTCCAGATACATGGGAAGTATCTTTATCTACAGGAAAGGATAAAAAAGAAACTTGGGAAAGATTAATCAAGGAACAAAAACTTGGGGGGTTAGCACTACTTAAAAACCTCAGAAACATGGAAGAGGTTGGAGTTCCTAAACCTTTAGTTAAACAAGCTCTTTTAGATATGAAGGTAGATAGGATATTACCTTTCAGGTTTATTACTGCAGCAAGATACGCACCTAGATACGAGCCTGAATTAGAACAGGCGATGTTAAAGTGTCTAGAAAGTCAAGAAAAATTAAAAGACAAAACTATTTTATTAGTAGATGTTTCAGGGTCTATGAATTGGCATATATCTGATAAAGGGGAAACAAGTAGAATAGACGCTGCTTGTGGTCTTGGAGTTTTATTAAGAGAGATATGTGAAGAAGTTAGTATATATACCTTTTCTAATGAAACTATTTTAGTACCTGCTAGGAGAGGGTTTGCGTTAAGAGACGCAATATTGTCTTCGCAAGACCACCGAGGTACTTATCTTCGCAGAGCACTTGATGCTATTTCGGAACATTACGATAGAATAATAGTTATCACCGATGAACAAACACAAGACAATATTCCTAATCCTAAAGGTAGAGGCTACATCGTAAATGTAGGAACTAATCAAAACGGAATAGGTTACGGAGCGTGGCTCCATATTGACGGATTCTCAGAGGCCATCATTAATTACCTAAGAGAATTTGAACAAAACGAACAGTAACAATTAACTAGTGGCGGTCTGACGTCAGGTAAGGTTTGTCGTACGAAGTTATTATTGAGTTATATCAGAATGCAGATAACGAGTAGTAAGAATTAAGCGACAATACAACTGGGAATAAGGGTGGGGAATCCTTGTCTAGTTAATAAAGGAATAAATATGCTTTTTTGGGACGAATTAGATATATTTATAAAAGAAAACACTTTTACCTTAGATGAATGGAATCAAAGTAGAAGAGTGATTAATAGATATTTGAAAAATGATAAAAGATTTCCTTGGGAAGAATTAACTTTTTCTATGAAAGAACTTTTAATAGATTTTGAAATACAATCTAATTATTATGGATTAACTCCACCAAACGCAGAGGGGTTTATACATGAATACAATCACGTTTAGAAAAAAGATTAGAAGAAAACTTAAAAGAGAACGAATTGTTTACAAAGACAAAAAACAAGAAAGAGAAGAAGAACAAAAAATAGCTTTACAAAAAAAGATAAGAAGACAATTATATGCTAATGCGAGTAGAAATCGAAAATTAGAAAAAGAAGTAATAATGAAGAAAGTTTGTAAACGCTATCCTAGAAAGAAAAAATATTTAGGGTTGTCCCAAGTGAACTACTACTTATTCTGAAGGAGACACCTTATGTTAGACAACAATTACGCAAAGATTAATAAAGTAGTAAATAGTCATTTGGAAGAAGAATTAAAAGAATATGGAGAAATATTAGAATCAGTCTTTGATATAGAAAAAGAAAATAGTAATTTAATTTTAACAAGTTTTCTTAGTTTGGCTCTTTGCAAACAAAAAATTATATTAAGAAAGGAAGAAGTGGATTATGGGTCTCGAAAATATTAGAAATATAAAATTTAGATACATAATTTTATATAAAAAGTCTGGAGTAGTGGGTTCTTTTTTTAGAACTTTAGAATACATAGAAAAAGCTACTGATTTTCCTCTTCAAAATATTCAAATAATAGCAAAGAACCAATATACTAATGTAAAAGATAAAAACGAAAAAGAACTCTATGAAGGAGACGTGGTAGGAGTTATCCCCCCTCATTCTCGTACAAATCAAGAGATTATTGGACAAATAGTTTGGCAAGGCGGAGGATTTTGTATTGAACCTTTTGGTGATGATAGTATATCCTATACTTTAAAATATGGTATTTTTAGACTTCTTGGAGATATTTACCATAATAAAAATTCTGTTAAACAAGCCATTGAGCATGCCAATAAGAAGAAAAAATGAGCTACTATCATTATAAAAAACAAAATTATAATGTATGGTTTTTTAAGTTTTGGATTATATTTATTGAGTTTTATAAAAAGAAAAACAAATGGTGTTTAAATATTACAATAGATAACTGGAATAAATAGGAGTAAGTATGTTTACTTTTACAGAAGGTATGTTAGTTATAGTAAATAGAGTGAATCCTTTACGTTCTAAGGAAAAAATCTATATTGATAACTATCCTAAAGTAGGATGGGTTGGGAAATTAACGTCACATTCCGACAGAGAACCTAACGAATGGATAATAGAATGGAATCAAACCTATAAAGGAAATACTCTAACCTATGAAGATGCTAGAGGAGATTTGGTTAGAGAATGGATGATATCTCCGTATATTTTAAATTTTAATGAAGTCTCTTTAACAAAGTTTACTAGAGTTATATATGTTTCTGGAGCATTTGGAGATAGTAAAAGTAATCCTTTATTTAATGGAAACTTAGGACAAATTTACGGAGAAATTAAAATTATTAATCACAAATTTGATAATAAAATATTAGTAGAATGGATAGGTTGTATTGATTCTATTGATTCTATTGGTTATTATCCATATAATCACAAAAAAGTTGTAAACTCATATTCTTATAAAGATTTATTACCATTAAATGTTTTAAAAACATTACCAAAAAAGAATATTAAACAACATATAGAAGAAGTATGTGAACGTTTATATGGATATCACAAAGAGAATAACGATTATCCAAGACGTCTTTTTGCGGAACCTTTAAGGAGTAATTGATGTTAGTATTATCACAAAACATAAAACTACAAATAAGAAATTTCTTTTGGAAAATAGCACAATCCGTAAAAGATAAAGAAAATGTTTGGATATCTCATTGTGATATGTGTGGTAGAACATCATTTTCTAGTTTAATAAAAGTATTTCATACCAAAGACGGAAAGAAATTATTTTCAAAAACAATAAAAAACGGAACTTATTTATTAACAGATCACATTAACATTTGTCAGGAATGTAGATATTTACTTCCCGAAACATGGGTTGGCTGTAGATGTAACTTAACAAAAAATAAAATCAAGGAGAATAAAATATGCCAGCTGACGTTAAAATAAAAAGAGAAAGACCAAAAGACCCAATGATTCTTTTTCAACTTCTTGTTAATGGAGATAAACGTATTAAAATAAAAGAAAGTGAAAAAGAAAAATATATTCAATGGAAAATGTTGGGGGGGAAAAAATATCAAAGTTCAGACAAAAAATATAAAGTTTATTATTCAAACGAGTTACAAAACTACGTAGTAACTGAAAGAGTCAGTGAAGCTACTAAGGAACCAAGTGAGAATAATAATATAGAATACGTTAAAACGAAAAAAGCATTTTGTAGTGAGTGTTATCAACTTCATTCGCCTAAAGATATTTTATATATAAGCCAAAGAAGAGCAAGAGTAGTTTGTAAAAATTGTAAATCTCTCTTATATTCTTGTAGTAAATGTAACAAACTTACTCTTTCTGACGATTTTACACGTACTAAATCAGGTAAAGACTATTGTTACGATTGCTCTCAAAACTTAATAAGTTGCGCAAGATGTTCTAATTTCTTTGAAGAAGAAGACCAAGGATCAAGATGGCACCAAGACCTCTTTTATTGTAGTTCTTGTGTTCAAAATATTTTTAAAAGATGCGGAAAATGTGGAGGAGAATTTTATGTAGAAGACATGAGAATACATAGGTCAACTTATTATTGTATACCTTGTATGGATAAGGTAGTAGTTATTAAAGAATATAACTTTACTCCAGAAAAATTTAATTTTCATAAACTAGATTGGGACAATAAGTTATGTTTAGGATTAGAAATAGAAGTAGAAACTAATTGTAGTCGTAGTGAAGATGAAAGATGGGCTTCAAAAATAATGACATATCTTAAGAGCATTGGCTTAGAAAAAATATTTTATATTAAACACGACGGAACTGTTAAAGGATTTGAATTAGTATCACATCCTGCTACCTTACAATATATTCATAAAAATATTCCTTGGTTTCAAATCCTAAAATGGTTTAGAGATAGAGGATTTACCTCATATAAAGGTGGTAATTGTGGTCTTCACGTTCATTTAAGTAAAGATTTTTTTACTCCATTAGACGTTCATAAACTAAGATTATTCTTTGCTACTAATAAAATTTTTATATACAAGTTTAGTAAGAGATTTGGATATAATGATAAATATTGTCAATATGAATCTTTTGATAATTTTAATGAGTTCCTTAAAAATGAGAAAAGACAAGACGGAAAATATTGGGCAATTAGAACACGTCCAGGAAAGAAAAATACTGTAGAGTTAAGAGTATTTAGAGGCACTCTTTCATTCCCTCGTTTTATTGCGTCCTTACAATTTTGTGACGCTCTAGCTCATTATGTTAAAATGGTAAGTATTATTAGTTGCCAAAAGAAAAGTTCTTGGGTAAATTTTACTCAATGGTGTACAAAAACTAATGAATATCAACATTTTATTAAATATATTAGCAATATCGAAGAACTAAACAAAACAGAAGTATAATAAGGGGGAATTATGTGTTTAATTATAGTCAAACAAACTGGTATTGATTTACCAAAAGAAGAGTATTTGAGATTAGGAGCAAAGAGAAACTCAGATGGATTAGGTTTGGCTTATCTTAAAGCAGGGGAACAATCTGTTACTCTTAAAAAAGATTTTAAAGATATAGATGAACTAGTCGGATATGTTAAAACTAATATTACTAAAGAAGATACTTTGATAGTTCATTTTAGATTAGCTACTCATGGATTAAGGGATGAGGGTAATCGACATCCATTTCCTATTTCAAAGAATAAAGATTTACTTAGAAAAACGTCTTTAAGTTGTAAGTATGCTATGGCACATAATGGAGTATTAAATCAATATAGTAGAATAGATGATACTGAACTATCTGATACCCAACAATTTGTATTAGAAGTCTTATCAGAAACAGCAGTAAAAGAAAATCTTGATAAACCTGGAATCAAAAAACTAGTAAGTGAATTCTTGGGTGGAGATAGGTTAGCAATTATGAACAATAAAGGTAAGTTATGGTTGTTTGGAACTTTTGTAGAAGAAGATGGTTGTAAATTTTCTAATACTTTATTCAAACCTTATAAAGCACCAAATTACGCTGGCTTTTATCAAAGAAATAATCATTGGGATTATTGTGGTTGTAATAATTTTTTAAATCACGATAAGAATAACCAAAGAAAAACTGATAATAAAAATAAAGAAGATGAAGTTAGAATGACAGGAATTTGTGAAGGTTGTGGAAAAGATAAGAAAGTAAAACTACAAAGATATAATAATAGTGATTATCAGTTTTGTAAAAGATGTAGGAAAAAAGCAAGAAAAGGAAAATTACAATTAAATAAATGGGAAAATGGTAGTTTAAAAAACGTCTTAGAAACTTCTGAAGAAATAGATGAATTTTCTTGCGTATCTTGTAAAGGTTATTTTAAAGCAAGCGAACTAACTTTAATACTTGGGTCATATTCTGTTTGTCCAGAATGTTTAAATGAAGTTAAACAAGACCCGCAACAATCTTTTATTGTTTAATTAAAAGGAAAAAATTATGAAACCTCTCAGTTGTGACTACACTCCTAAATTCCGAAAAAGAAAAATGGGATGGGAAAACTCTTTGTGTCTAGGTTTAGAAATAGAACTAGAACACGAAAGTAGTAATGAAGATATTAGAAATGCTTCATTATCAAAAGTAAATAAAAAACTACAAAAACTTAAAACAAGAACAAATCCTTTTTATTATAAAAGAGATGGAAGTCTTTCAAACGGAGTAGAATTTGTTGCTCAGCCTATGACTCTTCAATATATTCATAATAAAACAAATATGTATAATTTCTTTGAGACTATCATTAACAATGATTTTATAGCTAAAAGTTGTTGTGGAATTCACGTACATTTATCTAAAGATTTCTTTAAACCAATAGAACTTATAAAACTAAGAATGTTTTTTTCTATCAATAAAAAACAACTTATTAAGTTTTCTCAAAGAAATGGAACAAATATAGATAAGTGGGCTAAAATAGAAAATTATTCTGTAAATGATTTTCTTCACGGAAAAAAAACTTGTACTGGTTCCACAAGCATAAGAAGCTCAGCTTGTTCTTTTGCTTCTCATTTAAGAAATAAAACAATAGAAATAAGACTATTCAATTCTACTACTAATCATAAAAGATTTATTGCTATTACTCAGTTTTGCGACGCAATAGGATATTTTGTAAAGGATATAGGCATTGGTGCTATTTCGAAACAAGATTGTTGGAAGACATTTGTAAACTGGTGTGAACAAAAAAATAGATATAATAATTTAATAGAGGAGTTTGAGAATGAACATTTGGCGAGTTGAAGACGAAAAAGGATTAGGTTGTTATCATCTTCAACCTACAAGTATTTTATTAAAAAGACACGCAAATGCTGAAACCCATCCTATTACTAAACTGGATAAAGAAATATCCAGATTTCCAAGAAAGGAAGAAATTTCTGGATTTGCAACGTATCTCCAAGCAAAAAAATGGTTTAATGATAAAGAACTTGAACTGTTAGGAAGAATAGGGTTTGTTTTAAAAACAGTACAAGTATCTTGTGTTACTGCTAGAAGTAAATATCAATTACTAGCAATAAGATAGGAGGTTGTTATGGAAAATTTATCAGGGTTTCAAATTTTAGAACTACCAAAATCAGATGAACAAACACCTTTTAATGAAAAGAAAAGGATATGTAAAATCCACTATTGTGGAACTATTCTTTCAAGATTTAATTTAGGTAGTTATTGTCACGCTCACAAACCTTTAGCCATTCTATCTAAACGTGACAATTTTATAAAAAAAATAGATTGTAAGAAATTGGCTAGAAAGGAAAAATAATGCCTACTAATCACCGTTATTCTAGTACTTGGGATAGCCATTACACTGAATATAGAACACTTAAAACTAAACACAAAAAAGAAACAACAGAAAAGAAACAAGAAACTAAAATAATATGTTTTAAAAAGAAAGTAGATAAAGCAAAGCTCATAATTCCTAAAATCCGAGAACAGTTGGATTTAATAAACTCATTCTTATTTGAACTTATTAAAAAACCTCAAGAAATAGAAAAGAATGATATTATTCTCAAGAAACTAATAGATAAGATGCCTAAATTTACTCGTGATGAATATTATAATTTATTAGTTAATGAATATAAATTAGCAAGAAAATACTTAATATGTTTAAGTTGTAAAAAAGACCTCCAAGATTTACATATGGAGAATCAAAACTTAGATGAAAGAGTAGTTTGTCCTGATTGTGGACTTACTTACTATAATAACAAAAAGAAGAAAAAGAAAACATTTTGCCAAGAATCTGAATTTTCTTCATATGATATAATTTCAGAAATATCTCAAGAAACGATTCAGGAAAGAGCAGAACAACCAGCCCTACCAGTAATAAGAGACTTACATCTTCATGAAATAGCAAATTCTCCAACTCTTTCAGTAACTTCTTATGAAGGAGAAAATATACAAATTTCAACTGATTCTGCTAATTTTCCTGAAGAAACTCCAGAACAAAGTCAATAATAACTAAGGGAGCAGTATGAAAATCCATATATTAAGAACTAGGAATAGTGAAACTGTTCCCAAGCTAGTTAAACACATGAAGAAATGTGAAGAAAGTTACGAACATCCTGAAGAGAATTGTTTTGTTGTTAATTATGGTAGACTAACGGATAAAGCTCACTTGAATAATAATTTAGTTTGCAATAAATTTAGACAATTACTTACGCTTAAAACAAAAGGTATTAATGTTCCTGAAGTCGTAGAATGTAATCCTAAAGTAGTTACCAAGCTACCTAGAAAACATATCAATTTTTATTTGCCTCAAAATGTTTTTCCTTTAATGGCTAGAAAGAAGAAACACTTTAAGGGAAATGACATTATCTTTTTAAAGACAAGGAAATCTTTATGGAAAAGACTAGAGAGAGTAAGTAACAGAGACTTTCTTGTAAAATACATTCCGAAAGAAGCAGAGTTTCGAGTCCATGTCTTGGGAGACGAAGTTCCTAACATCTGCCAAAAAGTGCCTTCGGAGAACACAACTGACCATCATCCTCACGTCTGGTGTTCACCGAGAGGATGGACACTAACCAACTATGATGGAGAACATGCGGAGGCATTGGCAGATTTAGGAAAACGAGCGACAAAGGCACTAGGGTACGATTTTGGAGCTGTAGATATAGGTCTTGGTAAAGACGGAGAGTTTTATGTATTTGAAATTAACTCTGCTCCTAGATTAAATAGAACAAGAAGAAGATTTTATGCTAGATATTTTAGACAAGAAGAAAAGAAGTATAGAAAGAAGTTGAAAGAAGAAAACAATGACGCTAACCGAGAACATGGAGAAGGACAATGATTACAAAAAATAGTATCTGGAAACCTGATTATGGACCATCTATTAAACTAAAATATTTAAGTGATAAACACTTAAATAATATTATTAAAACAATCAAAGAGAATCAAAGATGCGGATATTCATGTACTGTAAGTAAAAAAAGACTAAGTATGTTACCTTTCTTAGAAAAAATGCAACATCAAAGAAAAAATCCAAGAAATGTAAAAGAAAAATTTAATAATCTTTGTGCTTATATTTATCAAGAATAGTGAGACTAACATTAAGTCTATTTTAGAACAAGGAACTTATTATGTTTAAAATTGGAGACAGAATAAAAGTCATTGATTCTTATGACGCTAATAATTATATCTTAAACAAAACAGGTACTATTGTAGTTATTCATAATGATAAAACAAGATCTAGTGAATTTTTAATAGAATTTGACGAGTTTATAAATGGTCATGACGGACGAAATGGTTATGGAACGTTTTATAGGGGGAAAAAAGGCCATTGTTGGTGGTTAAACTCTTATTCATTAAGACTTTCAAGTAATAAATTTACTTTGCTTGATAAAATTAATAAACATTGTGAAAAAATATATAGGTTTTAATAGAGTAAAAAAAAACAAGAAATTATTAACCTAAATTAAATTCAAGAAAGGAGGTGAAATAATGATAGTATTTGTGCTCGTCGAACTATTGGCATCCTTAGCGTTGCTATGGGTAGGAGCAAATGTAATTCGCTTTATACTTATAAGTTGCGGAGGAGCAAGTGACGGCTCAATTGGTGGCTTTTTTAAGCTATCAGACAATTGGGTAGAACAAGGTAAAAACAAATAAATAAAACAATAAACTAGGAGAAATGATTAATGTTTAAATTTCTATTTAATCAAAAAGGTCAAGTAGCTGGTGTAGCACTATCTATTATTGTATTTATTGTCTTAATAGGTATTGTTATGACCTTCGGTTGGGTTAATATTAAACCAACAGAAGCAGGTGTCCAAATTCAAAAACTAGAAGGTAAGGTTCTGGACAAACCTCTAGGTGTTGGATATCACTTTTTTAATAGGTGGCTTACCGATGTCGTTACTTATAA
>Ga0307928_10000732_pt1 | contig 24686 bp, 58 predicted proteins | sample AceLakmetagen232_FD_201815 | JGI IMG/M metagenome (GOLD analysis project Ga0307928, IMG submission 201815) | Saline water microbial communities from Ace Lake, Antarctica - #232 | ecosystem: Environmental > Aquatic > Non-marine Saline and Alkaline > Saline | place: Antarctica: Ace Lake... | reverse complement strand
AGAATGTCGATAGATAATTCAGGTACAGGAGATAGTGAATTTAGTTGGTTATTAGGATTAGGAACAAAATTTTCAGCAGGTGTAGATAATTCTGATAGTGATGCCTTTAAAATATCAGCAAGTCATCTATTAACAACAACTCCTGCAATAAGAATTGATGAAAGTAATCAAGATGTTAAAATTTATCAGGATTTAGATGTTACGAAAGATTTAACAGCAGATAAATTAAATTTAGGAACAAATACTTTAGGTGGATTGAGTTCAGGTGATTTGAATATTTCAACACTTTATTATGATACTTTAACTCCAAAATCTCCTGTAGTTTTTGAGTTAGGCGATGGAATAATTTTAACAAGAGTTAAGGGCGGAGATTGGGTTGAATGTTCTCCTAATATTAAAGGAGATTGCCCTATTGAAAGTGAAGATAAGATGAAAAAGATTTATCAAGAAAGGCAAGTTTATTCTAATTGGGAAACAGCAAGAAATAATTGTAACCATTTAACAAATTCTTTTCCTACACTTGAACAATATAAATCTGGAAATCAAACTTGTTATTTAGATTATGATAAGTTAAAATCAAATTGTGAAGATGTTGAATGGAAATATTTAGATGGTGAAGAATGTAAAATAAATATTTATAGAGAGTGCATATATTCAGATAAATCTATTTTGCATACTTGGAATTATAAATCAAATAAATGTGAAGTAGATGAAATTAAAGAATGTGATTCACAATCAGATAAATCTTGGAATATAAAATCAGAAATTTGTGAACAAGATGAAGAAAAGGTTCTAACTAATAAATTTCAAGATTGTCAAAAAGACAGAACTACATATTGGGATGATAATACAAATAATTGTTTAAGTATAAGTAGGTTAAGTTCAGGAGTGAGTTCATAATGAAGAAAACAATATTAATCTTAATCATGTTGATGTTTTTGCCAACCATATCGGCTACAAAAGTAGAAGCAGATACTTATTCTATTGATTATGTTATAAAACCAACAACCAACAGCGATAATGTAAAAATAATATTAAATCCTACTGCGAATCCTGATACAAAAGGTCATTTTTATTCTTCGAGTGACAATATAAGTAATGTTACCATACCTTCATCTGGGGCAGGTATTCAATTAGAAAATTTGAGAATAAGTATCTCAACAACTTATAACACAGCAACAATAGAGTTTGCAGCATCAGAAAATGTTAATATAACATTCAGTTTCGGCTCTACTGAAGACAGCTTATCATCAACAGCAACACAATCTACAAAATCATCTTTACAGACCTTTAATTTAGCAGGACTATCATATATTACACAATATTTTTATAATACGACATATTGTGATATTGCAGAGATAGAACATAAAATGTCTTGCATACTTGAAAGGAAGGGGAAAGTATGGCATCAGTAGATGTAAACATAATCAATAAAAACGGAGTACCTACAGCTTGTTGGCATTCAATGTATGGCACATATCACGAAAGACCATACAATATAGAGGAACACATCACAACATTTATTAATAAGTAAAGGTTTAGAGGGAATACAAATGAATACACCAAAATTTGATAAGCAAATATTAGAACAATCTATGCAAAATATGCCACAACATATACCGAAAGAAATGCAAGACCCAATGCAGCAAGGTGTTCCTAATACATCTCCTATGCCTTCTGCTCCACAACAAAATCCTTTTGCAACGGAACAAAATATGAGTGGTGTTCCAGATGTTCCTATTCAATATGGCGGAGGAATGACTGAAATTCTTTTAGGAGATACTGACGTTCCAGAGGAAGTAAGAAAGAAGTATTGGTTTATATTTAATAAGGATAATGTTTTAACTTTTCTCGATGAAGAACGTAAAAGAAGTAAACTTCTTAATCTTGATGTTATTAAAATAGATATTCTTAATAGTACACCTTATTATGATTATAATTTTGATTTAGAATTGGAGTGGGATATTTTACGTAATACATTTGAGACAAAGCTTGATAGAGCACTTGGATTTAAAGGGGATAATATTAAGAATGAGAGAATTATTTTACAGTCGCAGTTTAGTGAGAGTAAACAGATTACAGAGCAGAATGTTGGTGGTGGTAGTGGAAATCGTGAGGGTTTCTTTAAAAGGCTACTCGGAAGACGGTAGCAACTTAAAAATGGGTAGAATAGAAAAATATTGGACTAAGGAAGATATGATAGAGGCATTAAAAATGTTACCTCAAGATAAACCTATTAATAAAAAGTCTTTAAAAGAATATTCAAAACAGAAGTTGATTTGTCATTCATCTACACTTACGAAATATTTTGGTTCAATTAAAAACGCCTGTAAAGAAGCAGATGTAAGATGTGATTGTGTTTATAATCAAACAGAACTTATGAATAAACTTAATACTAAATGGGATAAAGAAAATATAATTGAAGCTCTTAAAAAATTAGGGAAAAAGTATGGAAAGCTTAAAGCGATTGATATTCCAATGTATTCTAATAGAGGAGAAATTTGTTGTGCAGATGTTATAAGAAAACATTTTAAGACGATAATAGACGCTTTTGAACAAGCAGGAATTGAATATCGAAATTATTATTGGAACAAAGAAAGAATTATAAAAGCATTCCAAAATATATATAAATTATATGGTAGATTTTCAAAGAAAGAGTTAAGACATAAATTTATTAAAGAAGGTTTGATATGTGAACGAGTTCATATCTGTAAACAATTTGGTTCATTAGATAATGCTGCTATATGTGCTGGAATAAAATTTAAATCAGAACAAATAACTGGATGTAAAGGACCATCAGAAGATAAAATTTTTGAAGAAATAGAACGAAAAAAGAATATAAAATTGGAAAAACATTATAAAGTAGAAACTAGCACTAATAGATTTTTTATAGACGGATACGACCCTATCAATAATGTTGCTTATGAAGTTGATGAACCAAGACATAGATGGCATCAAGTTGAAGATGAAATTCGTGAGGATAAAATAAAAAGTGTATTGGGATGTAAATTTGAGAGAATAAAATTGTATTAAAAATAAGTTAGGAGAGATAAAAATGAATATGATACCATATAGTGAACTTAAAGAAAGTGTAGTTTATACTAGTGCAGAATGTGCAGAATACTATACGCCACCAGTCATAATGATTGGGGTTCTAGGTATACTTCTAGGAGTATTGGCTTTTATAATATTAAGTAAGATGGGTAATTATAAAATATTTATTAAAGAGAGTAAATTACAAGATAAATATCAAGAATGGAGAAAATTAAATAAGGGATTATAGATTAAATTCAATAAAAATAAAGTTAGGTGAGGGTATTAAAGAAAAATGGCAATGGCATGGATAAACAATATATATATCTGGATGGGTGGAACTTTCCTCTTTTTGATATTATTTATTATATTAATTATAATAATTATTATATTGGCAAAGAAGACACACGCAATTATAGAATTTAAGGCATGGCGACAAGGTGCACCGATTTGTCAATTTTATGAAGATAGTGGATATGTTCAATGGAAGGCTATCAAACCAGAGGCGGGCATTATTCAAGATAAACATTACGGTACCTATATTGTTAATGAGATGGGAACCTATGTAGATAGAACGACTAAGAATATAATGATACCGTTTGACGCTTCTTTCGCCAGTAGCATTAATATTAAAGCTGCTAAACTTGCAGACGACCTGCAATATATCGTGAAAGATAGACAACAGTTAGCAATGCTAAGGGAAGCAGTATTAAAGAATGAACTTGAGGAAACACCTATATTGAATACATTGAAGACATCTATTCAGATAAGTGCAATAAAGTCAATGATGACTGCGATGATTCCACATAATATAACGGCAAAAATAGAGAAAGCTATTGCTAGTAAAGTCAAAGGGTTTGGTAAAGTTGATGGAATGCAGATATTACTCATTTTTGCTGGAATACTAGGAGCTGTAGTAATATCATACATACTGCTTAAAACGGTGGCTTAGTAATGGAGCAGAAAATTGAACCGTTAGGTGAAGTAAAAGGTCATGGTCCGATGACATTTAATACGAGGATGGCTGTTCTTTTTTATTTATTAGATAAGGAAACAAAGGAATTAATTGAATTATGTGACCAATCTCTTAAAGATAGAGTTAAGAAAATAGAACATTATAATAAACAAGTTGCAGAAAATATGGGAGTCTTATTAAAATTAGGAGTTAAACCATAATGGCAGTAACTGGACGACCAGCAGCAGGGTATGGCGTTAATGCCATGCAAGAAATTAGAAGCCATTCGTCAGTTCTCTTTAATGAGAGATTGGCGATACTTTTTTATCTTCTTGATATGAATAGTATAGAGTTAAATACAAATTATAGCATACCATTTTTAGTAAAAGTAAAAGGAATTCTTACTCAAATATATAAAAATATAAGAACACTTATTAGAAACAATCCTACAATGAGAGCTACACTTAATTTAGAAACAAAAGATGAAGGAATTTATATAACAGATATTGCAATGAGTGTAATTGATAATATGGTCCAATGGTGTGAAATTAATGGATATTCTACTGCTAAAATTTTTGTTATAACTAAAAAGATGAATGATGTAGAAATGATGATAAAAGATATTTTACAGTACTATCATTACTTTATCAGACCAGATTTTAGGCAAAAGCCAGATATTGAGATTGCAACCGAAAAGTATAAGGAAATTGCAGATGAAAGGACAATCGAAGAATTAAGAACAATTGTAGGTAAAAATAATAAGATTGATTTTGAAGCACTTGGAAGTTCAAGAGTAGAGTTAGTAAATGAAATAAAATATGATGAAGTTGTTGATGGGGAAGATGAAGCATATGAAGATGATGAACAATGAAGGCATTGAATACAGATTTACCTTTATTTGAATTATATCTTAATGATAAGACTACTTTAATGGAAAGTTCTATTTATGTATATATAGTAGCCCTCAAGCGATTTTTAGCAGAAAATCCAGAGATAGATAAGATAGAAGATTATAATGATTTTCTTATAAGAACGACACAAAGAAAGAGAAATGCTAATTTTTATTATTTTGCTTTGAAACATTATATAAAATATAAGATTCCAGATTTAACTTTAAGAAATAGGATGAATTCTGCTTTATTAAAACCAACTATATGTGACCCTAAAGTTAAAAGAAAGTATCTTCCTGATGAGAAAAGATTAGAGGTCATAAACAATATGATTGATAATAAGTCTAAGGTAATAGCTCTTATACAGTGTTTAACAGGTGTTCGTGCAGGAGATATTATGAAACTTAAACGAGATTCTCTTTTTACTGAAGATGTAAAAGGTAAAGCCGCATTAAGACTTAATATTATAGGGAAGCGTGATAAACTCAACGTTGTATATATTTTTGATGATGTTGCACAGCAGATAATTTTGGATTATGCAAACAATAACATAAATTTCGAAAACTATTTGTTTCTAACGCTTGGACAATATGGCAATAGATGTGGTGACACATCAAGCAAACGTAAAGTAGTAGAACAAAATTATAAGAGATATTGGAGAGATTTGAAACAAGCACTTCACGCTTCAAATGTTCATAAGGATGATTTTGCAACACATGATTTTCGTAGATGTTTTGCTAGAGAAATTTGGGATAGATATAAGGATTTAATAATATTACAAAATGCATTAAATCACACCAATGTAAGCACTACTGTAACCTATTTGAAGCATAGTGGTCTTCAAAATAGGGACGTTTTCTATGAGCACCAAATGAATGAAAAACCTTGATTTGAACCTAAATTAGGTTCAAAAACAAATATATATATAAAGGTGTAAGTGGTAGGTCAATTTATGTTTAATAAAGTAAGCTCTTTTTTTAATAAAGATGATGATTCTATAAATGAAACAATGATTTCTTATGGGGATTGTTGTGATATATTTGAAGTTAAAGATGAACTTGGTGGCAAAAATGACTAACGGTGAAGAATATGATTGGAAGATGGTTAATATGCTCAAAGGAAAAGGAAATAGAGAAATAATTACTAAGATAACAGATAAAGCTAATTGGAAAAGGAAAGGTGCATTAGATGATGATTTTTTTGAAGAATCAATGAAGGGAAAGATATAGAATGAAAATAGCAGATAAGATAGTCGGAAACATTCTTGGGAAATCTAGAGTTCGTGGTGGGAGAAAAGATTGGGATGGTGATGGAGTTCCTAACAAAAAAGATTGTCAACCTCGAAATATAATGAGACAGGATGCAATAAGTAGCATTGATAGTTTGGGAGATGCACAAATTTATGTTACAAATCTTAAATCAAGAGTGGCAAAAGATAATGCTATACGATATTTTATAAATAAATTTGGGTGGTATTTATAAAAAATGCCAAGATGAATATAATGAGGCTAGAAGAATTGGAAGTATGATATAAAATGAAAATAGCAGATAATATAATCGGAAAGATTCTTGGGAAATCTAGAGTTCGTGGTGGGAGAAAAGATTGGGACGGTGACGGAGTTCCTAATAAAAAGGATTGTCAACCTCGAAATACTATGAGACAGGATGCATATAGATTTTTTGGACCACAAGGTGCTTGGGAAGAAGATGGACATACAAAAGAAACAGCTCAGACAAGAGCATATGCTTTAAATGTTGGGTTTAAAAAATTATAAGTGATTAAAATGCCAATTAAATGTCCTAAAGGAACATCGGTAATATATCGATATAAGAAAGGGACTAAATTACGATTGGGTGGATGTGCAAAACAAGGAAAGTTTATTGATGATGGAGTAAAGGAAGTTGTTAATATGGCTCTTCGAGGTAAGAAGAAAAAATGATGTTTTCGCTTCGTGACGATATTAATAAACCAATAATGTCGTTAGGAGCTATGAATGAAAAAGAAGCTTGGGAAAAGATAAAACATATAGGTATAAGAAATCAAAGTAATATATTTAAACTGGTGAGGATAGGATGAAAATGAATATGATTGATAATGCTATTGGAAAGATAATCGGTTCAGGGAAAAAGATTGGTGGAAAGAAAGATTGGGATTTTGATGGTATTGTTAATTCTAAAGATTGCCAACCTCGAAATACTATGAGGCAGGATACTTATACTTCTGGACGTATGATAAATCAACCGAAACGACAATATTCAAGTACAGCTGCAACTAATTTAATGGATAGATTTAGAAGGATGAAAGGGAATCGAACGAGTGGAAAATTACCACCTCATTATGTGAAAGGTAAGTTAATCAGTCCAAGAACAACTTATTATCATGAACCTGCTAGATTAGTTCCTAATACATTTGTGGGTGGAAAACAAGTTTATTCACAAAAAGGTAATCTTATAATTGAAGGAAAAGAAGTTGAAAAACATCAAAAAGCTGCTGAAGGAATAAAACAAAGTGATTTAGCAAAACAATATTATGGTGGAAAGATAACTTCAAGAGGATATGCAAAAGGGTCTTATAGAAAACCTACAGCAGACCAAGAATATAGAGTCCCTGTAACTAGAACTTCTCCAGCAAGAGTTATAACATATGGTGGTGCTGCGGCAAGAGGATATAAAGGAAGAATACGAAGATGAAAATAGCAAACAACATCATTACAAACATTCTCGGAAAACCTAGAGTAAGAGGTGGACGTAGAGATAGAGATGGTGATGGAGTTCCTAATAAAAAAGATTGTCAACCACGAAATACAATGAGGCAGGATTTAACTTATACTTCTTTTAGAAATAATTTACTTTCTTGGCATCCTGGAACTCCAGAAAAAGAAATTGAAATAGCATATAATAAATATAAATATGAAATAATAGGAAAAATAGGTAAATAAATATGATAACTGCAAAAGATACAATCAATCCAATGGATACAAAAGCAACCAAATTACTTACTGGCAAAGATAGTATTAGTAATATAGGTAATGCAGTAAAGTATGGTGTATCTGAGCGAATAGCTGCTAATTCTGGAAAAGACATTACATATTTAGATAAGAAATATGGAGGAAGATGATGGGTAATATAAAAAGGAATTGGGACGGATGCCATTATAAGTATGAAGATTATGATAATGATAGTTTATCTGAAAATATAGTCGAAAAAATATTAGGGGATGATTAAAAATGAGAAAAGATATTAAAAAGAAAAAGGATTCATTGATGGGATTAGCAAAAGAAACTATAGGCGTTGGAGTAACACTCGGTGCTGGTCATATAGTAATGGGTGGAATGGCGGCAGTTCCTGGAATGCCATCACAAGCAAGTGGAGCAATTCAATCTACTAGTGCTGGATTAAATCTTATTGGAGTTGGACAAGTAGCTAAAATTGGAACATCTTTAGTAGGACAACCAAAGAAAGGAAAAACTGGTAATAAATATATAGATAGGATACTTTAAATGGAAGAAATTAAAGAAGAGGATTATATTACAGTAGAAGAATTAGAAGATTATTGTATGGCGGGATAAAAATGGACAAAAGAACAAAAGATACTATTAAACAAGGAGCAGGATTTGGATTGCTTGGATGTCTTGTAGGAGTACCTGTACTTGGAGTTGCAGTCGGTGTTGCTCACGCAAACAAAGATAAGATAAAGAAGTTTGCTAAAGATTTAGACAAATAAATATGGAGGTAAAGAAAATGATAGGAGAAGGAATAAATAAACCAAACCCATTCAAATAGATAGTCAATTAAAGATATGGAGGAAAAGAAAATGGATGAAAAATGTTGCCCAACTGGAGCCCAGTATGAACCTGGAGAACAAGTTAAAAAGGCAAAAAAAGAAGGAACAGCTACATCAGAAGATGTTGTGAAGAATATTTTAGACAATTAAATTTAAGGAGGAAAATAAAAATGCCAAGATTTGATAAAACAGGACCTGGAGGATTAGGACCTAAAACAGGAAGAGGATTAGGTAATTGCGAACCCGAAGAGCAAGTTAAAAAAGCTAAAAAAGAAGGTGTAGCTACAACAGAAGAAATAGTCAAAAATATTTTAGAATAGAGGTAACATAAATGAAAGGAGCAGAAGCACCAAAGGGAGATGTCTACGAACCTGGAACTCAAATTAAAAAAGCTTTGAAGAAAGGTACAGCAGAAACAGCAGAAGATATAGTCAACAATATAGTTTAGAGGTAAAGAAAATGGAATTTTACTCAGTAGTAACTAGAAAAAAGGTACAGATACCAGCTTCAAAAATTAGAGAAGTTGTTAGGAAAGGTAGACGATTTGCTGTTGGAAAGTATATGGCAAAATGTAAAGCTACTGGCAAACAGAAGGAATATGAAGCTTGGCGAGTATTAGGAATGGCTAACAAAAAGAAAAAGTGAAATGGTTGTTCAAAAGAAATTTTGGAAGATGTATAGACAAGAAAGGAAAGAACATCCTACTATGTCTAAAAATAATGTTATCCAAATAGTGAAAGACCATTTTGCATATGATAAGAAAAAGGTGAAATAAAATGCCATCAAGATTAATTAAATGGGATAGTGACCCACAAAAGAATGGAAGAGGTCCAGGCTTGTATTATCATCGTGGTAAAGGAAAATATAGTAAATATAGTCCAGAACGTGATGCAATAATAAAAGCACAAGGATATAGTATAGATAAGATTGGAAGTCCTTCAAGAAGTAAAGGTCGTCATCTTAGTGATGGAAATCTTAATGAAGCGTGGGGATTATTCGGTAAAAAGAAGAAGAAGTGAAAAAAAAAATGGTAAGACAAAGAACCAAACGTTGGGGATTTGATTTAGGTGGACAGTATATTTTAGGCATAGCCAAACAAGAAAGATATGGTGAAGATGTTTTAGAAAAGCAGAATAAACCTAAAAAAAAGAAATCTAAAAGAAAAAAAGTATCAAAAGAAAATAATGGTCTAAGGATGTTAAATCCTTTTGCTTAAAATGGTTTGTCCTGAATGTGGGGGCAATAATTATAACGGAGTATATTGTTCAGACTGTGGATTTTTGTATACATTAAATTAATATTTGTTATTTAACTACCAAAAAGGGTTTGCCAGATTGTCCTTCCCCCAAAATCTGGCGTTTTTTTTTAAGGTGTTATAATGTTCAATATAGATAAAAGTTTAAAGAAGATAATAGGTAACAAGACTACTTCTAAAAGTAATTCTAAGCCACTTATTAAGGCTATGAAGCCAATGAAATCTGTTCCAATGATAAAGCCGATAATAATCGGAAACATTCTAGGTAACACTCGGAAACGTGGTGGTAAGAATGATTGGGATGGAGATGGTATTTTAAATAAAAAGGATTGTCAGCCAAGAAATACTATGCGTCAAGATGGTAGTCTTGCTACATTGAATGCAATGGATGTTCCTACATTAAGAATGATGTTACATAGAGATTTTAATATGCCAGAAAATCAAACATCTTTAATGAGTAAAATAGCAATGATAAATTTATATAGGAATTTATATTTAAGAAGACTTAATGCACAAAAAATTACAAGACAGAATACTGCTGGATTGTCAGCAGCAGATAAGGGACGATTAGCAAAGGAAAAATCTTTTAGAGAGTATAGTGAGCGACAAGATAAACGTAGATTTTTCTAATTCTTGATTATTATGTAGTATATTGGTTATGACCGAAATATTTATAATAAATATTTTATTTGCTAACAGAACTATATAAAAACATATTACTCTTAAAATTTTCATTTTTTGATACAAAAAGGTACAAGAGGGAATCGCACCCCCGACTGAGGCTTACAGGGCGACCGTTTTACTGCTAAACTATTGTACCACTTCATTCTGAACAAGAGTAGTGAGAGTTGTGCCACAGGGTAACTTACATTTGTCGCAGATTTTTGAATGCTTATGCCTAAACATGATAGAATCTAGTGCAACGTGAACATCGTTTCCAATATATTCTGTCTTTCTTTTCCTTACTGTTCCAATTTTTTCTCATTTTTTGTTCCTCCTTTCAAATTTGTAATTTAAAATGCGTTGCAAGGGATTCGAACCCCTAACGATTGGCTGGAAACCAATAATGATACCATTTCACCAACAACGCATAAGATGGTCTCACCAAAGGGAATCTAACCCTTGCCTCTCGGTCTACAGCCGAGTATACTGACATTATACTATGGTGAGTTGACCTCTATGAATGGACGATACAGGAATCGGACCTGTGCCAAAACATCCCAAATGTTTTATGCTAACCACTACACCAATCATCCGTAGAGGCTCATTCGGATTTGAACCGAAGTTATCGGTTCCAAAAACCGATGTGATTGACCGTCTACACTATGAGCCTATTAAAAATGAGCATACCCAGAGTCGAACTGAGGACTCCTCTTTGTAGGAGAGGCGGTTTACCCTTAACCTATATGCTCAATTTTTTTTTTTGTCTATATTCTTTTTCTTTAATACTATGACATTTTTTACATTGTGAAGCAATGCCATATGAACAACCTTTATTTTTTTTAAATTTATTATAATGTTTAATTTCTTTACAAACAGAGCATTGAAATTTGTTTTCTGGATATTGTTTTCTTAATTGTTTCTTATTTCTGTTTGCTCTGTCTTCGCTGCTAATATTATTCATATATTGTCTTGCGTGTTCTGCCCTTGTTGTCAACTCTAAATTTTCTATTCTGTTGTCTAATTTATCTCCATTAATATGATGGACAAGTTCTTTTGTTTTTAGTTTTCTTCCTAGATGTTTTTCCATTACAATTCTGTGTTCGTCTTTAGTTTTTCCGTTTGGTAATTTTATTTTTTTATATTTATTTTTGTATGTCATATTATATATGTGGGCGAGGCACTATATAAAATTAATGGAATCGAAGGGAATCGAACCCTTAACCTTCTCCTTGCAAGGGAGACGCTCTACCTTTGAGCTACAATCCCGTAAAAGTGAGACCAGTCGGACTTGAACCGACAATGTTTTTTCAAACTCTACGTCTTCAGCGTAGTGAGTCTCTCAGTTCCTCTATGGTCTCAAAATATTTATAACAATAATATGGTAGTTGTAGGATTTGAACCTACGACCTCAAGGTTTCACATAATTAAAATATGAGCCTTGCGGGCACAACCATACTGCCCCAAACTGCCATTAGAAATCAAATAGGTCGTTGAAAAATTTCTTAGAAAACTAACAACAGTGTGGAGACTATGCAAGACCTTGATAGGTCGGACCCACTCCAACAACTGTTGTATATAACATATTAGTATAACATCACCTAATACAATGTGGGTGGCATAGGTATTATTTATATCTATCGATTTTCAATTGTGGCACAGAATATTATAAAACGTATCCATCTTATATTACTCTTAAAATTTTCAGAATTTGATACAGTAAAGATTTTATCTTTGCTAACACAATTGTGTGACATATTTTATCACTCTTAAAATGTTCAGAAAGTAGTTTATTTTGTTTAGTAATGTTAATTAGTTTACAGTTATTTATACCCATGGTCGCATATTTATATTAAGAGTAAAACGCCCCAGAAAGTGATACAAAATTGTCATTATTGTCATATGTTTTGTAGCAATATTTAGTTTACAGGGTGTTTTTGTCCTGGGTCAGATTTATATTAAGAGTGAAATGCCCTAGAAAGTGATACAAAAAACAATTATTCTTGCGTATTTTATAAGAATAATACTTCAGAATTCCAGAACTTCAGATTTATATTAAGAGTAAAATGCCCCAGAAAGTGATACAAAAAACAATTATTCTTGCGTATTTTACAAGAATAATACTTCAGAATTCCAGAACTTCAGATTTATATTAAGAGTAAAACGCCCCAGAAAGTGATATTATTTTATTGGTTGTGCTGCCTGGGTATCAGAAATTATATTAAGAATAAAATACCCCAGAAAGTGATACAAATTTACATAAAATATTACTGTCACACAAAAATTAGTTTTTTAAAAAGTGAGCCTTTGCAAAAACTTCTTCTAAAGTGAGTGTTGCAATAGGGTTTGTATATTTTTTTTCAAAGAACTCTACACTGTCCCCTTCAACCTTGAAATAATCATAACTTATATTTTTTATTTGATTCATTTTAATCCATCCATTGAAAATAGGCAGTAGTTGTAACTCCAATAAGTCCTAATACTATATATTCAATCATTTTTTTCACCTTTGTAATTTTATTTATTTAAAGAAAAGGGATTAACAATCCCCATCTCCTCTTCCAGTTCTAGGACCATTTCCTCTAGGTCCTGTACCGTCTCTATTTCTTTGATATTTCATTAATTTCACCTCCATTTATCTTCATTTATTTATAATTATATAAAGTTATTTATTTTGTATTCTGTGTGTTTGTAAGAAGCCCCATAATTAATAATGGAAAAGCTTTAAGATATTTTTCACGTTGTTTTTTAGTGGGTGTTTCTGTTAAATTCTGAATCATATCTGCAATTTTAACAACTATTATATTGGGTCTATAACTAACTAAATCTTCAATATAATATTGATAATTCAATTCTTTATTGGTAAGATATTGTAAATTCATTAATACTTCTTCACCAAATTTTCTCATAATCTCAAGTTCTAATTTTGTTTTTTCTTCTTTTTTACAATCTTCTAATACATCGTGTAAAGTTGCAGTAATTATTATAACTTCATTATTAATATTCATATGTCTTAAAATCTCAAGCACATTTTTAATATGATTAATATATGGAGAGTGGTCATATCTTTTTTGATTTTTATGTATTCTTTTTGCTATTTCCATAGCAATCCATTCTTTTGTTATTGTCATTTTTTAACTCCGTTCAATTTCCTTTATTAATGGTATAAATAAAAATACTAAAAGGTAAATTGGAAATAAAAATGGTAATGTAATAAATATTAATCCAAATATTATAAATTTATTTTCCTTCATTTCCATTTTTCTTCTTACATTTTCTTGATAGATGGAGTAAGTTCATCTTTATAATCTCCATATACTTTTACCCAATGCCCATCAGACATATTTTTCCATTCTTTACCAAACTCTTTTCTATCTTCTGGTTCAGATTGTGGACTTAGTTCTGCTGCTATTGGACAACTAAATCCAAAACACTTTCCTTTATCTGTATCCTCATCTTTCTCTTCTTGCTCTGGATGGTCACAACCATAAGGTCTTTCACAAGTATCATTAAAATAACCACATAAACATACTAATGAATCTAAGGGTATAACTTTCCCATTATCTCTTCCCATTTTCTACCTCCTTCGTTTTCTGGATATTCTTGTTTATAATCACTACAATTAACTTGAACTCCATTAACAAAACATTCTGAATATGTACTTATAAATGATTTATAATTAGATTCCCTAACATCTGTAAAAGTACACCATAACCAATTACATTCAACCTTATCCGCATTAAAATAAGCATATGTTAATATGCTAACTTCTATTACTGCTCCAATAGTTAAAACTATGATTATAAAAGACAATAATTGATTTGTTTCTTTATCTTTATTCATTCTTACCTCTTTGTGTATGTTTGTGAACTTTACTTTTTGATAATTCATAATATCTACCTGCAAAATAACCAAAACCAACTGCTGTTAATATTTTTAACATATCTAAAACAAAAATATAATAACTTTCCCAATTCATTCTTTTTTTCCCCCTCTGGGGATTGTCTGAATCAACACCCATCTTTTTAAGCATATCTTTAACAGGTTTACTTTGTTTAATCTTTTCCATTTGTTCTGGATTATTAAATATCTCAATCCTCCTTTTTTACTTGTAACTTGGGAAAGCTGTAAGTTGAGTTTACTAATTTTATTTTTATATAGTTTAACTGTTTTTCTTCCAATAGCTTTTGCTACCATTTTGTATTTTACTATTATCTTATTACAGATGTGGCAGTTTATCATTTTAATCTTCGGTATTCTAATGTTGGGCGACAATTTTTTGGTGTAGTTCTCATTCGCCATTTTATAAAATCACATTTTCTTAATCTGCGTATATTTGTAAATATACTATTTTTGTTTGCATTTAATTTTTCTGCTATCTCTACAACTGTCAACCATTTAGGGTATTCTTTTTTAATACTTCAATAACTGCTATTTGACTCATTGTTAATCCTCCAATTGCTTAGTTAAAATTATTTTAAAAGTGCTTATTACATAAATTAATGTTAATCCCCATATAAAAGTACCCCATAGATTAAAATCATTTCGATATATTTTAAAGATTATTATTAAAAATAATATTGAGATTAAACACCATATATTCCAAAAACAATTTCGAATATATTTCATTTTCATTTTAATCCAGTATTCTTCCGAGATTTATTTTCTTTCTGATTTCTGTGAATTTGTTAAGTTTGTCAACAAGAGCAAGTATTTTTTCTTTCGACGGCTCTGGTAAATTATGTTCTTTGCTATCTGCTCCAATATTGACCCAAACTGGTCTAGCTGCGTTGATAATTGAAGCAAGTTCGTTAACATCGAAATCGAGAATTGGTTCGATTGTCACCATTGTTTCAAATCCAGCTTCTCTTAATTCACTAAGAAAGAACGCTCTTTCTTCTACATCTGGCGTATTTCCCATCTGCTTATATTTTCTATTGCTTTCTATTGTTGTTCCTAATATAGAGCCTTTAGGAATTGAATCTCTTAACTCATATATTCTTTTTGGGTTCTTTGATTGTAATAGATATTTATTCTTATGAGATGCACAATGTTTTAATGTTTTGGTAATCCATTCAGTAGGTACATCTTTTGCAAACACATCACAAGAACTACCTACAAATATGAAATTATCCTTGCCTAAATCTGTCTTTAACTCTTTAGAGTCTAATCTTAATGCATTTAATTTAAATTTCTTCATATAACAATATTTACAATCATGTGAACATTTGCCTTTAATAGCGTTCCAAGTATGTGAAACGAATTCATACATATTTCCTTTTGATATTCTCATAGCCATTTTTATTCCCACGCTTTGTCTTTTTTAACTGAACGAGTTGCGAGATATTCGCTATATTTTCCTTCTTTAAAAATTCCACATTCATCTGGTGCATCATTTAAATTTGGTCGTGTTGCACAAGTGATTCTCGGTCGTTGATTTGTTGTTGTATATACGTAAGATGATATCAAAAACATACATCCGAAACAAGGATATCTTTCTTTTTGATATTTGACACTATTCAATTTTTCTTCGTGGGCTTTTGTGTTCTTCTGTTCTTCATTATTGTCTACGTTCATTTGAATTCCTCTAAAAATTTTTTATAGCTTATTTCTGTTAATGTGGGTGTTATATTTGGTGTTTGCATACTGCTTGTCCAAAATTCTTCTGTATCTATATCCATTAATGCTAGTTTACCTTTCCATCCAGCACCACAATCCATCATCCATAGGTTTTGAAATTTTAAAGGAGCATAACTGCCATAAGCTTCTGTTGATGTATGTCCTACAAACACTTTTTTATAATTTGGAACTTTATTTCCTTTTCTGCAATATTCAATTAAATTTCTATCCCATAATAAATCAAATCGGCTTTGTGAAGTGATTTTTGGTATTTTTGGATTGATGCCGCCGTGAACGAAAAGCATTTTATCTTTGACATAGTAATATACTCCTTTGTTGAAAAACTCTTGATGTGTGATTGGAATAGTCATATTTTTTGTACTTATTTTAGATTTGTCTGTTGTTGTAGCTGCTTCGATAACTTTTGCACCGTAAGAACGAAGTGTGTTTGCTCCGCCTTGTTGAATCCATATTTCTTTTGCCCATCCAGAGTTTATGTGATTCATAAAAAATTCGTCGTGATTGCCTATAATATATACTAGGTTCTTAATCTTGAGCAGTTCCTCAACCACTTGATAGGTGTGTGAACCGCCGTCAACTATGTCACCAAGTACAATTAACAAATCGTTTTTGTAGCTAAATTTGCCTAGTTTAAGCACCTCTCTGAGTGCTTTGATTCTACCGTGTATATCTCCGATTGTGAATCGTTTCATTCATTAACCTCTTTGAATGTTAATTTATCTCCTAATAATTTTTTAAATACATTTTTAAATATTTCTGCTATTTCTTCTTCTGCACTTTCTACATACTTAGTTCCAGTATCTAAAGTACCTATATAGATATTAGCAACATAAATATCAACTGTACAATGCATACCAGCATCTTCTATTTTATATGCAAATAATTCTGATTCTTTCATTTTAATTTGTTTCCATCATTTGCGTTTTTATTGAATCGTCTTCTAAATGGTCTTGTTCTTGATTTATTTTCGACTGCGACATTTTCGACTGTGATACAATCGTCGAAATCAATTCCATCTAAAACATCATCATTAATTGCTTCGGTGACTGTATCTTTCACGGTTCCTATAACGTCGTTATCATCTATTTCATCCCTTATTTTATCGATAATTTTATGTTCATCTATATTAATTATTATTTTCATTTTAACATTTGCCTCCGTAAATATTATTAATCACATTAGTACAATTATCACCTGTTGGAGATAATGTGCTATTTAAATTATTGCAGCACCAATGATGAATATCTTGTATTGTATAGCTTGGTGGGATAAGTTCTGGTACTATTTTGAATATTAAAATTAAAATTAATATCATAAAAAAAATACAAAATCCTATTGCATATAATTTATTTTTTGTTTCTGGTTTCATTTTTAGTTTGGTAAGATAAGTTCGCTTGGTGGGATAAGTTCTGGTACTATTTTTAATGATAAAAACATTAAAAATAAAATTAATATTATAAATAAAATACAATATCCTATTGCATATAATTTATTTTTTGTTTCTGGTTTCATTTTTTTGATATTCTTTAAAACATATATTGCATATGAGTAATCCTTTGTCTGTTATGCCACCATATGTCCTATTATTCATAATTCTTCCACATTTTGAGCAAGGTTGACTGTTATGATAGTTGCCCAAAACTTCAAAATACCACCGTCTTTTTTTCGGTGATGTCATTTTTAATCCAATAAACTAAACCTTTTCTTTATCTCTTTATTGTATTTGGAACAGACATTTCATTCAATTTACTTAGTATGAAAATCTCTTTAAAATAAGCCCCACTAAATCCTTCTGATAATATAGCTGCTTCTTTCAACTCGTCAGCTTTTATCTTTGGAAAAAACTTCTTCAATAGTTTCTTTCTTGATTTGATATCTGGATAATCAATCTTGATTATTGTATCGAATCTGCTAGGTCTTTTCTTTAATGCTACATCTACCTTATATCTTGGTATTACTCTTTCTTCTTCGACTTCTTTTTTTAGGTGTGCTTCAAATTCATCTTTTGTATATTTTGGTATTTCTAAATATTCTTCATTGTTTATTGGTTCGTCTTTTTCATTGTTTATTGGTTCTTCTTGTTTAATCTCCTCTTTTTCATCGTGAATATCATCTACCCATTGATTTGCCATTATATCCCTCTCATTCAAAACTTTAATAACTTTGCTTCCTATAAACAATAATAATATTAGTGCTCCACAACCAACAATAGTTGTTAAAGCTGTTGATGAAAAGCCACCATTTGATGTTGCATTTACTGATTCTACTGATGCTACTGATAATACATCTTTTACTTCCCTAAAAATTTTTGACCCAACAAGAACTGTTATGCCAACACCAATAAGTCCTAATGCAAAAGACATCACACCACTAAACGGTGGTTTATCATCATCAAAAATTTCAAAACCTTTCTTATATCTTTTATATCTTGGCATTACTCTTTCTTTTTCTTCATCGATATCTTCATCGATATCTTCATCGATATCTTCATCGATATCTTCATCAATATCTTCATTTTCATCTTCTTCATTGTTTATTGGTTCTTCTTGTTTAATCTCCTCTTTTTCATTGTGAATATCATCTTCCCATTGATTTGTCATTATATCCCTCGTCAATTAAATAAAAATAAAAAAATAAAAAAAAACTACTTCTTCTTAGGTGTTTTTGACTTACTTGAATCAGTAGGTTGTGTTGGTGGTGGCGTTGTTTCACCGTCCTTTCCAACTTTACTTGCTAATTCTTGTAGGTCTTTAAACCCTAAGTCATTTGGTCTTGCAAGTTTATTCAATACAGAGTTCGCAGTATCAGAACTGCTAACTTGGATAGATTCTATCATCTTTCCCATATCAAATCCTTGACCGCCGTCACTTCCAGAGAATACTCTCATATCTGAATTCTCTAAAGCTTTTGCCCCAGCGACACCAACTGCTTGTTGCATTTTCACAATGTCTTGTGCAACTAAAGCCCTAATTGCTTCATCACCAAACTTGTTCAATGCAGCTTGAAGTTTCTCTTTTGCTTCTGCTTCTGCAAGTCCTTTTGCTTTGATAGCTTCTGCTTCTGCTAAACCTTGTTCTTTTACAGTTGCAGCTGCTCCTTTTGCTTGTGCTTCTGCTCTGACTCTATCTCCTTGTCCTTCAAGTTCTTTCTGTTGTTTGTTGATTTCTTCAACTGCCTTTCTCTGTTCTGCGTCAATCTCTGCAATCTCTTTCGTCTGGTTAGCAACAACAATCTGCTTTTCCTTCTCAATTTCTTGAGTCTTAACTTGCTCAACCTTTGTTACATCAAGTTCTTTTTCTTTAGCTATCTTTTGTTCTTCTGCAACCTTTACAGCTTTCTGTTGTTCTCTCATTGCAATCTGTTCGTCTTTATGAACTTCTCGTATCTTAGCTGCTTCTTCTGCAATAGCAACTTTTAATCTTGCGATTTTCTTTTGCTCTGCATTCTTTTGGGTTGCTTCTGATTCTATCTGCTCTTCTATGATAGATGAGATATCGCTAATAACGTGGCTCGGTTTGTCGCCTTCTTTTTCCCCTCTTGATGGGTCCTTGAATTCAACTAATTCAATATCCTTTAAATCCAATCCCCAATTAGCAAGTGCCGCAGTAAGTGGCTCTTTAATTGTTGAAATTATACTTTCTCTATCATTAATAATTGCTCTAATAGGTTGCTTTGTTGTAGCATCCCTTGTTATAGCTTGAACAACCTTGCTAACATCTTCAATTAACTGAGTCATTTTCCCATTAAATCTCTGTGCAGCTTTCATAGGTTTGTTAACAGTTACATAAGCAATTATGTTACATTCAAATCTTGCTCTGTCTTTATCAAACGCTAAAAAGTTAGTAACACTTATCGGTAAAATCTTCAATGGTATTCTATGCACTTTCATACCTAAGTTCAATATAAAAAACCAACCTGGTATTCTAAAATATGCACTCTTTCCATCTTCACTATAATTTTTGTCCGAACTGTATACTCTCATCTTTTTGTTCTGAATTACTACGTCTGCCATATCGGCAGGTACAATCTTATATAAACTTGCTAATATAACAAATAGCAATAATATTCCACCTATAATTAACCATTCTATCATTTTATTGTCCTCCTTGTTTTTTTGATTTTCTTGCCATAAGACTTATTGTTCCATCATAAACCTTAGTGCTAATCATCTGGTGTAGTAACTTTGTTACCAAACCGTCCTTTACTATATAGATATCGTTTCCGTTACCTATGTCTTTGTGTGCGTTTTCCATATCATCTACTGATTTGAAAACAATTTTATCTCCTTCTACTTTATCGCCAATCGAAAAATCTTCTACTTCATATTCTCCCATTTTCATCATTCCTCATCCACATCTATGCTACTAACATTTTTGATGTTAAATAACCTAAACATATAAAATCCTTTTTCATCTATTTCTACCGTTGCAAATTCTTTTTTCGCTTCAATTTGTTCCTTTAAAATTTTTACTGCTGTTTTTGCGACGTTCTTTGACAACTGCACAATAGTATCAGAATCTCTTTCACTATCGTTGCTATAGTTAACAGATATTACATATGTCGGTTGTTCTTCTCCTTCTTCTCCTTCTGTCATTTTTTGTTACCTCACTTATTTCTTTTATCTTTGATATATTTCAATGCTACTAAAACAAAGCACATTATTCCAACATACCCTAGTATTGCATTTTGATATCCCCAACCAAATAACAATAACACAACTGACATAAGAAATAAAAATACAGTTATATAATTTGGTTTATTAACTTCTGTTTTTGTATTTATATTTTTTTCTTCCATTTTTAACTACCCCCAAATATTTATTATATTTATTTATCTTCCGACCAATCCCATCCAAAATGTTTTGCTTCATAAAAAGCTTTAAATTTTCCAAATCTTAAAAGCAATGGTCTTATCTCTTTTCTTAACATATATAATCGATTGCCTAAATCTGCTACAAGTTCTTTTTGCTCAATATCAGAAAGTTTTGCAAACTGCTGCAATTGATTTTTTATTGGCTCTAATGAATTAGAATTTTTATTATAACGATTAAATCCTTCTGGATTACTATTCATTAAATTTGGATTTCTCTCCACAACTGCTGCTTTCACTTTTTCTTTTTTAGAATTTTTCTTAACTTCATTAAATCCTTTCGGATTATTTATTTGTCTAGGTTTTTTTTCCATTTTTCTTTTCTCTTTTTCTTCTTTCTTTTTTGCTTTACATTTATCACAAATTGCTATCCCACTATTAGGTTTAGGATAGGTGGTTTTGAATGGTTTTTTACAAAGCAAACATTTGTATGAATAAGTGTATGTCATTCTGTCCACGCTCCAACTACTTTTTTTATATCTCCTAACAAATCTAAATATTTTTCTATTACTATTTTTAACTGATTATAAACATCTTCTTTTTTATCTTTCATAGCCATATTTTCATTATAAGAATGTCCTGTATCTACACCAATAACTTTGTCTTTTCTATATGTTTCTCCACCAAATTTTTCCATCTTTTCTGTCAAGTGTTCTAAATATACATAACCAGTATAAAAATCATTTAAAAGTGATAATTTTTTAGGCATTTTTAGTCTTTCTTTATCATCACAAAAAGAACCTAGTAAGACTGTAATCGTAAACTTTTGCCCTCTAACTTCTATTGGTTTAATTTCTTCTAATCGTGATTTCATCATACCCTCGAACTAACTTATTTTATAATAAATATACAATTGTTTATATAATTTGTGTTTAAAGCGGCAATATGTATGAAGCCACCATATAAAATGCAAATCCAACTACAAGCACTTTTAATATTAATATTGCTTTTTCTATTATGTTTTCCATTTTAATTACCTCCTAACTGATTATGAAACCTTACCTCACCATACCGTACTACACCATACTCCACCTCACCGAAAATATGAAAAATCCTTACCTTGTCGAACCTCGCCGTGCCGAACCAGACCTGAACGGAATTTATGAAGTGTTACTTAATCTGATTTTTCTTCTTTGTCGTCTTTTTTAAAAATATTATTTCGTTCTTCTAAATCATCATCTTTTAATGTTTCCAAAAGACCTTCAACTGCATTTTCTTTTCCATCAAGAGTTCCAGCTTGATATACTTGTCTAACAGTTGCCTCTAACGCTAATTCCATTTTTTGTTTGTCAGTATAATTATTTTTCAATCTTCTCCTTTATTTTTATTAATCTTGCGTGTCTTAATTTATCTTTGACACCATATGCCATTGATTTTACTACTGCATATTTACCAATATAACTATCTCTATTTTTCCATATTTCACGTCTAAACGCTTCATCACCTGTAAGTGAAACTTTTGTAGTTTCGCCGTTTGGCAATTGACAAATAAACGTTGCAGCAATACCAGTTCCTTCTTTTGCGTCTACTGTATTACGTTTAAATGAACGCCCTAATTCATTTTTTTCGCTCTCATTTAAATTTAAAAATCTCTCTGTTGTTCCTAAGATTGGTAAATCTAATTCACTATGTGGTTTTTTCTTAAAGCCGATATGTTGATTAATTGTGACTCTTCCTTGTTTGTATATCTTTCTTCCATCCATTAAAACAATGCCTTCAAATCCTTCCTCTAATGTTTCTTTATAAAAGTTTGTTGCGTCTTCTGACGATACGATTAATATTTGTGGAACAATTTCATATCTATCTCCTTTCAAATATTTCTTTTCAACTTCTTTTAACAGTTGTATTCTTTCTTCGAATGTTTTTTCAATATCAAATATGCCAAAGATATATAACTTTAAATCTTTAGGAACATCGTGGTCTAAACTATTACAAATACCTGCAATTTCTCTACACGGCATAGTATTAGAATGTACTTCTGCTTCTAAAACAATACCATCTGGTAAGTTCTTATATACATCTTCAAAGTATTTTTGAACTTCGGTATTTCTAAGTATTTTTAGGCTTCTGTTTAAAAGTCCTTGATTTGATATTTCACTTCTAACACCATCTCTCTTTTTTGAGCCAAACATTTTAGTATAATCTAAAGTGTTTAAATCATAATCCTCGTTGCTCAAAAGCATTGGTTTTTTCATTTTCTTATTCCTCCTTTAAGGGTAAGTATCAACTTGTTCATTGACTACATACTTATAATCATCTGCATTAACTTTTCTTCCATTCGGCATAGTATAAATGCAATATTCATTTAACCATTTATCAAAACTATGTTCTCCCTTTAATCCTAATTTTTCTGCATTAGTTTTGCATTTCTCTATTCCTGCAATAACACTTATAATCGCCATTCCTATAATAAATAATATTATGATTACCCATCCTATTTTATAAATATCAAATTTTCCTTTTTTATTCATTTTTCCTCCTAAATACAACTTAATACTAATATTATTAACATTGCTCCAAAACACGCCCACATATACCATATCATATAATCTTTTGTTTTTTCTGTCATTCTAATTGCCCCAAAGGAATCTTTTGTAATGTTCTAAAAGTCCAATATTTACATTTGGTTCAAATCCTCTAACTTTATCTTTTTGTGCTTCAGCTAATAATTTGCCAAGAAATACACCTATTTCTTTTGCTTCGTGTTCTTTTAATATTATTACTTTTTCCATTTTAACCTCATTCTAACTTAAACCTACTACATCACCGTCAAGTAATCTACCAACGACTGCTTTTTTTATATCTTCATTTTCAAAAAAATTAGATGGGTAATAACTATCTGTATTATCTTGCCCCATTCTTATTATATAAGCGTCAGTTGTTATCAAAAGATAAGTTCTGTTTTTATTATCCTCAACATAAACCATATCATTTAATACTGAATTGATATGTTTTATTCCTTTAGTTGCTCCTTTATCCAACCAATTTTTTAAATCGACAACGTGCCATTCCCCAGACCTATAACCATCACTATCAAAATCTACGAATGCTAAATACTTTTTATTTTCGAATATCATAATTTTTATATCATCAATTTTTTCACCATAATCATTTCCAGTAATTTTTTTGAAAGCTTCTGTATTTTCTTGATTAATATCTAAAGTGAGTATTGTCTTTAGCTTCTCGCCTACAAATTTTTCTTTTATTTCTTTTAGTTTTTTCATTTTCCCTTTGGTTGTGAATTACTCTTTCATTGCTCCTTCATTAGCCAATATAAAAGCTATACCCAACAATGTCATTAGTGGAGCAATAAAAACTAATTTATCTATATAATAATATCCAACTGTCATTATAATTATCAATGGGTATGATAATCTATCTATTGGTTTTGTCATTTTTCGTCCTCTAATCGTGAATTATTATAAGTAAAACCAAGATTATGTAATTCCAATTCTCCATCTTTTATTTTTGCTTGTTTTCTTAATAAATTTGCAATCTGCTTTAAAGTTAAATTTTCCATAGACTTATCTAATTCAGCTTCCAATATACCAAAAGAAGATGTCCAATTACTTCCAGTTCCTTTTCCATATTTAATTTTTA